>Ga0209253_10005576_pt1 | contig 10924 bp, 12 predicted proteins | sample FrelakmetBRP12BR_FD_187145 | JGI IMG/M metagenome (GOLD analysis project Ga0209253, IMG submission 187145) | Freshwater lake sediment microbial communities from the University of Notre Dame, USA, for methane emissions studies - BRP12 BR (SPAdes)... | ecosystem: Environmental > Aquatic >... | reverse complement strand
CACAATCTGCCACCCCAAAGGGGGTTTCGCTTGGAGTTCAGGGAACAACGGTACATGCGGTTGACAGCCGGAAGGATTTGACAATTGATCTAAAAGCAGCAAAGGATGCAGGGGAAAAAATATCTGTCGAAGGCAACTCTGTACGGTTTGACAAAGGCCAGACTTCAATTTCGGTCGCCACAAAAGGGGCTCCTCAGGCACAGGACGGGCAGATAACCGGCCAGGTAGCATCGATTGCCATGAAGAGCGCCCCGGTTCAGGGACAATTCGCTGACGCGGGGACGGTCTCTGCTTCATTCCATGCTGACCTGCATACCATGCCATCCCAGGACGCCACGGTATCTTCGGTCCTCGTAAAGACACCGGCGCCGGAAGTGCAATCGGCAATCGAGAGTGAACTGGGAACGAAAGGGTACCAGCTGGAGTCTGTGGCATATACCATGGAGGTGCAGAAGAGCAACCTCGAAGATACAACAGATGTCGGGCAGGCAGTTGTCACCATGAGCGTTTCACCGAACTGGGTTCTGAACCATGGCGGCATTACCAATACAAAAATTGCCAGGTTTTCGGATGAGGGAACCCCCTCGATACTCGAAACACAGTTTGTTGGTCTGGACAGCACACAGAACATGGTATTTTCCGGCACATCCCCCGGAGGGCTCTCGATATTTGCCATGATATCGGTAAAATCTACCGGGCAGACAGCTCCGCCCCAGGCGAGCCCGGTCCCAATCTCCTCGTTTGAAGGTGCCGGTTCACTGGTTGTGGTCCCCCCGCTCCTCTTCTTTGCGGCAATGATCTGGATCCGCAAACAGTGACACTTTTTTCCCCCCTTAATTTTACATCCCAACATATCCTGCCCATAATCCATGTGCGGGCTTCAGGCCCGCTCAGCTCCCATGTTCACCTGCCATGCGGGAGGCAACCATTTCACTCCTAGATCAATCACTGCCCTCCGCATTCAAATATAAAACCATTGTGCTCATGCGGGAGGGCTTTATATGCCGCTGCCCAATAGGTATGAAGGATTGGGAACGATGCAGTGGTCGGGTGAGCGTTCTCTCGGATGGATATTTGTCACGCGGATGATGGGGATCATCTCGTTCCTGATTATCATTGTGCTTGCAAACATTCTCTCGTATTATATCGCGAACCCCACCTACCATTCAGGAGTCGACCTTCTCAACGCCAACTTCTGGCTTCTGCTCATCATCGGGATCATCCTGTTAGTTGCGGACCTCTTCACCGCGTTCCCGTTCCCGCTCGACCTCCCGGCCCCGCTTATCCGGGCGATTGGCAGCGTCTTTGTCATTGCGTTCATTCTCCGGATTTTTGCATGGGTGGACATGACTACCAGCAGCAACTTCTACCAGTTGTTCTGGTCCCTCTCCTTTATCGTGGTACCCATCGTCTTTGTGCTCGTGCTTGTCACCGGCTACTACGAAATTATCCGGAGGCTCTTCCGCTCCGGCATGACCAACGGAACGGCACCCGTGACACCGGACCCGACCATCGGAACTCCACGGATGGTACCTCCTGACAATGGCATCAGATCATGGGAGGAGGTCGGCATCGAGTTCCGGATGATGCTCTACGAAATCATCCAACGGTTCCGCGATGAGATCCGGCGGAGCCGCAGGTGAGTGGCAAGTGTTTTTTTGGCCCGCTGAGAGGTATAGAGGAACCCTATGGATCCGGTGATCGTGCACGGCTGCCTGTTTTACAATGAGGACTGCATCAGCGGAGCCCGGGAGCACCTTCAGGATAATTCAGTCGACCTGATCATCACTGACCCACCCTATGGCATCCGTGGTGACTTGCTCCACCGGCACTATAACCGGAACGAGCGGTGCGTCATCCCCGGCTATGTCGAGATTCCCGGCGATGAATACAGGGATTTTTCAGAACGCTGGATCAGGGAGGCGGAACGCGTGCTGCGCCCCGGGGGATCGATGTACGTGGTCTCGGGCTACACCAACCTCTATGATATCCTGCATGCCCTGAAGCAGACCTCACTTGTCGAGGTGAACCATATCGTCTGGAAGTACCGGTTCGGGGTCTTTACCCGCCGCAAGTATGTCTCGTCCCATTATCACATACTCTTCTATGAAAAGCCGGGCGGGAGGCGGGTCTTCAATACAGAGTCCCGGTACGGCCTCTCTGAAAAAACTGATGCCGGGCGATCCCCCAACACCAGCGATCGCGAGGACGTCTGGGTCATCAATCGCGAATACAAGCCCGGGCGACAGAAGAACAAGAACGAACTTCCCTGTTCGCTCCTGGTCAAGATGCTCCAGTACAGCAGCAACGAGGGCGACCTTGTCTGTGATTTCTTTCTCGGGGGATTTTCCACAGCAAAGGCAGCGATCGGACTCAAACGAAGGGTGGTCGGGTTTGAGATCTCTGAACAGACATTTCGTGCAAAATTATCCGAACTGAAGGAGATCATGCCGGGCAATTTACGTGACTCCCTGCGAACCCCCGTCGTGAAGCGGATCGAACATCAGGGACAGCCCTGGACGGTTCAGGAGCGTGCAGCACTCAAATCCCGGTACAGGGTGCTCTGCGAACAGGGGCTTTTGAAAAAGACGATCATCGCAACCCTGAGCGAAGAATTCAAGCGGGGCCGCTTCTCTATTGAAAAAGCGTTGCGGAAGGGGTGAATCCCGATAAAAATAAGAGAAATTTGTGTGAGATTGTGAGCGATTAGTAGCGGGGCTTCCGGTGCTTCGGAAGGCAGTCCCGACAGTAAACGGGTCTTCCCTCTGTGGGCTTGAAGGGGACTTCACACTCTTTACCGCAGTCTGAACAGACTGTTTTTGTCATCTCGCGGGGGCCGTAATTTCTCGGGCCGCCATAACCTTTCTTTTCCATTGTTTTACTCATGCAGGTTTGACGCTGCGAACATATATCGAACTGCTGGGTATAAATACATCTCCATGGTGCCTGCTCTTGTATCTTCTTCACGGGATAATCTCGCAACCGTTGAACTTTTCATGAGAAAAATCACCAGGTACTATTGTACCCTGATCGATCAGTGAGCGGATTGTTGGGAGTGCATCCAGCAGCGCATCATAAAGGTTCTCAACGGTTCCGCAGATGACCCTGCGCTCCTGCTCTTTCCATGGGTGAACGATATTTGCATACAGGCACCTGCCGCCGCAAAAATTTTTAATACGACACGCCGGACACTCTCCGCCTACGGAGATCCGGGGAAGGTCAAGGGGATGTGTCCTGCTGATATGCCCAAGATAATACTCCTTCATCCCCACCATGACCGGGCAGGGGGTAATGTGCCCGTCCGTCATGATGCTGTAATTCGTGTGCCCGGATCCACAGCGCAGCAGGCTCGTTCTCCCGTTCAGGAGATCATCCATCGTGCAGAGGAACGGGTACCACCGGGGAACATTGCCCTCATCTTCGATCTTTTTCACCCATGTTTTGACTAGCGTACGGATGCCGGGATTATAGTGCTTTTGTACCCAGGAAACAAAATTCCGGTCAGAGAAATCGTTCGAAAAGTTGGCGTCCAGCTGCCAGTGAATCGATGAAAAGGAATAATCGGGATTATCAGCCATCCACGAAACGGCACTCACAATATCTGTGTCCTCGGTAACAGTCATGCGGGCGATGAGCTCACCGGAAAAACCCGAACTGACCGTTCTTTTAACGTTCTCCATAACGTTCCGGTACGTCCCATGACCCCGGTGGCTGTCGGTGATGGCTTCCTGCCCGTCAACAGACACCAGGATGGTGGAAAACCTGTTTACATACGTGGGTTCAAGCCGGTCAAGCAGCAACCCGTTGGTCTGGATCATGAACCGCCTGACAGGGGCATGATCCATGATCTCTTTGATCAGATCGATCTTCAGCAGGGGTTCCCCGCCATAGAATGTGAGCGTCGGAGCGGGATCCTCCCGTAAAAAACTGTAAAGCAGATCAAGGTCGTAATCCAGGTCGGCGGGGAGATTTTCGTCGATCCCGACACAACCCTCCTCACCTGCATTGCAGCCTTTAAACATTTTTGCCCGGCAATACGAGCAGAAGAGGTTGCATTCGTCCGTCAGGATACAATGATAGTACAGGAAAATCCTATCAACATGGGTCGTGAAACCCGATAAATGCCGATCCCCCGCAGGGCCGGCATTGTATCCTGTACCATGCAGCTCTCGCTTTCGGACTATCGAGTACCTTCATAGGGGTGTGGAATCCCTTCTGCTGCAATGTGTTTTTCTTTTGTCCGCGGGAAAGCTTTATTGATATGTCTTATTAATATACCCTGTGGAACATGGATAAGACCGTTATCGCCCTGATTTTACTTTTTCTGACAGTATTAGTTGAATATCCCATGATCTTTCCTGTTCAACCAGTCACAACGCCAATCGAATCACCTGCTGAGATCATTGAACCTTCAATACCCCAAATACCGTCCCAAATTCCATCCCAGACACCACAAAATTCCCCAGAAGCCACACCCTTCATCCGGCAGAACTGTACCCCGCTGCCGTTGACAAAATCCCTCAAAGACAGCGAGTTGTGGTTCACGCTCAGGGTTCCAGAAGACTGGAATGCGACCACGGTCTGGGAACGGGGATATGGCACCTGGATCGGTTATTATTTTTATACCGTCCTGGGTGTTGAAGAGCCCGTGTACAACCAGACTGGTATCACCAGACGGATCAATAGTACCCGAATGACGATCATGACCTATGCAATAACGAGAAACCAGGACCAGGATTACCGGAATGATTTTCGTCAGAACTGGATACCAACCCCCGTTGAATCAACCGAAACAATCAACGGGATTGTTTTTGACAGGTTCGAATCAAAAGGGGAGGGGACGGCAGTCGGCTACGTGGTAAAAAAGGCCAGTGCCAATGAACGGGGGTACGCAACCGTGATCTGGTATTATGTTTCCCCCTCCCAGTGTCAGGAAGAGATCGAGAATATAATCCATACCTTCCGCTACCTCAGCGAACGGGAAATTCTCCTTGGTAATGTTCCCGGGGTCGAAATCTCAATTATCCATCCAGACCGGTGACACCATCCGTTTTTTTTGGAAATTTTTTTTAATAACCTCGGTCCCACCGGACACATTCAATGTAAATCTCCGACTGCACCGGATGCTCTCGTCTCTCTCCGGAATTGTCAGGCAAGAAGGTGCTCCAGCACAATCTTCAATCCAATCGCGATCAGGATGAGACCCCCGGCGACCTCAACCTTTTTGCTCAGAACCGACGCCAATTGCGTGCCGGTCATGACGCCTGCGAACGAAAATACCCATGCAATAGTACCGATGATGAGTGCCGGCATGATGATATTGACCTGCAGGAAACCAAATGACACTCCTGCGGCAAGGGCATCGATGCTGGTGGCAACTGACAGGACGATGAGAGGGACCACCTGCATCACATTGACAGGCCGTTCATCTTCTTCGTTCGTAAATCCCCCGATGACCATCCTGATGCCGATGGCTGCAAGGAGGAGGAATGCGACCCAGTGATCGTAATCGGCGATCAGTTCCGCCAGATGGGTCCCGGCTGCCCACCCCAGAACGGTCATACCGGTCTGGAACAGGCCAAAGCAGATGGCAATGATGACGGCGGCGTTCAGGAGTTTTACCTTTGTCGTGGTACCGATGGCAAGCGAAACGGCAAAACAGTCCATCGACAACCCGATGCCGATCAGGACCGGAACCAGCACATCCATGAATTCCGGTAGTGTTGGCGGTCAGCGCAGATAATCCCTTTCGCCATGGTACGTGGCGTAAAAAGGGAGGAATCCGGGGACTGTGCAATGATGGTGCCTTTGAGTGAGGCAGGTCGTTTCAGCACCCGTTCTTCCGCCGGGCATGCAGGTACCCCATGAGGCCAAGCGGTTCGTGGCACGGTACCCGGTCAAGGGTAAACTCGTAATGCCGGCTGATATAGTCCAGCAGGGATGGATTCGGCTGCCCGCAGATCGGGGGGAGGTGCAGTTCCATCTCAATGCGCCGTATGCCTGCGAGATCCTCAGGATCAATCGTCCACTCCGCCCCTTCACAGTCACATTTCAGGAAATCGCAGCCGCCCGCGATTGCGATTATGTCCCGCAACGGGAAGGTCGGCACGTGCACTTCCCGTTCATCCCACCGGACCTGCGCAGGGGTCCCGTCCCCGAGCGCCCCGCACACAACCCGTACCTCCACTCCATTGAGCCTGACATTCCCGAGCAGAAGATCGCAGGTCACCGGTTCCACGGCAACCACATGCCGCGAGTACCGGGCAGCCCGGATGGCAAATGCACCGACGTTTGCCCCGATATCGATCACAATATCATCCTCCCGTATATCGTCATAGTGGTATTCAGGAACCTCCGTAATCTGGCGGTACCGGGCAGGAAACCGCAGGAACTTCACCTCATCTTCGGTCATGAAATACGAACGCCTGGTACCAGGCTGGTGGTATATTTTCATATGGATCACGGAGAGCCGGCCCAACGCATGTACGGTATGGTGCCGGTGCAGTATCCTGCATGGATGCAGTACAAGAGAAATGCGGGATGGTTGGTAAGAATCTTTTCCAAAAACCGACAGGCACCAAAGAAAAAAACACATATACCTGTAAGCATTATTGCTGTAAGTGACTCAGCTGTATACAAAGAATGGGGTAGCATGGACACCCAGTACCTGACCTCCGGGGAATCAATCATCCTGACGTTCCAGGATATTATTGTGAGCGGCGTACGGACCGACGTGGTTCTCACCAGCACCCGCATGATCCTTGTTGACGCTGGAAAGGATCAGGCCATTCATCAGAGTATACCTTTTGAGACCATTGGTTCTGTCCTGACGGGGGACAATGCCTTCCACGAGCCGACCATAACTCTCACCCTCAACGCCCCGTCCGGTGAGACAAAAACGGTTGAGTTGATATTTTTCAGGAAGCCGGGTATAGAAAAAAAGTATGAACGTGACCATCTGGTAGCAAAACTCAAAGACCACATCTCTCCTTCAGTGGTGCATGCATCCCCGACTGCCCTGGCTCCTTCAAGTCAGGCTGCCGGGGCAGAACCCGTTGCCCGCCACAATTCGAAATCAGGTGATCCGCAGGATGAAAGACCTGCCACCCGCCCCCCGGCACAGGAATGGAATCCCACGTTTTCAGCGTATTCTACGCGGTCTCCGCCCCCTGCTGATCCTTCAGTACGGTTGAAGTTCAACGCAATAACGGTCATCGTCATCATCCTTGTCGCAGTTATCGCAGGAGGGTTGATCTATTCACAATTCGTGAAGGCAAAACCCTCCGGGAATGCAGGAGCCGCGGTGAACCAGTCCCCCGCGACACATTCAGGCACGGCCAATACACCGGTGGCAACAATCGCAATCCAGCAAACGACCGCACCGGAAGTGACCCCTACGCCATATTCCCCGCCACAATTGCTCGTTCCCACGTCAGGTGTGTGGGTCCATGTTCAATATCCCGGCAACTTCACCGGGACGGTTGGATCGATGAAAGGAGGCTTAAGGGAAGTGAATACCACCGGAGAACAGTATTATCAGGTGCCGGCCCGTGACGGCATCATTGATGTAGTTCTCCAGAAGCAGGAAGGCTCACGGGATGAGCTGGCAGTTGAGATCTACCGGGACGGATCACTGGTCACACGGAGCAACACAACTGCCCCGAGAGGAACGGTCGATCTCCACATTAATCTGTAGACATACAAGACTTTACGTCCCTCTCGCAAAGCACACAAGAGCCGGTGAAGTGACGGGCTTTCTACTGTCATAAAAAAAAAAGAAAACAACGGGTCAGGACTTTGACCCGGTCCTTGGGACTTTTTTTGTGATCTTCCCGGGTCGTGGCCGGTCTGCAAAAGGCCCCGGATCCTGGTTAGGGCTCACCGGTTCCGGATGGGGTGTATGTTTTTTGGGGAGCACGGGTTTTTTCTGTGGATGATGCCGTGGACGTGGGTGGGGATGGTCAAAGGGGTGGTGGCGGTCATCCTCCCTGTCCCGTGTCCTGTCCTGACTGGACCGGGAACCGGGCTGTGGATCGGGCTTGCGTCGCCCGGATGCAGGTGTCCGTCTGGGTGACATGATCATTGTTTTGTTTCGCATTGTTAAATCAATTCCATGATCCGGGATGGGGGGAAATTCCGGAGCTCCGGTCGATTGATATAGAAACGCCGGCTATCGTAGATCAGGGATTTTTCCGGTATCATGTCTGCGGGCACCAGCAACAACGAACGGGACAGATGCGAGCGTGAGTCTGACAGGATCCAGAAATTTTTTATCCGCCCGTTTTTCCTCTCCCTCACGATCGGGATTCCCTTCTGTATCTACAAAATGCTTTTCGGAATCACTGCAGTCGGTATCGGTTCCACGGCGGGAATTTCCCTTATCCTCTTTGGCTGGTTTGTCATCGCATGGGCAGGGGCTGACCTCATGATGAATACGGGGCGGGTACTCCTCGACCTCCTCCACAAGCCTGCCCGGTTTGAGTATTGCACAATTGCTCAGGCCGGGCGGATCTTCCATTTGCCGATGGTCTTTCTCGCACTTGACACCCTCATCTCGTTTGCAATTATCTGTTTCATGCTCTGGTCAGGATGGATCATGCATCTCACACAGGCAGAAACGTACCTGTGGTATGCTGCAACAACCCTGAACCTGATCAGCCTCTCGCTCGTCTCGCTTTACCATGAGATCAGGAAAGTCTGACTGGAAGGAAATATCCGGACCCTGATGGGAGAAATTACCGAATGTCCCGACTCCATTGCACAAAAGAGAGGAATTCCGGATCAGCAGTGGCAGGTGTTTCCTGCCATGGCGGGAAGCAGCGGATGCCTGCCGCCAGTGGATATGCATGGCATGGTTGGACCGGGAGTAAGGGCCGGATGCAACCATCGCACCCGGTTACAGGGCGCCTCCTTCCTGGAAGGGAGCCGCCTTTTTGGGTGGTTTTGGAACTTCCTGTTCCTTGCTGTGGACGCTCTCGTCCGGTTTTTTTCCTGAGGCGGGTTCTGAAAGGATCTTTGCCAGCGACACGGTGCCGGTCATGTCCCCAAGGGTCATGGTATTTAGAACGGTGGAAGGGACGATGACAATGGTCGCGTTTTGCTTCAGTCCTTCATAGAGCATGTTCATCGCCCTCAAATGAAGGGCGATAGGATTGTTCTGGTAGGTCCTTGCCGCCTCTTCAAACTTTGACGCAACCTGGCGCTCCGAGTCCCCGAGGATCACGCGGGCCTGCCGTTCGCGTTCCGCCTGCGCCTGCATGGACATTGCATCCTGAAGTTCGCTGGGGATCAGCACATCACGGATCTCAACCGAACTGACGTGGACGCCCCATTCGATCGTCCGCTTATCGATGATCTTCTGGAGTTCCATATCGATTTTTTCCCGCCCTTCCAGCATATCGGACAGAAACGACTTGCCGATGACCTCACGGAGGGCGGTCTGCGATGCCCAGCTGATCGCGGACCGGTAGTCCTCGACTTCCAGCGCCGCCTTCCGGGGGTCGAGTACTTTCCAGAAGAGCACCGCCTCGACATCGACAGGTACGGTGTCCTTGGTCAGGGTCTTTTCGGCTTTAAAGGAGGTCGTGATGACCCGGTTATCGATCCAGTATGCGACCTTCTCGGCAATCGGAATGATAAAAAACAACCCCGGCCCTTTCAGTTCGGTGAATTTCCCGAGGCGCAACACGATCGCCCGCTCCCACTGGTCGGCGATCTTGATCGAAGCGGAAAGAACAGCTGCGCCAATGAACCAGGCAACTGCTGCGATAAGGGGGAGCACCAGGACTGCACCGCTCAACCCGATGTAGAGCAACCAGAGTGCAGGGATGGAGAGGATGACAAACAGGATATATTGCATGGGGTGCTGTTGAGGCATGAAATCTCATATCGCACCCGGGACGATATAGGTATGGATCGATGCAAAAGAAGGAAACAACCGTCGCAACCAGATACAGCCCGGGACGCAGTTATTTCGCATCGTCACCGAGCGCTTCCCGGCTCCGTATCTGGTACAGCACCATCGGGTCCATCTCGCGGTACGCATCCCTTGCCGTCCGCATGATGACGTTTGTGACACCAGAGTTCACGATCATCTTCGAGCACAGGAAACACGGCCAGATCTGGGTCAGATCATCGGTTTCAACATCAAATCCTGCGAGGTAGAGTGTGCAGCCCCGCGCCTGCTTGCCTGCCTGGATGAGTGCGTTCATCTCCGCGTGCACGCTCCGGCACCGCTCGTAGTTCGAGCCCGACGGGATGTTGTGCTCTTTCCTCCAGCATGTGCCCAGTTCCGTACAGTCCATCTGCTTGCGCGGGGCACCGGTATACCCTGTGGAGACGATCGTGTTGTATTCGTCGACAATAATGGCGCCGAAGTTGCGCCGCAGGCAGGTACCCTGGTGGGCACACCGCAGTGCAAGGTCAAGGAAATAGTGGTGCCTGTTGGTCCGCATTCATGAAATTATTGCAGAGCTCTGTAATAAAGAAGCGTGGTTGTGTGTATATCGTATTGGGAAGCCCGAGCCGGATGTCCTCATCCTTCAATCGATAATCAATGCAAACGCCAAGGGAATTACGTGCACCGCCCCCCTGTATCATTCCGGATCATGGAAGACAAACCGGGGGTTTTAAGACAATCTACGCGAATTTTGAAATAAGAAATGAAGGAATGGGAATATAACCCGAATATCACGGGAAGGGAAAAATTCACCGCTGTCATGGTCGGCGCCGGGCTTGGGCTGTTGCTGGCAGTGGTAAATATCATTTTCAGGAGATTCCTTGAGGAATGGCAGTTTATGGCGCTCCCGGTCTTTATTGCCGGGGCAATAGTCATCCTCGGGCTGGCATACCTGCCCAGAATGTAGAGACAGTTCGTACCTTTTTCGTACCATTACCTCTAGCAGAGGCTTACTGCGGTTCTCCA
>Ga0209253_10005575_pt1 | contig 10925 bp, 8 predicted proteins | sample FrelakmetBRP12BR_FD_187145 | JGI IMG/M metagenome (GOLD analysis project Ga0209253, IMG submission 187145) | Freshwater lake sediment microbial communities from the University of Notre Dame, USA, for methane emissions studies - BRP12 BR (SPAdes)... | ecosystem: Environmental > Aquatic >... | reverse complement strand
CGCGGGCAGCTCAAGCTCTACTTCCCGCGGCCCGACGACCCCTACGGTGCGGTCTCGCTTTCGGCGCTGCTCTCCTGGCAGACCTACCGCGAGGGGTTCGTCCTGGAGAGGGTGACGACGCTACCGCCGGGGCGGACTGCGGCGGCCTTCGTCCACCAGACGGGGGTCTTCCTCCCCCGGGAGGTGCCAGCCGGTCCCGTGCTTGGCGGGGGCTCGCGGCCCGCGGTCATGCTCGTCCCGCGTCCGTGGGAGACGTTCGACCCCGTGGCGTTCCCGTAGGGTTCGGGGGCGGAGCTACCTCTTCCGGGCGCGGACGATCATGCGCCCCAGCGCTGCGTGTCGTGGAGGCGGTACCCCTTCGAGAACACGTTGTAGACGGAACGCAGCGCCCGATGCAGAGAACCTTCGCAGTGGGGGGATCGACCACCTCGAGGCGCTGGAAGCCGGCCGTCCTCAGCAGGCCAAGCAGGGCCGGGCCGTTGGGCCCCACCAGTTGGTGACGTCGCCGCCCAACTTGCCCCCGGGGTAGAACGCCATCGCCGGGCGCCTGTGGTCGAGCAGGTCCACGTGGGTCTCCGGGATCAGGAGATCACCGGTGACGCTCGCGACCCGCTCGAGGCCGAGGAGGGGGTGGCTGAGGTGGTAGAAAACCCCAAGAAAGAGCACGACGTCGAAGACGCCGACCTTCTCCGGCGAAAGGTCGTACACGTCCATCGTTCGGATCGGGCATCGCTCTCTCCGGGCTACCGCTCGACCCGGTAGTTGGGCGCTTCCTTGGTGATGACGACGTCGTGGGCGTGGGACTCCTTGAGACCCGCGGAGGTGATGCGCATGAAGCGGGCGCGCTCCCAGAGTTGGCCGATGGTGGCGCACCCGGCGAGCCCCATGCCCGAGCGCAGCCCGCCCACCAACTGCGTGAGCTGGGCCGAAAGCGGTCCCTTGTACGGCACCATGCCCTCGATCCCCTCGGGAACGAGCTTGGCGGGCTCTTCCTCACCCTGAAAGTATCTGTCGCGCGCCCCCTCGCCGGTCCTCATCGCACCCAGCGAGCCCATGCCGCGGTACGCCTTGAACGTGCGCCCCTGGTAGAGGATCTGCTCGCCGGGGGACTCGTCCACGCCCGCGAAAAGCGACCCGATCATGACGGTGTCGGCGCCGGCGGCGAGCGCCTTGGTGATGTCGCCGGAGTACTTGATGCCACCGTCGGCGATCAGCGGGACATCGGCGGCGCGACAGGCGCGGGCGCACTCCAGTATCGCGGTGATCTGGGGCACGCCGGCACCCGTGACGACGCGGGTCGTGCAGATCGAGCCGGGCCCGACACCCACCTTGACCGCGTCCACCCCGAGGGCGACGAGGTCCCGAGCGCCATCGAACGTTGCCACGTTGCCGGCCATTAGCGGCACCTCTGGGAAGCGCTCCTTTATCCGCTTGGCCGCCGCCAGCACCTTCTCGCTGTGGCCGTGGGAGGAGTCCAGGCACAGGAGGTCCACTTTGGCGGCGACCATGGCCGCGCAGCGCTCGTCGAGGTCGGGCCCCGAGCCCACCGCGGCTGCCACCCGCAAGCGGCCCAGCGCATCCTTGCAGGCGTTGGGGTACTCCTGCGCTTTCTTGATGTCCTTAACCGTGATCAGGCCCTTGAGGTTCCCCTCGTCGTCCACCACCAGGAGCTTCTCGATGCGGTGCTTGTGGAGCAGTGCCTTGGCCGCTTCCAGGGTGGTGCCCACGGGCGCCGTGACCAGGTGGTCCTTGGTCATGAAGTCGGCGATCGGGCGGTCGACCTCGGTGCAGAAGCGGAGGTCGCGGTTGGTGAGGATGCCCTTGAGCTGGCCGTGCTCGTCCACCACCGGGAGCCCGGAGATCCGGAAGCGGGCCATCTGGTCGAGCGCCTCGCGCACGAGGCGGTCGGGGCGGATCGTGACCGGGTCGACGATCATCCCCGACTCGGAGCGCTTGACCATGTCGACCTCTTCGGCTTGGCGGGCGACGCTCATGTTGCGGTGGATGACGCCCAGGCCGCCGTGCTGAGCCATGGCGATGGCCATGGGGGCCTCGGTCACGGTGTCCATCGCCGACGAGAGAACCGGGATGTTGAGGCGGATCGAGCGCGTGAGGCGGGAGGTGACGTCCACCTGCGCCGGGTGCACCGCCGACCGCCCGGGCACCAGCAGCACGTCGTCGAAGGTGAGCGCAAGCGGGAGTTCGTTCTCAGCCATGGCGAAGTGTCTCCGAACTCGCCCCTCCGCGCAAGGGGGAGTCGCGGCCGTGGAACTGCACCCGGGGCGTCGGCCGGCCCGAGCGTGGGGCTGGCCTGGTTGCGCACGGCGCTCACGCGGATGCGGAGTGGTCTTCCTGGCGGTGTCGTCACCACGTCGCGCCGCCCGACGGCGGCAGCCACGCGCCGATCAGCCGCCGCAGGGAGACGATCTGACCGAGGTGGTACGAGTTGTGGTTGGCGAGCATCAGGAGAAGCTCCCCAAGCGTGGTCTTGGCGACCTCCTTCGGCAATTGTACGACTGAGACGCTATAGCTGTTGCAGACCAGGGTTCTGCCGGTGCGTGGCCGGTCGTCGCGCGCCCCGCCTGCCCCGAGCCGGGCCGCCTCAACCTACGACGCGGCGCTCGAGTCCATGGCCCCGTGGCACTTCTTGTACTTCTTGCCGGAGCCACACGGGCAGGGGTCGTTGCGCCCGACCTTGGGGGTCGAGCGGCGCACGGTGGTGGGGGGGCCGGCGGTGGGGGAGTGCTGTGCCTCCTGCCGCTCGCCCTGCAGGGCCGTGACCTCGGCCTTGGTCTCGCGGGCCCGGACCGGCTGCCGCCGCCGCTCCGGCGGAGCCTGCACGAGCTCCACGCGGTACAGGTACTGGACCACCTGGTCCTCGACGCGCTCCATCATCTCCTGGAAGAGCCCGAACGACTCGCGCTTGTACTCGACCAGCGGATCGCGCTGGCCATACGCGCGCATGCCGATGCCTTCCTTGAGGTGGTCGAGCGCCAGCAGGTGATCTTTCCACTGCGCGTCCACCACCGAGAGGATCAGGTAGCGCTCGAGCTGACGGAAGTTCTCGGCGCCGATGGTGCGCTCGCGCTCCTCGAAGCGCTGCTCGACGGCGGCGGTGAGCGCCTCCTCGAGCTTGACCCGGATGACCTTCTCCCAGCTCACGTCGGCCTGCGCGATCGTGAGCCCGAAGAGCTCCTTGAGCTCGCGCTCTAGAGCCTCGTGATCCCACTCGTCGGGGTGCTTGTCCTCGGGGCAGTAGGAGTCGACGAGCGACTCGACGATCTCCCGGGCGGCGCGCAGCACCCACTCGCGCCCCTCCTTGCCCGCGAGCACCCGGCGGCGCAGCCGGTAGACGGCCTCGCGCTGCTTGTTCATGACGTCGTCGTACTCGAGCAGGTGCTTGCGGATCTCGAAGTTGCGTCCCTCGACCTGCTTCTGGGCCCGCTCGATCGAGCGCGTGACCATGCCGGACTCGATGGGGATGCCCTCCTCCATGCCCAGGTGCTTCATCCACTCACGCAGGCGGTCGGAGGCAAAGATGCGCATGAGGTCGTCCTCGAGCGAGAGGATGAAGCGCGAGGACCCGGGGTCCCCCTGGCGACCGGAGCGGCCGCGCAGCTGGTTGTCGATGCGGCGTGCCTCGTGCCGCTCGGTGCCGAGGATGTGCACGCCGCCGGCGCCCAGCACCTTCTCCCGCTCCTCGGCCCACTTCACCTTGTAGCGCTCGAGCGCCTGCGCGTACGCCTCGGGCTCCTTGAGAGGGTCGGCCTCGCCCCTGGCGAGCCCTTCCGGGTTGCCGCCGAGGATGATGTCGGTGCCTCGGCCCGCCATGTTGGTCGCGATCGTGACCGCGCGGAAGCTCCCGGCCTGCGCGACGATCCCGGCCTCGCGCTCGTGGTACTTCGCGTTCAGCACGACGTGCGGGATGCTGCGACGCTTCAGGAGCTCCGAGAGCCGCTCGGATTTCTCGATCGAGACCGTGCCGACGAGAACCGGCTGCCCCTTCTCGTGGAGCTCGACGAGCTCCTCCACGACGGCCTGCCACTTCTCCTTCTCGGTGCGGTAGATCACGTCGCGGTTGTCGGCCCGGATCATGTCACGGTTGGTCGGGATCACCACGACGTCGAGGCCGTAGATGTGGGCGAACTCGTCTGCCTCTGTCTCCGCCGTGCCGGTCATGCCGGCGAGCTTCTCGTACATGCGGAAGTAGTTCTGCAGCGTGATCGTGGCCAGGGTCTGGTTCTCGGCCTCGATCTTCACGCCCTGCTTGGCCTCCACCGCCTGGTGCAGCCCGTCCGACCAGCGGCGGCCGGGCATCAGGCGGCCGGTGAACTCGTCCACGATGATCACCTGGCCGTCCTTGACGATGAAGTCGCGGTCGACCTGGTAGAGGGCGTGGGCGCGAAGCGCCTGCTGGACGGCGTGGAGCGTCTCGATGTTGGTGGGGTCGTAGAGGTTCGGGACGCCGAGCAGCTTCTCGGCCTTGGCGACACCCTCGTCGGTGAGCGTCGCGGTGTGCGCCTTCTCGTCCAGGAGGTAGTCGCCGGTTGTGGTCTTGTTGCCGTGCTTGTCCTTGGTCTCCTCGCCCTTGACGAGCCTCGGGATGATGCGGTCGACGTCGTAGTAGAGGTCCACCGAGAGCTCGGACGGACCCGAGATGATGAGAGGGGTGCGCGCCTCGTCCACGAGGATCGAGTCCACTTCGTCCACGATGGCGTACCCGTGACTGCGCTGCACCATGTTCTCGACCTCGAACTTCATGTTGTCGCGCAGGTAGTCGAAGCCGAACTCGTTGTTTGTGCCGTACGTGATGTCCGCCTGGTACGCGAGCTTGCGCTCGGCGTCGTCCATCTGGTTCTGGATGCAGCCCGCTGACAGCCCGAGGAACTTGTAGATCCTGCCCATCCACTCGGCGTCGCGCTTGGCCAAATAGTCGTTGACCGTGACCACGTGCACGCCGCGGCCGGTGAGGGCGTTGAGGACCACCGGCAGGGTCGCCACTAACGTCTTGCCCTCGCCGGTCTTCATCTCGGCGATCTTGCCGTCGTGGAGCACCACGCCGCCGATGAGCTGGACGTCGAAGTGGCGCATCCCGAGGGCGCGCTTCGAGGCCTCACGAACCATCGCGAACACCTCGACGAGGTGCGAGTCCAGCACGTCCTGAACGAGCTTGCGGCGGTCCACGTACTCCTCGGGGAGCTCGGCGGTGGCCGCGCGCACCTGATCGCGGATCGCCCCGAGGCGGGAGCGGAGCTCCTCGTCGGAGAGCGCCTCGAGGTCCGCCTCCCTTGCGTTGATCTCGGAAACCCGAGGGGCGAGGCGCTTCATCTCCCGCTCGTGCTTGGAACCCATGAAGACTTCGAGAACCTTGTCGACAACTCCGGGCATGCTCACCTCAAAGAAACTAGATTACGCCTCGGGACAGCCATGGGCAAGGCGTCGCTCCGCAACCATTTGAAGAAGGAGATCTTGTGTGCCGCGCCCACGAAGACCGAGGTTGCCTACACACCGAGAAGATGGCACATGACGAGCACTCCGGTGGGGACGATGAGCGAGGCGGCGATGTTGAACCAGAAGCCAGCCCGGACCATCTTGGTGATCGGCACGAACCCGGAGCCGTACACGATCGCATTGGGCGGGGTGGCGACTGGGAGCATGAACGCCATGCTGCAGCCGATAGCGCAGGCTATGGCGGGCTCGACCGGGGACACTCCTGCGGCCTTTGCAGCGGCAATGGCGAGTGGTACCAGCATGGTCGCGGTCGCGGTGTTGGAAGTGACCTCGGTGAAGTAGATGGCGAATACGCTGAACAGGAAAGTCAAGGCCACGAGCGATCGCGCACCCGTCAGCCCCGTGAGCGCGTGCCCGACAGTGTCAGCGAGCCCCGTCTTGAACATCGCGCCGCCGAGGGCCAACCCGCCGCCGAAGAGCAGCAGCGTGCCCCAGTCGATTCGCGACACGTCGGTCCAGGACGCGGTGAAGCGTCGCTCCCTCCAGCTCACCGGCAGAACAAACAACAACGCCGCGCCGAGGAGCGCCACAACGCCTTCGGGCAGGAGGTTGGTGAGCGCCCTGGTCGCGGGGCTGTCTGCCCCCAACACGATCCCGGCAACGCCAGGGACCACCCAGAGAGAGGCCGTGATGAGAAAGGCGACCAGGACGTTGCGTTCGCCAGCTTTCCAGGGGCCCAGCTTTCCCCTCTCTTCGGCGATGAACTCGGCGCTGCCCTCGATCTTCCCCACCTCGGGCGGAAAGGCGAACCGGAAGTAGAGCACCGCGAAAACGAGCATCACACCCACGATTGGCAGAGCGATCGCCATCCACTGAAAGAACGGGATCCTCGTGCCGGTCAGTTCCGCGAGCTGTCCAAGGGCGATGAGATTCGGGGGCGTTCCCACCGGTGTGCCAACGCCGCCGATCGAGGAGCCATACGCGCAGACGAGCATGAGCGCCGTGCCGAAGCGCATTTTTTGGAGGTTGCTGGGCGTGCCATCGCCGCGCTTCAAGAGGCGTGAAAGCGCGGCCAGCACGCCCATGGCAATCGGGTACATCATCGCAGTGGTTGCCGTGTTGGAAAGCCACATCGAGAGGCCGGCCGTGATGCCCACGAACGCGAGAAGGATGCGCGTCGAGGAGGAGCCAACCCAGCGGCGGTTCAGGATCGCATAGGCTATGCGGCGATCGAGCCCGTGGACCGACATCGCCTCAGCGATGACGAAGCTTCCAAGGAACAGGAAGATGACGGGATCTCCGAAGGGAGCGAACATCTCCTTGGCTCCGCCCACACCGCACAGCACCGCAAGCGCGGGTCCGAGCAACGCGGTAATCGGGATCGGGACCGCCTCCGTGATCCACCAGGTGAGCACCCAGGCGAGGACGGCCGTGAGGCGTGCCGCCCCCGGCGCGAGCCCCCCGGGAGGAAGGATCATGAGGGTGAGGAACGCGAGCGGGCCCAACACCAGCCCGACGGTGCGGCGTCTGCGCTCGAAGCGCAGCTCCGCCTCGGACAGCCGCTCCCGCGCCTCGAAAAGGTCGGAAAAGCGTGTGCGCTCACCCACGGCCACCTCCCCGTTGTCCGGACCGACCGTTCGGCCAGTGTAGCCGCCCGCGAGGTCCTGCGGCGCTCCCGCCGTGGGGGGACCCGGGGCTACGGTGCAGGGGTCGCCGCCGGGAGCGGGGCCGCAGCCCAGGGGACCGCCATCAGTGCCGGCAGCCCGCGGTAGTCGGTCTGGTCCAGCGTCAGCGAGGTCACGGTCACGAAGCCGTCCGCCAGGCCGCGGACGTCGGTGCCGGGGATGTCCGTATCCGGCGGCGCGAAGCGGTTCACGAACAGCCGCTCACCGTTCGGCCCGACCTTTTCCTCATAACGGTCCTCGCGGTTCGGGGCCATGCCCGCGCGCGTCACGAGGACCCCGCAGGCCTCGGCGGCCGGGTGTGGGATCTCCACGTTGACCAGCTGGCCTTGCGCGGGCAACCCCGCCACCCGCAACCGCTGCAGCACCAGCCTCGCCCAGCTCGCGGCGGCGGCCCAGTCAGGATCCGCGCCGCGAGGTGCCGCCGCCGAGTACGCCACTGCCGGCAGTCCGGCCAGCGCCCCCTCGCGCGCCCCGGCCACCGTGGCGGAGAGCCAGGTCGCGCGGCCGGAGTTGTCGCCGCGGTTGATCCCCGCGAGCACGAGGACCGGTGGATCGGCCGCCAGCAGGGCCGTGACCGCGATGCGGGTGCAGGTGGCGGGCTGGGCGTAAACGGCGAAGCGCCGTACACCCTCGGTGCCCGGACGCTCCTCAACCAGGACGGGGGTGCGATACGTGATGCTGTGCGACATGCCGCTCTGCTCCTGGGCCGGGGCGACCACGGTGATCCGGTAGTCGACCCTGAGCGCCTCGACCAGCGCTGCGAGGCCGGGCGCGTCGATGCCGTCATCGTTGGTGACCAGGACGTGGGGGCGGGCGACCTCGGCCGCCGTCAGGAGCGTCGCGGTGAGCAGGGCGAGGAGAACCGCCGCGAGTCTGCGCTTCATGGTCCCTCCGGTTCCCGAGCATGCCCGAGACCGCTGGCCGGTGCAAGGCGTGTCGAAGTTTCGGGGGCCGAGCCGTGGCCGCCGGCGCCATCGGTGCGTACAATCAGACATGCGCAGAACCCCCCGTTGGCTGGTCGTCGTGGTCGCAACTCTCGTCGCGGCGGTCGCGCTGCGCCTGCTGGTCTTCCGCTCGAGCCCAGTGCCGGTGGAGGTGGCGCGTGTCGAACCTGGGACGGTGGAAGAGACCGTCACCAACACCCGTGCCGGGACGGTGAAGGCCCGCTTGCGGGCCAGGCTCTCACCACAACTCGGCGGGCGCGTCACCGAGCTCCCCTTCCGCAAGGGGGCACGGGTCCAGGCGGGAGCGCTGCTGCTCAGGCTCGACGACTCGGTGCAGCAGGCCCAGGTCGCTCTTTCGCACGAGCAGGTGAAGACAGCCGAGTCGCGGGCCACCGAGGCCTGCCTGGCCGCCGAGCTGGCGGAGAAGGAGCTGCGGCGTGGGAAGGCGCTCTCCGTCGATGGGATCACCAGCCAGCAGGACCTGGACACGCTCGAGAGCAACCGCGACCGCTCCCGCGCGGGTTGCCAGGCGGCCCTCGCCGCGCGCGACCAGGCTCGCGCCCAGGTCGGCCTTGCCGAGGCGGAGCTGGCGCTCACCGTGGTTCGGGCGCCGTTCTCCGGGGTGATCGCGGACTGCAGCACCGAGGTGGGGGAGTGGATCACCCCGGCTCCGCCCGGGGTGCCGATCCCCGCCGTGCTCGACCTCATCGACCCCGGCTCGGTGTACGTCTCCGCCCCGATCGACGAGGTGGATTCTCAGCGCGTGCGGGTTGGGCAGGAGGTTCGCCTCACGGTCGATCCCCGTCCGGGCGAGAAGCTGGCCGGCAGCCTCGTGCGCGTTGCCCCGTACGTGCTCGACGTCCTGGAGCAGAACCGCACCGTCGAGATCGAGGTGGAGTTCGCGGATCCACAGGTGGCGGCGGGACTGCTCCCCGGCACGTCGGCTGACGTGGAGGTCATCCTCGCGCGGCGCGAGGGTGTGCCGCGCATCCCCACCGCGGCGATCGCCGAGGGTGGCAAGGTCCTGGTGCTGGCCGGCGGACGCCTCGCGGAGCGCACGATCGCCACCGGGATGCGCAACTGGCAGTTCACCGAGGTCAAGGGCGGCGTGACCGTCGGCGAGCTTGTCGTGACCTCTCGCGACTCACCGGACATCAAGCCGGGCACGCGCGCACGAGCGCGGGAGACCCGGTGATCCAGCTCGAGGACGTCTGGCGTATCTTCAGGGTGGGCGAAGGGGAGGTGCACGCTCTCAAGCGGGTGAGCCTCACGATCGAGCGTGGCGAACATGTGGCGCTGGTCGGGCCCTCCGGGTCCGGCAAGTCCACCCTGCTGCACATCGTGGGCTGCCTCGACAGGCCGACGAAGGGGCGGTACCTGCTGGAGGGGCGCGAGGTCGGCACGCTTTCGGAAGAGGAGCGGTCGCTGATCCGCCGGCACCGTATCGGCTTCGTCTTCCAGTTCTTCCACCTGCTCCCGCGTCTCTCGGCGCTCGCAAACGTGGAGCTGCCGATGCTGTTCGCGGGGACGCCCCCGGAGGAGCGCCGGGAGCGTGCGGCTCAGACGCTGAAGGCGGTGGGGCTCTCCCACCGCGCAGAGCATCGACCCGACCAGCTCTCCGGTGGTGAGCGCCAGCGGGTGGCAATCGCGAGGGCGGTCGTGATGGACCCGGCGGTACTGCTGGCCGACGAACCGACCGGCAACCTTGACCGGGCCTCGGCGGGCGAGGTGATGGAGCTGATCGAGCGCATGAACGCGCGCGGACTCACTCTCGTGGTGGTGACCCATGACCCGGCGATCGCGGAGAGGGCGAAGCGCGTGATCCGGATGGACGACGGTGAGCTCGTGGGGGGGAGCGCGTGAGGTTCTGGGACCTGCTGGCGTTTGCCGCGGGGGCTCTGCGGGGTCACAGACTTCGTACAGCGCTGTCGGTCGCCGGTGTGGCGGTGGGGATCTCCGCGGTGGTCACCCTCACCGCCCTCGGCGAGGGGGCGCGGCGCTACGTGGTGGACCAGTTCGCCGCCCTCGGCAGCAACCTCCTCGTCGTGCTCCCCGGGAAGGTGGAGACGACAGGCGGCCCCCCGTTCGGCGGCGTGACCCACGACCTCACCCTCGATGACTACCGCGCGATCGCGAGACTGCAGCGGGTACGCAGGTCCGCACCCTTGGCGGTGGCCACGGACACCGTGCACTTCAAGGACCGCGGGCGCGCGGTGCCAGTGCTCGGCACGACAGCGGATTTTGCCGCCGTGCGCAGACTCGCGATCGGCTCGGGCAAGTTCCTGCCCCCGGGCGACCCCGACCAGGGGGGCAGCGAGATCGTTCTCGGGGTCACGGTCGCCCAGGAGCTCTTCCGGAACGAGAACCCGCTCGGTCAGGTGGTGCGGGTCGGGCCCTGGCGCTTCCGGGTGGTGGGCGTGCTGGCGCCGCGCGGGCGCTCGCTGACCTTCAACATGGACGACCTCGTCTTGATCCCGGTGCGCACCGCCATGCGGGTCTTCAACCGCTCGTCCCTGTTTCGAATCCTGGTGGACGTCCGGATGCGGGATGAGATGAGCCTGACCAGGCGTGACGTGGAGAAGCTGATGGCGGAGCGGCACCGCGTCGAGGACGTCACGGTGATCACCCAGGACGCCCTGCTTTCTGCGTTCTCGTCGATCCTCAACGCGCTGACCCTCGCGCTGGTGGGGATCGCCTCGGTTTCGCTTGCTGTGGCTGGGGTGGGGATCATGAACGTGATGCTGGTCTCGGTCACTGAGCGGCGGGCCGAGATCGGCCTCCTGAAGGCGCTCGGGGCGCAGGACCGGCAGGTGCTGGCCGCGTTCCTCGCCGAGGCCGTGCTGCT
>Ga0209253_10005574_pt1 | contig 10927 bp, 9 predicted proteins | sample FrelakmetBRP12BR_FD_187145 | JGI IMG/M metagenome (GOLD analysis project Ga0209253, IMG submission 187145) | Freshwater lake sediment microbial communities from the University of Notre Dame, USA, for methane emissions studies - BRP12 BR (SPAdes)... | ecosystem: Environmental > Aquatic >... | reverse complement strand
GCTCTTTCTTAATCTTCCAGAAAACAGATTTTGACGCGTATTCGAAGGCAAAGGTGTCCTTTTCAACGGTCCTGATGCCTAACTTGTCAATAAAAAAAGCCCACAAAGAGGATGGAACGGAAATGAGAACACCGAAAACGCCCACAGCCTTGAGGAAAATACGTCTGCCCAGGCTTTTGCATTCCTGAGATGATGCCTCCAACTCTTTGCTTTCTTGGTCAGAAGACATGATTTCCTCCTAATAATTTGGCATGAACCTGTAATTATTATAATACACCGGGGCAGCGTTGTAATGCTTAATGATCGTTTCGGTAGCTGAAGAAATTAGCCACTTGAGGAGGGAGAAGGGGCGTTTGCCGAATACAAGCACCGGCTTGCCTTTTATGCCAAGATCCTTTTTCATATCGTCAACTGTGTCATAAAACGTACCTATGCCGTCAACCAGGCCGAGCTCTTTTGCCTGCGTGCCTGTGTATATCCGTCCGTCGGAAAGTTTTTTTACTTGTTCAAAGGGCATCTTACGACCTTCAGCAACGTCTTTTATAAACTGCTCGTGAATACTGTCGAGAATTTGCTGAAAGTATGCTCGCTCATCATCCTTCATTTTTCTGAAAGGTGAACCGACATCCTTGAACTTGCCTGCCTTGAGGGTGTTAGGCTGAATACCTATCTTCTTCAGAAGTTCCTCGGCGACCACCTGTTCCATAATGACGCCAATACTGCCGGTAATGGTAGATGGATTGGCATAAATTTTTTCCCCGGCACTTGCGATGTAATATCCTCCCGAAGCACATACAGAACTGGCGGAGACATAGACCTTCTTTTTGGCGGCAAGTTTCTTGAGTTCGTGGTAGATCTCCTGGCTAGGCCCAACAGACCCTCCAGGGGAGTTGATCCTTACAATGACACCTCTAATACCATCGTCTTCCTTGAACCTGACGATATCCTCTATGGCATCTTTCCCGTCAGCAATGACGCCTTCTATCTCCACAATGCCGATCTTGTCCCCGAATCCCTGCCCAACAATACCTATCATGAAGGAAGCGACAAAAATTATGAAAACAAGAATGAAAATGATGAGAAAAGCCTTTTTAATACGTGTCATAAGGGTATTACCTCCACTAAGTGCCTATATAATAATCAGGGAAAGCTTGAGAGTAAACACATTTATAACATTAAGTACTTCAGTAATGAAAAACAACAACAGAAAGCCCCTCCGTATCTCATGTGGTGCAGTTGCAAGTAGAATCTACCAAATTACCTTAAAGCAAATCTTGGAACATCCGATAATAGTTATGTTTCGGAATACATAAAGTAAGCAAATGGTGTATTGTGATAATCAAAGATTTTAAGGCAAAAGTCCTGAAAATGATAAGCTTTCTGCCACCTATCCCGACGGTTATGGTCGAGCTTGTTCAGGCGCTAAACGACGAAGACATTGAGCTTAATGAACTGGGAAGGATTATCGCAAAAGATCCCTCCATGAGTGTTAATGTTTTAAAGGTAGCCAATTCAGCCTTCTATAAACTTCCTGTCAAGGTCAACACTATCGAGCATGCAGTGCGCATGCTTGGAACAAAGGAGATTGCTTCGCTGTGTATAGCATGCACAGCAGGGAGAACCTTGAAGGCACCAGCTAATCAGCCAACACTAGATCTTAGCATGTTCTGGCAGCATTCGGTTGCCACAGGGGTTATTGCCAAGGTGCTTTGCGGTGAAGTGGGCATTCAGACCCAAAACAACATATACCTTGCAGGACTTATCCACGATGTTGGCAAAATCATACTCGACAGGTTCATGCACGATGTTTATAAAGAGATTGTAAAAATAACCTACAATGAGAACATCTCAGTGACTGAGGCGGAGCAACGTGTAATGGGTGAATCGCACGCAACAGTCGGGGGATGGCTTATGGAGGCATGGAATCTCCCACCAATCTTCGTTAACGTCGCCAACCACCATCATTCAGTTATGGAAACTGAAGAGGATACCAGGTTAGAGGTAGCTATTGTCTCACTTTCAAACCAGCTTGCACGTCTCAAGAGTTTTGGTTTTGGTGGAGACATGAGCGGCGTTGTCCTTGCAGACATTGATGCCTGGAAGATCATTGATGAAGCCTACCCCCAGATAAAGAACCTTGATGTAGTAAAATTTATTTGGGATCTTGATGAAGCATATAACGAGATTGTAGCAATGGAGAAAATTATCAACAATTGATTGCCATGGAGCAGCCTGGTACTTTTGTAACTCACTACAATGAATGGCATCATTTCTATACTAAATCTTGATTACTAATCCATGTAAAGTAGAAGGCAGTTTTTCCGATAATAATGAAAAATTAGGTATATGATGCAGATATATATACTGAGGAATAGGTATGATCGAGGATTTTGAGAGTAAGATTAAACATACCATTGAATACCTTCCACCTATACCTATTGTTATGACGGAGCTTATACAGGCTTTAAATGATGATGACATCGACCTCAATGACCTTGGACGAGTCATCTCAAAAGACCCATCTATGAGCATGAACGTTTTAAAGGTAGCCAATTCAGCCTTTTATGGACTTCGAAATAAGGTTGCAACCATAGAGCATGCTGTTCGTATGCTCGGGACGAGAGAGATCACATCACTCTGCATTGCCTGCAGTGCTTGCAGTGTATTAAGACCAGCTTCCCGGCAACCGACTATCGACCTGACAATATTCTGGAGGCATTCGGTGGCAACGGGTGTGTTTTCAAAGCTCCTTGCAAGTGAATTAAACATTGGGTTATTAAACAATATATATCTGGCCGGCCTCATTCATGATGTTGGAAAGATTGTATTGGACAGATTTGCACACGATGTGTATTCAGAGGTCCTTCGCTTAACTTACAATGAGAATATTTCTGTGTTGGAGGCAGAAAAGCTTGTGATAGGAGCTTCCCATGACATGGTTGGCGCATGGCTCATGGAAAAGTGGCAGCTACCTATGATTTTCAACCAGGTTGCCCTCTACCATCATCAAACAAATGATGCGCCTGATGAGTGTATGATTGCAGTGTCAATTGTGTCCTTCGCCAATCACCTTGCACAGCTCAAGAGCTTCGGTTTTGGCGGAGAGATGGGTGGCATAGTCCTGAGAGAAACAGATGCCTTTAAGATACTTGAAAGAATAAATCCTGGAATTCGGGGTCTTGATTTTGTGGATTTTACTGAGAGTCTTAATCTGGCTCATGAAGAGATAGTTGAGTTAGAAAGAGTCATTAACGCCTGAGTTGTTTCAGGCTTTCAATATACAGTATAATCGTTCATGCATAAACTTCCCAAGGAACCAGCTCGGCCCGCTGAAAGGCACGAAACAATACGTCAATATATCATAGCCATCTTGCGGGATTTCACTATTTCGGCAAAAGAGCTTTCAGGCTATCTGAAAATTACCGAAAGGGATGTCTATGACCACCTCGAACATATCAGAAAGACGATGAATAAAGGGGGATATCACCTCGTTGTCAATCCTGCTTTATGTGAGAAATGTGGTTTTGTATTTCGAAAACGAGGCAGGCTGTCGCGTCCTGGCAAGTGTCCGATCTGCCATAGTAGTATGATCGTTCCGCCTTTATTTTCTGTCATTAAGTACTCATAAACCCATACGTTGAACGATGTAGCTATCTCCTTGATTTTTATGCAATTATTTGGTATAAAATTGCGACTAAATGAGGAATATTGTAATCAAAATATGGAGAGGCGAATCAGAATATGGGAAATTGTTCTTATCTTTCCCGCTATACGCTCTCTCAAAGCTATACCGTGCTTGCCTTCTTATGAGAAACTATCTTTACAGTTCAGGCGTATTTAAAATTGACGAGGTATCTATTCCTGTTGTTGCTATAGGGAATATCACAGTCGGTGGCACAGGAAAGACCCCTGTAGTCGAAAGACTTGCCTACAGGCTGAAGGAATCAGGGTTTAATCCCGGAATAATAACACGTGGATACAAAAGGGCGAGAAAAGGGACATTTTGCATCGATAGAAACAATGATAAGGCAGTTGATGTAGGAGACGAGGCATTGATGCTGGCAAGAAAAACCAAGACCCCGGTTGTCGTAGGAAAAAGGAGGTCCCTTGCAATTATTGAAGCCATGAGAAAGTGCAACGTAGACCTTGCGCTCCTTGATGACGGTTTTCAGGTGAAAAATATCAAGAAGAACGTTGAGATTGTCGTTGTAAAGGGTGAAGAAAACGACAAGGCCCATAACCTTTTTCCCTATGGTCCTTACAGAGAGCCTCTCGGCAGATTAAGAGATGCAGATGCTATTCTTATTAATAATGGCTGCCTAGGTTCGGAGATTGCAGGACTTATAGAAGGTATCCCTACTTTCGTGATGGAATACAGACCGTTACATCTCTATAACATGAAGCACAATCTTATTACTCATTATAATGTTCTTAAAGAAAAGAAAGTTCTCGCTTTTTCAGGACTTGGAGATAACAGATCTTTTTTTGAATTTTTAAGGTCCCTGGGTGCTCATGTTGTGAGAGAGATTTCATTCCAGGATCATCATTCATACAGGAGCAAGGACATTGAAGAAATATCATCCTTTAGAGATGTAAATTTGATCATTACAACAGAGAAAGATGCAGTCAAAATCTCAGGAATGACCATTCCAGACAACCTTTTTTATCTTTCGATCGAGGTAAATATTGAGAGAGAGCAGGAACTTATAGAGGTTATACAGAGGAAACTTGGTATTTCAGGACTCACTCTCCCCGGTTTGAGAGCCGGGAAAAGAGTTCGGAAAAATTGGGCTAATTGACATTATTCAATGAATATGGTTTTTTTAGTATTTCTTGAATTCGCTTACCCCTCAAGGGAATTAATGCTTGCGATACAAAGCGGAGGACAACATGGCGGATCGAATATTTTTATTTGATACTACTTTGCGGGATGGTGAGCAATCACCCGGCAATACGATGAATACCCCTGAAAAATTAAGAGTCGCAAAACAGCTTGAGGCCCTTGGCGTTGATATAATCGAAGCTGGGTTTCCTATTGCATCTGAAGGTGATTTTGACGCAGTTCGTCTGATAGCTGAGTCCATTAAAAACAGCGAGGTCGCTGGTCTTGCGAGGGCGAACGACGAGGATATCGACCGGGCGTGGGAGGCAATAAAGGTTGCGAAAATGCCTCGGATCCATACATTTATTTCCACCTCTGATATTCATCTTAAACATCAGTTTCGTAAAAATAAAGATGAAATCCTGAAGATTGCAGTGAAAGCAGTAAAAAGGGCAAAGAAATATACGGATAATGTCGAGTTTTCTGCTATGGACGCAACGCGCAGCGACTGGGACTACCTCTGTAAAGTCTTTGCAGCAGTCATCGATGCAGGTGCTGTTACATTGAACGTTCCGGATACGGTTGGTTATGCCGTACCCGATGAGTTCGGCAGGCTTATTCACTATATCAAGACAAATGTACCCAATATCTCCAAGGCTATAATAAGTGTACACTGTCACAACGATCTGGGCCTTGCGGTTGCAAACTCTATTGCAGCAATACAGAACGGCGCCCGCCAGATAGAGTGTACCATAAACGGAATCGGAGAAAGGGCGGGTAATGCATCTCTTGAAGAGATTGCCATGATCCTTCGAACGCGAAAAGACATTTTTTCTGCCCAGACGCGAATCAACACAGAAAAGATATACCATACGAGCAGATTGATCACCTCCATAACTGGTGTTTCTGTGCAGCCGAACAAAGCGATTGTTGGCGCCAATGCCTTTGCCCATGAATCCGGTATCCACCAGGATGGTCTTTTGAAGTCAAAAATTACCTACGAAATCATGACGCCGGAATCGGTCGGAATTCCGAAGAGTTCCTTTGTCCTTGGAAAGCACTCAGGCCGCCATGCATTTCGGGAGAGAATTATTGAGATGGGTTACTCCCTTGAGGATAAAGAACTTAACCTTACATTCAAAAGATTCAAGACGCTTTCTGACGTGAAGAAAGATATTTATAACGAAGACATTGAAATGATCATCATGGACGAGATCTACAAAATTCCTGAGAAATATAAGCTCGTCTACCTCAACGTAACCTGTGGAAAGTCAACAATTCCAACAGCAACAGTAAAGCTTGATATCGATGGAACATCTTACCAGGATGTAGATGTGGGAGACGGACCAGTTGATGCAACGTACAAAATTATAAAGAGGTTGGTCAAGACGAACAGCAAGCTCCTCAAATTTTCCATTAATGCAATAACCAAAGACATGGACGCCCAGGGAGAAGTCTTTGTGAAGCTTGAAGAGAAAGGCTATACCGTCATAGGCAAAGGGGCTGATACAGACATCATTGTAGCAAGTGCCAAGGCATACATCAACGCACTGAACAAGTTGGATTATATAAAACGCAAGAAGATTGGGGATAGATAATTATGGGGATGACGATAACAGAGAAGATACTGGCATCACATGCAGGAAAAGACCATGTAGAAGGCGGCGAGATAATCGAGGCGACACTCGATCTTTGCCTCGCAAACGACATCACGGCACCACTTTCGCTGGAGGAATTCGATAAGGTTGGTGCAAAAAAGGTATTCGACCCTGAGAAGGTTGTCTTTGTCCTCGATCATTTTACGCCGAACAAGGACATTCCCTCTGCAGAGAACTGCAAAAAGATCAGGGAGTTTTCAAAAAAATACGGTATTAGCCATGTTTATGACGGAGGCGCCTGTGGTATAGAACATGCCCTATTGCCCGAAGAGGGACTTGTATTGCCGGGAGATGTCGTAATAGGGGCAGATAGTCACACATGCACCTATGGTGCCCTCGGAGCTTTTTCAACAGGGGTAGGGAGTACAGACTTGACCTATGGCATGGTAACAGGAAAAAACTGGTTCAAGGTTCCGGAAAGCATAAAATTTTCCTGCTATGGCAAGTTTCAGAAATGGGTTACCGGGAAAGACCTCATCCTTCATATCATCGGGATGATTGGTGTAGACGGGGCGCTTTATGCGTCAATGGAATATGATGGTGACGCGATTTCCGCCCTCTCCATGGATTCGCGCTTCACGATAGCGAATATGGCCATTGAAGCAGGGGCAAAAAATGGGATTTTTAAAGTAGATGAGAAAACCCTGGAATATGTTAAGGACCGCGGTAAGAGACCGTTTGTTCTTTTTGAGAGTGACAGTGATGCAAAATACAGGGAAGTTTATGAGATTGATGTTGGGAGGATAGACCTGAAGGTAGCATGCCCGTCACTGCCGTCGAACGTAAAAGACGCAAGGGAACTGGGTAATATCCGCATTGACCAGGCGGTTATCGGTTCGTGCACGAACGGCAGGATTGAAGATCTTGCCATGGCAGCGGATATTCTAAAAAATAAAAAAGTTGCCTCCCACACCCGGTGTATCATCATTCCGGCTACTCCCAAGATTTATCTTGAAGCGATGCGAAGAGGTTACCTTGAAACCTTCATGGAAGCGGGATGTATTATCTCGCCTCCTACGTGTGGTCCATGTCTCGGTGGGCATATGGGAGTTCTTGCCAAGGGGGAGAGGGCCATAGCAACAACGAATAGAAATTTTGTCGGCAGGATGGGTCATCCGGAAAGCGAGGTCTACCTGGCTGGACCGGCAGTTGGTGCAGCAAGCGCTATCAAGGGTTTTATCACCCATCCTTCGGAGGTAGTATGAAACTGAAAGGCAAAGTTTGGAAATTTGGCGATAATATCGATACCGATGTGATTATTCCTGCACGATACCTGTCGTCAACAGATCCTAAGGTCCTTGGCGAACATTGCATGGAACCCTTAGATCCGTCCTTCGCAAAGAAAGTCAAGAAGGGCGACATCATCGTGGGCGGGTTTAACTTTGGCTGCGGGTCCTCGAGGGAGCACGCACCCATAGCCATTTCGGCTCTTGGCATACCCCTTATCATAGCGAAAAGTTTCGCAAGGATATTCTACAGAAATGCCTTTAATAAAGGGCTTGCCCTTCTTGAAGCTGACATTTTTGACGAAATTAAGCAAGGTGAGGAAGTTGAGGTGGACATTACTACCGGGGTCATCAAATGGGGGGGGCAAGAGGTCAATGCAAAGCCCATCCCGTCCTTTATGATAGAGCTTATTAACGAGGGTGGGTTAATCAATTACCTACGAAAAAAACTGGAGGCAGAAAATGAAAAAATATAATGTTGCTGTTGTCGGCGCCACTGGAGCAGTGGGAAACGAAATGGTAGCGACCCTTGAGCATAGGAAGTTCCCTATAAAAAAACTGACCCTCCTTGCCTCGGCAAGAAGTATAGGGAAGACCTTAACGTATAGAGGAGAAGAAATACCTGTAGATGAACTCACAGAAAAATCTTTTAAGGGCATTGATATCGGCCTTTTCTCGCCAGGCGGTGCGATAAGCACGAAGTTTGCACCCATTGCTGCTTCAAGCGGCTGCGTTGTCATTGATAATACAAGTGCTTTCAGGATGGAGCCTGATATCCCCCTTGTGGTCCCAGAGGTGAATGAGCACGCTATTGCCCGGTATAAAAAACGTGGTATCATCGCGAACCCAAATTGTTCTACCATTCAGATGGTGGTAGTATTGAAACCCCTCCACGATGCCGCGAAGATCAAGAGGGTTGTTGTTTCAACGTACCAGGCAGTTTCAGGGACAGGCAAGAAAGCTATACACGAATTGGAACAGCAGGTCCTTGCTATTTATAACAACAAACGCGTGGAGAATAAAGTGTACCCCTGGCAGATAGCTTTCAATGTCCTACCCCATATTGATTCATTTCTTGAAAATGGCTACACAAAGGAAGAGATGAAGATGGTTAATGAGACCATGAAGATCATGGAGGATGATAGCATAAGGGTTACGGCAACGACAGTGAGAGTCCCTGTGTTCTACGGCCATTCAGAGTCTGTCAATATAGAATTTGAGAAAGATTTAAGCCCGGATAAGGCAAGAAAACTGCTTAAGAAAGCACCCGGAGTTATAGTTGTTGATAATCCGGCAAAGAACAAATATCCCCTCGCTATTCATGCAGCCGGACGAGATGAGACCTTTGTTGGGAGAATCAGAAGGGACGAATCAGTGCCCTATGGACTCAACTTGTGGGTTGTAGCTGACAATATTCGCAAGGGCGCTGCATTGAACGCTGTTCAGATAGCAGAAGTATTAATTCAGAAGTACCTCTAAAAAAAGGCTCATGGTTATCTCTGTTGCTGTGCAATAACCATGAGCCTTTTTTTAGAAATGATGTTTTATAAACATATCCGTCACCTCATATACCGATGAAGGTTGCTATAATTCTTCTTTTGGAGGGCGGGCCTTTTGAATTTCATGTATCTCTTCTTCGATCCCATCTATCTCTGAACGCATATGAGTGATGGCAATCGTTTTTTCTTTGATGTAAGGATCATCTTTGCTCAGATTTCTTCCAGCGGTTAGCTCGTCGTAGGTATATTCGCCGATTTCGATGAATAGTTTGTCAATACTACGTTGAATTTTCGCGATATCAAGGTATTTCTTCTTCCCGAGCTTTGCCTGTTTTTCCACATTGAAAGCTATGTCCTGGGCGGTCTCCTTCAGGACCTTCAAGCCGTCTTCAGCCATTTTTTTCCAATCATCAATCGTTGTCATTTTGCCTCCGTTATCACAGTCAATTACGTTAAATATACCCGGTAGACGATCTTTTTTCAAGCCTTCAATTAAAGGGGCTTACGCCTGTCACCCGCATGGGTGGTCGCCCCCTCCACGAGCCAAGCCCGTGGAGTCTCCCCCTCGTTTAGGTTTTGGATGTTGCTATGAGCTTTCAGCTATGAGCTGATAGCAAAGAACATCAATAGCTTATTGAAATACTTAGACTCTTATGATAGATTACGAACCAACATGAGTTTTACCTTTTATCGATTTCTTTTTTCTGTCTGTGGATTATAACCATGAACATAAGATTAAGATTGGAAGAGAGGGAAGAACTTATATTGGCGCCCTTTGCACAGAGAAGCTGCAAAACAAAGGGAAGGCTGAGAGATGAGCCTGAATGCGATATAAGACCAGCCTTTCAGCACGATCGTGACCGGATAACCCACAGCAAGTCTTTTAGAAGACTGAAACACAAAACGCAGGTTTTCCTTGCCCCTACCGGTGACCATTACAGGACGAGGCTTACCCACACGCTCGAGGTGGCCCAGATTGGAAGGACTATTGCACGTGCTCTAGCCCTGAACGAAGATCTTGTGGAGGCTATTTCCCTCGGGCACGACCTTGGACATACGCCCTTTGGCCATGCAGGGGAAGATGTTCTCAATCGAATCCATGCCGGAGGCTTCAGGCATTACGAGCAGAGCCTCAGGGTTGTTGATATGCTTGAAAAGGATGGCCGTGGACTTAACCTTACCGCAGAGGTAAGGGACGGGATATTAAGGCACTCAAAGGGCAAGGGTAGTGTCGTTTTTCAGGATGATAGAGACAGGCCGCTTACAAAAGAGGCTGAGGTTGTCAGGATAGCGGATATTGTTGCCTATATTAACCATGATATTGACGATGCCACAAGGGGCAATGTAATTAGCAGAGAAGATCTGCCAAAGGAATCCAGAGAATATCTTGGCGGAACCAGTTCAGAAAGGATTGATACTATGGTTAGAGGGGTAATCCAGGAAACCCTCAGAAACAATACGATGATATTAAAGTTTGGTACCGAGCTTGAGCACCATATCGTCAAGTTAAGAGATTTTCTCTATGAGAGGGTGTATGACAGTATGACAGTCCACCAGGACTTCATAAAATGTTCAAAAATTATAGAAGATCTCTACCACTATCTTCTGCGCAACAAGGATTCCTTCCTTAATGAAACTGAAAGGGATGATTTTTATGATGATCCTGCAGTATGTGTATGTGATTTTATAGCAGGCATGACGGACAGGTATGCGTTTAACTTG
>Ga0209253_10005573_pt1 | contig 10928 bp, 6 predicted proteins | sample FrelakmetBRP12BR_FD_187145 | JGI IMG/M metagenome (GOLD analysis project Ga0209253, IMG submission 187145) | Freshwater lake sediment microbial communities from the University of Notre Dame, USA, for methane emissions studies - BRP12 BR (SPAdes)... | ecosystem: Environmental > Aquatic >... | reverse complement strand
ATCCCGTGCATTTGCCCGGCGCACGCAGCCGCCACGGTGCTCCACGGCCATTGAGGGCGACTCATTTTGACAGTTGGACCGGTTGGCCAGACCCGGTCGTGCCCGTGAGCCTGTCCCCGTCGACCGCCAGATTCAAACGCAAAGAACAGTCTCCCGCTCGGCCGCCCTTTGCTGTCGAGCGCAGCTGCATCTTCCCTTCCCCGAAGGTCCCTTCCATCGGGTAGTCACCCGCACAGCTCCAGTCGAATATCGTGGCAGTACCCTTAACCACACCGCCTTCCGCGCGATCGAGGACGAGCCCAAGACCCGTGCGTATAGGGCCTCGGCTAGTGCTCATGATGAAATCCCCAGTGTACTTCCCGATAATCGATTCTTCAGCACTGACCAATGCGGATACCATCATGCCGACGGCCATTGTCATTGCTAGAGTTAATCTCACAAGAAGCCTCCATGCCTGCTTTCACGAAGAACCGGGGGGCGCCCACGTGCCTAAGGAAGCTACCAGTTGAGCGCCCGATCCGCCCGAACCCGCTCGCTGTGCCCACGCAGGGACAGCGGGCCGCACTGGTGCCGGCAAGTCTACCGCTGCAAAGCATTCCAGTGGCGATGTGGCGCGGTGGTGGTAGATTTATCTGTTAGCGTCCCTTTCGTCTGGCGGTGTCCGACTGACCTCGACGCCATCCGCAGCGAGGCGGAGCGCGCCACTATCGAGCGCATCGCCCGTTACGAACCTCTGTTCGCCGCCGCCGCCCGCGGACGAGCATAAGTGACGCGAGCGGCGTGGTGCGATGCCCTGCCCCGCTAACGCTTCCGCGGGGGCAGCAGCTCCGTGCACACCCCCTCAAACGCCTCCGCCGCCAAGCCGACTGTTTCGCCGAGCGTCGGATGCGGGTGGATGGTCCGGCCCAAGTCCACTGCGTCGGCGCCCATTTCCACGGCGAGCGCGATCTCGCTGATGAGGTCGCCAGCGTTCATGCCGACGATGCCGCCCCCGACGATGCGATGGGTTTCACTGTCGAAGACGAGCTTGGTGAAACCTTCCGGACGCCCGTTCGCTATTGCACGACCCGATGCCGCCCAGGGGAACTTGCCGACGCCGATCTCGACCCCCTGCGCTTTGGCTTGCTCTTCCGTGAGGCCGACCCACGCGACTTCCGGATCGGTGTAGGCGACCGACGGAATCACGCGTGCGTCGAAGTGAGCCTTGTGCCCCGCCGCCGCCTCCGCGGCGACGTGGCCTTCGTGCACCGCCTTGTGCGCGAGCATCGGCTGGCCGACGATGTCGCCGATGGCGAAGATGTGCGGGACGTTGGTGCGCATCTGCGTATCGACCGGTATGAAGCCGCGGTCGCCGACGGCAACGCCGGCCTTCTCGGCGCCGATCTTTTTCCCGTTCGGGCTGCGGCCGACGCTCGTGAGCACGAGATCGTAGAGCTGTGGTGCTGCAGGTGCCTGCCCCCCCTCGAACGTGACGAGGATTCCCTCGCTCTTCGGCTCGACCTTCACCGTCTTGGTCTTCAGCATCACGTTGTCGAAGCGCGCGGCATTGCGCTTCTGCCACACCGCGACCAGGTCCCGATCGGCGCCCGTCATCAGGCCGTCGAGCATCTCGACCACGTCGATGCGCGCGCCGAGCGTCGAATACACGGTCGCCATCTCCAGGCCGATGATGCCGCCGCCGATGACGAGCATGCGCTTGGGGACGGACGACAGCTCGAGCGCACCGGTGGAATCGACGATGCGCGGATCGTCCGGGATGAACGGCAGGCGCACCGGCATCGAGCCGGCTGCAATGATCGCTTTCTCGAAACGGACGACCTTCTTCTCCCCCGTCTTGTCCTGCCCTTCGCCGGCAGTGAGCTCGACCTCGAGATGATTCAAGTCGATGAAGTGGCCGTAGCCTCGAACCACCGTGACTTTGCGGGACTTCGCCATCCCCGCGAGGCCGCCGGTGAGCTTGGCAACCACCTTCGATTTGTGCGCGCGGAGCTTCGCCAGATCGACCGAAGGCTTTCCGAAAGACACACCGAACTCGGCGAAATGCGCCGCCTCGTCGATCACCGCGGCGATGTGCAGCAACGCCTTCGAAGGAATGCAGCCGACGTTGAGACACACGCCGCCGAGCGACGCGTAGCGCTCCACCAGTACTGCGTTCATGCCCAGATCGGCGGCTCGGAACGCGGCCGAATAACCGCCCGGACCGGCGCCGAGCACGAGCACGTCGCACGTGATGTCCGCCGTTCCCGTGAATCCTCCGGGAGCCGGCGTGGATGCAGGGACCGAAACCGCGGGCTGCGGCTTCCCCACGGCCAGGGCGGCAGCGGCTGATGCGCGCTCACCCGAGGTCGGTGGGGTCACGGCGGCGCCGCCGGCTTCCAGCGTCAGGATCGGCACGCCTTCCGACACCTTGTCGCCGACCTTGACGCGGAGCTCTTTCACCACGCCCGCCTCCGGCGAAGGGATCTCCATCGTCGCCTTGTCGGATTCGAGGCTGAGCAGCGACTGCTCCTTCGCGACCGTATCGCCGGGCTTCACCAGCACTTCGATGACATCGACATCCTTGAAGCCGCCGATGTCGGGGACCTTCACTGCGATGACGGCCATGGGAGCCCTCGTCCTCGTTGTCGTGAAGGGGTCAGAGCAGGACGCGCCGAAAATCGGCAAGCAGCTGCGCCAGGTAGCTGTTGAAGCGCGCCCCCAGCGCGCCATCGATCACCCGGTGATCGTACGACAGCGAGAGCGGCAGGATCAGCCGCGGGACGAACGCCTGGCCGTCCCACACGGGCGTCGTCGCCGCGCGGCACACCCCGAGGATGGCGACCTCCGGGGCGTTGATGATGGGCGTGAACGACGTGCCACCGATGCCGCCGAGGCTCGAGATCGAGAAGCATCCACCCTGCATGTCGGCGGCCTTCAGCTTGCCTTCGCGCGCGAGTTTGGCCAGCTCTGCCGTCTCCTTGGCAAGGTCCAGGACGCCCTTCCGGTCCGCGTCCCTGATCACCGGCACGACGAGACCGTGCGGGGTGTCGGCCGCAAAGCCGATGTGGAAATACTTCTTGAGTACGAGCTTCTCGCCGTCGAGCGAGGCGTTGAACTCGGGAAACTTCTGGAGCGCCGCAACGACCGCCTTGATGAGGAAAGCAAGCATCGTCACCTTGACGCCCGACTTCTCGCCTTCCTTGTTGAGCTGTACTCGAAACGCTTCGAGCTCCGTGATGTCTGCCGCCTCGTGATTCGTGACGTGCGGGATCATCACCCAGTTGCGATGCAGGTTCGCGCCCGCGAGCTTCTTGATGCGCGACAGCGGCTGCGTCTCGATCGGACCGAACCGGGCGAAATCCACCTGCGGCCAGGGCAGCAGGCCGAGCGCCGCGCCGTCGGTTCTTGCGGCCTCCGTCACGCCGGGCATCGCAACGCCCGACATTGCGCCCTTCACGAACGCCTGCACGTCGGCATGCAGGATGCGGCCCTTGGGCCCGGTGCCTGCAAGCTTCGCGAGGTCGACACCGAGCTCGCGTGCGAACTTGCGCACCGACGGGCTTGCGTGCGGCTTGAGCGCAGAATCGGACTCGGGCCCGGCAGGGGCCTCCGGCTCGCGCGCCGCCGCCGCCGCCGGCGCAGGCACGAGCGCGGCAGGTGTTGCGGTCGAGATGGGCGCCGGTGGCGGTCCGGCGCCGGGCGCGGCCGGCGCGCTCGGGGCTACACCTGCCTCGCCGGCCGCGAGCCGAAGAATAGGTACGCCCTCCGCTACCTTGTCTCCCACCTTGACCAGAATGTCCTGCACCACGCCGGCGGCGGGCGACGGGATCTCCATCGTCGCCTTGTCGGACTCCAGCGTGATCAGCGACTGTTCCGGCGTCACTCGGTCGCCAGGTTTGACCAGGATCTCGATGACCTCGACGCCCTTGAAATCACCGATGTCTGGCACTTTCACTTCGGTGGCGCCGCCGGCTGCGCGCCCTGGCGCCGGTGCGGCCGGCGCGGACGAGGCCGCTTTGGCCGGGGCTGGAGCCGCAGGTGGCGCCGGTGCGGCTACGGGTGCGGTTCCGGAGCTTTCCTCGAGGATGAGGATCAACGCGCCCTGCGATACCTTGTCGCCGACCCTGATCCGGATGTCCTTGACCTCGCCAGCCGCTGGCGAGGGAATTTCCATCGTCGCCTTGTCGGACTCGAGCGTAACCAGCGACTGCTCCGGCCGCACGATGTCGCCCGGCTTCACCAGCACTTCGATCACACCGACATCCTTGAAGTCGCCGATGTCGGGAACGAAGACCTCCTTGATGGCACCCATGGTTATTTCCTCGCGACGCGTGAGCTCTGATTGCGCGGATCAACGCCGGCGCGCCGTCGGCGACACACCCCGTCTCGCATCGTTCACACCGTTACGGGGTTCGGCTTTTCGGGGTCGAGCCCGTATTTCTTGATCGCCTCGGCGACGACCGCGGGTTTCAGCGCGCCCTCATCGGCAAGCGCCTTCAGGGCGGCGAGCGTGACCCAGTAGCGGTCGACCTCGAAGAAGTGACGCAGCTTCGCGCGCGTATCGGAACGGCCGTAGCCGTCGGTCCCCAGGACGCGATAGGTGCGGCCCTTCGGGATGAACGGCCGGATCTGGTCGGCGAACGCCTTCATGTAGTCCGTGGATGCGATCACCGGGCCGTCGCGGCCGGCCAGGCACTGGCCGACGTAAGGAACGCGGGGTGTTTCGAGCGGGTGCAGCATGTTCCAGCGATCGACGTCGAGACCGTCGCGGCGCAGCTCGGTGAAGCTCGGCGCACTCCAGATATCGGCCGCGACGCCCCAATCATGCTCGAGCAGGTCTGTCGCCGCGATGACTTCGCGCAGGATGGTTCCGGAGCCGAGGAGCTGCACACGGGCTTTCGCCTTGCCGCCCTCCCGGAAGAGATACATCCCCTTGATAATGCCCCCCTCCGCTCCGGCGGGCAGGGCGGGATGGACGTAGTTCTCGTTCATCACGGTGATGTAATAGAACACGTCCTCCTGGTTCGTGACCATGCGGCGCAGGCCGTCGTGAATGATGACGGCAAGCTCATAGGCGAACGTCGGGTCATAGGAGATGCAGTTTGGAATGACCGATGAGAGGATGTGGCTATGGCCGTCCTCGTGTTGCAGGCCCTCGCCGTTCAGCGTCGTGCGGCCCGCGGTCCCGCCGAGCAGGAAGCCGCGCGCACGTTGGTCGCCCGCGGCCCAGGCGAGGTCGCCGATGCGCTGCAGCCCAAACATCGAATAGAAGGCGTAGAACGGGATGGTGATGACGTTCGAGACGCTATAGCTCGTCGCCGCGGCGATCCATGAGCTGAACGCTCCCGCCTCGTTGATCCCCTCCTCCAGGATCTGGCCCGCCTTGTCCTCGCGGTAGTACATCACCTGGTCCTTGTCGACCGGCGTGTACTTCTGGCCTTCGGACGAGTAGATCCCGAGCTGCCGGAACATGCCCTCCATGCCGAAGGTGCGTGCCTCGTCGGGCACGATCGGCACGACGCACTTGCCGAGGTTCTTGTCGCGCACGAGGGCGGTCAGCAGGCGTACGAACGCCATGGTGGTGGAGATCTCGCGCTCCTGCGCTCTTGTCACCTGCTCGAATGCCGACAGCGGCGGGACTTCCGGAACGCGATCAGCCTTGCGCCGGCGCTGCGGAAGATAGCCGCCGAGCGCCTGCCGGCGCTCGTGCAGGTACTTCATCTCGGGCGAGTCCGCTGGGGGAAGGTAGAACGGCAGGTCGTCCAGCTTGTCGTCCGGCACCGGGATCGCGAACCGGTCGCGCATCTCGCGAATAGTCGACCTATCGAGCTTCTTCAGCTGGTGAGTCGGGTTCTGCGCTTGGCCCTGACGGCCAAGACCGAAGCCCTTGATGGTCTTGGCGAGGACGACCGTCGGCTGCCCCTTGTGGTTTACGGCCGCGTGGTAGGCAGCATAGACCTTGTGCGGATCGTGCCCGCCCCGGTTGAGGCGCCAGATGTCCTCGTCGGTCATCTTCGACACCATCTCGAGGAGCTTTGGATGCTTGCCGAAGAAATGCTTCCTCACAAACGTGCCGTCGTTCGCCTTGTAGTTCTGGTATTCGCCGTCCACCGTCTCCAGCATCACGCGCTGCAGGATGCCCTCCTTGTCGCGAGCGAGCAGCTTGTCCCAGTACGATCCCCAGATGAGCTTGATGACGTTCCAGCCGGCGCCGCGGAAATCGCCCTCGAGCTCCTGGATGATCTTGCCGTTGCCGCGCACCGGGCCATCGAGCCGCTGGAGGTTGCAGTTGATCACGAAGATCAGATTGTCGAGCTTCTCGCGCGACGCCATCGCGATTGCGCCCAGCGACTCGGGCTCGTCGGTTTCGCCGTCGCCGAGGAAGGCCCACACTTTGCGGTTGGCGGTGTCCGCGAGGCCGCGCGCATGGAGATATTTCAGGAAGCGTGCCTGGTAGATGGCCTGGATCGGACCGAGTCCCATCGACACCGTCGGGAACTGCCAGAAGTCGGGCATCAGCCACGGGTGCGGATAGGACGAGACACCCTTGCCATCCACCTCGCGCCGGAATTCGAGCAGCTGTTCTTCGGCGAGCCGGCCTTCTTGGAGCGCGCGCGCATAAATGCCCGGCGAGCAGTGCCCCTGGAAGAAGATGAGATCGCCCCCATGCCCGGCCGTGGGCGCATGCCAGAAATGATTGAAGCCGGTGCCGAACAGCGTGCCCACCGACGCGAAGCTCGCAATGTGGCCGCCGAGGTCGCCCTCCACCTTGTTCGCCTTCGCCACCATCACCATTGCGTTCCAACGCATGATGGAGCGGTTGCGTTCCTCGAGCGCAGCGTCCCCCGGAAGGGGCGCCTCGAGATGGGGCGGGATGGTGTTGATGTATGCGGTGTGCGGCTCGAACGGAATGTAGCCGCCGGTGCGCCGCGCCAGCTCGATCAGCTTCTCGAGCAGGTAATGGGCACGCTCCGGGCCCTCGCGGTCGATGACCGCGTCGAGAGCATCGAGCCACTCCTGTGTCTCCAGAAGGTCGGGGTCATTCGCGGCGGAAAGCTCGGGCAGGGCAGACATGGTGGTCCTCTTCGAACCCAGGTTGGACGCGCGGATCGGCGACGATGCAACGAGCCGGTGAGTGGACAGCTTAATACGCGCACCAGGGCGCGGCAAACTGGGGTCGTGATGCGGTGCGATACCCAGACCCCGCGCAGACGCGATCGATACATCCAGTTCGCGTTACGGGCCCGTCCGGTGCTTTCCGGGCACGCTCGGCGCACGTCCTTGTTTGCAGAGGCGCGCTGATAGAATTGCAGGTTCTTGCCCCGGCGACCCGCCCATGGACACAAAGATCATCGACGGCATCGCGCACTCCCGGGAAGTGCGTGCGCAGTGGCGCGAGCGCGCGCAGGCGCTCACAGCGCGCGGATGCCGGCCGGGGCTCGCGGTCGTTATCGTTGGCGACGATCCCGCGTCCGAGACTTACGTGCGCAACAAGATCCGCGCCTGTGCGGAGCTCGAGCTGCTCTCCGAGCACATCGAGCTGCCGGCGACCACGAGCGAGTCGGAGCTCCTTGCACAGGTTCGGGCGCTCAATGCCGACCCTCGCATTCACGGGATACTCGTGCAGCTGCCGCTCCCGAAGCATATATCCAGCGCGCGCGTCGTCGAGACGATTGCCCCGGAGAAAGATGTCGACGGGTTCCATCCGATGAACGTCGGGCTGCTCGCCGCCGGCCATCCGCGGTTTGCGCCGTGCACGCCGTCGGGCGTCATGATGATGCTCGAGCGCGAAGGCATCGACCCCTGGGCGAAGCACGCGGTGATCGTGGGCGCGAGCAATATCGTCGGCAAGCCCATGGCGCTGCTGCTGCTCGCCAAGGGCGCCACCGTGACCCTGTGCAATTCAAAGACCCGCGACCTCGGCGCGCATACGCGCAGCGCCGACATCGTCGTTGCCGCGGCCGGCCGGCCGAACCTGATCGGCGCCGGTATGGTCAAACCCGGGTCGGCCGTGATCGACGTCGGGATAAATCGGCTCGCGAGCGGCAAGCTCGCCGGCGATGTCGACACCGCCGCCATGGTGGGTGTCGCGTCGCACGTGACGCCAGTCCCGGGCGGTGTTGGGCCGATGACCGTCACCATGCTCCTCGCGAACACCGTCCTCGCAGCCGAGATGGCGTGTGCGCGCCAAGGGCTCGCGCAGCGATCGACAGACATGGGCTCAGAGGCGTAACTGTCCGGCCCGCCGGTTTGTGACGATAACCTTGCAACGAATCACGGCACCGGGCTCTAGACGGAACGAACCTCCCGCCTCGCTCGCCCGGTCTCTGTCGCGGACGATGCGCGATCCCTGCCCCAACACCTTGGTGTTCGCATTGCAATGCCAACGACCCGTGAAGCCATGAATCCGCTCCTCGACTTCTCCGGCCTCCCGCGCTTCGCCTCCGTCGGCGCAGAGCACATCGAGCCGGCAATCGATACGCTGCTCGCCGAGAACCGCGCTCTGCTCGAGCGTCTCACCGAGGACGCGACGCCGGTGACGTGGCGGGACTGCATCGAGCCGCTCGAGGATGCGAACGAGCGCCTCTCCCGGGCGTGGGGTGTCGTCGGCCATCTGCACGGCGTGCTCGACTCGCCGGCGCTGCGCGAGGCCTACAACGCGACCCAGCCGAAAGTCGTGCAGTACTGGACCGAGCTCGGCCAGAACGAACGGCTGTTCGCGAAGTACAAAGCACTGCGCGCGGGAGCGGAGTTCGAAACGCTCGACGCCGCCCAGAAGCGGTTGATCGGGAACGAGATCCGCGACTTCGTGCTCTCGGGTGCCGAACTCCCCGACGCGCAGAAGAAGCGCTACGCGGAAATCGCGGCGGCGCTCGCCCGGCTGTCGACTAAGTTTTCCGAGAACCTGCTCGACGCGACCAACGCTTTTTCTCTCTACGTCGAGGATGCGGGAGAGCTCGCTGGGGTGCCCCACGACGTGTTGCACGGCATGCGCGAGGCCGCGGAGAAGGATGGCAAGGCCGGCCACAAGATCACGTTGCAGCTCCCGAGCTACATGCCGGTCATGCAGTATGCCGACAACCGCGCGCTGCGCGAGCAGCTCTATCACAGCTACGTCACGCGCGCTTCGGAGTTCGGGCCAGCCGAGCGCGACAATACGCCGCTCATCGGCGAAATCCTCGGGCTGCGTCGCGAAGCGGCGCGGCTGCTCGGCTACCAGAGCCACGCAGAGGTCTCGCTCGTGCCGAAAATGGCCGACCATCCGGAGCAGGTGCTCGAATTCCTCGAGGATCTGGCGCAGAAGTCGCGTGCGTTCGCCGAACGCGACTATGCCGAGCTCGAAGCGTTTGCGCGCGAAGAGCTCGGCCTCGCGGAGCTGGAGGCGTGGGACGTCGCCTACGTGTCCGAGAAGCTGCGCACCCGGCGCTATTCGTTCTCGAACCAGGAAGTGAAGCAGTATTTCTCCGAGCCGCGCGTACTCGAGGGCATGTTCCGCGTGGTCGAGGCGATCTACGGCGTCAAGATCGAGCCGGATACTGCCGAAACCTGGGACCCGGCGGTGCGCTTCTTCCGGATCACGGACGGGTCCGGCGCGCTGGTCGGCCAGTTCTATCTCGACCCCTATTCGCGCGAGACCAAGCGCGGCGGGGCATGGATGGACGAAGCCCGATCGCGGCGACGGAAGAGCGGCTCGCTGCAGGCGCCCGTCGCCTATCTCGTGTGCAACTTTTCGCGCCCGGTCGGCGGCAAGCCGGCGCTGCTCACGCACGACGACGTCATTACGCTCTTCCACGAGTTCGGACACGGCCTCCATCACCTGCTCACGCACGTCGACACGCTGGGAGTGTCGGGGATCCATGGCGTAGAGTGGGACGCGGTCGAGCTCCCCTCGCAGTTCATGGAGAACTTCTGCTGGGAGTGGGAAGTCCTCGAGCACATGACCGCGCACGTCGACACCAGCGCCCCGCTGCCGCGTGCGCTGTACGACAAGATGATCGCCGCGAAGAACTTCCAGAGCGGCATGCAGATGGCGCGCCAGCTCGAGTTCGCACTCTTCGACATGCACCTCCACCACGACTTCGACCCCGACGGCGCGAAGACGCCGCTCCAGCTGCTCGACGAGGTGCGGCGGAAGGTAGCGGTCGTGGTTCCACCGGCGTACAACCGGTTCCCAAACAACTTCTCGCACATCTTCGCGGGTGGCTACAGCGCGGGTTACTACAGCTACAAGTGGGCGGAGGTGCTGTCCGCGGACGCTTACGCCGCATTCGAGGAAGCACGCAGCGAACGGGGTGTGCTCGATCCTCGGACCGGTGCGCGTTTCCGCGACGAGATCCTCGCCGTGGGCGGCAGCCGCCCGGCGATCGAATCGTTCAAGGCCTTTCGCGGCCGCGAACCCAAAGTGGATGCACTGTTACGGCACAGCGGGATGGCCACCGCCGCCGCGTGAAACCGGCAGCCCGGAAGCTGGCGGCGCGGCATAGCACGGCTCCGCCGCGCGCCCCCGGAGTTTCGTCATGGCACGCGCTGCGGCGTCTCAGCCGGCGGTTTCTGGCGATGGCCGTGCAGGATTGCCGCACGCGGCGGACGCGAGCGGCACGCGTTTAGGACCGCGGTTGCTAACATCGGGCGTATCTCCGACCCTCCATCTCGAGGCTCGCCATGCCGCGCCTTCTGCTCGCCGCCCTCGCCGTCCTGTTTGCCGCCAACGCTTCGGCGCAGCTCTACCGCTGGGTCGACGCGGCGGGCAGGGTTCACTACACAGATGCGCCGCCCGCCACAGGCGCCGCGAAGAACGTCGAACAGCGCAAGACCGGCGGCAACGTCGTCGAATCGAGCGCCCAGCCCTACGCAGTACAGCAGGCGATCAAGAACTTCCCGGTTACGCTGTACACGGCGGCCAACTGCGACTCGCCCTGCAAGGATGCGCGCAACCATCTGACGAAGCG
>Ga0209253_10005572_pt1 | contig 10929 bp, 9 predicted proteins | sample FrelakmetBRP12BR_FD_187145 | JGI IMG/M metagenome (GOLD analysis project Ga0209253, IMG submission 187145) | Freshwater lake sediment microbial communities from the University of Notre Dame, USA, for methane emissions studies - BRP12 BR (SPAdes)... | ecosystem: Environmental > Aquatic >... | reverse complement strand
TGCTGAAGCTGGTGCTATAGGTGGAGCAATGACATCAATTTATCCAGCGCCAGCATTAAACAACGATAATAAAAACATTTCAATGGATATTAAATCATTCCCAACAATTAAAGGGCCAGATATTGAAGCCGATATTGAAGCAGACCGTCAAAAAGCAAAGTAAATTTAATTTAAAAAAAGCCCCAGTAATGGGGCTATAAGGTTTCACACGGAGAAATTAAATTTTATAACGATTTGTTCTTTCTACGTCTAATTTTTCTTGCACAAACGGTGTGATATAACTTGGTTGGGTAGGCTGTTTCAAATTGTTCTCCGCAGTACCCACAAGTTTTAGTCATCTTAGGCTTTAAGATTTTCCTAAGCAGTAGTCGTGCTTCATAAGATAGAGGCATCGGGTTCACCAAAAATAATTGGCGCAATCTCTTGCAGTTGTCGCTCAATCTCTGCAGCTACATCACGCACTTCTTTCTGCGCGTGTTTAGTGTTGCGAAGTTCAATAAAATCTTTCCATGCTTGGTAGTTACCAGCTACATAAAGTTCGGTCGCTTGGGCTTGAGGCAGCCAGAAACGAGCATCTTGTTTAGACATGCCAGCACCGCGTAATTCGTTGTATAGCTCTCTGGCTTCTTGTTCAAACAAAATAATAGAGTCTTTCGCATCACCATTTAACTTATCAAATCCGGGTGGTCTTATGAATTCCGAATCAGATTCATCGCAATAGCGACTAGATCGTACAAGATAATCAAGATGCTTGCTACGAGTAAGTTGAGCGAGGCATACTCTACTAATGCCCTCAACCTTAAATACGACATGACCAAACCGTAAAACACTAAGATGTCCGACACTAATAATATGAGCCAATCGAGTATCATCATTCCCTTCCCTCCCGGCGGCGCCACCGATGCCGTCGGCCGGCCCTGGATGGAAAATCTGACCCAGGCCTTCGGCCAGCAGTTCGTCATCGAGAATCGCGGCGGCGCGGGTGGCTCGATCGGGTCCGAGCTGGTCGCGAAGGCCGCGCCCGACGGCTACACGGTGCTGTTCACGCTGTCTTCGCACACCATCAACCCCGCGATCTACCCGAAGCTGTCGTTCGACACCGGGCGCGACTTCGAGCCGGTGGCGATGGTGGCCTCGCTGCCGCAGGTGCTGGTGGCCAACCCGGCGTTTCCCGCGAAGGACCTGGACGAGCTCGTCGCGCTGCTCAAGGCCTCGCCACAGAAGTATTCGTATGCGTCGGTGGGCAACGGCTCGCCCGGGCACCTGGCCGGCGAGATGCTGAACCAGCGGTTGGGCGTGCAGGTGGCCCACATCCCGTATCGCGGCGGCGGACCCGCCGTCACCGACGTCATCGGGGGCCAGGTGCCGCTGCTGTGGGTGTCGATCCCCGCCGCGGCCCAGCACATCAAGAGCGGCAAGCTCAAGGCGCTGGCGGTCACGACCGTCCGGCGCAGCACCGCGTTTCCCGATACGCCGACCATGCAGGAGATGGGGTTCGCGGAATTCGAGGTCGACAGCTGGTACGCGATGTTCGTGCCGGCGAAGACCCCGCGGCCGGTCGTCGAGCGGCTCAACCGCGCCGTCAACGAGGTGCTGCGCCTGCCCGACGTGCGCGAGAAGTTCCTGCAGCAGGGCGGCGAGGCGGTCGGCGGCACGCCCGAGGCGCTGGGCAAGGTGGTGACCGAGGAGATCCCGAAGTGGGCGAAGCTGGTGAAGGACGCGAGCATCAAGGCGGACTGACGGCGACGATGGCCGAACCCCACCCCCCTCGCACGCCGCTGCCCACGACGCCCGAGGCGATGGCGACCGTCGCTGCGCTGGTTGCCACCGCGCGCACGGCGCAGCGCCGCTACGAGACGTTCACGCAGCAGCAGGTCGACGAGGTCTGCCTCGCTGCGGGGTGGGCGATCATGGAGCCGGCGCGCAACCGCGAGCTGGCCGAGCTGGCCGTGGCCGACACGGGGCTCGGGCGCGTCGACGACAAGATCCAGAAGAACCACCGCAAGACTTTCGGGTTGCTGCGCGACCTCGCGCGCGTGCGCAGCGTCGGCGTGATCAGCGAGGACGCGGCCACGGGCATCGTCGAGATCGCGCGGCCGGTCGGCGTGGTCGCCGCGATCACGCCGTCGACCAATCCCGGCGCGACGCCGGCGAACAACATCCTCAATGCACTGAAGGGGCGCAATGCGATCATCCTCGCGCCGTCGCCCAAGGGGCAATCCACGCTCACGCTGCTGCTTGAATTCGTGCATGCGGAGCTCGACCGCGTCGGGGCGCCCCGCGACCTCGTGCAGCAGCTGCCGGCGCCGACGTCCCGCGAGCAGACACTAGCGCTGATGCGGCAGGCGGATCTGGTCGTCGCGACCGGCTCGCAGAACAACGTGCGCGCCGCATACGAAAGCGGCACGCCGGCGATCGGCGTCGGCGCCGGCAATGTGGCGGTGATCGTCGATGAAACGGCGGACGTGCCCGCTGCGGCGGGGAAGATCGCCCGCTCGAAGACGTTCGATCACGCGACCTCGTGCTCGTCGGAGAACAGCGTAATCGCGGACGCGACGGTTTACGACGCGCTGATCGACGCATTCGTGCGCGAGGGCGGCGTGCTGCTCGACGCCGACGAGACTCGGCGCCTGGAGGCGGCGATGTTCGCCGGCGGCAAGCTTGCGGCGGCGTTCGTTGCGCAATCCGCCGGTGCGATCGCCGCACGCGCCGGGCTCGCGCGCCCCGCCGCTCGCGCCGCGCGCTTTCTCATCGTGGCCGAGACGGGCGTCGGCGCCGACCATCCGTTCTCCGGAGAAAAGCTGTCGCCGGTGCTCGCGCTTTATCGCGCCGAAAATTTCGCCGCCGCCACGGCGCTTGCCGAGCGCCTGCTGCGGCACCAAGGCGCCGGGCATTCGGTCGGCCTGCACACGAGCGTCCCCGAACGCGCGCTGCAGATGGGACTCACGCTGCCCGTCTGCCGCGTGATCGTCAATCAGGCGCATTGCTTCGCGACCGGCGGCAGCTTCGACAATGCGCTGCCGTTCTCGCTGTCGATGGGATGTGGCACGTGGGGCGGCAACAGCATCTCCGACAACCTCAACTTCCGGCATTTCCTCAACATCACGCGCGTCGTGCATCCGCTGCCCCCCGAGCGCGTCCACGAGCCGACCGACGAGGAATTCTTCGCCGATTACCGCCGCAAGCACGGACTGTAGCGCGACGCGTGAAGACTCTGCGTGACGTCATCGATCGGCACGCTGCCGCGCAACCCGACGCGCCGTTCCTGTTCGCTCCGGAGCCGGGGACGACGCTGACCTACGCCGGGCTCCGCGCGACCGTGCAATCGCTCTGCGCGGAACTGGCCGCAAAGGGACTCGTGCCCGGCGACGTCGTGTCGTACATGCTGCCGAACGGCGTGGCCGCTGCCGGCGTCTTCCTGGGCGCCATGTACGGCGGCTACGTCGTTTCGCCGGTGAGCCTTCTGGCGCAGGACGCGCTGATCGAGCACACGCTCGCGCACTCGGAAACGAGGATCGTGTTCGCCGCCCCGGAGTTCGTCCCCCGGCTGCGCTCGATCGTCGCGCGAATCGGCAGCCGGGCGATCGTGCGGCCGACGTCGCCCGACGACCTCGCGTTGTCCCCGACCGCCGCGGACTTGCCGTCCTCCGGGGGCGAATCGACCACCCCGGCGATACTGATGTACACGTCGGGCACGACCGGAACGCCCAAGGGTGCCCTGTTGTCGCATGGCAACCTGGTTCATGCCGGTCGTTCGGTCGCCGCAGCGCATGAGCTCACGCCGTCCGACCGCGTCCTGAGCTCGCTGCCTCTCTATCACGTCAACGGCCAATGCATCGCGACGATCTCCCCGCTGGTGTCCGGCGGCAGCATCGTGATGCCGCACCGGTTCAGCGTCTCGCAGTGGTGGTCTCTCGTCGAACGCTATCGGCCGACGTGGCTCAACGTCGTGCCGACGATCATCGCCTACCTGATCAACGGGCCGGACCTGACCCCGGCACAGGCCGCGGCGTGCCGCGCCATCCGTTTCGCCCGCTCGGCATCGGCGCCGCTGCCGCCAGAGCATCACCGGGCATTCGAGGCGCGATTCGGGATTTCGGTGCTGGAAGGGATGGGGCTCACCGAGTGCGCATCGGTCGCGTTCGCCAACCCGCTCGATCCTGCCGCGCGCAGGGTCGGCTCGCCGGGGCGCCCCCTCGGGATGGAGGCGCGCGTCGTCGCGCCCGACGGCGCAATGCAGGGCGTCGGTGAACGCGGCGAGATCGAATTGCGCGGCGACAACGTGATGCTTCGCTACCACAAGGACCCGGAGGTGACGGCGCGCACGCTGCGCCCGGGGCGGTGGCTCGCGACAGGCGACCTCGGCTATCGCGATGCCGACGGCTTCTACTTCATCACCGGCCGTCTGAAGGAGCTCATCATCAAGGGCGGCGAGAACATCGCGCCGCGCGAGATCGACGAGGCGCTGCTCAAGCACCCGGCGGTGCTGGAGGCGGCCGCGGTCGGGATTCCCGATCGCGAATACGGCCAGGAGATCCTCGCGTGCGTCGTGCTGAAACCTGGCAGCGCGTGCATGGAGGGTGACCTGCGCGCCCATTGCCTGACCGAGCTCGGCCGCTACAAGACGCCAAAGCTGTTCCGCTTTCTCGCCGAGCTGCCGAAGGGGCCTTCGGGAAAGGTGCAACGGCTGAAGTTGGTGCCGGACGCGGGCGGTGCGGATGCGGCGCATGGCGCCGATGGGACGACGGCACCGGATCCCCGGTAGTTGATACCCGGACGCTGCCCCGGTACATTGAGGCCGAAGAGCCGGGTCACGGCCACCGTCGACGGCTGCCCGAGCCGTGCGACCGATGCGGAAGAGGTTGCTTTCCCAACCAAGGAGGAGATCGCGATGGTCACAATGAGCGCACGTCGTGCTGCTGCCGGTGCGTTGGCGGGAGTGTGTTTGATCTTCGCGTCCCTGGTGCCGGGGCTGGCCGCGGCGCAGGAAGCGTACCCGACGCGCCCGATCGAGTTCATCGTTCCGTGGGGACCGGGTGGGGGCGCGGACCAGGTCGCGCGCAAGCTCGGTCAGCTGCTGGAGGGGGACCTCAAAGTCTCGCTGCCGGTGATCAACATCCCTGGCGCGACCGGACAGACCGGACACGCCAAGCTGATGGCGGCGAATTCCGACGGATACAGCCTCGAGGTCATGACGGGCGACACGTTCGCGCTCCTCTCCGAGCCGAACGCCAAGATCAAGATGTCCGACTTCATCCCGCTCGGCATCGTCATCCAGCAGCCGTCGGCGTTCTTCATCGCCGAGGGCAGCCCGATGAAGACCTGGGCCGACGTCGAGAAGACCGCGAAGGAGCGCCCGCTCAAGGTCGCCGTGACGGGCTTCTCGAGCCCGGACGACCTCACCGTCAACTTCTTCGCCGCGCGTGGCATGAAGCTCACGTCGGTGCCGTACGCCAAGCCGGGCGAGCGCTACACATCGATCGTCGGCGGGCACGCCGACCTGCTGTACGAGCAGGCCGGAGACGTGCGCAGCTTCGTCGACAGCAAGCAGATCCGTCCCGTGATCTTCTTCTACGGCGGCAAGGTCGCCGATTTCCCGGGAATCCCGACCGCGACGAGCCTCGGCTACAACGTGACTCTGCCGCAGTTCCGCGTGATCCTCGTCAAGGCGGGCACGGACCCCGCGCGCGTGAAGCTGCTCGCCGACGCGATCGCCAAGGCAGCGGGCACCGCGGACTTCAAGGGGTACCTCAAGGAGCAGTACGCGGACGACAACAGCTTCGTGCCGGGCGACAAGGTGCCGGCATACATGGAGAAGTGGCTCGACGAGGCGCGCAAGCTGCGGGCGGCGACGCCGGCGCCGAAGTGAGCGCCGCAGGGCCGTCCCAAGGCGCGAATTGCTCCCTCTCGGAGGGACGGCGCGTAGCGCCAAGGGTGCACAACAGCGCGGGCCTGCGTCCGATCCGCTCCGGCGTATTCGAACCGTCGCTCTCCAGGGCTTCGCATGCGTGAACGGCTGCGCGTCGTCGCGCCGTACGTCGTCGTGCTCGTCGCGGCCGGCGTGTTCTACGTGATCGCCACGCGTTTCGACTACACGCCGCATCCGGCTCGGCTCGGTCCCGACATCTGGCCGCGCGCCATCCTTGTCCTGATCGCAGGTGTATGCGTTTTCCGCATCCTGACCGCGCTGCGCGCGCCGCGCGACGAGGGTCCCGGCGGCGGCGTGCTGCAGGACGTGCTCGGGAACGCGCCGCCGGTCCGCGACGCGCAGCCCGAGCCTGACGAAAGATTCCCCGGCCTGCTTGCTCTCGGCATCGCGATCACCATCGCTTATGTGTGGCTCCTCGGAGTGCTGGGGTTCGCGCTCGCGAGCGCCCTCTATGTCGGCGCGATGATCCGCGTGGGCCGCTATCGCCGCTGGCGCGTAATCGTGCCGACGGCGCTCCTGGGCAGCCTCGCGTTCATGTTCGTGTTCCAGAAGATCGTCTACCTGTCGCTGCCGATCGGCCAGACACCGTTCGACACCGTGTCGCTCACGCTGATGCGGCTCATGGGCATCCGCTGACGGGCGGGGCGCGACATGCTCGAAGTCGCACAGCACCTGGCCGGCGGATTCGTCGATGTCGTCCAGCCCGCGAATGCCCTGGCGCTGGCCGTGGGCCTCGTCGTCGGCATGCTCGTCGCCGTGCTGCCGGGCCTCACCCTGGTCATGGGGGTCGTGCTCGCGCTGCCGTTCACCTATGGCATGCCGATCACCCCGTCGATCATCCTGCTGACCGCGATGTACATCTCGGGAACGTATGGCGGCGCGATTACGTCGATACTCTTCCGGATTCCCGGTGAGCCGATGGACGTGCCGCTGTTGTGGGACGGCTGGTCGATGGCCCACGCGGGCGATCCCGCGCGTGCGCTCGGATGGACGCTGTTCGCCGCGGCGACGGGCGGGCTCATCACCGCGACCGTGATGGTCACACTCGCGGTGCCCTTCGCGAAGGTCGCGCTGTCCTTCGACTCGCCCGAGTATTTCGCGATCGTCCTGTTCGGATTCACGAGCGTCGTCACGCTGGGCGGCGGTTCGCTCGCCAACGCGCTGATCAGTCTTTTCGTCGGCATGCTGCTCTCGACCGTCGGCGTCGACGAGATCTACGGCGTCGACCGCTTCACGTTCGGCGTGGCCATGCTGCGCGACGGCATCGGATACCTGCCGGTGATGGTCGGCGCCTACGGCCTCGGCGAAGTCCTTGTGCGCCTGGAGCAAGGGTTCGCGTCGGCGCCTCTTTCCGGGAACGCGAAGGTCAAGACGCGGATTCCGACGCTCGCCGAGGCGTGGAAGATCCGGATGACGTTCCTGCGCGCCTCGATCGTCGGCGTGGTCTGCGGCATCATCCCCGGCGCGGGCGCGACGATCGCGTCGTTCGTGTCCTACGGCATCGAAGGCCAGTACGGCAAGCGCCGCGCGCTGCTCGGCACCGGCATCGCCGAGGGCATCGTCGCGCCGCAGGTGTCGTCGACGGCGTCGGTCGGGGGACACATGGTCCCGCTGCTGACGCTCGGCATCCCCGGCAGCGGCGCCACCGCGGTTATCCTCGGCGCGTTCCTGCTGCACGGCGTACAGCCCGGGCCGCAGATCTTCCAGACGCAGTCGGCACTCGTCTACGCGATCTTTGCGTCGACGTTCGTGGCGGTGCTCGGCATGTGCGCGCTCGGCTATTTCGCGATCCGGCCGCTGGTGAAGGTGCTCTACCTGCCCGAGGCCATCGTGTCGGTCTTCGTGATCATGTTCTGCCTGATCGGAGCCTATTCCGAGCACAACAACCTGACCGATCTCTGGATGATCGTCGTCTTCGGCGTCGTGGGTTACCTGTTCGAGCGCTTCCGCTTCCCGATAGCACCGATGGTGCTGGGTGCGATCCTGGGACCCGTTGCGGAGACCGCGTTTCAAACCTCGATGATCAGCTACGCGAACGACTGGACGGTCTTCTTCACGCGTCCGGTCAGTGGTGCGGTCATGCTGCTTTCCGCGATCGCGCTGCTGTATCCCTTCTACACGCGGGCCCGGCGCAAGCGCGCCGTCGCCGTCGGGCGTCCATGAGCGCTCCCGCGACGCCGGTGCGACGACGGGGCGGCTCAGTGCGTCACGCCGTATAGTCCGCGAGGTGGGGGCGCTTGAACTTTCGTGCCGGGCGGGTCGCCTGGTGGATGTCCGCCACAAACCGTTGTCCCCGGCGTCCTGACCGGGCATGTCGTTGGATCCCGGCGGCGCAATCGAGGTGCAAGGTGGCAATTGTCGAGCGACTGAATCTATACCGTCTGGAGGTGCCGCTCACGACGCCGTACAAGCTGTCGTTCGGCGCGGTGACGCGCTTCGACACGCTCGTGGTCGAGGCGCAGGACGCAGACGGCCGTGTCGGCCTGGGCGAGGCGACGTTGCTCACGGGCTACACCGATGAGACGATCGGCGGCAGCTGGGAGTTGATCCAGCGTCTTGCCGCCGGCTTTCCCGGATTGTCGCCGGAGCGTTGCGTCGAAAGGGCCGCCGACGTGACCCCTGCGGCACCGTTCACCGCGACCGCCCTGACGACGGCGATGGATATGCTTCGGGCAAGTCCCTGGTTGCGGGTGCCGGAGCAGGTCCGCGTGCCGCTGCTCGGGGTCGTGAACGGCAGCGAGCCCGATGAGCTGGAGGCGGAGGTCGGGCGGCTGCTGAAAGAGGGATTCCGCACTCTCAAGGTGAAGGTGGGCTTCGACGCCGATCAGGATGCCCGCAGGGTCAAGCTGATCCAGACGATCGTCGCCGGTCGTTGCCTGTTGCGCATCGATGCCAATCAGGGCTATGCGCGGGAGCGCGGTTGCGCCTTCGCCGCAACGCTCGACCCCGAAGGAATCGAGCTGTTCGAGCAGCCATGCGCTGCCGGTGACTGGGATGCCGCGAAGGCGGTGGCCGAAGTGTCGCCGGTTCCGATGATGCTGGACGAATCCATCTACGGCATCGACGATATCGAGCGGGCGGCAAAGCTCGGGGCCGCGCGGTACATCAAGCTCAAGCTGATGAAGATGGGCAGCCTGGAGAGTCTCGCTCGTGGAATTCGGCGCATCCGCGAACTCGGGATGGGGCCGGTGCTGGGCAACGGCGTGGCGTGCGAAATCGGTTGCTGGATGGAGGCTTGTGTTGCGCGTACGCTGATCACCAATGCCGGCGAGATGAACGGTTTCCTGAAGCCGGTCAACCGGCTGCTCGTCGATCCCTTGCAGTTCAGCGACGGCGCGCTGGTGCTCGAGGCCGGCTCATCGCCGCGCCTGGATCCGGACGCGGTGTCGCGGTGCACCGTGGCCCGGGCCACGTTTCACTGATGATGAGCCCCCACGCTCACTGCGTTCGCTGCCCCCCGAGGGGGCGCTCAGTGCCCTTCGGGCGGCCGTGCGGGTGGATGAACGGCCCCCACGCTCACTGCGTTCGCTGCCCCCCGAGGGGGCGCTCAGTGCCCTTCGGGCGGCCGTGCGGGCACTGATGAACATCCGGAGTCGAACATGTCCCGCAGGACCCTGGTAACGGGAGTCATCGGTTCCGACACCCACATCGTCGGCAACCGCATCCTTTCGATGGCGCTGGAGAAGGCCGGCTACAAGGTGGTCGCGCTGGGAGCGCTCACCCCGGCGGCGGAATTCGTGAAAGCGGCCGTGGAAACCAATGCCGACGCCATCCTGGTATCGTCGTTGTACGGCCAGGGGGAACTCGACTGCCGCGGCTTTCGTGATCTGTGCGTCGAGGCCGGGCTCGAGCGCATCCTGATCTACGTCGGCGGCAACCTGGTCGTGGGCAAGCAGACCTGGGGGGACGTGGAAAAGCGCTTCGTCGCCATGGGCTTCGACCGGGCATTCCCACCCGGCACCCGAACCGACGACGTCATCCGCATCCTGGCGCAGGATTTCGCGTCGCGTGGTCGCGACGATCCAATGGAGCAGCAATGAGCGGGCGGCGACGATGAAGGCGGCGCTGCTCATCGACTTCGGCAGCACCTACACCAAGCTGCGCGCCGTCGACGTGGAGCGCGCGACGATTCTCGGCTCGGGGCAGGGGCCCTCCACGGTTGCCTCCGACATCACCATCGGCATGCGGGCAGCCCTGGCCGATCTGGAGCGGCACCTTGGCGTCCTCCCTCGGTTTGCCTACCGCCTCGCCTGCTCGAGTGCCGCCGGAGGCCTGCGCATGGTCACGGTGGGATTGGTGCGGGAGCTGACGGCAGAAGCAGCCCGCCAGGCGGCGCTGGGGGCCGGTGCCCGGCTGGTCGGGACCTTCGCGTACCGCCTGACCGCATCGGACGTGTCCCGGATCGAGCAGCTGGCGCCGGACATCCTGCTCCTGGCCGGCGGCACGGACGGTGGCAACAGCGAGGTCATCCTGCACAATGCGGACGCGCTGGGCCGCAGTCGCCTCGCCTGCCCGATCGTGCTGGCGGGAAACCGGAGCGCAATGGATCAGTGTCGCGAGCGGCTCGCAGGCAGAGCGCTGATCGTCACAGAGAACGTGATGCCGGAGTTCAACGTGCTCAACATCGAGCCGGCCCGCAGCGCGATTCGCGAGGTATTCATCGATCGCATCGTGCACGCCAAGGGCATCGATCGGGCGCGCGCGATGTTCGACCAGGTGCTCATGCCGACACCTGCGGCGGTGATGGAAGGCGCGCGTCTTCTGGCCGACGGCTGTGCCGGCGCGGCGGGGCTTGGCACGGCAAGGCAATTAAAAACAAGGAGATAGGAATGGAAAAGTTAAAGGTTACACTTCGCGGCATAGCGCCGCATCGTCACTGGCTCCGAGCGACATCGCCGCCGGCGCCTGCGGCACCCAGATCGAGCGCATCACGGCGCCGCCTTCCTGATCGATGCCGATCAACGCCTCCTGGCCCATGACAGCACGCAAACCGGCGGTCA
>Ga0209253_10005571_pt1 | contig 10929 bp, 15 predicted proteins | sample FrelakmetBRP12BR_FD_187145 | JGI IMG/M metagenome (GOLD analysis project Ga0209253, IMG submission 187145) | Freshwater lake sediment microbial communities from the University of Notre Dame, USA, for methane emissions studies - BRP12 BR (SPAdes)... | ecosystem: Environmental > Aquatic >... | reverse complement strand
GATCATCTCAAAACAGCCATTTACTTCCATTGTGGAGGCTTAGATCTCTACCCGGGTACCCATTAAAAACCCGGAAGAATCAGTTTTATTTCTCAGGCTGCTCAAAAATGCCCCTGCCTCCGCCGAAGCGGCTTCGCGCAGGCAGGCAGATGCAAGTTGAGTCTGCGAAACCCCGCTCACGGGGGCCCCCCTGCCTCCGTCCCGCAAGGCGGGACTACGCGCAGGCAGGCGAAATCCCTTGTAGGGAACGCATATATGCGTTCCCTACTGTGCTGCAACGACTTGCCCTGTTAGATAATACCCTGGCCGAGTTTCGTGTTTATCAAGTCCTATAATAATATGTGGCGCTTCTTTCCAAGAACTAGCCCACCTCATCTAACAGGGCGAGGATGAGGGGTAGCGTCGCGACGAATAAGGAGCGACCTTTTGCCACGCCGCCGAGATGGTGAGGCGGCCGGATAACGAAGCAGATGCCTGCCTGCCGGTAGGCAGGAGTGTTTTTCAGCAGCCTGCTAAACGGTCCGGTTTATTCTTTGAATTCCCCTGTATCGACCCACTCCTTTTTAACAATAGACCAGAAATCCTCTGCAAGCCCCCGTAAAATATATTCATACGGCAACCATCCATAACCCTTTTCCCCCCACTCCTTTCCCCAGGAATTCCTGATGAGGAGCGCTCCGGTGGTCTCAATCTTCCCGTATTGGTTCTTAATCTTCATCTTATCATTATAACCGACTGCAACCACCGCATGGCCCCCTTCAATCTTATCTTTGGGAGATGGGAAAGGAATCCTCCCGCTACTTTCTGCCTGGTCAATAGAGCTATAAACCGTAAACCCAAACATCGCTGGATGGCCTTTTGAAAGATAGGCTTTGACCTGTTTTAGGATTTCATCGGCCTTCGTTCCAGGAGGATCGTGTCTGAAGTATTTGATCGTTTGATAGTTCTGGGCGAATGCATAACAGAAGGCAGGAGGCTCCTGATCAAACCCCTTTTCGTCATCGGTATAAGGCCAGTAATCCTCCGGGGGCACTCCGAAGAGCGCCATGGCTCCCATGGTCGTTCGAAGGTAGGCTCCTGTGTCCCCTTTCATCTTCATCAGATTGCGACTGACCTTATAGAGGAAAAGTCTCGAAGCATCGATGTGCCTTCCGAAGGACCTTCTCTCGTAATATTCGATCACCCCAGCCCCTGCCTGGGCCGTACATGAACCCAGGCCCCCTTGATCCTCGATGGGTGAGCACCACTCTCGGAGATCCGTGGAGATGGGCGTCCCTTTAGCTTTTAGCATCCCCTTCGGACCGAAGACCAAATGAATCTCCTCGGTCTTTTCCGTATAATCCCTGAAATCAGGATAATCCGGAATCCACCCCATCCCGCGTTTTTTTGTTTTATCCATGACTCCCTCCTCTCGAATGAAAATGGCTGGAATTTCTTTCTGTCTTAATAAACCTTTCAATGAATTTTCTTCCTCGGAATGGACGAGATTTCCAATGCTCAAGGAGAGCTACCGGAATCTTCTCTTATTAATCGGTCCATAATTATATGCACACTCAAGATTAAATCCCTCGTTCTCTCCCTATACTAAAGGGAGGAATTACCCCTCTTTGGCAAAGAGGGGCGAGGGGAGATTTTCTGAGACATTTGTCTTGTTTATAATGGACTCCCTGGTATCTTGCCAAGACTGTTTCGAAGTTGAATGATGCGTTTCATAAGGTTCCTGCGCCGAAGCCTCTCTTTTTCTTCTTGAATGATCCTTTCGAGAGCCTTATCCATGGCCTCTGTCTCTGTTTTGGCCTCGAGAATCTTCTTGGCTCTTTCAATCTTTCCCTGATCTAACCTTAAATGCTTACATCTCAACGTATTCATTCCTCCTCCTATGGAGCCCCACGGGCAGAGCCCGTGGTACCTCCATAAGATACCCTCCTACGCCCCTGGGCGCTGAAGCACTTCGGTGCGCAGGCACCAAGGCTTCGGAGGGTTATCCGCCAATGGCGAAATCCGCCGGAGCATCAATGCTTCGGTACGTGAAAGATTCTGCAACGTTTTGCGCATTCATCCACGGGCATAGCCCGTGGTCTTCTGCGCAGGCGGATAATGTACATAAATAAACTATCATGTACATCATATCCTGCCAACCCGTCATTTGGCTCTTGTTACGGAAGAATTGTTTGTGCACTTTGTGTAAAAATCATTATTGGACACTTAGACTCAATCCTTGCCATAGGATGGTGAAACTGCTATGTTCTTCAAAAAAACGGTGCTTTAAATCATAAAAATCATCATAAACTTATAATTAGGTGTCATTCCCGCTTTCGCAGAGATTTTAATGGTACAATTTATTTTACATTGGCAGTCTATTTATATTAAATATGCTTAATACTTAGTCCCCATTTGAAAACACTGGCTCTCAATGTAAAATTATTTGCCATTTCAAAATCTCTGCGAAAGCGGGAATCCAGATCGAAAACAATGGATTCCCCCGTATCAAGTACGGGGCAGGCTAAGTCAAGCCCGGAATGACAATCAAAGTAAGGGGACTTTTGACGCGGAACACTAGAAATAATGCTGTTGGAAAAGGTTTGTCATCAGGATAATCTTCGATAATTTCGCTTGAGATTCCTCTTTTCATCATTCTTTCGAGCGCATGTGTTTGCCATTCGACCATGCCATTTCTAATCGCTTCTTTTAATCGATTTCTATCCATTTTAACGACTACCTGCCAACTACCTATTATATTCTCTCCCCTGAAAAAATCCTGTGATATAGACTACTGCAGGATAGTGTGAATTCATTCAAATCATACCATGGAAGGTCATTATGTCAAGGGCGTAGAGGGTTACCTATATTATCTAAAGGTTCTTCAAACTTTTCCTTGCATATTGAAACAGATAATTTTAAGATACAAGCATGATTGACCGAATGCTGATAGGGACTATCAGGAAGTCTCTTGCCCGTTATCCAGTTGTGGGGCTGATAGGGTGTCGACAGGTCGGAAAAACGACCCTTTCAAAAATAATAACAGAAGAGTCAAAAGATGTTCTCTATCTTGACCTTGAACTTCCTTCAGATATTGCTAAGTTGCAAGATCCAGAATTATATCTGAGCCAGTTTTCAGGTAGGCTTGTAATTATTGATGAGATTCAGAGGATCCCAGATTTATTTCCACTTTTAAGGGCACTGGTAGATAAAAATAGGACCCCTAAGAGGTTTCTCATACTCGGTTCAGCCTCACCTGACTTGATCAAACAGGCATCAGAAACACTGGCAGGCCGCATCATTTACCATGAACTCAAGCCCTTCAGTCTTGATGAGGTGGGCGTTGATAGTCTGAAGACCCTATGGTTAAGAGGGGGTCTGCCTTTAAGTTTCCTTTCAGAAGACGATCACGAAAGTCTTATATGGCGAGAGGCATTTATCAGAACCTATCTTGAAAGGGACATTCCCCAGTTCGGGATTCATGTGCCTTCAACAAACTTAAGACGATTCTGGATGATGATTGCCCACATGCATGGTCAACTCTGGAATGCAAGCCAGATCGCAAAAGGTCTTGGTCTCTCTGCACCTACTGTCAGGAACTACCTCGACGTTCTTACAGATACCTTTATTGTGAGACAGCTTGTGCCATACCATTTCAGTATCAAAAAAAGATTGATAAAATCTCAAAAGGCCTATGTCCGTGATTCAGGTCTCTTGCATGCACTATTAAGGATAGAGTCATTGGATGATCTTCAGGGACATCCTGTTGTTGGTAATTCGTGGGAGGGATTTGTGATTGAACAGATAGCAGGCATACTGCCAGAAAATACACCCCTGTATTTTTACAGGACTTCTGCTGGTGCGGAGATTGATCTGGTGATATTTGACAGAAAGAATCAGCCTTTAGCTGTGGAGATTAAATATTCTCTAAGTCCCAAACCGGAGAGGGGTTTTTCTATAGCCTTCGAAGACCTTTCTTGTAAAAAGGGATTTATAGTTTATCCCGGTGAAGAGTATTATCCCTTAAAGAAAGATGTATTTGCATTGCCTGTTAAGAGGCTTTCAGAGATTGCTTCTGAGATTGGGTTGTGAAAAAAGGAGACAGGCTACTTTTTTGGATTGGCGGGATTTGCGAGGAAAAGATTTAAGAAATAGTTAAACCTGTTAAGACTGTGCTGCGGTGCTGCGGTTAAGAACTCGAATTAAAAAGTTAATAAGCTATTGAGTGAATGAGGAGAGCCCGTTGGCCGAAAAGCTGGTGGGCTCTTTTGTTTTATATATATTTTGAATCCACTTAATAACCCAATGAACTCAATAACCCAGTAACCCAACCAACTCAAATTGCCGAAAGCCTGGTGGGTTTTTCGTTTAATGGCAAGGCTTTTTTCTATCGTCAATCGTGAGTCGCAAGTCGTCAGTTCTTTCTAACGGCAGCACCGCAGAACTGCCGCATATATTAACTCTTTATTCCCCCAGATACTCTTTTAGACTTATTATCTTTGTTTTTTCGTATCCTCTGAGCCTCAGCAGTTCTTTATCTCCAGTGACGATAACGTCAGCGCTCCCACTAACAGCACATTCAAGGATTCTGTTGTCGGGGTCATCGTTTAGAACCTTGATTTTCTCAGATGGCACAACCCATTCAGCCATCTCTGAAAGAATTACCGCCACACGACTAATTTCTTCTTTGTCGCGACTGAACTTGGTCGAAAGGACAGTAAGAAGCTCATCAAGGATTCCCTTGGACAGGAGCAAAACATCCCTTCCCTCAATGATCCTCAAAACTGCCTTTTCCGCCTGACTCCCTGGGATGACGAAGGCCGAGATAAAGATATTTGTATCAAATACCACTTTCATGAGCTAAGGTACCGCTTCAGGTCTTTTTCGGTAACTACCCCTTTCTCTTTTGCCTTCAAACTCCAGTAATCCTGAATTTGATAAAATTCCTTTTTTAGTTTCTCCTTCCTCGAAAGCCTCAAAGCCTCTTGAATAACAGCACTTAGTGTTTTCCTCTCTTCACGAGCCATCTCCTCAGCTTCCTTCGCCAATTCAAAAGGTAATGATATGGTCTTTTTTACAACCTTTGTCATGTAGTAACACCTCCTCTATTTGGTGTGAATAAATCATACCATAATTAATTTATGAAATCAACCCTTCGACTTTCCCCGGTCTAAAGTCCGGGGTTTGCCCTTCGGCCCGAGCTCAGGTCGAGGGCTCAGGGTTGATACTGCACTTCGATAAACTCAGTGTCCTGAGCCGTTCGATACACTCACAGCCTTGAGCTTGTCGAAAGGCTTGTCGATGGAAGCAGCACTCTTCACCCCATCCTAAAGGATGGGGTTTGGCGCCGTCGAAGTATCAACAACGGGCTTTTGGATTTTGAGTAGAGCGGGTGGGCTCTTTAGTTACATATTCAAGTGAATCGCTCCATTTCTAATTCTGCTCTTCGGATCTATTTCACTCCTTTACAGAAGCCCTTCTTGAAGATAAGATTTGAATTTCAAATCGCTCAGTTTTGTAAAATCGGTTAAAAAGTTATTATGAAACAGAAGATAAAGCCAATAATTGAGCTACTTAATAAACAACCCCATATCATCTTTGCATACCTTTTTGGATCAAAAGCCAAAGGTTATGCAAATGAGAGGAGCGATTGGGATATTGCTATCTATTTCAATAAATCGATAAAGCAGAATGGTCGTTGGCCTGAATTTGAACTTGAAGCTGAAATATCGAGAGCCGTTGAAGCCACGGTTCAGGTTACTGTTCTGAATGCGCCTCTATCTCCTGTTTTCGGCTTTGAAATAATAAAGGACGGCGTTATCCTCCTTGACAGGGACCCAAAACTCAGAATTGATTTTGAGAATAGGATGCTTAGACATTACCACGATTGGCAATATTTTCTAAAAAGGCAGATGGAAGCGGACCAACACCGATCACGGAGATGAGTTGATCAAGTTTATTGGGTTACTTGGGTTTATTGAGTTAATAACAAAAGAACCCATCGGCCGAAAGGCTGGTGGGCTCTTTGTTTAACGGCAGCACTATTTTATCCGTAAATCGTAAGTCGATTATTGAAATTTTGAATTTTGAATTTTAAAATAACTCAAAACTCAACACTCATAATTCATAATTTTGTTTTTTTATATTTATTCCTCCTCAGAAATCCATTCCAAAATATATCTTGAAAACTTTTTAAAATCATCTAAATTTTGTAAGCTATCGTAGAGTTTCATCGCATCGAATTCATTCGGCAAATAATCATGGATAATCCTATTTCTGAAAGCAGGCATCGCTTTAATTTTGTCTGCAAACTCTTTGGGAATGATTTCTGCCTCCGGAAGACTTAAGATCGCCTCAGCCTCACTCTCCCTCACTTTCCAGAGAGAAAGAGCTGAGGCAAGATGGGCACAAATTCTCGTAACATCCTGTATCGCACAAGCCAGGCTGTACTTCACTGCCTTTATTTGAATCGTGTTTTTTCTATCAAGGAAGAAATCCTTATTCACGACAGGAATAGATTTTATATCCTCGACCTGGCGTTCAATGTTATCAAGATATTCAATGATTCGGTCTTTCCTAACCAACTCTTTTAGATTCATCTAAATACCAGATTTGATTTTTGATGAAAGCATCTGTTGATACTCATCGACGTAAGGTTTTAATTCAAAAAATCTGTCCATAACCCTCGTCTCAAAATCAACCCTCTCCCTATCATCTTTGACGAAAATGAGCATTCCATCCTTGAGAATATTATACTGCAACAACAGGGGTAAGACATTGAGGATCCGAAGGTCGATTCTATCCATATGAATTTTCGTGACCAGTTCGATAGTTAATTCTTCCTCTTTTTTAATATACCCTTTTACATCTGAAGACCTAAGATAAACAGCCACATCTATATCACTCTCAAAATGGATGGAGTCTCGCGCATAAGAACCATAAACATAAGCGAATAGAACTTTCTCATCTTTCTCCATCACTTCTTTAAGAATATCAAATATCTCTGTTCTATTTTTACCGTTATTCATATGTGATATCCCATTATAGATTGAATCTATCATACCTTATTCCTCATGTCTACATATAAAACCAAGAGCCCGTCAGCTTTTCGGCCAACGGGCTCATTTGTTTTATCATCGTCAACAGCAGCACTGCATTACTGCAGCACTCTGATTTAACAACTCATTAACTTAATAACTTTTTAGCTCGAATTTTTAACGGCAGCACTGCAACACCGCAGCACTCAATAACTTATGAGCTTTATTTCATGAGGTTATTAAAGATAGGGCACAGTATCGGGAAATATCGTGGAAATGGCGATCAAGGGAAAAGAGCGAGAGGCCTCCATCGTGGGCTAATACGGCAAGGATCACATCAATCGTGCTGAAAACCTTTCCTTCTCGGGCTGCCTTCTGGCTGACCATGCCGGCATGATGATAATGTTTCCGGGTAATATCGACATAACTAATGGTATCGAAGAGCTGATCGAGGATCTCAATTTCGCGCTGGGTCTTCGCGCCCTGATAAAGCTCGACCAGTATGGGCCCTGTATAGCACACCTGGTTCAACTTCAGATATTCGCGGACCTTTATGGAAACAAGGGAATCCTTTTTTCTAAAAAAATCGACCCAAACGGATGTATCGATAAGAACGTTATCGGACATGGCGACTCCTCTCCCACGTGTCTTCGAACTGAAGCTTGCCTTCGTGCCCCAGAATCTTTTCTATTTTTTTAAGACGTATATACTCTTGGAGGGCAATAATCACAGTTTCCGTTTTTGTACGGTGTTTCGAAATTGACATAGCTGTTTTAATCAGTTCATCAGGTATGTTTAGAGTCGTCTTCATAATACCTCCAAATATTAACTAAGAATATATCCAAATTAACAGAAATGATATGTATTGTCAACCTGTTTTTGTCCATATAGAAATCAGTCAGTTGAAGAACCGCAGCACTGCATGAATTGAGTTAATTGAGTTTATTGGGTTAATTAAGTTTATTGCCCAAACTCAAAATTAGAAGCACCATTTAAAGAAATGACGAAAGGAAATCTGGGTGCGTTAACCATGCCATAAAAATCATGGTGAATCGGGAAGATGCTGGAATCGTATTTGAATCCCTCCTCTACCAGGACTTCAAAGGCCCACTGCGAATTATTTGTTATTGAATAGCTAGGGGCACGGTAGCCAATGACTTCACTCCCTGTGATATCCTCAAGAATAGATTTAGCTCTCTTAACGTCTTGCCTAAATTCGTCTCTGGATTGAGTGTATACAAGCTGATGGGCATAACCATGACAAGCTATTTCGTGACCCTCTTTTTGGATTCTCCGGACCAGACCTGGATATCACTCGGCGATCCAACCCAGCACGAAGAACGACCCCTTCAGGGAGTTTTGAGTGTTGAGTTCTGAGTGCTGAGTTTTAACTTCGTCTAATATTTCGAGGAGACGGTCGGTGTTGCGTTCGATGCGGCATTCGTAGTTACTCCAGTCTTCAAACTTAATGACATCTGAAAAAGCATGAACCTGGAAGTAATCTTCGACGTCGATGGTTAATATATTTAACATAGAATTATGAATTGTGAGTTATGAGTTTTGAGTTGTTAAAAAGTGATGCGGTGCTGCTGTTACATTAAGGGAAAAAGGAAATAAGGGAATGAGTTAATAAGTTAATGACGTGCTGCCGTGCTGCGGTTATTGGGTTGCTCGGGTTACTGGGTTTGTTGGGTTACTTGGGTCCATTGAGTTATTGGGTTCATTGGGATACTTGGGTTATTGGATCATGTTATTCTGTTAATTTTTGATACTATTTTCTGGATATCCTGCTCGTTTACGTAAGGATGCGTCGGCAGCGTGAGGATTCTATCCGCGACAAACTTTGCTCCGGGATAATCATCCTCAGCGCAAAGATATGTTCTAAACGCGGGGATCTCGTTCAGCGGGGCCGGGTAGCTGCGGCTTGCTCCAAGCCGCCTCCGCCTTAGTATCCAGAACACACGGCGGCGTACCTCTTTTCTCGGAAATACAATCGGAAACCTCAGGTAAACAGGCTGTCCGGCAACAAAGGGCTTTGGAATTCTCAGCGATTCATTGTGGCAAAGGTTATGGTTGAGGAGCCGGGCATTCCGGATGCGAATTTCATTGTGTGGATCAAGGGATAAAAAGGCACGTCGTCCCACTTCCGCATTCACGTTCGAAAGTCTGGCAATTCTAAAATCCGGGTTGAAAACGTTGGCGCCAAGGTTCAAAAAAGGCAGGCGAGCGGGAACAGCATACCTTTCCGGATGAAGAAAAAGACTCAGAACCATGCCTGCCAACATACTTGAAGATACCGGGAAGGAACGTTCTCGCGGGTAGAGGTCCAGCAATTCGTCGATCAGGGGCGCCAATGGTTCTCGGTCAGTAAGAATAACCCCCCCTCCCAGGGCACAGATATTCTTACTCTGTCCCAGGCTGAGGATGCCGATATCTCCGATCGTACCGGCCTTACGGTTTTCAAGCTGGGCGCCCGCTGCCTGGGCTGCATCCTCAACCACATAAGCGCCTTTTTCCAGGGCGATTCTTTGAATCTCCCTCATATTGCAGACCAGACCATAGTTGTGGACCGGAATAACAGCCAAGGTTTTTTCAGTGATCATCGATTTCAGTTTAGCCAAATCAAAATCAAGCGTATCCGGATCAATATCACATAACTTAACCGGGAGACCGGTACGCGCGACTGCAGAGGCCAGGCAAAAGCTCGAGTAGGCCGGGATGACCACCTCCTTTCTTTTAGAGGATTGCTGCATTGCTCTTAATGAGAGATAGAGGGCTGCCTTCCCGGAAGAAACGAGAAATACATGCTTCACCTTGAAATATTCCTGGATTTGACCCTTCAATCCGGACTCGGCTCCGTGGTCCACGAAAGTCGAAAATACTCCGGATAAAAGATCCTGGAATTGGATAGGGGCCGCTGTCGGGGGTAGGGTTCTGAACATTCTTAGTGTGCTTTTGTTATGAAGTGCTGCGGTTTACTGAGTTCATTGAGTTCATTGGGTTACTTGGGTTTGTTGAGCGACTAAGTGCTGCATCCATAATTTTGAGTTATGAGTTGTGAATTTTGAGTTGTGGATGGGGGCAGAATCTATTTCAACAGGATGGCGTCCTGCGCCAGGGCCCTTGCTGATTTGAAAAGCCCTTGATCCGATGTGAGAAGAGTCAGTCCTTCTGACGAAGCTACTGCCAGATGGATTGCATCGAGGGTTCGAAGCTCCATTTTAAACATTCCAATCCAATCTCTTGCCAAACGATAATGGTGTCCCTCAATTGGAATATAGGTATAGTTATCAGCATCCATATGGGCTAAGAACCTCGCTGTCACCCGACCGGCATCTTTTAGATTGATTCCCTTCTTTCGAACTTTCCCTGAGACAGCCGAGAAAAATTCAACCTCTGTCAGAGAACTGATCGCAGGCCTCACAAAACTCATAAGGAGCTCCTCAGCTTTTTCGCTCAGGGGTTCAGGGCAATAATAAGCGGCTAACACACTTATGTCGATATAAACCATTAGAAACGCTCCTTTTCCCTGCCCCTTATGACACCCTTGCTCAAGGGTTCCCCTTTTATCCGGATCGAAGCTCGGAATTCCTTCAAGGTGGGTAGCCTTCTCTGTTTCTTCTCGGCGGGTATCAAGCGAGCAATTCTTTTCCCGCGACGAAGAAGTACCACCTCACCCCCCTCTTCTACCCTCTTGAGAAGGGAGCTCAGTTTCGCTCTTGCCTGCTTTGCATTTATTTCCATGGCGAACCCTCACACGACGAATTTTAACAAAGTGTACACCTTCCAGAATGAAATGTCAACCTGTATCTGACCTTGCCCACCTTCACTTTTCTAAAAGTCTGTAATATCCCTCCAGAAAACCGTCCCATGTAGGTATGGTACTTTTTTCTTGACATACCTATTTGGATGC
>Ga0209253_10005570_pt1 | contig 10930 bp, 12 predicted proteins | sample FrelakmetBRP12BR_FD_187145 | JGI IMG/M metagenome (GOLD analysis project Ga0209253, IMG submission 187145) | Freshwater lake sediment microbial communities from the University of Notre Dame, USA, for methane emissions studies - BRP12 BR (SPAdes)... | ecosystem: Environmental > Aquatic >... | reverse complement strand
CGATCCGGCATCCAGAAGGTCTTGAAAGGACTGGATTCCGGCTTTCGCCGGAATGACGACTTTTTTGGAAACTGTTGGTTTATAAACAGACTCTAATTAGTAACTCGTCGCTACAGCATCTTAAAATCCCCCTCGATCCCTCTTTGCAAGAGGGGGAAGTTAGTAGGCGGCATTATCAAAGGGGGCAGGTGAATAAGGGGTCAAAAAAAGTGGCCCACACGAATGCACTTCTCGCTCACGGATGCTGTGTTGGCCATTTAATACACCTTTAGAAAATTTTGTCAAGGATTTTTTTCAAAAGGACTGAATTCAGGGTTATTTACATGATCAACTGCGGAAGAAGCTTTGGAAAAGGATGGGGGTTTCACTTACAACCGTTTACTCTGAACAGTACCCGCGATAGTATTTGACATTTTTTGGGGTATCGATTAATCTAAAACATATTTTCGTTTAGGAAGAGGAAGAGGGTGAAGAAATTTTCCTACAAAGGTGCAGGGGTGGATGTTGAAAAGGGGGACGCCTTTGTTCGGGCGATCAAACCCATGGTGGAATCTACGTTCCGACCTGAGGTGTTGACGAAAATCGGTGGATTTGCGGGGTGTGTCTCCCTCAATCTGGAACGTTATAAAAAGCCGATTCTCGTCTCCTCTACCGATGGAGTAGGGACAAAGCTGAAAATTGCCTTCTTGATGGACCGTCATGATACTATCGGGATTGATCTGGTAGCGATGTGCGTAAATGATATCGTAGTCTGTGGGGCGAAACCTCTCTTCCTCCTCGATTATTTGGCGACTTCCAAGCTTGACACCCAAAAGTCGATCAAGGTGGTTTCGGGGATTGTCAAAGGGTGTATCGAAGCCGACTGTTCTCTCATCGGCGGTGAGACAGCTGAAATGCCTGGGTTTTATAAAAAAGGGGAGTACGATCTGGCTGGTTTCGTAGTAGGCATTGTAGAGGATTCTCAAATGATTGACGGATCGAGTGTGACCGTCGGAGACAAAATCGTCGGGATTGCCTCCAGCGGTCTGCACAGCAACGGGTATTCTTTAGTAAGAAAACTGGTCTTTGATCGACACAAAATGGAATTGGAGGAGCGTGTCGAAGAGATCGGAGGAGCATTGGGCGAAGAGCTACTTCGGCCGACTCGGATTTACGTCAAAACCATTCTCAACCTTACACGAGACTTCAATATTGGTGGGATTGCTCATATCACGGGTGGGGGCATTATGGGAAATCTTCCGAGAGTCATTCCAAAGGGTTGTAAAGCGATTGTCCGGAAAGGGGCGTGGGAGATTCCACCTATCTTCGCCTTCCTGAAAGAGATAGGGAATATTACTGAAGAAGAGATGCTTCGCACTTTCAATAACGGGATTGGAATGATTCTTGTCGTCAGGTCCAAAGACGTCCAAGAAATCTCAACCAGACTTCATTCTTTAGGCGAAAAGGCCTTTATCATCGGTGAGGTGGGAAAAACTGAAAGGGAACAAGAGAAGATCGAACTTGTCTGACCCTTCATCCGCCTACGCAGGAGAACACGGCCTTGGCCGTGAAGGGGTGGCTAACCCCGGATGATTCCCCTTTCCGCAACAGGTTTGCATGCTTCGGCGGATTTCGCTCACCAGAGGATGACCCACCGGAGGCTTGGCGCTTGCGGAGTGAAGCGCTTCAGCGCCCAGGGGCGTAGGTGGGTATGGTTTTTGGTGACCACGAGCTTTGCTCGTGAGGCTCCATTTTCCAACGTACTTTCTTCTCCGTCATTTATCATATCCCGCATTCTCATGATCCTTAGCCCATCGCCCAGACCCTCCCTCAGATCGAGCGGACCGAGGTCAAGGGGAAAGAGGCTCAAAGTTCAATGAAGTGGCTAGGAAACGAGCAGGAGGTGATTGTATTAGGTTCTGGCCTGGGAGGGCTGGTCGCAGGAACTTTGTTGTCAAAAAATAACCACTCCGTCTTGTTGCTTAGAGAAAAAGGATACCAACCCTCTTGTGCGATAAAAGGATACCATTTCCTTCCTTTTTCAAACCTTTCAGAAAAATGTCTGAAACCCAGCCTGATCAGAAAAATCTCTCAGACGTTGGGCATTTCTTTTCTGATGGGGACCCGAGAAGATGGCAAGCAGGCGAAGGTCGTTTCAGACAAGTCGAAGCACAGCTCCACCTTTCAAGTGGTCCTTCCCAAAGCAAGGATCGACATTTTTCCTCAGCGCTCCCAATCCCAGAGGGAATGGAAAAGGGAATTTCCAAGAGAGGTGTCCCAGATTGAAAGATTTTATCATGAGCTGGATCGAATTCAGGATCTTTTTCGAAAAGGGAATGGAAAGAGGAAACCTTCAGGATTTTCTTTCCCCTTCCAGGAACGTTCTTTTGCCAAAAGGATATTGTCATCTGATCCTTTTCCAAATGAAGAGATGGACAAAAAACTCCTTCCATTTTCGAAAGAGTTCAGGCAATTCATTCAACTCCAACTGATCTCCTGGGGGAATCTTTATTCGGATCGATTTCCCATCTCTTTGGCGGCTCATGTCTTATTTGATGAGACGAATGAATTGAACTCAGATATGGATGTAGAGAAGTTGGAAATAGAAGTTTTGAATCAATTCACACGATCGGGCGGCAGGATTGAAGAGATCGACAGAGTGAAAGAAATAAAACCATGGCGGCGAAAAGGGTTCACCTTGAATCTCGATGGAAACCCTGAGGTGTTTCGATCTCAATTTCTTGTTATTAATTCTCCGCTTCATCGCATTTCATCCTTCCTGGGAAAAAAAGGGAAAGGATTTCTAAAGTGGGGGAAGAGGATCAAGCCTCTCTATGTGATCACTCCTTTATTCTTAGGGATCCATGAAAAAGTCATTCCGGTTGGGATGAAAGATCATCTGATCTCTCTTTTGGATCTTGAAAAGCCCTATGAGGATGGGAATCTCCTCTTCCTATCGATGAGTCCAAAAGGAGACAAGACCAGGGCACCGGAAGAGCGGAGGGCTCTTACCGTTGAGGGACTCATTGATGCGGGGAAATGGGATCAGACCCATCTGGTGAATTATCAGCAAAAAGTTATGAAACATTTACGTCATCTTTTTCCTTTTCTTGAGGATTACATTGAATTCGTTGATTTTCAATGGGTCAGTGATCAGTTTCCCAAGTGGTCTTATTCACACTTTCTTTACGAGTGCGCTTCGGATTTTTATTGGAGGGAGGGAGTGGTTCCCATCAGAATATCAAAAAACATTTACTTTATTGGAAAAGAGAATTTCCCCTATTGGGGCCTGGGAGGAGAGGTCTTTAGCGGATTAACCGTGGCCCAACAGATTTTGAAGAAATATTCATGACGCCCCATCCCGAACGCTGATCGTCCCACCAAAGTCACACAGGATCAGTCATTTCACTTTTCAATCCGCATTCCGAATTCAGATCAGTCGTCCCAGCCGATCTGTTTCTTTTTTGTCACAGGAAGCTTGAACTTCTCTTTCAACCGGCTGACGACGAGGTCTGGAACCAATCCCTCAACGCCCCCCCCCAATCTGGCAACCTCTTTGATCGTTCTGGAGGAGACAAAAAAATAGTCCTTACTGGTCATCATGAAGAGGGTATCCAGATGGGTGTTGAGGCTTCGATTCATGGAGGCCATGTGAAATTCGTATTCGAAGTCGGAGGTTGCCCGGAGGCCCCTTAAAATCACTATGGCGTTGGTCTTCGCGACGTAATCGACAAGAAGTCCCTTGAAACTGTCCACGAGAACCTTGGGGGTATCTTTAAAGAAAGCTTTCACCATTTGAAGACGATCTTCAACAGAGAAGAGGGGACGCTTTTCTTCATTCTCTGCGATGGCGATGATCACCTTGTCAAAGATCTCGAGAGCCCTTTCAACGACATCGATATGACCATAGGTAATGGGGTCGAAGGAACCCGGATAGATGGCCACTTTTCCCATATCTTTATCCTCTCCTTTCTTCCTTTTTGCCATTCGGTTACTCCTTTTTATTTCCCCGGAGCAGGCAGGGAAAACGCGTTCAGGATTCTATTCCAGCCTCGGTGGAAGCATGATCTTCCCGAGGGGTTAAAAAAGAGATCACCGTTTCTCCCATCTGTCGCTGGCGAATCAGATTCCAGCCATTGATGATCGGGGGGAGGAGTTCCCGCCGATGATGCTCGACGACCAGGATGGAGTCTTTGTGATAAATCTGATGGGAGCTCAGTTTCATTAAGGTTTTTTCGATCAAGCCCTTCTCGTAGGGAGGATCCATGAAGATCAGGTCGAAGGTTTTCCCTCTCTGTTTGAGAATTCCAATCGCTCGGTTTGCATCTATGGGAATAACTTCAGACCGCCCCTCCAATCCGAATTGTGCGAGATTTCTTAGAATAAGGCCTAAGGCATGCCTTCCCTTTTCAACAAAGATCACTTTCTTCGCCCCACGACTCAGCGCTTCAATCCCTAAATTCCCCGTCCCAGCGAAGAGATCTAGGACCATTCCCCCTTCTATCTCCTCTCTAAGGATGTTGAAGATAGATTCCTTGACCCGGTCAGAGGTGGGACGAAGAGACGGACTCTTCAGTGTAACTAACTTTCGCCCCTTTGACGTTCCGCTGATGATACGCATTGATGATAAACCTCAAATCCCAAACTACAAATACAAAATCCCAAACAAATTTCAATCTTCAAAATCTCCCTTCCCCTGTCGGGAGGGGAAGAAGGGCAGGGGCACTCAAATTCTTTTTGCCCACCCCCACCTTATCCCTCCCCCATCGAGGGGGAAGGGGGAGAGTGGAAAAATTTCAAATATCTTTGGCTATAATTTATTTGTAATTTGCCTGCCTGCGCGAAGCCCCATCTTACGGGACGAAGGCAGGTGCCTGTGATTTGCTGCTTATCCGATATTCTTCAATTGCTCGATCTTTTTTTGCATATGGTCCTGATGGGAACCCTGCCAATATATTCTCGAGCACTGTGGGCAGCGAAAAAATTCCTTTCGTTGATAGAAAATGAAATCAGGAACCTTTCCTTCTGCCTCCTCTCGTGGCATTTCATTGAGGAGAATGTTACACACGAGGCACCGGGAAAAAGGGGTCTCCTCGTGTAAAGAGATGATTTTTATTTGAATAAGTTCTCGCAGCTGGAAAGAAGGTTTGTCTTCCATGATTCTGACAATGCGATCCTCTGGTCGTTTAGGGGTGAGTTTGGTGGTACGAGTCAGGATCACCCGACCCTCCTCTCGAGCCAATTTTATCAAGGGATAGGCATTTTCCCCCCGGTAATAGACGGTATCATAACCCAGCATTCTCAACTCCTTAGCCAACTTTCCAAGCATTCGGTCTGCGATAAACTTCATTGCTTGAAACTTATCATTCCTGCCTTGGGGACGAATCTTTTAAATAGGCTACGGCCAGGCCTGACTTCAGCAGACAGTCGCTAGGCCTCACTTGATGTATTTCCCGATGATCGGTTCTAGATCTTTCTTCGTTTTTTCAGGGATAAATTTTTTGCCGGTGATCAGAGCATATTTCAAAGCATTGGCACAACGGCATTCTCTTTTTTCAGGAAGATGTTTGATCGCCTGTCGGATCGTACTTTTTGCAATTTTTGCGCTCTGAGCGAGAATTCTCAGAACCTCACCGATAGAAACATCTTCTGCGACCTCGTGCCAGCAGTCGTAATCGGTGGCAAAGGCGATGGTGGAATAACAGATCTCAGCTTCCCGAGCCAGTTTTGCCTCGGGAAGGTTGGTCATCCCGATGATATCCACACCCCATGTTCGGTAAAGCCTTGACTCGGCGCGTGTTGAAAATTGAGGTCCTTCAATACAAATGTAGGTTCCACCCTTATGAACCGTGGCCCCGACCTCTTTTCCAGCCTCGCAAAGGATCTGGCTTAGAATGGGACAAACCGGATCCGCAAAGCTGACGTGACCCACGATCCCATCATTGAAGAAAGTGCTCGGACGCCCCTTTGTCTGATCAATGAACTGGTTCGGGATCACCATGTCTCCGGGGTGGATCGATTCTTTCATCGATCCCACTGCACTGACGCCGATGATCCATTGAACGCCCAACTTTTTCATCCCGTAGATGTTCGCCCTGAAGTTTAGCGAAGAGGGCTGAACCCGGTGGCCCTTTCCATGGCGAGGCAAAAAGGCAATCTTCGTCCCTTCGAGACGTCCAACAATAAACGCATCCGAAGGGTTACCAAAAGGCGTCTTCAAAGAAATGGTTTGAACATCTTCAAGGCCCTCGATTTCATACAGACCTGACCCGCCAATCACCCCAACGACCTTCTCCGACATTCTCATCCTCCTTTATCAAATTAAGGTTCATGTTAACCCTGCCGCGGTGAAAAATCAATCACCGAGAGTACATTAGCTCTTTGCGAAGTGGTTCCGATGAGCCCCGGTCAGGGATGCTGGAAAAACTTTAGGGCGAAAACCTTTTCAATGACCATTCAGATGGCTTGGAAGGTATTGCTGAGTCTATTCAACTTGCTCCATTCCAATGCTATGAAATATAAAACCCCGCCTTCTAAAGCTTTGGAAGCATTTCTGACCGGGGTACTGATTCTATTTCATTTCAAGCAACTGACGTGTTACGATCATTGAAAGTCATCCCCGAGCCCTCGTAGGGGACGGTTTCAAACCGTTCCCACCGCCGAGCTTTTCCCCTGGAGTTGACCGCAGGCAGCTGAAATCTCTTGCCCTTTGCTGTTTCGGACGATTGCGGTGAGACCGCCCTCCATTAAGATTTCTTGGAACCGTCTGACCCTCTCTTCCGAAGGTTTCTTAAAAGGGATCTCAGGAGCTTCATTGAGGGGGATCAGATTGACCTTGGAGGGAATCCCTCTCAATATTCTTAATAGTCTTTTGGCATCCTGGGAAGAATCATTAATTCCTTCCACCATGACATATTCAAAGGTGATTCGAATTCTTCGCTGGAGGGGAAATTCCCTGCATAACGCCAAGACCTTGCTTAATGGGTAACGACGATTGACAGGCATGAGATAGGTTCGAGTCTCTTCATCGGAGGCATTTAGGGAGATGGCCAGACGAAATGGGGTCTTTTCCCTTAACACTTCTTCCAACTCGGGGAGGAGACCTACGGTGGAGAGAGTGATCCTTCTTGAGGAAAATCTGAAGGCATCAGGGTGAGCCATCAGCGCAGTCGCCTTCAATGTGTTTCGATAGTTCGCCAGAGGTTCTCCCATCCCCATCAAGACGATGTTGGTGATGGATGTTTTTTCAGGGAGCATTTTTCTGACCGCCAGAATTTGATTGAGGATCTCTGACACCTTTAGATCTCGTTTCCACCCTGTTTTTCCAGTCAGGCAGAATTGACACCCGAAGGCGCATCCCACTTGTGTGGAAACACAGAGGGTGAGGCGTGCCTTGTCAGGGATCAGAACGCTTTCAATTCGGTTTCCATCTTCAAGCTCAAATAGGAATTTTTTTGTTCCATCCCCCGCTTTTTCGACACGCACGGGGCGAAGGATGGAGATAAAGCTGATTTGGCTCAACTCTTGGCGGAATCCTTTGGACAAATTGGTCATCTCATCAAAGGATTGGACCCCCTGCTGGTAAAGCCATCTTAACATCTGGATACTTCGGTAGCGTTCTTTTCCGAATGAGGCGAGGAATTCAATCAGTTCAGAAGGGCTTAAGTTTTTGAGATCAATTTTTTCTGAAAGGCTTTTCAATACTCAAACATCTCCAAGCAATTAAAGAAGTACTTAATTTCAAAAGCGGCCGTTTCAGGTGCATCAGACCCATGAACCACATTCTTCTCGATATTGGCAGCGAACTGACGCCGCAAGGTTCCTTCCTTGGCTTGCTTAGGGTCGGTGGCGCCCATCAATTCCCGTGTCTTTGAAATCGCTCCTTCTCCTTCAAGAACCATGACGATGCAAGGCCCGGAAGACATAAAGGTGGTCAGGCTTTCAAAAAAGGGTTTGCCCCGATGAACGGCATAAAATCCCTCCGCCCCTTTTTTGCTCATGGAGATCATTTTTACAGCAATCACTTTCAGACCGCGGTCCTCAAAACGTTTAATCACTTCACCGACCAAATGCTTCTGAACTCCATCCGGCTTCACAATGGATAATGTCCTTTCCATATCCTCCTCCTTTAAACTCAAATTATAAGCATTTAATCTATCTTTCACAATTCTTAATTGTCAAGTTAAGCTTCGTTGGTTAATGGGGCTAATAGATTGACAAGGAGTGTGTGTTTGTCCTATCCTGAAATTACCTTGCGGATAAGGAGGCCTAGATGGAAGGGGTGAAGACAGAAATTTATGAGGTGATCATCATCGGAGGAGGACCTGGGGGTTTGACAGCAGGACTCTACACATCAAGAGCCAGACTTAGCACCCTTCTGATCGAAAGTGCTCTCTTCGGGGGACAGATGACCACTACTGAGTTGATTGAAAACTATCCAGGGTTCCCGCAGGGGGTCACCGGCGATGAGTTGAGCCGTCGCATGGAGGAGCAGGCGAAAAGGTTTGGGATGGAAACTGTACCGCAGGAAGTTGTAAAGGTGAGTTTAGAGGGGGACATGAAGGTGGTCCAGACGTATGAATCAACCTACCGGTGTGATGCCCTCATTATAAGTACGGGTACAGAATATCGGAAACTGGGAGTTCCTGGGGAGAAGGAGTTTGCCGGGAAAGGAGTCTCTTATTGTGCCACTTGCGATGGAGCTTTTTTCCGGGATAGTCAGATTGTTGTCGTAGGGGGAGGGGATTCTGCTCTCACCGAAGCTCTCTTTCTCACAAAGTTTGCGAAGGAGTTGACAATCATCCATCGAAGAGATGCCCTTCGAGGGACGAAAATTTATCAGGAAAGGGCTTTGGCCAACCCTAAGATCAAATTCCTCTGGAATTCGATTGTCCAGGAGATCAAAGGTGATTCGATGGTACGTTCGATTATTGTAAAGAATGTAAAGACGGGGGAAATCAAGGAGTTTGAAACCGAGGGTGCTTTCCTTTTTGTGGGGCTGGTACCCAGAACTCAATTTTTGAAAGGTATCGTCCAGACAGACGAAGGGGGATATATCTTAACGAATGAACACTGTGAAACCTCGGCAAAGGGGATTTTTGCCGTGGGAGATTGCAGGAAAAAGCTATTGCGTCAGATCGCAACCGCAGTAGGGGATGGAGCAACGGCGGCGTTTGCTGCGGAGAAGTTTTTGGAGTTAAGAGAATAGTTTTGAAAGCCCAAGGTTCAAAGCCAAAAGCCAAAAGAAGCAAGACCTGGATATTTGTTTCTCTTCTTTTTCTCCAATCTCTGGTCATCCCGGTCGTGACAATGGGGCAAGAAGTGAATCGAGTGGGTTGGCCCATCCCGGATTTAAGAGGTCTCATCCCTTATTCCATCCAAGTTAAGAAAGTAAATGGGGTGGAGAAGATCGTTGAAAAATTTCTTATCCCTGACGGAGGACATGTCGCCAGGATAAGTGGAAATGGCAAAATCTTCGCTTATACCGTAGATAGTGACAGAGAACCGCCTATTGACTATTTGTTACTAGACCCTGACGGATTAGGAAGATTTACACAGAAGTTCAGATCTGAGGATTCCTACAATATTCCTGAATGGATTTCTCGTTAATCCCTCCAAAGCAAGTAGATTGACTCCACTCATTTTCTTGTTTCCTCTTAACAAAAAGGGGCAGTTTATCTCTTTGTGAAAAACCTGAAATTTAAATCAATCCTTTGTAAATCAATTACTTGGATGAATAAACTCCTCATGGCATTGAAAATGCACCATTTAAGAACATAATTTACAGCCTATAAAGGAGGTGTTCTGGGTGGCAATCCCCAGACTCTGTAGGTTTTATCGAGATTTCTGCAAGTTGTATGTGGACTCTGGATCTTCTGACATAGGCCAAGGCATTGGTCAGTGTGATCTCGATTGTGACCAAACGACCTGCATGGGAGGCTTAGATTCTTGTCAAAAATCCGATATCTTGAAGAGATATTTTTTTGAACAGATAAAAAGAGAGGGTGGTCTGGAATGGGAGCGGAGTAGAAATGTTCCCTTTTTAGAAGTCCTGAAATCGTAACCATGGCAAGGGAATCGGCTTCTGTGACATGGACAGCACCAGTACCCCCTGCGAAGGAGATGCTCAGTTTTGTGAGAGACCTGATGCCTTAGGGTTATACTTCTGAAAGAGATTAGAGGAATTAGATAAGAAAAAAGATTGTTGCCTTCCCTCCTGAAATAGTTTTTTGTCCCTTCTTCTGTGAGTAGCCGCCCGAGGCAAAACGAATAAAAACGCCACCTTATAAATTCCACACCGTCCTTTACAAAAGTACAAAAGCCAATAAAATCAATAATTTTTTTTGTTAGTAGGGAGCAGTATATGTTATCATGTTAAGGGATTAGGTTCTTCTATGTAAATAACAAATAGGATGGAGGAGGTGAAGACGGAATGAGAGAGAATGTGGAGAAGGCTTTGGAGAAGGTTCGGCCTGCCCTTCGAGCTGACGGGGGAGACATTGAACTCATTGATGTTGTGGATGGGGTTGTCAAGGTCAGATTGACTGGTGCTTGCGGTGGCTGCCCAATGTCGCAGATGACTTTGAAAATGGGAGTTGAGAAAGTACTCAAGCAGCAAGTCCCAGAGATAAAAAGCGTGGAGACCGTTTAGATATACGATTAGGGGAGGTCTATTCTTGACGGACTTCCCCTAGGGAGCCTGAGATGGAATCAGTTCATCTTTCCGCCCCCGCGACTGCCGTCTTAGAAAAAAGGTATTTGAAAAAAGACCCCAGGGGTCAAGTCGCTGAATCTCCCGAAGAGATGTTCTGGCGTGTCGCCCGAAATATCGCTGAGGCGGAGCACCTTTATAATGCCCCGGCCTCTGTTGAAGAAGTTTCTGAGATCTTTTTTCGGATAATGGCCTCCTTAGATTTTCTCCCTAACTCGCCTTGTCTGATGAATGCAGGGA
>Ga0209253_10005569_pt1 | contig 10931 bp, 10 predicted proteins | sample FrelakmetBRP12BR_FD_187145 | JGI IMG/M metagenome (GOLD analysis project Ga0209253, IMG submission 187145) | Freshwater lake sediment microbial communities from the University of Notre Dame, USA, for methane emissions studies - BRP12 BR (SPAdes)... | ecosystem: Environmental > Aquatic >... | reverse complement strand
TGGGGTTGCCTTCCTCGTTAGAGTCGCAGCACTCCATCGCGTTGATGACGAACCTGTTGGGGGCGGTGAGCCTCCCGACCTGAATGGGCTGGAAGACGGGTGCGTCGCTGTTCATCAGAACCTCACATCGATTTGCCGCTTCGTGGCGGCCGACTCGGCGATCGCGTCGCAGATGACGTTGTTGCGGTAGCCGTCCTCGAAGGTGGCCGCGTACGGAGCGACCTCCTTCTTGTTCACGATGCAGTCCAGCAGGTGGTTGAACTCGTGCACGAAGGTGTGCTCCCAGCCGATGAGGTGCCCGTGCGGCCACCAGTTGGTAATGAACGGGTGGTGCCCTTCGGTGACGATCACCTCGTGGAAGCCCTGGGTCTCCTTGGGTTCCTCCCCGACCCAGAACACCTCCAGCTCGTTGAGCTTTTCCAGGTTGAAGCGGATGCTGCCCTTTTCCCCATTGATCTCGAAGTAGCCGTGGTTCTTGTGGCCGCCGGCGAAGCGCGAGGCCTCCAGCGTGCCTATGCCCCCGTTGGCGAACTCCATGATGGCCACGAACGCGTCGTCCACGTCCACCTTGCCCATGCCCTTGCCGTCGGGAAGGGGCCGCTCGGAGACGAAGGTCTTGGTCATGCCGCTGACGCTCTTCACCTCCCCCATGAGGAACCGCCCCAGGTCCAGCACGTGGGAACCAAGGTCGCCCAGCGCGCCGCTCCCGCAGCGCTTCTTGTCGGTGCGCCAGATCATAGGCGTGTTGTAGTGCGGCATGATCCACTCCTGCAGGTAGTAGGCCCGGTAGTGGTACAGCCTGCCCAGCTTGCCGCTCTTGATCAGCTCGTAGGCCTGACGGACGGCAGGCACGAACCGGTAATTGAACGCCGTCTGGTGCTTGACCCCGGCTTTCACCGCGGCGTCGAGCATCTTTTTGGCCTCCTCCGCGTTGCGCGCCAGGGGCTTTTCGCAGAACACGTGCTTGCCGGCCTTGGCCGCCTCGATGCACGGCTCGGCGTGCGCGTCGTTGGGCCCGCCGTTGTCGAACAGCTGGATCCGGTCGTCCTGCAGCAGCTTGCGCCAGTCGGTGTAGTACCCCTCGTAGCCGTAGCGCCGGGCGGCCGCGGCGGCCGCCTCCCCATCGCGCCCGCAAATCGCGATCAGCTTCGGGATGGCCACGGGCGGGTACATCATATAGGGAATCTTCTTGAAGGCGTTGGAGTGGGCCTTGCCCATGAAGGCGTAGCCCAGCATGCCGATGCCGATCTCCGGCGCCTTGCCCGCGGCCCGCGGACCCGCCATCGAGGTGAAACCCTGCTTCTCGTCCATGGATGACTCCCCCTCTACTTCTTCGCCGCGAAGGCGGCGTCGAAGGCCACCGCGGAGGCTGCGAAGTCCTGCTTGCGGATCATGGCCAGCGCCTCCGGCGCCCCCCACTCCCGGTCCATGCCGCTGTCCTCCCACTCGATGGACAGCGGTCCCCGGTACCCGACGCGGTTGAAGGCCCGGATGATCGGATCCCACTTCACGTCCCCGTGCCCCGGCGAGACGAAGTCCCACCCCCGGCGCGGGTCGCCGAAGTCCAGGTGCGAGCCCAGGATGCTGTTGCGCCCGGTGAGCTGCACGCGCGAGTCCTTGACGTGGCAGTGGAAGATGCGCGCGGGGAACTCCTCGAGGAAGGCCACCGGGTTGATGAACTGGTGGATGAAGTGGCTGGGGTCGAAGTTGAAGCCGAAGGCCGGGTGGTTCTTGACCGCCGCCAGCGCCCGCGCCGCGGTCACCAGGTCATAGGCGATCTCGGTCGGGTGGACTTCCAAAGCGAACCGCACCCCCTGGGCCTTGAACTCATCCAGGATCGGCGTCCAGCGGGCGGCGAAGTCCTCGTACCCCTTGTCGATGTCCTTCTGACCGGTGGGCGGGAAGAAATACAGCTTCCCCCACACCGAGCTGCCGCTGAACCCGTTTACGACGTCCACCCCGAAGAGCTTCGCGGCCTTCGCCGTGTTCTTCATCTCGGCGGCGCAGCGCTGGCGCACCCCCTCGGGCTTCCCGTCGCCCCACAACCGCGGGGGGAGGATGCTCTTGTGCCGCTCGTCGATGGGGTCGTCGCAGATGCACTGTCCCACCAGGTGGCTGCTGATGGCGAAGTATTTCAGCTTGTTCTTCTCCAGCAGGTCGCGTTTGGCCTTGACGTAGGAATCCTTGGCCAGGGCCTGCTCCACGTCGAAGTGATCGCCCCAGCAGGCCAGCTCCACTCCGTCGAAGCCCCAGGCGCTCACCTTTTTTGCCAGCGCCTCCAGACTCAGGTCGGCCCACTGGCCGGTAAACAGCGTCACGGGTCTCGGCATATCCAATCCTCCTCTTCTTATGCCATCAGTTTCTTGAGAAAGGCCAGCCCATCCCTGGCCAGCCCATCCATCGTAGGCGCCAGCGGCCGCCAGACGGCTGCGGCCCGGGCGATTTCCTTGACCTCGGTGGTGAAGCTCTCGATGGATAGGCTCCCGCTGAACTTCACCTTCTTCAGCGCGGAGGCGATCTCGGCCCAGGCCACGTGCCCGCTGCCCGGCGTGCCGCGGTCGTTTTCATTGGCGTGCAGGTGGACAAGATCTTTGCCCGCGGTCTCGATGGCCTTGCCCAGGCTCTTTTCTTCGATGTTGCCGTGGAAGGTGTCGATCATGAGCTTCACGTTCGGGCTGCCCACCATTCGCATGAGCTCGACCGCCTGTTCGGTGAGGTTGATGAAGCTGGTCTCGAAGCGGTTGAGCGGTTCGATGGCCAGGGTGACGCCCTTGCCTTCGGCGTAGCGCGCCACCTCTTTCAGGTTCTTCGCGCAGCGCTCTAGGTCCCGCCGGCGCTGGTCGGGGGTGGCCTGCCATTGTCGTCCCACCGCGGAGTACAGGGGGCCGGCGACGAGCTCACCCCCCATCGTCGCCACGGCGTCCACCAGGTGCTTCAGGTACGCCACGCCGCCCCTCTGGACGGCCTCGTCCTCATGCGCGGGGTCGCGGCTCGCCCCCATGACGGCGCAGACGATGCACTTCAGGCCCGCCTGTTTGTAGGCCGCGGCGGCCTGCTGGTAGTCGACGTCGGTCTCCGCTTCGAGGGGGATTTCCACGATGTCGAAACCCATGGCTTTGGCCTTCGCCAACAGGTGCAGGTCCTTGGTCTGGAACGGGGAGGTCCAGCTGAAGGTGTTGATGCCGTAGTGGATCATGGTTCAGCTTTGTCCGTACTTGGCCACCAGCTTGTCCATGAACTTCTTGGTCGGCGCCGTGGCCTCCAGCGCGTTGGACCAGAAGCACAGGTCGATGGGCCACCACTCGTCGGTGTACCCGGCCTCCAGGAAGGCCCGGGTGATCGCGGTGAAGTCCAGCACCCCCTTGCCGAACGGGGCGTGGGTGCTGGTCTCGTTGTCGTGCAGGGTCCCGTCCGAATCGATGAAGTGCACCGCCCCGATCTTGCCGGTGAGCATGTGGATGAACTGGACCACGCCGCCCGGCAGGGTCTCCTTTCTGCCCAGCTGCCGCGCCCCGACCACGGCGCACATGTGGCCGTGGCAGGAGTCGAACATCACCGAGAAGTTCGGGTGGTCGACCTTGTAAACCATCCTCACGACCTCGCTGGGCTTGTTGAAGAAGAAGCCGGGCTCGAACTCCCAGACCAGCTTCACGCCGGAGGCGGCGCACAGCCCCGCGGCCTGGTTCCAGCGCTCGGCCACCGTGGCGAAGCACTTATCGTAGTCCATGCCGCCCGGTATCGCGGTGGGCGGGTCCACCGCGTCCACCCGCAGCTTGCCGATACCCATGTCCTTGCACATCTCCAGATGGCCCTTCACGGTGTCGAGGTACTTGTCCTTGGGCGAGGTGGCCGGGGAAGGGAAGGGGGCGGCCACGCCGGAGATGCCCAGGCCCGCATCGTCCAGCAGCTTTTTCAGCTCCAGGCGTTTTTCCCTGGTGTTCGGCTCCAAGTGCGGCGGGAAGGCGCCGAACTCGATGCCGTCGAACTTCAACTCCTGCAGGCGCTTGACCACCGTGGGGAAGGCTATGGGCTTATCCGCATACCCGCCCCAGATGTAGGCCCAGGTGCCAACCGAAATCTTTTTCTTTCCCATGATCGTTTCCTCCTTACTTCTCCAGACCTTTTCGTTCCCCGTAGCGAGGAGTCAGTAGCTCGTCAGCGTCACGCTTCTCTGGCCGTTTCCCGCTTCCTCTGCTTCATCGCCAGGTGACCCCAGATCATGAAACCGAGCAGCGAACCGAACAGCACAAAGAAACCGATCTTGAACAGCGCGAATACCCACGGCTGGAACATGCAGAGGATCCCCGCGGCGATGCCGGCGATGAACACGTACTCGATGAGCTTGTAGACCGGTTCGGGCACGCGCTGATGGAAGAGCTTGCTCACGAAGACGATGAGCGACATGTAGCCCAGGATTATGGGCACGAAAATCAAAAGGAAGGGAATCGCGATGAGCAGAATGTTCGAAGAGGTTTGCAGGTCAGGGACTAGGGCCGCCAGCGCGGGGCGAGCGGCGAAACTCAGGGCGAACAAGACCGCCGCCGCGCTGAGAAGCTTCAGGGGAATAAGGGGCCGAATCTTCATGTGCGCTCCTCGGCAATCCGCCTGTTGTCGAGGCCGAAGAAGTGCAGCTTTTCCTGAACGATGGCGAACCGGATCCGATCTCCCACCCGCTGGGGCGCCATCCCCGGCACCAGACTGAGCAGCGGGAGCTCGTCCGCCTTCAGGTGCAGGATGGTCTCCACGCCGAGCGGCTCGATCAGGGTCACCTCCGCGCCGAACGGGCCTTGCGGGTCGGGACGGATGTCCTCCGGCCGGACGCCCATGAGAAAAGTTTCAGGAAGAGCGTAACGGGAGGCAGGAACGCGCAGGCCGCTCCCCCTCACGTGCACCGTCCCGTCCCGACGGGAGGCCGCCAGCAGATTGATCTTGGGCGTGCCGACCAGCTGGGCGACGAAGGTCGTGGCCGGGCGGTCGTAGATGTCGTCAGGCGTGCCCTGCTGCACCACCTCGCCCTCGTTCAGGACCGCAATGCGGTCAGCCATGGTCAGGGCCTCGATCTGATCGTGAGTCACGAAGAGCGTGGTGCTGCCCTGGGTCTTCTGGAGGTGTTTCAGCTCAACCCGCAGGGCCTCGCGCAGCTTCGCGTCCAGGTTGGACAGCGGCTCGTCCATCAGGAAGAGCCTCGGCTCCCGCACGATCGCCCGCCCGATGGCCACCCGCTGCATCTCTCCGCCCGAGAGCTGAGCGGTCCTGCGTTTCAGCAGGTGGGCGATCCGCAGTTTCTCCGCTGCCTCCTCCACACGGATCTTGATCTGCGGCTCGGGGGTCCTGCGCAGGGGCGAGCGCAGGGGGAAGGCCAGGTTGTCGTAGACCGTCATGGTGGGGTACAGGGAGTACTGCTGGAACACGAAGGCCACATCGCGCTCAGCCGGCGTCCGCCGGTCAATGCTCTGCCCGTCCATGCAGATGGTGCCGCTGTCCTGCTTCTCCAGGCCCGCCACGATGCGGAGGGTCGTGGTCTTCCCTGCGCCGGTGGGACCGAGCAGGACGAAAAACTCGCCGTGCGCGAAGGAAAAGGACACGTCCTGGAGCGCGGTCACCGTCGGGAAACGCTTCGTGATGTCCTTCAGCTCGACTTGGCTCATCTCGCCGCCTCCCGCCGCAGCGCCGCCTCGGTCTGCGGGTTGAAGAACCGGACCATCTCGGCGTCGATGTCGAAGCGCACCCTGGCGCCCATTCCGAAACTGGTCTGGCGGTCGCTGCGGATGTGCACGATCTCGTTCTCGTTCACGTTCACGTGCAGGACGGTGTAGCCCCCGTGCATGTCGGTGGCGTACACCTCCCCTGAAAGCGCACCCTGTGGCGTCACCGTCGCCGCTTCCGGCCTGAAGCCGAGCACCACCTCGGGCTGCCCTGCCAACGCGTTCGCCAGGGGGCTGGACCAGGGGGCGGGTACCGGGTACCGGTTGTCGCCCGGCAAGCGCACCGCGCCTGCTTCGTAGCGACCCTTGATCAGATTCATACCGGGGCTGCCGATGAAACGGGCCACGAAGAGGTTCGCGGGATTGTAGTACACGTCGATGGGCGTACCCACCTGTTGAACCTCGGCCGCCGACATCACCACGATCCTGTCTCCCAGGGCCATGGCCTCGACCTGGTCGTGGGTGACATAAACGGTGGTGGCGTGCTGCGCGATGTGCAGGTTCTTGATTTCGGCGCGCATCGACTCGCGCAGCTCCGCGTCCAGGGCGCCCAGCGGCTCGTCCATGAGGAAAGCCGAGGGCTGGCGCACCAGCGCCCTGGCCAGCGCCACGCGCTGCTGGTCTCCGCCGCTGAGTTTGCCCGGCCGGACGCGCAGCAGGTGCTGGATGCGCAGGATGTCCACCACCTCCTTCACGCGTCTGTCGACGGCGTCACGCTTCATGCCCTGCGCCTGCAGCGGGAAGGCGATGTTCTGCCGCACCGAGAGGTGCGAGTACAGGGCGTAGAACTGAAACACGAACGCCATGTCGCGCTCGCTGGGGTGGTTCCAGGTCACGTCTTTACCGTTGAGGAGGATCTTCCCGCCCGTGACGGCCTCGAGACCCGAGATCATGCGCAGCGTCGTAGTCTTGCCGCACCCCGACGGACCCAGCAGCACCACGAACTCCCCGTCCCTGATCGTGAGGTCCAGCGGCTTCACCGCGTGCGAATCACCGAACCTCTTCTCGACCTTCTGCAGCTCTATCGTTGCCATCTGCATCTACCCGCGGATCGCGCCGAAGGTTATCCCGCGCAGCAAGTACTTGCGCAGCGCGAAGGTCACGACCACCACCGGGATCAGGAATCCCAGCGAGCCGGCGGCGATGGCCGTCCACTCTATGCCGCCGCGCCCCATCATCGTGGCGATGCTCACCGGCGCAGTTCGCGCCCGCTGGCTGGTGAGCATCAGGGAGAAGGCGTACTCGTTCCAGGCGAAGATCAGGCAGAATACCGTGGTGGCCGCGATGCCCGTGACCGCCTGCGGCAGGACAATGCGGAAAAAGGCCTGCAGGCGCGTGTAGCCGTCCACCAGCGCGGCCTCCTCGTACTCCTTAGGGATCTCGTCGATGAAGCCTTTGAGCAGCCACACCGAGAACGAGAGGTTGAACACGGTGTACAGGATGATCATCCCCAAGTGCCGGTCGTGCAGCCCGAGCTGCCGGTACATGAGGAACAGCGGGATGGTCACCACCACCGCGGGCAGCATGCGCGTGCTCAGGATGAAGAACAGCAGGTCGTCCTTGCCGGGCACCTTGAACCGGCTGAACGCGTACGCCGCGAACAGCCCGAGCACCACCGAGGCGACGGTGGACAGGCCGGCAATGATCACGGAGTTCCACAGCCGGAACACATACGAGCTGGGCCCGGTGATCTCCTGGCCGCTCTGCAGGGCGATGCGGTTGAACAGGGAAAGCTTGCCGGCCTTGGCGTTGCTCTCCATCTCCTCCAGACGCGCGGCGTTGGCCACCGCGCGCTCGGTGAACAGGTACACGAATCCCTCGATGGTCGGCTTGAAGAGGATCTTCGGCGGGCTCACCATCACGTCGCCGCGGGACTTGAACGCGGTGATGCCCATGATGAGTACGGGGAGCAGCATGATGACGGCCACCACCACCGAGACGAACGCCACCACCCGGCGCGTGGCCTGCGCCTTGGGGTGTACCTTGTCCACCCGGGTGGGGTGCGCGACCGGGACCCGTGGTCCACGCTCCTCGAATCTGGCCATGGCTCACGACTCCCCTTTGATCTGGTTGAGGTACTTGATGTACATGTTGCTCGCCGCGACGATGATGATGAGAATGATGTACGCCAGCGCGCTGGAGTAGCCCGTCTTGAAGGTACCGAGGAACGCCTGGCGGTAGAGGTTCACGGCGATCAACTCGGTCTGGTCGCCGGGGCCGCCGCCCGTCATGCCCATCACCAGGTCGAAGCTCTTGAACGCTTCGATGGTGCGGAAGAGCACTGCGATCAGGAGCAGCGGCGCCACCTGGGGCAGGGTGATGCGGCGGAACTGGAACCACGGGCTGGCCCGGTCGATGGCCGCGGCCTCGTAGAGGTACTCCGGGATGGCGTTCAGGCCGGATAGCACCAGCAGCATCACGAACGGGCTCCACTGCCACACGTCCACGATGACCACTGCGAACAGCGCGAGCCCGGGCGTGGAGACGCCGAAGAACTTGCTCGCCAGCATGTCCACCCCCTTGCCGGCATCGCCGGCGCCGAGGATGAAATTGAAGTACCCGAAGTTGGGGTTGTAGATCATCTTCCAGAACATTCCCACCACCACCGGCGACACCATCATGGGCACGAGGATCAGGGTGGTGACGAGCCCGCTGCCGAAGAACTTGCGGCGCACGAGCATGGCCATGCTGAAGCCGATCACGGTCTGCAGGCCCACGGACATCAGGGTGTAGCGCCCCGAGGTGGCGAAGTATTTCCAGACCTGTTGGTCGTTGAGGATGCTCGCGAAATTCCTGAAGGCGACCCAGACAGGGGGCTTGTTCTGCACAGCCAGGAAGTTGGTGAAGCTCAGGTACAGGCTGTACAGCAGCGGGAAGATGTTCATGGCGATGAGCAGGAGCAGCGTGGGCCAGATGAACAGGTTCTGGATGGCGCGGTCGCTGAGATGCCGGCGCGGCTGCCCGTAGCTTGCGCCGCGCGAGATTCCCTGGGCCGGTGTCGAGGGCATACCCCTAACCTCTTTCGCTCGCTCGATTTCTCGTGGGGCAGCCTCACTGAAACCGGCGTTCCCAACGAAGAAACGGGGGGGCAGGCTTGACGCCGCCCCCCCGTGGATTCACACGAGAACCGCTACTTCTTGATATAACCGCCCTCGACGAGTATGGCGTTCGTCTCCGCGGCCAGGGTATCCATGGCTTCCTTCGCGGTGCCCACGTTCTCGACGATGAACTTGTGCAGGTACTTCTGCGTCGCGGCCAGGATGGGGCCGTAGGAGGGGATGTTCCAGAAGTCCTTGACCATGGTCATGGTCTGGGCGAAGGCCGGGTTGTACGGCTGGCTCTTGAGGAAGGCGTCGCTCTTCAGGGCCTTCACGTTGCAGGTGTAGCCGCCCAGCTCCGCCCAGCGGGCCTGCACCTTGTCCTGGGCGAACCACTTGATGAAGTCCAGGGCGGCCGCCTGGCGGTCCTTGCTGATGTAGCTGAGGACGCTCATGCCCTGTCCTCCGAGGGCGGCGAACTGCTTCCCGTCGGGCCCGGCGGGGTTCACGAAGTAGCCGACCTTGTCGTAGTAGTTCGGGTTGGTGCCCTTGTTGGCCAGCGCGGGCAGGAAGGCGAAGTAGTTCATGATCATCACGGCCTTGCCGCTGGTGAAGGCGTCGTTCATCTCGGGGAAGAACGAGTTGGACAGCCCCGGCGGCTGGAAGTTCTGGTACAGGTCGTGGTAGAGCTGCACCGCCGCGATGGCCTTCGGGGAGTTGATCACGCCGAGCACGTTGTTGTTCTTGTCCTGCCAGTCCACGCCGTAGGAAAACAGCACGGCCTCCACGCCCATGGTGAGCGCGTCGTAGTCCTTCTGGGTGTAGATGGCGCTGCCGTACAGGCCCTTGTCCTTGCGGGTGAAGAACTCGGCGATGTCGTAGAACTGCTTCCAGTTCTTGGGCACGGCCAGCTCGTACTTGTACTTGGCCTTGAACGCCGCCTTCTCCTTGGGATCCTCGAACAGGTCCTTGCGGTAGGCCCACCCGCAGGCGTCACCCTCGGTCGGGAATGCCCAGTACTTCTTGGAGCCAGCGGGATACTCTCCATAATACTGCAGGGTCGCGGGAGTCACCGTGTTCACGAGCTTGTTGTCGTTCATGAACTTCGTCAGCTCGACGTACTGGCCGCTCGTGGCGCCGGTGCCCAGCCACTGGCTGTCGCCGATGACCATGTCCCACTCCGTTCCCTTGGCCGCCATGGCCGTGTAGAACCGGTCCGCGAAGGAGCCCCAGGGCTCCTGGATCACCTTCACTGTGACGCCCGTGGCTGCCTGATACTCTTTGCACAGCTGCTGCAGGTAATCCGCGGGGTCCCACTGCGCCCACAGGATGCTCAGTTCCTTGGGGGCCGCGAACGCAAAGGCGCCGGCCAGGAGCAGAACAACCGTGAGCAGCACGATACCTAGTCTTCTCATACCTCTTCCTCCTTGTGATTGATGGTTTATATGACCCTATCACAGGGTTCGGATTTGTCAAGTTGTTTCGCCGCTGCCCCGCTCAAGAAACCGCTCCACCTCCTGCGCTGAGGGGAGCGCGGGGATGACCCCTTTTTTCGTGGCGGTCAGGCCCCCCGCCGCATTGGCGTAGCGGAGGGCGGCGGAAAGCGTGGCCGCGGGAAGGGAAGCCAAACGCGTCCGGGTCTCCGGCTTCCCCTCTCCCAGCGCCCCGGCCAGCCTGGCCAGCAGGGCCCCCATAAAGGCGTCGCCGCAGCCGGTCGCGTCGACGGTCCGCACCGGGAACCCGCCGACCCGGCCGCCCGCCGAGCGCGTCGCGAACAAACTGCCCTGCGGCCCGAGGGTGGCCACGGCCAGTACAGGTCCCCGTCCGGCCAGGACCCGGCAGGCCTCCTGCGGGTCTGCGGCCCGCTCCAGCATCCCGAGCTCCTTTTCGTTCACCTTGACGATGTCGGCTAGCGGGAGAGCGGCTTCGATCACGGCGAGCGCGCTGCGTTCGCTGTCCCACAGGGTGGGCCGGTAGTTCACGTCGAAGGACACCAGGGCTCCGGCTGCCCGGGCGACCCGCGCCGCCTCCAGGGTGGCGGACCGGCACGGTTCGGCGGTGAGGCTGACCGATCCGAAATGGAAGAACCCGGCCCGCCTCAGCAGCTCCCGGTCCAGTTCCTCGGACCTGAGCATCATGTCCGCGCCGGGGTGGCGGTAAAAAAGGTACTCGGCGCTGTTCGGGTCCG
>Ga0209253_10005568_pt1 | contig 10932 bp, 8 predicted proteins | sample FrelakmetBRP12BR_FD_187145 | JGI IMG/M metagenome (GOLD analysis project Ga0209253, IMG submission 187145) | Freshwater lake sediment microbial communities from the University of Notre Dame, USA, for methane emissions studies - BRP12 BR (SPAdes)... | ecosystem: Environmental > Aquatic >... | reverse complement strand
AGCGACAGCCACAGCGGCGCGCCGTCGAAGTCGTAGGTGAACCACGTGGCGAAGATGATGTCGCCCTGGTGCGAGAAATTGACGCCCCAGCCCGATTCCGCCCCAGCGGGCGCCGCCCACCAGAGATCCTGGTAGTTGGTGGCAAGCGACAGGTTCGGCTGCGCGCCCCACGCGCACGCCGGCAACGGGCCGAATGCCTGGCGCGTGATCGCCTTGGCCTGCCTGACGCCTCGAATCGTATAGTCGAAAACGCCGTTGTTCGCATCGCTGAAGGTCAGCAACCCGTCGCCGACCGCCGTGGCTCTCACCGCCGTGGGATTGAACGGGCTTGCATTGAACGCCGGCCCGCGGGTCTCGTAGAGGGTCCCGGAGAATGAGTTGTCGCCAATCGCCGTCGCCGTCATCGAGAGCCACCACGCCTTGCCGGTCGCGTCGTACGTGAACCACGTCGCGAAGATCACGTCGTCCTGATGCGCGAAGTTGATTCCCCATCCCGATTCCGAGGCCGCCGGTGCGTTCCACCACAGCCCTTGGTAGTTGAGGGGCGCAGGCGGGATCGCCGTTAGCGCGGCACGGACCGCGGCGTACGCGTTGACAATGCCCGCGCCGCAGAGGCCCGTCGCGCAGTCGGATCCGGCCGCGAACGGCGACGCGGTCTGCGCCATCAGCTGCTTGATGTGCGCCGGAGACAGAGCCGGGTTTGCGGCCATCATGAGCGCCGCCACGCCCGCGACCTGCGGGGCCGCGAAGCTCGTGCCTTGCACATAATCGTACGTCGGCGATGCCGCGACGGTCTTGCCGCTGTTCGACGTGGAGTAGAGGGCCCCGGCAAGGCCATAGCGCGCGGCGTCGCCCCCCGGGGCGGAGATGTCCACGCCCGGGCCGAAATTGCTGTAGCCCGCGCGCGTTCCAGACGGATCGGTTGCCCCGACCGTGCTCAAGCCGAGGCAATTCGCCGGAAAGGTATTGGCGACATCGACATTGTCGTTACCGGCCGCGGCTGCAATGAATATGCCGAGATCAAGAAACAGGTCGATGAGTTCCTGGAACAGCGGAGCGCAAGGGCTGCTGGCGACGAGGCTGATGTTGACGACATCGGCGGGTGTCGGGTTGGCCGGAAGGCCATCCAACGGGATGCCGGTCGCCCATCCGATCCCCTCGATCATGTCCGCGACGCTGCTACCGCACTTGCCGCTGACCCTGACCGGAAGCACCTTTGCCCTCCAGTCGATGCCCGCCATGCCGATGCCGTTGTTGCCGGTCGCGGCAGCAATGCCGGTGACCAGGGTTCCGTGCCAGCTGCTGTCGGCTGCCGTATCGTGCGGCGCCGGGCAGAGTCCGGCCGTGCGCCAGTTGCCAAGGTCGGTGGCATCCCTGCTGCGCCCCACTCCATTGCCGGCACTGACGGGATCGGTGATGAAGTTGTATCCGGGCAGAATGCGCGCGGCCAGGTCCGGATGAGGCACGATGCCGGAGTCGACCACCGCGATGACGATCCCCGGGGAACCCGTCGTGATGTCCCAGGCCCGTTCCGCGTCGAGGCCGTAGTTGGGTCCGACCGCAGCGCGAAGGAGATTCCACTGCTTCCCCGCTGCGAAGTCCGGGTCGTTGGGAACCAGCATTGGCGCGAGCGCGTAATCCGGCGCGGCAAGTCGTGCAATGCCGTCGGCCTGCAACCGCGCTGCGAGGGCCTCGGCGGCCGCAACATCGACGGCCGCGAGCAGCTCCACCACCCATGCTTCGCCGACCGTCGCGCGCGCGACACGAAGCGGGACGCCCGCCGCCGCGGACAGCCTTTCGTCCCACTCGACGCCGAGCTTTTCGCCGTTCCTCGACTTGAGCGCGAGCATCGGCTCGGCAAAGGACACGAGCAGGCGCCGGATCGTCGGCGTGCCCCTGCCCCGAGCCGCTACCGCCTTCTGTGCAACCTCGCGTTCGCCGGGGTCGAGTTCGGCGTAGACAACGTCCCTTCGCATCCGCAAGACGCCGAGAAGGCGTCTGGCCTCTCGCAAGCCGACGGGCTGCGCCAGCCGCAGGATTTGATTGCGCGCCGAGGTCGACGGCGAGGCGCTCAAGGAATGCCCCAGCAAGGCTTGCAGCTCGTCGACCAGGTCGCTGCGCAGCACCCCCTTTTCAGGGTTTGCGAAACCCGAACGGAAGCGAACGACGAGTCGGGCCACGCGAGGCTCGATTCCCGCCGTCGCGACGGGGCCCGCGGCCGCATCGCCGGTTGCCGCCGGCGCGCACACGGCCCACGCGAGCAGCAGGGCTGCGGTCGAAGCGCCGATGCGTCGGAGCGCGCGCCGCGGAATCGTTCCCGCATCGTGCAGGGCCATCTCGCCTCCATTGCCATGCCGCGGCCGATGAACCGACCGGCGGACGGGTGCGGTGGCGCGGAATCCGCCACAGACGCGCCCCGGTGGCTGCAAACGACAAGTTGCACGGAACCCGGCAGTCCCGCCGACGGATTCCTCACCCGCAGAAACGTTGCGCCGATTCTCCGGCGAGCGCAAGCCGGGCCGACGACGTTCGTCAAGTCTTGACGGTGTGCGTGAGCGCTCCCCGTCCGGCGAAATGTCCGGCGGCGCCGAGCGCCTCCTCGATCCGCAGCGCCTCGTTCCACTTCGCCATTCGTTCGGAGCGCGCGAACGAGCCGACCTTGAGCCGGCCGGCGTTCCAGCCGACGGCCAGATGCACGATCGACGTGTCCTCGGTCTCGCCCGAGCGCGCGGAGACGATGGTGGCGAAGCCCGCGGCGCGTCCGGCGGCGAGCGCCGCCTTCGTTTCGGTGACGGTGCCCGCCTGGTTCGGCTTGATCAGCACCGCGTTGCAGGCGCCGTCCGCGGCCGCCTGCGTGACGCGCGTCGCGGTCGTAGTGAGGTAATCGTCGCCGACGATCTCGACGCGAGCGCCCGCGGCACGCGCGAACGCGATCCAGCCGTCGCGATCGTCTTCGGCGAGCGGATCCTCGATCGAGGCGATCGGGTAGCGGTCGAGCCAGGAGAGCAGCAGCGCGATCATTCCGTCGCGATCGAGCTCGCGTTGCTCGAGACCGAGCCGGTAGCGGCCGCCCCGGCCGAGCTCGGACGCGGCGACGTCGAGCGCGATCGCGATGTCGTCGCCCGGCACGAAGCCCGCGCGCTCGATGGCGCGGACGAGCATCGCGAGCGCGTCCTCGTTGCTGTCGAAGGCAGGCCACCAGCCGCCTTCGTCGGCGACGCCGGCCAGCTTGCCGCCATCGCGCATCAGCTCGCCGGCGGCGCGGTAGACCTCGGCCGTCATGTCGAGCGCGTGCGCAAATGACGTCGCGGCGACTGGCAGCACCATCAGGTCCTGGATGTCGATCCGCCGTCCGGCGTGCACGCCGCCGCCGAAGATCTGGATCTCGGGAAGCGGCAGCGTGACCGGATCGCTTCCGGCAAGGTGGCGATACAGCGGTGTCCGGCTTGCGGCCGCCGCCGCGTGGGCGACCGCGAGCGACACCGCGACCGTGGCGTTGCCGCCCAGCGTCGCCTTGTTCGGCGTTCCGTCCAGCGCAACGAGCGCGGCGTCGGCGCCGGCCTGGTCGAAGGGATCGCGGCCGACGAGCGCGCGCGCGATCGGTCCGTCGACATTCCGGATCGCTTGCGTCACGTCCAACCCGGCGAAGCGCGTCCCGCCGTCGCGCAGGTCGATCGCCTCGCGCGAGCCGCGGGAAGCACCGGCGGGAGCGATCGCGCGACCGCCGGCGCCGCCGGCGAGCGTGACCTCGGCTTCCAGCGTGGGCCGGCCGCGCGAATCCCACACGCGACGCCCGTGAACCGCCGCAATGCGTTCATTCATGAAACCCCCTACGTTCGCGGCGGCCCGGCGCACTCACTGCGCCCCCCGCGCGCCACCGGCGGACGATCTCGGCGAGGCCGGCGACGGGCTCGCCGAGCAGCGCGCGCGCGAACGCGCGCACCTCGTCCTTTGGCGCGCTCTCGGTCAGGTACTCGACCGGGGACTTGCCGTCGATCCGCGCCAGCATGAGCCCCGGCAGCAGCGTCGCGGTCCGCGCGTCGCAATCCGCGCGCGGTTCCCAGGCGACGTGCGCAAAGTAGGCGTCGGCCAGTGCCGTGAAGGCGTCGGCGTAGCGTGCGCGCCACGCGGGTCGCCACGCGCCCTTGAGCAGCAGGTGGTTCAGCACGAACGCCAAGTCGAATGCGGGATCGCCGTACCACGCGCATTCGGCGTCGAGGATCACCGGGCCGGCGGGCCCGATCAGCAGATTCTTCGGGCTGAAGTCGCCGTGGACGAGCACGCGCTTCGTCGTCCGCGTCGTCTGCACGAGCGCGGCGAGCCGCGGCGCGAGGTCGGTGTGCGCGCGGGCGGTGGCGACGAGATAGGGCTCGAGGCGGATCGCGTGGAAGATGTCGTCGGTGGGAAACCGCGCGGCGATGTCCGCGCGGTCAGCGGTCGCGGCGTGGATTCGGCCGAGCACGTGGCCAATCGCGGCGGCGGTCGCCGTCTCGATGACACCCGCCTGCAGCAGCGCCTTCCACACGGGGTGCGCGTCGGGTGCGAGATAGGCCATCGCGAAACACCCGGCCGCGCGGTCCTCGCCGAGGATGGCGGGAACGGCCGCGGGCACGACGGACCCGGCGATCCGCATCCACTCGACCTCCCAGCGGTTGCGTTCGACCGGGGCCCGCCAATCCGCGGCGACCTTGAGCTTCGGCAGCGCGCGCTTGATGCAGACGGCCCTTGACGGAAGGTCGACGCGGAAGACATCCGAGGACACGCCGCCCGGCAGCGGGACGAGCGCAATCGGTTGGTCAGCGCTCACTAACCCCATGTTGACGAGTGCGCGCGCCATTGCATCGTCCTGTTGGCCCGTTTCTTGCTGGGGCTGCGTGGGCAATTCCGGGGTAGTCGGCACAAAGACGGTGCAGAAAGGGTGCTTGGGAAGGGTTCTTGATCTATCATAACAACCCCTCACGCCAAACCCCTGACCCGAAACGAGGGCGTTCGAAAATGCGGGACAACGCGGCAATGCAGGAACCGACGATGGTGCGCTACGGTTTCAACATACGCACCAGGACCGGCCAGCGGGTGGACAACATCCAGATCATGGCTGCCACGTCGGGCGACGCCGAGCGCCGGCTGCGCCAGATGTACATCCAGTGCGAGATCATCGAGTGCCGCGAGCAGTCGGTCTCGCGCCGTCCCGACGCAGCGCACAAGGAATACCACGGTCCCCGCGCCCGGCTGGTCACGCCGGGTGGAAAGACGGGCACGCACTAGCGTCGCGCCAACCCTCTCCGCGCTTCGCCGCGGAGCGTCCTGCCGCAGCGCGCGCGACGAACGCGATCCGCGGCAACCTCGGTGCGCTCAGATGATGCGCCGCCGCACCTGGGTGACGGCAACCTCGGCGACGATCACGATCGCGAAGATCGCGAGCAGGATCACCGCGACGCGGTTCCACTGGAACAGGTTCAGTGCCGAGTCGAGCGCCATGCCGATGCCGCCGGCGCCGACCAGCCCGAGCACCGCGGACTCGCGGACGTTGATGTCCCAGCGGAAGAGCGCGATGGACCAGAACGCGGGCTTCACCTGCGGCCAGTAGCCGAAGGTCATCCGCGACGCCCACGGCGCCCCGGCCGCCGTGAGCGCCTCGATCGGTCCCGCCTGCGTTTCCTCGAGCGCCTCGCCGAACAGCTTGCCGACGAACCCGATCGAGCGGAATGCGATCGCCAGCGTGCCGGCGAGCGCGCCCGGCCCGAAGATGCCGACGAACAGCAGCGCCCAGACCAGCGAGTTGACGGAGCGCGACGACACGAGGATCAGCTTCGCGACCAGGTTGAGCCCGGTCGACGGCACGAGGTTGTGCGCGGCCAGCACGCCCACGGGCAGCGCGAGGACGAGCGAGAGCAGCGTGCCGAGCGTGGCGATGTGGATCGTCTCCATCAGCGCCGCGTGGACCGATTCTGGGTAGTGCGCGAAATCGATCGGCCACATCCGCGTCAAGAGGTCGATCACCTGCTCGGGCGCATCGGCCAGGAACTCCGGAATGATCTCGATCTGGTCGATCGACGCAACGATCGCGGCGACGATCACGAGATAGACGGCGAACCGCGCCAGCCGCTGCGCGGGCGTGAAGCGGCGCCAGATGCGCTCCGCGACGGGCGCCGTGGCGGCCGTGGAATCCCCGGCCGCCATCAGTCGTCCTCGGCGTGCCGCACGCGGCGCATCGCCGCGCCGCGGCGGAACAGCTCGCGCAGGGTCGCATTCTCGATGAAGATCGCGCGCACCGCGGTCGCCAGGATCTCGCCCAGCATGATCAGCGAGATGATCGAGATCAGGATCGCGCAGACGAAGTCGTAGTCGAAGCGCTGGAACGCCGCGAACAGCGTGCCGCCGATGCCGCCGGCGCCGACGATGCCGACCATCGTCGAGTTACGCAGGTTCGAGTCGAGCTGATAGGTGGCGAACCCGATGAACCGCGAAAAGACCTGCGGCACGACGCCGAACGCGAGCACCGACGCGAACGACGCGCCGGTCGCGCGGATCGCCTCGACCTGCTTCAGCGAGATCTCCTCGATCGCCTCCGTGATGAGCTTGCCGATGAAGCCGATCGACGCGACGGTCAGTGCAAGGATGCCCGCGAGCGCGCCGAAGCCGACCGCCTTCACGAACAGGATCGCGACGATGACCGGATGGAACGAGCGGGCGAGGACGATGACGAGCCGCGCGGGCCACGTCGACCACGCCGGCATCAGGTTGCGCGCCGCGCAGAGCCCGATCGGCAGCGCGAGCAGAATCCCGAGTGTCGAGGCGAGGACGGCGATCTCGAGGCTCTCCGTGAGCCCCTTCACCAGCAGGTCCCAGCGCGCGAAGTTGGGCGGGAAGAGACGCGAGAAGAACCGGGCGGCGTTCTCGAGACCGGTCTCCACGCGCTCCCACGACACCTCGAGCTGCGCGCACGCGTAGACGACGTACAGGACCAGCACGACCGCCGCGACGCGCGGCCAGGCGCTCGTCCGGAAGGGGTCCGCCGGGAGCGTAGCGGCGGGCGCGGTCGGCGCGCTCATGCGCCCAACCCACACGTGGGGCCGCCTTCAGGCGGCTTGTGAAGACGCACCGCGCCGCGTCCGGCTGAAGCCGGACCCACGATGGCGGCGCAAGACGCGGCGCCCATTTTCGAGGTTGACACCGGATGTCTCACGCGTGCCCGCGGCAACGGCGCATCGTCGCACTCACTGCAGCCATCCCTGGCCGCCGTAGATCGTGGTCAGCACGGCGTCGGTGAGCTCCGCCGGCGGCCCGTCGAACACGATGCCGCCGTCCTTCATCCCGACGATGCGGTCGGCGAACCGCCGCGCCAGCTCGACGTCGTGCATGTTGACGAGCACCGGGATGCCGCGCGAGTTCGCGATGCCGGCCAGGAGCTCCATGATCTCGACCGACGTCTTCGGGTCGAGCGAGGACGTTGGCTCGTCGGCGAGCAGGAGTGTGGGCTCCTGCATGACCGCGCGCGCGATGCCGACGCGCTGGCGCTGGCCGCCCGAGAGCGCGTCGGCGCGCTGCAGCGCAAACCCGGCGAGCCCGACGACGTCGAGGAGCTCGTAGGCGCGGCGGATGTCCTCGGGCGGAAACTTGCGCCGCCAGGCGCGCCACGCCGACACGTAACCGAGCCGCCCCGACAGCAGGTTCTCCATCACGGTCAGCCGCTCGACGAGGTTGTACTCCTGGAACACCATGCCGATATGCCGGCGCGCGCTCCGCAACTCGCCTCGCGCCAGCTTCGCGAGATCCGCGCCCTCGAACAGGATTTCACCCGAGGTGGGTTCGACCAGCCGATTGATGCAGCGGATCAGCGTCGACTTGCCGGTGCCCGACGCGCCGATGATCGCCGTGATCCCGTCGGCGGCGACCTCGAGGCTGACATCCCGCAGGACCGGCGTTCCCGCGACGTAGGACTTGCAGAGGTTTCGGAGCGTGAGCATCGGAAACAAAGAAAAGCGGGGCGCCTGGCGCCCCGCATCGTTCCGTCCGGCTACTTCTTCTTTGCGGCTTCGGCGGCCTCGCGCGCCGATTCCTTCTCGTAGGTGGCCTTGTCGAACGCCTGGCCGGAGCCCCTCGCGACCGCGCGCACCACCTCCCACGTCGTCTTGTAGTTGATCGGGAAGAAGCGGTCGGCGCCGTCGAAGGCCTTCTGCATCTCCGGCGGGAAGCGGTAGTCGTAGAAGCAGCCGAGCATCCTGTCGACGAGCTTGGGGTCGAGGTCGTGCGCGTACGCGAACGACGACGTCGGGAACTTCTGGCTGCGGTAGATCACGCGGAAATCCGCTTCCTTCACCTGGCCGCGCTCGGCCATCCGGTGGAAGACGTCCGACGCCACCGCGGCTGCGTCGTAGTCGCCGCTGTTGACGCCCATCACCGACTGGTCGTGCTTGCCGGAGAAGATGATCTTGTAGTCCTTGTCCGGCGCGAGGCCCTGCCCCGGGAACAGCGCCAGCGGCGCGAGGTGCCCCGAGTTCGACGACGGCGACGTGTGCGCGACCTTCTTGCCCTTGAGGTCGGCGAGCTTCTGGTACGGCGAATTCGCCTTGACGACGACGATCAGGTTGTAGCCCTGGAACTCCCTGGCAGTGCCCTTGACCGCGAACGGCACCGCGCCGGCGAGGTTGACCGCGAACGCCGTCGGCCCGGTCGAGAATCCGCCGACGTGCAGGCGGCCGGAGCGCATCGCCTCGATCTCGGCGGCGTTCGACTGCACCTGGTAGAACACGACCTTCTTGTCGAGGCACTTCGCGAGGTGCGTCGTGAACGGCTTGAAGACGTTCTCGTAGACCGCCGGATCCTCGACGGGCGTGTAGGTGAAGACGATCGTCGACGGGTTCTTCCACTTCTTCGAGTCGGCCGGCGCGTCGGCGACCATGTCGCCGTTCGCGTCGCAGAACATCGTGTCGAGCTCGCCGCGGCTCTTGCAGGCGTCGGCGGCGAGCGCGGACGGCGCGAACGCGGCCAGCGCAAGAACGAGTGCGAAAAGGGGGCCGGAAAGACGGCGCAGGGTGGTCATGGAGCCTCCTGAGGGATGGGGCGCGCGCAATCCGGGGCAGCGGCTCCGGACGGCGGCAACGCCCCGGACTCTAGCACTAACGGAGGCGCTTCGCATCGGTGCGCGGCCCCTCCGGCGGAGGAGGAGAATCGCGTAGAATCCTGTCAGCCCATGGCGACGACCCGGCCCTCTCCCCTGAGCATCGCGATCCTCGCCGCCGGCGTAGGCAAGCGGATGCGCTCCGGCATGCCGAAGGTCCTGCACCTGCTCGGCGGGCGTCCGCTGCTTGCGCACGTCGTCGAGACCGCGCGCAAGCTCGCGCCGGAGCGCATCTGCGTCGTCTACGGCCACGGCGGCGACGCCGTCCGGCAACGCTTTCCCGACCCCGACCTCCGCTGGGCGCTGCAGGATCCGCCACAGGGCACCGGCCACGCGCTTGCGCAGGCATTGCCGCAGCTCGCCTCCGATGGCGTGACGCTCGTGCTCTTCGGCGCCGATCCGCTGGCGCGTGCCGAAACGCTGGAATCCGTCGTGCGCCATGCGCGTGAGGGCGCGCTGTCGCTCCTGACGATCGAGCTGGACGACCCCGCCGGCTACGGCCGCATCGTGCGCGGGCCCGGCGGCGGAGTCCGCGCGATTGTGGAGCACAAGGACGCGACGCCCGAGCAACGCACGATCCGCGAGATCAACACCGGGGTGATGGCGGCGCCGACCGCGTGCTTCGCCCGCTGGCTCGCCGCGATCGACAACCGGAACGCGAGCGGCGAGTACTACCTGACGGACGCGATCGCGCTGGCCGTGAAGGAAGGCGTGCCGGTGGTGGCGACGCGCGCCGCGAGCGTCATCGAGACGCTGGGCGTGAACACGATGCGCGAGCTCGCGCAGTTGGAGCGCCTCTACCAGCGCGCGCAGGCCGATGCGCTGCTCGACGCGGGGGTGACGCTCGCCGACCCGGACCGGATCGACATTCGCGGCACGCTCGAATGCGGCACCGACGTCGCGATCGACGTCGGCTGCGTCTTCGAGGGAACGGTGCGCCTCGGCGCGGGCGTCGCCGTCGGCGCGCACTGCGTGCTGAAGGACGTGAGCATTGCCGCGGGCGCGCAGGTCCTGCCCTTCTCCCACCTCGAGGGCGCGACGATCGGCGCGAACTGCCGCGTGGGCCCGTACGCGCGGCTGCGGCCGGGGGCGAGCCTCGCCGACGACGTGCACATCGGGAACTTCGTCGAGGTGAAGGCAAGCTCGATCGGGCACGGGTCGAAGGCCAACCACCTCGCCTACATCGGCGACACGACGATGGGCGCCGGCGTCAACTTCGGCGCGGGGTCGATCACCGCCAACTACGACGGCGCGAACAAGCATCCGACGGTCATCGAGGACGGCGCTTCCATCGGCTCGAACTGCGTGCTCGTCGCGCCGGTCAAGGTGGGGCACGGCGCCACGATCGGAGGGGGCAGCACGATCGCCGCCGAGGCTCCCGCCGACACGCTGACGGTCGCCCGCGCGCGCCAGGTGAGCGTGGCCGGCTGGCAGCGCCCCGTGAAGAAACCGAAACCCGACAAAGGCTGACGCCATGTGCGGTATCGTCGGCGCGGTCTCCCCGCGCAACGTGGTTCCCGTGCTGATCGACGGCGTGCGCCGGCTCGAGTACCGCGGGTACGACTCGACCGGCCTTGCGATCATCGGCGGCGAGGGCGCGGGACGGCTCGAGCGGCTCGTCAGCACCGCGCGCGTCGCGGACCTCGCGGCGCAGGCCGAGTCGACGCGGCTCACCGGGCACACCGGCATCTCGCACACGCGCTGGGCGACGCACGGCGCGCCGACGTCGGTCAACGCCCACCCTCACGTCTCCGGCGGCGAGATCGCGGTCGTCCACAACGGCATCATCGAGAACTACGAGGCGCTGCGCG
>Ga0209253_10005567_pt1 | contig 10932 bp, 8 predicted proteins | sample FrelakmetBRP12BR_FD_187145 | JGI IMG/M metagenome (GOLD analysis project Ga0209253, IMG submission 187145) | Freshwater lake sediment microbial communities from the University of Notre Dame, USA, for methane emissions studies - BRP12 BR (SPAdes)... | ecosystem: Environmental > Aquatic >... | reverse complement strand
GTCACAACCGCCGGCGGAGCGATCAACCAGCGGGCACGAAACAACGACGCAAGTTTTGTCGGCGGAAATCCCAACAGGGTCATTACCCAGGCCGTTACCCAGATGGCAACCGCAGGTCCGGGTACCAACATTAACCAGGGTGGAATCGGCGGAGGATTAAACCCTGCCTATAACAGTGCCCGCGTCCTTGGCGCAGGGGCTGTTGTCCAGCAGTCCATCACCCAGACCGCTGATGGCGGCAACAACGTTGCCCAGCGGGCCAACAACCGCGGACCCCCCGGGCCAAACCAGGCCACTACCTGGGCATTATTTATCTACAGCATTAATGGTGCACGGGCAAGTGGTACCCTCGGCCAATCTATCACCCAGAATGCCGGACAGACCACCCCGGCCTCAGGTGGGATAACCCAGATCGGAGAATCCAATGCCCGGCCGATTGGATCCGGTTCAAACACCGTCCAGAATATTATCCAGGCGGGACTGACGATCGGAACTGGTTTTGGTGCCGGCGTGACCCAGACCGGACAGAACCTGGCGACTCCAGACACGGGAGCCAACACCAACAACAACCAGAACGTCCAGCAGGCTGTGACCCAGACCGGTGCGGCTATCGGCGGTGTTGCTGCAAATGTTGTGAACCAGCGTGCCTATAATGCAGCTGATGCAATCGGTGCCAACATCAACATTAACCAGTTGATTACGGCCACGGCAACCGGTACCGCGGTTAACCAGGGTACCTTACCTGTCCCGAGCGTTGGATCCAACATGCGGAATGTCGTATATGTCTTTGCCCGTGGCGGTGCACCGTCAGCCACCGTCAACCAGAACCAGGTCCTGACTGCGTTCGGTAGTGGAGTAATCCCCGGGGCATTGGTACAGGCATCATCCAACAGTGCAGGAGTCTTCTGGGCACCAGGTGCGACCGGAACGCTCGCTCAGGCCATTGCGCACAATGCCAACCCCGGATTCGGCGGAATCACGCAGAACGGGCTCAACCAGTAATCGAAAAAATCCAACCTTTTTTTATTTGTTATTTCCTGCTGACATGTGCAGACACCGGGAGCCCCAGCTCCACCTATCCGCTAGATCTATGATCAGAGTGTTCAAGAGGAACAACTGACTGTGGTCATCATTGACGCCGGACCTAAACTAAACAGGGCACATACGAACCTTGTGTTCGACCTGCGATTCTCTACGAAGGGGGACCATTTCCAATCAGGAAAGAAACTGGTACCCGGACGAGCATAGCAGAGAATATCCCAGCCGGAATCACGGGAAGCATCCCCATGGGGTCAAGATCGTGAAAGATGCGGATAACCGGTGGATTTCAGTCCTCCCGGCAGAATAGATGACTCAGCCTTTCAATTCTCCGGATGTGAACAACAGACGGAAGGGTCAGCGCGATGGCAGCGCAGGCGGACGAGATAAAGATGCACTACGGGGAAGCGAGGGATAAGCCCTCCATTGACTTGAAAATAAGAGAGAGACCTGGGAATCTTCTTCCGTCAGACTCCCTTCCAGAAAAATCATGGCAGGGAAATGGGGAAGAGTATATTTTTATTACTCCTTCCGGACAATGGCCATGATCTCGTCCTCAAGCTCCTCCACTTCCTCGATCCGCTCGTCCAGGTACTCGCGGATTGCCCGGAGGTTCGACTCGATCAGGGCTAACTTGTCTTCGACCTGTTTGATATCGTCCTTGTCCATGGGTCACGAAAGGTCAGGGAATTCGGTTTCAGGGATCGGGTTCAGATTGTAAATATACCAGTTCGGGTAGTATTGCTGGGGGAGCTGGGGGATAAAGGTCATTGAATATCCGTATCCAAAATCTCCATAGGTGTACTGGGGGAAACCCCACTGGAGGTATCCGGCATTCTTGTCGAAACGTTTCTCCCGTGCGTTCCAGCGCTCACCATAAGTGATGTAGACTACATAGCTCCCGGGCGGTACAATGCCGTCAAAGGTATGGAAATATCCCTTCCTGACATAGACTGCGGTCGTGGCAGTTTCCGTTCCCATCGGGACAAGAGTTACCACCACATCAGATGTTCCCTGCCGGTTGTTGATCTCCAGATAATTCCACCCCGAGACCCAGTAGCCTGAGAGGAGGGAGCCGCTCGGGACATCGGGATACACCACCTTCTCCGATGTCACCAGGTAGTTCTCCACTACTGCTGCCAGGTCGGGATCGTGGGCTATTGCCAGTTCATATGCCACGATTGCCTCAGCGTGCTTCCCGATGGTGGCAAGCACCTGCCCCTCTGCAAAGTAGGCCTTTGCAAAGTCCGGGTTGAGGGCGATTGCCTGATTAAAAGCGTTTATCGCCCCGTCATACTTCCCCTGGTTTGTATAACCAACCCCTTCATTGTACCAGTCGTCTGCCGTGAGCGGTGTTGCACCAGCGGGAAGTGCTAACAGTCCGAGACCGAGCAGGATTAGTACGGGAACAACGAGGACACCCCTCCTTTCCGTCTGCCACATATCTATCGCAACTAAAGCATAGACAACAGGGATAATATAGCTTGGGAGCAGTTATTGCCCGGTAGCAGGGGTAATTACAATCTCATGGAGAGATCAATCTCATGGAGAGATACGCCCATGCCACCGCCAGTGATTTCTTCCGGATAATCCTGCCCTGCCCCGGACCAGCAGGGGGAAAGAGTGCCCTTCCCGCATGAACATTGCGCATGCTGATCATGAGGGCGTTTTCTACCCTGTTATTTACCCTCTCCCTTGAAGAATTCCCTGAAGGATTTCGTAAGCTCCCACAAGGAGATGCGAAACGGCCCGATAGCCTCCTGGACCGGGGTGGGGACAGGAGTGCATGATACCCCCATCCCTGACTCATTCGTCACCGTGGTATTGTCCTGACAAACCGTAGGGAGGGGGGAAGTGACGGAAAACGTTGTGTCAACCGCAAAGTAGTGGACAGTGTGCCGGTTTATAACGGCCACCAGGGATGTACCATCCCGTGAGAGCTCCACCAGGGTAACATCCCCCCGGGGGAATTCATCAATCCGGGTACTCCAGAGGAGTTGGCCGGTCTCATTCATCAGGTACAGGTCGCCCTGGTCATTCCCGGCAGCCAGGAGGCCATTTTGGGAGACGCGGGACAGGCTGGTGATCGCGGATCCGGATATGAACTCCCAGGAAAGATACCCTTCACGCGAATAACCGGTAATTTTCCCTGATCCGGTCCCGCTGCAGACCGATGAACCGTCCCCGCTGATCGCGATATCCCTGATTGCATCCATCTCTTCTGTCCAGAGGAGGGTACCGTCGTTTGCATGCAGGCAGAGGATATCCCACCCTCCCTCTCCCTGGACTGAAGCAGTGTAGTTACCATCGGAAGAGACGTCAACCCTCTGGATAAGCGGGTCTCCCCCGAACCCTGTCAAGTCGCTTTCAAACAATCGGGTGAGATTGGTCTTCTCACCGGTATCGACCCTGATAAACCGGATTTGGGGAAACATTTCATGGACGGTATAGGAGAAGACCTGCCCGTCATCAGACATCGAAAGGTCTGCGACCACATAGGTCCTTGGCAGCTCGTTGAATGCGGCAACTTCCCCCCCCTCTTCGTTCAGGACCAGGAGATCAGCAACCCGGTTCCCGATAAGTATCCGGTCGCTCTGCGCCGGGAGATCGATCGCTTCGGTATATCCGGTATTTTTCAGCCAGAGCTGGGTACCGTCCTGGCTGAACAACCGTACACCACCTTTATTGCTATAGAGATCCTCCTGGGAGGCGAGGAGGAAAACCGTCCCGTTCCCCCGGCAGCCGACCATCAGGCTCCCCGGCACCCTGGTCTCCCAGAGGAGGGTGCCGTTCCGGTCGTACACCCGGGCATTGCCCCGGGTGGTCCCGATAATTACATGGGAACCGTCGTCTGCAATGGCAAGGCCGGTAATATATTCCCCCCGGACTCCGGTCTCCCAGCAGGGAGTGCCCGCAAGGACCGGGATGCAGCAGATAAGGCAGAGAATGATCCCGGCGGAGAGAAGATACTTCCCCATACCGACCATGAATCACCTATTAGCCGAAAGAAATGATGAATATTCCCAAATTGTATCCTAAATACAAGGGGACATGCTCATGAAAGAACCACCAGGTTCCCTGCTATAAGGACCAGCAGCATGGCCCCCATCCCCAGTGCCGCTGTTGAGCAGATAATATCTCCCCCATGCCAGGTTTCCCCGGCCGGTTCACGCCGGTTGAACCAGATCGTGGCCGCGATGATGCCGGCCATGACGGCCAGCTTTGCCGCCCCGATTGCCGTGATGAACTGGAGCGGCCGGTGAACCAGCCGTGAAAAGAGGGTGTTTGCTTCCGTAAACCCGGGGGCATAGAGCACGCCCCAGGAGGAGATGGCAATATCGGTGAGCATGAATACCACAAGAAGGGCGAGCGAATATTTCTGGAGCCTGTTCAGGAGGGGCATGGTGATCAAAAGGGACGTTTCCGTGCAGGTATTCATGTTCTCCTCCCTGTCATAATGGGCTTCCGGATCCGGCAATCGTGCTCCCGGATTTCCCCGGATCAGGATCCTCCCTGGCAATCCGGAATGGCGTCCTGCTGTCACCCTGGTCCCTTCTCCGGCCCCAAACCCATAAGTGCAGTCATATCCAAATTCCGATCTCATGGTAACCCTTGCCCTGATCCGTGACGCGGCAGCACTCCTTGAGGGAAAGATCATCAGGACCCCGCTCGTCTATTCTCCAACCTTCTCTGAAATGACCGGGGGTCAGGTATACCTGAAGCTCGAGGGGATGCAGAAGGCAGGCTCCTTCAAGGTCCGGGGGGCGGCCAGCCGCATTCTCGCAGACCTTTCCCGGATCGGAAAGAACGGTGTAATCGCTGCATCGGCCGGAAACCATGCCCAGGGAGTGGCAGTTGCTGCCGGTATTGCAGGGGTGCCGGTCACCATCGTTATGCCGGAATGGGCATCACCCAGCAAGCAGGAGGCTGCTGCCGGCTATGGTGCGACCATCATCCTGAAGGGAGGGACGCTGGAGGAGAGCATCGCCCATGCCATGGACCTCGCTGCTTCGGCAGACCTGACCTTCATCCACCCCTATAATGATGAAGCGGTTATTGCCGGGCAGGGTACGATCGGGCTCGAGATCGTGGAGGACCTCCCGGACGTGGACGTGGTGATTGTTCCCGTGGGAGGCGGCGGGCTTATCGCCGGAATCACCACCGCAGTGAAAGAACTCCGGCCAGGGAGCCGCATCATCGGGGTCCAGGCTGCCGCCTGCCCCTCAGCACGGAGGGCTCTCCAGAGCGGCGAACCGGTCACCATCACTGCATTGCCAACCATCGCTGACGGTATCCGGGTGACCCGGATCGGGGACCTGGCCTTTCCGGTGCTGCGGGACAGGGTGGATGAGGTGGTGGAAGTTGATGATACAGCGATCGTCCATGCCATGTATGCACTCCTGGAGCGGAAGAAGGTCCTTGCCGAAGGTGCAGGTGCGGCCCCCCTCGCTGCCCTCCTCTCCGGGAAGGTCAGGATACCAGCAGGGGAGCGGGTGGTTGCCGTGATCAGCGGGGGGAACGTGGACGCCTTTCTCTTCGAGCGGATCCTCCGGAAAGGACTCTTTGATGCCGGGCGGATCCTGGCATGCAGGATTGAACTTGAAGAGGGGGCGCAACCCCTTCCGGTACTCCTCTCCCTCATCGCAGAGGAGGGAGGGACTATTGTCCGCATCGAACAGGAGCGGGGTTCTCCCGACCTGCCCCTGCACCTCATCCGGGCGGTTCTCGAGGTTGAGACCCGGGGACCGGACCACCGGGACCGGATCCTTGCGGCCCTCCATGCCGCCGGATACCATGTACGGATGTTCTTTCCGGCCGGCCACAGATAATGCTAGGGAGGACTGCCCCCCTGCCTTGCTCTTCGAAGGCGATGGAAAGACCGGTGCTCCTCTCTGCCAGAGCAGTTGCCGGCTCCTGCAGGAAACAGGGGACCAGACCCTGCATTGCATGGTTCCGGCTAGGGAGAACGGAGGATTTTGCCCCTTTCGAGGAGCCTCATATGCGAAAAAAAATACACCGATTGGGCCTGGAAGCAGTCCGGCTTCTTTCGGGCTGTTCCCGGGAGACAGGTCAGCTAGCGGGGCTGTTTCTGCAGCAGGCGTCTTCTCTTAACTCCAATCGGAAGCCGCGGATTCTATGGCAGGGTATTCCGATAATCTGCGGTTCACTTCCGCCCCTGCCATAGAGAAACTTTTAAAGGTACACTGGAAGAGTATCCTGTACTCTGGTGTGGTTGCTATGAGACTCCTCCTTCCTCTTATCACCTGTCTCCTTGTCTTCACCTGTGCTATACCTGCGGGGGCAGTGTCCATCACTGCCGATCCGCACTATGTGGATCCGGGCGAGACTGTTACTATTACAGTCCAGGGACTTACTGATAATTCCAATGTCACGATGGACTGGGAAGTATTCGTTGATAACCCTGACCCGGCGTTTCTCTGGGAGATCCAGGATCTCACCTTTCCCATCAACCTGGAAAAGGCAGACTTCCGGATTACCAACCAGAATACCCTGACCAATAAAGTGACCCTCACCAATGCCGTCTATCCCTATCAGGGCGAGAGGACACTCACCCTTGTGGGTGACTCGGTAAACGGTATCTGGGCAGGGTATTATGGGAACGACTATATCAATGGTACCTGGCCGGTAATCCGGATCCAGGGAACACTCCAGCCGGGAAAAACCAACCTCCTCACCCTGATGAAGTGGCACGGGATCAAAACGGGAAAACCATGGTTGCCTGCGCAGCCGACCGGAGGCCCCGATGATTTTGCCATACCGGTCAACTTCTCCGGAATCCAGAGCGGCACGGTCAAGTTTACCATTACCGTAAACGGAACCAATGTCGTTACGGACACGATTGTTATCGGGAAGCCCGTTTCATCCACGGGAGCCCTGTATGTTATTACCAGACCTTCGGGGGCCAAGATCTCCCTTGATGGCGTCTATTATGGCACAACCCCCGGTATCATTTCCCATATCCCGCCCGGGCTCCGCAGGGTGACGCTCCAGAAGGACGGTTACCAAGACTATACAACCCAGGTCCTGATCACCGGGAAGCAGGTGGAAACGCTGATGGTGAACCTGGTCAGCACCCAGCCCCAGCCCACCGGGAGTGTCCTGGTCAGTTCCATTCCTTCACGGGCAAGAATTTATATCGATGATGTTTACCGGGGACTCACCCCCCGGATGATCGGCAACCTTGCGGCGGGGGAGCATGAACTCCTCCTTACCAAGGACGGCTATACACCTCATGAGCAGACCTTTGTGGTACCACCCCTGCGTACGGCAATTATCGTGGCACGGATGAGCAGGGAGACCTCCCCGTCCCCGACCTCCCCCCAGGCACAGGGGATCGAAGTCTATGAGTATGGGATACCAGGCGCGGTCCCGGTGACCCGTATTGATCAGAAGACGTTCCTGGCAGGGGGCAACGTCACAGCCTTCGCTTACTGAATGACCGGATACTTCCTCTTTTTCCCTGTTCCTCAGCGAATGAATGCAGGTCTCCGTGGATCCCCTCCATGAAGAGACCCTGGTCCCTGACCGGGAGCCTGCGGGGATCCCCGTCCCGCGGACCGGCAGGGAAATACGGTACAACACATACCCTTCCTCAGCAACCATGGGGCGCAGGTATGAAGCTGTTCCGGATGCCCGTGATCCAGCGGATTCTCCTGATCCTGGTGGTTATCGTCCTGGCCGGCATGCCGGCGAGTGCCGTTTCGGTTGCCCTGGACCGGCCGATCATCTCGCCGGGAGAACCGGTCCTGGTCTCCCTGTCCGGACTTCCCGACGGGGCTGTGTTCACCTTTACCGCCGAAGGGACCTACCCGGTTGGGAGGGGCGAGACCCTGCTGATCCACCTGACCGCATTCACCCTCCCCTTTTCCCTCCTGGACGGCGAGATCCTCGCCTCCGCCGCGAATACCCGGACAGCTTCCTTCGAGGTGCAGGGGGGAAATACCACCGCCCTGATGCGGGCGACCACGGAAGACGGGATCTTCGTCTGGAACGAATCGCGCAGCATCTCCCGCGGCACCTATGACTCGCTCCGCATCGAGGCCGATGCCTTCACCCCGGATCGTCCGGTTACCGCCCATATCCGGCTGACCGGGGTCAAGCAGGGCCCTGATGATTCCAGCCTGACCTTCATGGTTGCGGAGATCCCGGCAGGAAAGCTCCGGGTCAGGGTAATTGTTGACGGGACCGAATACCTCGACCAGGTCATCACCCTGCAGGGCGGGACCGGTCCGTCTCCCCGGCAGACTACCATCACCTCCCCTGACGGGCTGGTTACCCTCACCAGTCCGGATCCCGTGACTGCGGAATTCCAGGCCGGTACCCCTGCTCTTCTCCCCGCTGGATGGGAACCCCAAGGCAAATCCTATATCCTCCTGCCAGCAGACCTCGACCTCGCTTCCCCTGCCGTCCTCTCCTTTGTGATCCCCCCGGAGCTGGCTGAAGAGGCCACTGTCACGCTCTTCATCGCCCGCTCGGGTGAGAGGGAATACGAGATGCTCCCGAGCAGGATAGAAGAAACCGGAACCGGAACCGTCATCACCGCCCCGGTTACCAGGCCGGGGACCTATGTCCTGGCATCCCTTTCCCCGCCCGTCACGGGAGCTTCTCCCCCGCCGACAACAGCATCCCTTCCCCTCTCGCTCCCGGCAGCTGCAGCCGTCTTCGGATTGCTTATCATGCTCCGGCGCCAATAATCAGAACGGAACGTCCCGTGCCTGACCAGCCCCTCTCCCACCAGATCCTCGATGCTTTTGACCCGGCACACATCGCAAAGGACCTGGTCCTGGTCACCCTCTGGATGCTCGCCGCTGTTCTCTGCATCTACGTCCCGGTCCTCAACCAGTCCTTCCTCAGGGTCCTCTTCGCCCTCCCCATGATCCTCTTTCTCCCCGGGTATGTCCTGATCGCCGCCCTCTTCCCGGGAAAGGAGGACCTCGACGGCATCGAGCGCCTGGCCCTCTCCTTCGGCCTCTCTATTGCCATCGTTCCCCTCATCGGCCTTGTCCTCAACTACACCCCCTGGGGTATCCGCCTCGATCCCATCGTCATTTCGCTGGTCATCTTCACTGCGGCAATGATCCTGATCGCCCAGTACCGCCGATCCCTCCTCCCGCCCGACCGGCGCTTTACCGTCCCCTTCCGCCAGATGCTTGCCGGCGCCCGAGCCGGACTCTTTGAACCCGGCCAGTCTCCCGTGGACAAAGCCCTCAGTATCATCCTGATCATCGCCATCGTGGCCGCAGTTGCCACCACGATATACGTGATCGTCGTCCCCAAGGAGGGCGAGAAGTTCACCGAGTTCTACATCCTCGGCCCGGGCGGCAAGGCCGCCGATTACCCCACCCGGTTCCCGGCCGGTGAGCAGCAGTCCCTGGTCATCGGCATCGTGAACCACGAATACCGGAATGTCACTTATACGGTGGAGACGATCCTGCTGAACATGACGTTCGACCCGGCGACGAATACCTCATCTATCAATGCTTACCAGCCCCTCGACACCTTCACCGCAACGATTGTCCATAATGAGACCCGGGAATTCCCCTACAACTTCACCGTGAACGACCGGGATTTCAACCGGCTCCAGTTCCTGCTCTTCAACGAGAGCGTGCCATCCGCGGGTATCACCGGACAGGACCGGATCAATGCCAGCTACCGCGACCTGCACCTCTGGGTCACGGTGCGGCCACGGATCCCGGTATGACAAATCATTGAAGAATGTACAAGTCTGAACACTGACACCCCCTGTGCTATTCTCCCCCCTGACCCAGCTTTCCCTGCATATCCGCCAGCCGTACGTAGAACCTTTATTGCTCCTCCCCTCCCAACACTGTACCGTTAAGAGAGCATGCGGAGTATGAGGTGCCTGCATACTTCGCCTGCAGGATCTCAGCTCACCATTGCTCACCCACGATACCACCATGGAGGGGGGAACACTATGGCTTTCAGGGAAAATCCTGAGCATGACGAGTCTTTGCCAGACGCGCAAAAGTGCAACGGAACTTCTGATTCGCTAATCCGCCGTTATTCTTCATTGAACGAATCAATGAGGGCAAATTCGGCGATTGGGCTGGTGAATCCGGGTCCGCAAAAACCCCATGATGACCCCCGACGCTCTCCTGTATCTCCCGATATAGCCACGCTTTCAGGCCCGAATGAACAAAAGAGCAACCCCCGGGTAGCGGTCATCCCGGCCTATAATGAAGAACTCGCAATCGGCAGTGTCGTACTCCTCACCAGGCACCATGTTGATATGGTCATCGTTGTCGATGACGGTTCATCCGATACCACGGTAGAAATTGCCAGGGCTGCCGGTGCTGTTGTCCTTTCCAATCCTGGCAACCAGGGGAAGGCAGCAGCCCTGATGAAGGGCTTTGCCCATGCCCGTGACCTTGACCCTTCCGTCGTCATCATGCTCGATGGCGATGGCCAGCATTATCCATCGGAAATCCCGGCACTCGTCAAGCCTATCCTTGACGGACAGGCAGACCTCGTCATCGGTTCAAGGTTCTTGAACGGCGGGAGCAATATTCCCCGCTACCGTCAAATCGGCCAGAAGACCCTGGATATCGCCACTCACGCAAGCTCGGGGTATGCCGCAACAGATTCGCAGTCCGGGTTCAGGGCTATCAGCAGGAGAGGGCTGGATAATCTCAATTTCAGGTCAGAGGGATACAATATCGAATCAGACATGATCACCCATTTTCTTGAGAAGGGATTAGTCATTACCGAAGTGCCGGTAACGGTCAAATACGATGTTCCATACAAACATAAGAAGCACCCGTTTTCGCACGGGTGGGATATTTTGAGCCACCTGGTTGGATTGATTGGATATAAAAGACCATTAATCAGTTTTGGGATACCCGGCGGGATATT
>Ga0209253_10005566_pt1 | contig 10934 bp, 9 predicted proteins | sample FrelakmetBRP12BR_FD_187145 | JGI IMG/M metagenome (GOLD analysis project Ga0209253, IMG submission 187145) | Freshwater lake sediment microbial communities from the University of Notre Dame, USA, for methane emissions studies - BRP12 BR (SPAdes)... | ecosystem: Environmental > Aquatic >... | reverse complement strand
CTCAGGAACATGGAGACTGCCGTTACGGTGAGCGCCGTGAGAGCGCCGAAGAGGAGGAGGGGATAAAGGAGGGGAACCACGTCTTCCCTGAGTCCGGAACGCAACTGCTTCAGAGACACGCCCAGATGGACTGATCCCAGTTCCCTCCCACCAAACACGACAGGTCTTGTCAGGTCCACGAGCGAGGTGGCGTCGCGAAGGGAAGACCGTTCCACGGACAAATGGCCCGCCCCCGGCCTATTCGCGCCCTTTCCCGCTGTCTCAAACAAGGAGCCGACTTTCGTTAAATCGGAATGAGCCGTGATGATGCCCCGGGTGTCTACCACCGCCACATACGTCAGGCCTTCCATGTGAGGCGGCTCACCGAGGAGGAGACTCAGGCCGAGGACATCGTCATTCACCATGAACACCCTGGCGGTATCGACGTAGTGAGCAAGCAGCACCTCCGCCAGCTTACGCCGCTCCTTGGCAAGGACTTGCCTCTGGTGTTCCAGAGACAGGTAAACGGCGAGGAAGAGCGTCCCGCAAACCAGAGCGGCAATGCACGCAGAAATCCGGACGGGAAAGGGGACGCGAGAACGAGGCTTTCTTGTCGGGCAAGGCCTGTCGGAAGGACCGCGGGATGAAGCCATGGTGTGCCCCACATGCGCGAGCGATTATGCCTCAGGCTGACACTGTCAACAAACAGCAACAAGCGGGAGTTTTGGAGGATGGTCCTTGAGACCAAGTAAGTATCCCGCCGCTGATTCTCGCGTGTCCACCCGCAGCTATGGCGCTTATAAGAGGGAGCGAAGAAGACTCCCATATTGCCCCATGGTAGCTGAACCTGCAGGATAAGGCAACGTTTTTTCTCGGAATCTTCAAGCTCATGAGACCTTGAAGAGGTCCTAGGACTCCACCCCCTGGACGCGGACGAGACGTGCCTCCGCCTTTCAGCTCCACCTCCTTCCGGCCAGCTTGTTGAAAATGCTCCGGCGAGCGTATTCCCCGTCCCGCCTTCGGGCGGGACTGCGGGACTAGCGAGCGAACTACGATAAGATGAGATTTCTTCCTTACATTTCGAAGATTCCCTGTCCCGCTACAGCGGGACCGCAGGGAGCTCCAATTCACCGGTGAAACCGACCTGTGTCCCGGCCTCGACAGCCTGTCTGGTGGGGAGTCGGGGACTCCCGAGTAACCCTGCGAAATTCCTTCTTGACCTGTGAGCCGATGCGAGGGCATAATACTTGCACAGCATCGCCAGCCGAGGTATGACCACCATGGCAAGAGTTGAGCCGATCAGATTCGGGAAATACCTGCTTCTCGACAAGGTCGCAACCGGCGGGATGGCCGAGCTCTTCAAGGCCAAGATTACCGGAATCCAGGGGTTCGAGAAGCTCATCGCCATCAAGCGAATCCTTCCCCACCTTGCCAGCGAAGAAGAACTGGTTACGTCCTTCATCGACGAAGCCAAGCTCGCCGCGCTACTCCACCACCAGAACATCGTGCAGATTTACGATTTCGGCAGTATCGACGACTCGTACTACATCGCCATGGAGTACCTCCTCGGCAAGAATCTTCGTATGGTGATGAGGAAGGCCAACCTTAAAGGGGAACCACTCAGTCTGGAATCGGCGCTTTTCGTCGTGTCCCGCATCTGTGCGGGACTCGATTACTCGCATAGCCTCAAGGATTTCCAAGGGAAACCGCTCAATATCATCCACCGAGATATCAGCCCGTCAAACGTTCTGGCTACCTACGATGGCAACGTTAAGATCGTCGATTTCGGTATTGCCAAGGCCGCCAGGCAGAGCCACCTGACCCAAGCGGGTATGATCAAGGGGAAGGTGCCGTACATGTCGCCGGAACAGGCCGAAGGCGCGAACATCGACTACCGTTCCGATATCTTCTCCACCGGGATAATCCTGTACGAGTTGGCTACTGGCGTTCCGATGTTTCAAGGAGATACCTTACAGATACTAAACCTAGTGCGCAACGCAAAGTTCAGACCCGCGGGTGACGTGAAACCGGATTTACCCAAGAAGCTCCATGAGATTCTCGACCGGGCGCTCGCGAAAGAACCGGGCGCTCGCTATCTGTCGGCCGGAGACATGCAGGCGGACATCGAGGAGTTAATGTACCAAATGTCGGCGCGGACCAGCCCTCGCCAGGTGTCCCATTACATGAAAGTTTTGTTCGAAGAAGAAATCGCAGCGGAGAAGACCGACATGCTGGAGATAGAGCCCAGCGCAGCCGCTGATGGTGAGACGGTCCCGCTGGAGTTGTCGCACGAGGCTGGAAAACCGGAGGAGGTGGAGAAAGAGGCTGTTATCCTTGATCGTGAGCTGAAGGAGGCCGAAGGCGAGGCGAAGCCCAAGAGGCGGGGAATGTTCTATGCCGCGGTCGCGGCTGTCGTGATCATCGTCGGTCTGGCTCTTAGCTTCGTTGTCAAGCAGAAGCCAGGGTCAACAACCCCTGAGAAGCAGGCGGTCGTCTCCTCCAAAGAGAACCCAGCTGAGGCTGAGAAGGTCGCCCCGCCAACTACCCCTGCTCCTTCAGTATCGGCCTCGTCGAAGGCTCCCGAGTCCGGATTGGCCAAGCTCGAGGAGGGGATGGGGACCCTCAAGCTGGGGCGTTTTGCGGAGGCAACGAAGTCTTTTGAAGAAGCTTTGACCACGAATCCGTCTTTGCTGGACAGAGCGTCGAAGCCCTACTCGCAGGCCCTCAGAGGAGAGGCTGCCGCGCTCACCGCGACAGATCCCCCGAAGGCCAAAGAATTGCTCGTCAAGGCGGTTGGGCTCGATCCGGGTAATGTCGATGGGCTCTCGCAACTCGCCGGCCTGTTTCTCAGAGAGAAAGACTACCCCGAGGCCATCGAGACCTACGAAAAGGTCGCTAAGCTTGACGCCAAGCGATCCGATGCCCTGTTCAACCTAGGGTATGCCTATGCGGTGACCAAGGATTATGCCAAGGCGGAGCAAGCGTATAGCAAAGTAGTTGATCTGGCTCCCCCTTACCTGGATGAGGCCCTTTTCAACCTGGCCATGGTGCAGGTGAAGCTGGGAAAGCGCGACCAGAGCGTGAAGAACTTGGAGCGGGCCATCCGGGTGAATCCGAAGAACGAGGGGGCGAAGCAGTACCTCGATACCCTGAAAAAGGGGGCATGAGGAGATCGATGAGGATCACGATCCCAAGAGGGGTTCTTGCGACACTTACCGGTTGCTGCTTGATCTGGTCTCTGTCTAGTTGTGCGGGTACGAAGAAGGCTGAGAAAGGGGCGGCAGGCGAGAAGGGCCAGATGCCTCCCGCCGTCCAGCAGGCATCCCCTCCACCTCCCCCACCGAAGGAGCCGACTTACTTCATCCGTATCGTGAAGTGGCCCAACGAATCCCTGTCGATCAACGCCGCGTGGTACACGGGGCAGATCGATAACTGGAAGATCCTGGTCGAGGCGAACCCGCAACTGGACCCCAATCGAATACGTATAGGCGACAAGATTCGCATACCGGAAGAGCTCCTGAAGACCCGAGAGCCCATGCCTCAAGAATTTGTGGAGAGCCTGGTTCCCAAGCCGAAACCGGTCAAGAAAGCAGCGCCCCCCGAAAAACAGGAGCCTACGCCAGCCGGGGCCCCACCACCGCCTCCTCCTGAACCCGACATCAAGCTGTACGGACCGAAACAGTAGCGAACAAGACGATCTGCGACAAACTCACGTGTCGAGGGCGGAAGGAGGGATTGTTTTACTTGGGCGTAGTGGAGCGTCAATTTAGACCTTGCATCTGTGAAGAGCCCTTGTTGATATTCCGGATCGGACAATGCCCCCATGTCAGATATGCTCGTGAAGCTGTATGATCTTCCGGAAGTTGACCCGGATATCAGGAGACTTGGAGACCTCGGCATAGCGATCCGCCGCGCCATGCCTTCCGAAAAACACCCGGTTGTCCATTGGGTCCGACGGACGTTCGGAGCCGGCTGGGCAAGCGAGTGCGATGTTGCCTTTAGCAACCACCCCGTCTGCTGCTTTATCGCAACGAGCAGCGGGGAGATCGTCGGTTTTTGTTGCTACGAGAGCACCTGCAGAAACTTCTTCGGTCCCATGGGTGTGTCTGAGTCTCACCGTGGACGCGGCATCGGGCGAGCCCTCACTCTTTGCTCTCTTCAGGCGCTGGCGCACATGGGATATGGATATGCCATCATCGGCGGCGTGGGTCCTGCCGATTTCTACACGAAAGTAGCGGGCGCAGTGGAAATCGAAGGATCCTCGCCTGGGATATATCGTGGCCGCTTAGCCGAAAGGGAAAGCTGACACGAAGCTCAACCCGACCTGCTGAAGCCCGTCCCTCAGACCCACAGCCGCGGAAGTGGGTCAGGCCTCCCGCAGTCACTTCAGAAGAGCCACCATTGCCCGCACCTGCAATTGGCGGGTGTCCAGCAGCCTGACTTGCGGGCTAGGTGAGGCTCTCCCCAGGAAAGGAATTAACCCTCCGCGCGACGGAGATACTCCTCGCGGCACATGCGCTCCACAGCGAGGAGGTTGGCCAGGGCCTCGTTGAAGTCCTGGCGACCCATGGTGAACACACCATGGCCATACACGATGACCCCTTGCCGTCCCGCCATGGCAGCGGGCACGGTATGGCACAGGCCGTACGGGCCGGTGCCCACCTCTCCGGAGACGATGGGCACATCGCCGACGAGGCGCTTCTCCGGACACCTGGTATGGCATGCTTTCCGCGCCCCGCAATGGCGCCGGTCGCAGTCCATGGAGAGCACCACGGCGAACCTCGGGTGGCCGTGGAGGACTGCCTTCATTCCCGTGCAGAGCACGAGCTCGCGGTGGGCGACGAACTCGCTTGAGGCGGTGATGGCGGTACAGCTCGAGCCGTCCAGAGGACAGGGATCGATACAGCCCTCGAGCTCGTCCAGGGAGGAGCCGGTCTGACTGATGTAGAGGATGTTTTCGAACCGGTAGGAGATATTGCCGAAAAAGGAGTCGACAAGGCCGTACTCCACAGTCAGCCTTCCGGCCTCGGTCACGGCCTGACGAACCTGAGCGTCCGAGGCAAAGGGCCCTGCCATGAGGGAGGGCGGCTCTTGGGGCAAGGGGGCAAGACGGGCCACGGCGTGCCGGAGCACACGCTGCTCCTCCTCCGAGACCCGGCCCGCCCTCAAGTGGGTGAGGTAGTCAGCGAAGAACTTGACGAAACAGGCAAAGCAGATAGAGCTGAAGGAGACGAAGGCCTGCTCCGGACTCACCGTACCCCAGGCGACGATGCCCTGCCCGGGAATGATGACACTCTTCCTGTTCTTGAGGGCCGTGATCATCTTCTCGGCTTCGAAGGCGTGGATCACCGGGATCTCGTGCATGAAGGTGCGCGTCTCCGAATCGCTCGGACGAATGGGCCCGGCCGCATGAAGGGCAATGTAGTCGATAAGGGAACGGTAGGGCTCGGCCGGCTGGGCGAAGATGAGAGAGTTGATGGCGAGGCCCTGAAAGAGCTTCTCCAGTTCGGCGCAGGCGCGATCAGACCGATTCCAGAGGAGCTCCACATCGAGCCCGCCGAGGAGGGGCGCACCCTCATCGGCGAGCCCGGCTGCGACGAGTTTCCTCGCGTATTTGTCAAGGAGTTGTTTCACGCTACCTCGAGCGACCGAAGGACACTGACCGTTACGTATCCTGGGGATTTCCCGGGCGAACTCAACTCCCCCCTTGCTCCTCCCACACAAGCCCGAGCTCCGCGGCCTTTTCCCTGGTGGGCATGCCGCGGGGGTCGAGGCCGCGGATACGGTAGTAGCCGGCCCGGGTGACCAGGAACTCCTCACGGCTCAGGGCGCCGGTAGAGCTTGCCGCTTCCGCAAAGAAGCGGGCCGGGAGGTCGTCCTCGGCGCTGGAGAAGCCGTTCAGAGCGTTCATCATCCGTTCACGGTAATAAATGCGCTCACCGGTCAGGAGCAGATCCTGCGCCGTTGTCTCCACGCCGGTGACGGCGGCGTAGACCCGGGCATACTCCTCCAGGCTGCTCGCGAAGAAGACGAACTTGCAGGAGGTGAGGGAGTCCACCACCGCGTTCAGGTCTTCGGCGATCTTGATGATCCTCGCCTTGCCGGCGAAGGAGAGACGATCGGTCGCCACCGGCTTCCGCAGGATCTCGTGGCTGATGGGATAGGCGCGCAGATGGCAGGCACCTCGCGTGGAGGTGGCGTACCCGAGGGCCATCCCGTAGGCCCCGCGGGGATCGTAGGCGGGGAGCTCCTGACCCTTCACCGACATGGAGAGCTCCGGGCGGCCCCTGGCCTTGGCGTAGCGAAAGGACCCCTGCCCCAGTTCCGGCCCCAGGCCTCGTCCCCGGCCGATCTCCTCCAGGAGGGCGAGAATCCGGGGCCCCGCGAGCCGCTCTCCGGAGATCTCGGCATAGCACGCCAGGGTGGCTGCGGCCGAGATGGTATCCATGCCGAGGTCGTTACAGAGGGCATTCGCCTGGGTGACCGTTTCGATGCGGTCGTTTTCGAGGAGGGCGCTGAAATGGGACATGGTTTCGAATTCCGGGATGGGGGTTCCATCCCGCCCCACCTTCTTACAAAGGATGTGACAGCCCTTGCACCCGGTCCGCCTCGGCAGGTAATGCCGGCGAAAGGCGGCAGCGTTCACGGCGCCAGCCCCGTTGAAGCGGGTCCTCCGAAAGTTGGCCGTGGGCATCATCTGGCGGCTGTCCATGAGATCATAGAGGGCGCCGGTCCCATAGTTGGCAATCCCGTGCTCGCCGAGGAGCACCGGGCTCGCGGCCACCAGACGGAACACATCCTCCCGCGCCTTTTTCAGCTCCCGTGGATCGCGGACCGGGACGCGGCCGCTGCCTTTCACGGTCAGATACTTGAGGTTCTTGGCGGCAAAGAGCAGCCCCAGGCCGCCTCGCCCGGCGGCATAGCTCCCGTCCACCATGATGCTGGCGAAGAGAACGCCCGCCTCCGCAGCCGGCCCGACACAGGCGAGGCCACCGTTGCCCTTGAGGCGCGCATGGAGGGCGTCGGTCCCCATGCCGCGGAGGGAGTCCGCCGCGCGGATCATCACCCGGCGGTCGACGATCTCGATACCGCAGAGTCGGTCGCTTCGCCCGGTGACCAGGATACCGTCCAAACCGGCCCGTTTGATCTGGGTGCCGAGACTCCCCCCTACGGAGGCATCGCCCACCGCGCCCGTAAGAGGCGAGCGGCTCATGATAGACATGCGCCCCGAGGTGGGCGAGGCGGTACCGACAAGAGGCCCGGCCATGAAAATGAGAGGGAGCGCGGGATCGTTCCATGGGCGCTTTATGTGGGGATAGAGGAAGAAGCCGGCGAGACCCTTGCCCCCGATCCAGGCGCGGTAGGTGGCGGGGGCCGGGTGCTCCAGGCGATAGGTCCAGGTGGATAGGTCGATGTGGAGGATGGAACCGGACCAGCCGTCCATGGATTCCAGTTTACCTGCTCGTGGGGACGGGAGCCCAGCTCCCCGTCAGCGAATATCGGTTGCCAGTGCGGTGAGTCTCTCGCTTGAGCGGCTGTCCCTTCGTATCACGGATGGCAGAGACAACTCTTTCTCCGTGGGGCCTGCGACCCATGTTGGCTGCAAGCGGCATGATCCCTCCCTTGGTCGTCGTTTGTGCAGTGCAGTTTACCCGCTGAGGACGGTTGCGCTTTCTTCGCTGAACCCCATCATCGCGATGACCTATCTTGAAATAGGCTCTCTTCGGTGTCAAGCAGAAGTACCATTTCCACCTCGGCGGGACCGGGTCACGGATCACCCGCAAGGTGTCCCGCGAGTCGAGCAGGTTGCTGAAAAACTCGTTTCATGATGATCGAGGACACTATCACTTGAGCCGGGCTGGTCTGTGAGGCAAGGCGCATCTGGAGCATCCTCTCAACTCTTTGGCCTGTCGGAAGGCCTCCGGCACCAGCTCGGTCAGCGACACGAAAGCGGAGGCGGCGCTGTGATCAGTAACTGGGACCATATGCTATCTTTTCTTAAGGGGCAGGCCGTATCGGCCAATGAAGGCTTTTCCTGATCATAACTCACATGATATGGTCAAGCCCGCAGGCCGGCGGCCGGTCTCCCTCGGGCGGATGCGGACTTAGAGTCCGGGGACGACCGGTCGATGGCGCCATAAGGAGTAAGCCATGTCGACCAAGACCGACCCTGGGCAGCCGCGGCTCCAGGTGACCACCGTGAGCATCGAGGCGCCCGACGGGCGGCTTCCGCGTGCTACCGTGAGGGTCCCCGACATTCCCATGGAGCTGTCCAACCTCGTGCCGCCCATGCAACAGCTCTGTAACGGTGCCGTCGCCCTCGCCCTCCGCCGCGAAGCCCAAGGAGGAACAAGCCTCTCCTGCGGCAAGGGCTGCGGGGTCTGCTGTTGTCAGCTTGTCCCACTCGCAGCACCCGAAGCCTTCTTTCTCGTGGAGTACGTTCAATCCTTGCCGCCGGCACGCCGGGAGGCCATCGTCAACCGCTTCGCCACGGTGCGGCGGGCCATGGAGGGAGCCGGGCTCGTGGAGCGGTTGAGGAAGCTGGAAGACACTCTGGAGCATCGAGCGCTGGCTCAGGATTACTGGCGCCTCCAGGTGCCCTGTCCTTTGTTCGACGAGAATTCCTGTAGCATTCACCCGCTCCGGCCCTTCTCCTGTCGTGAGTACAACGTGACCTCGCCCCCGGCACTCTGTGCGAATCCCTTCGACAACCCGATCCTGAAGGTCCGCATCCCCAGAAGCATGACCACTGCCATGGCGCGGCTCGCCGCGGAACTCTACGAGGGGCCGCTGGCCCTCATTCCCATGAGCCTGGCGCTGGAGTGGGCTGAGGAGCACGACCATCTCCGGCGTCGGACGTGGCCCGGCGTGTGGCTCTTCAACCGGATGATGCACCACGCCACGGGCTCGGACATGGATCGCGCCCCTGCCGAGAACGACTGAGGTTCCCCGAGGGTGGAAATACCGCTGCTCAAAGACATCGTCGTCATCTTCGCTCTCGCCATTGCGGTGCTTTTGGTTTGCCATCGCCTGCGGGTGCCGAGCATCGTTGGTTTTCTTCTCACCGGGATCCTGGCCGGTCCGCACGGGCTCGGTTTCGTAACCGACGTCCATAACGTGGAGGTGCTGGCCGAGATCGGAGTGGTTCTCCTCCTCTTTACCATCGGCATCGAGTTCTCCCTCGAGCAATTCGTCGAGATGAAACGGTCGGTTCTCCTCGGCGGCGTGCTCCAGGTCGGGGCGACGTTCCTGGCTGTTGTGGCCACCGTCGCTCTCCTCGGAAAGAGCGGCACCGAGGGGATTTTTCTCGGCTTTCTCGTCTCTCTCAGCAGCACCGCCATCGTCCTCAAGATCCTCCAGGAGCGAAACGAGATCGGCAGTCCTCACGGGCGGGTGGCCCTGGCGATCCTCATCTTTCAGGATGTGGCCGCAGTCCCGATGATGCTCTTCTTGCCCTTCCTGGCCGCCGGCAGCGGCCCCGCGGGATCGTCTCTTTTCTTGCTGGCGGCGAAGGGGATCGCGATCCTCCTCCTCGTCTGGGTAAGTGCGAGGTGGCTCGTTCCCAAGGTGCTCTATCAGGTGGCGCGCGCCCGCAGTCGCGAGCTGTTCCTGCTGAGTGTGTTGGTGCTCTGTTTCGCCGTCGCCTGGTTCACTCAAGAGCTCGGGCTTTCCCTCGCCCTTGGGGCATTCCTTGCGGGCCTCATCATCTCCGCTTCTGATTACGGACATCACGCCCTGGGCAACGTCCTACCCTTCCGGGATGTCTTCACCAGTCTCTTCTTCGTCTCCATCGGGATGCTCCTCGATTTCGGGTTTCTGCTCCGCGAGCCGATCCGGGTGGCCGTGGCCGCGGGAGCGGTCGTCTTGCTCAAGACCCTACTCACCGCGGCAACGGTAGTGGTGCTGGGGTTTCCGCTGCGCACCGCCCTTCTTTCCGGCCTAGCCCTCGCCCAGATCGGCGAGTTCTCCTTCATCCTTGCCGGGATGGGTGTGGCGCTTGCCCTGGTGGGGCGGGAAACCTACCAGCTCTTTCTGGCGGTTTCGGTGATCACCATGGGGGCCTCGCCTTTTGTCATCGCCCTGGCCGGGAGAATTGCCGGACTCGTCCTCCGCTTGCCTTTTCCTTCTCGCCTGCGGTCGGGGTTCCTCTTCCGGCCGGGGGTGGAGGATCCCGATTCCAAGGCGAAGCTGAGCGGGCATATTATCATCGTCGGTTTCGGGTTGAACGGGAGGAACCTGTCTCAGGCGGCGAAGAGGGCGGGCATTCCCTATATGATTATCGAGATGAACCCCGAAACGGTGCGGCGAGAGAAAAGGGCAGGCGAGCCCATCTTCTACGGGGACGCCAGCCATGACGCCATTCTGCAACATGCGGGCATAGCCGGAGCGCGCGTCCTGGTGGTGGCCGTCTCGGACCCGGCGGCGACGCGACAGATCACCGCTGCTGCCCGCAGAGTCAATCCGGCGCTTCATATCATCGCCCGCACCCGCTTCTTCCAGGAGATGACGCCACTCCGGGAGCTCGGAGCCAACGAGGTGATCCCGGAAGAATTCGAGACGTCGGTGGAAATCTTCACCCGGGTCCTGGACCGATACCTCCTGCCCAGGGACGAGATCGCTCGCTTCGTCTCCGAGGCGCGGGCAGGGGGCTACGAGATGTTTCGAAGTCTCTCTCACGATCCCGTACCGCTCTGCAATCTCGAGCTCTACCTGGCCGACGTGGAGGTGACGAGCAGGCGGGTGGGTATCGCCTCTCCCCTGGTGGGGAAGTCTCTGGGCGAGATGGAACTGCGGAGCAAGTACGGCGTCACCCTTCTCGCCATCAAGAGGGGCGGGGAGGTCCTGGCGAACCCCGGCGGCGAGACGCAGATTCTTGGGGACGATATCCTCATTCTTATGGGCGCCCCGGCAAGCCTTGCCGGAATCGCCGACCTCTTCTAGTGTTCTACTCCGTC
>Ga0209253_10005565_pt1 | contig 10934 bp, 12 predicted proteins | sample FrelakmetBRP12BR_FD_187145 | JGI IMG/M metagenome (GOLD analysis project Ga0209253, IMG submission 187145) | Freshwater lake sediment microbial communities from the University of Notre Dame, USA, for methane emissions studies - BRP12 BR (SPAdes)... | ecosystem: Environmental > Aquatic >... | reverse complement strand
AGGTGTTCGCCGGCTACGACCGCTTCAAGGCGAGCAAGATCAATCGCTACCTCAGCCTCATGCCCGCCCCGATCCGGCGCCACGTCGTAGGAGAAGGAGCCGTGGCCGGCGCCCTGCGTCATGTCGCGGTGGTCCCACGGGTTGCTGGGCCAGTAGCGGCGGATCGGCTCGCTGCCCACAGGGCCGCCGGCCTCCACCTCAGCCGGTAGCGGGTAGATGCCGTACACGGCGCCGTAGGCCTCGACGTACTGGCGGATGAGGTTGATCCCCTCCTCGCTGCGATGGTCGTACGCGAGCCTGATCTGACGCGGCATGCCGCCGCTGAGGACGATGGTGCGACCGTCGAGATAGCCGACGAGACGGTACCGGTGGCGGTCGGAGGTGACCTCGTAGTCGTAGTGTCCGCGGTGGGTGCCCGGGCGCAGTCGCGTTCCCGTCCACGGATCCACCGGCCACCAGGGACCGCCGAGGCGGCCGGGGCGCACGGCGGAGGCCCGGGGGTAGGTGAAGAAGTGCGCGGCGCCGCGGCGGTCGATGAGGCCGCGCAGCACCATGATGCCCTCGCGCATCTCGTCGTTGGGTGAGGCGGCGCGGGCCGGCGCGGCAGCGCCCGCGCCGGACCAGGCCGCGAGCAGCGCGGCGCCGAGGATGAGGGTGCGTCGGATCATGCGCTTCGTGGGGACCCCTTCGTTCCCGTTCAGTGTGGCGACGCGCCCGGAGGTGGTCAACCGAGTGCCCACCCGGCCACTGGAGCCGGTCTGCTGATACGATTCGCTCCGGGCGCCGCGGGGCCTGCGGCCGGCGCATCAGTCTGAGGCAAGGAGCTGCCGGTGGAAGCGAAGATCCCGACCCGCATGGGGGACGGCTACATGGTCGAGCTGACGCGCAGTGAGCTGCGCGCCGACCTCGAGGACGCCACGCGCGAGGCGGCGCGCAAGGCCAAGGTCCCGCCGCTCGGCCCGGACGAGCTCAGCCACCTCCTCGACATCTACGCCTCGCGCGCCGCCTTCACCGCCGTCGACATCGGGGATCAGGTGGTCCTCAGCTGCGACGGCGGCGGCAGCAAGATGACCGGCACCGACCTGCAGGACCTGCTCGAGAGCGAGCAGCGCCTGGGCCAGGACATCCTCGAGCTCTGGCACATCGAGTACAGCTACAAGGCGATCAAGACGATCCTGCCGTTCCAGCAGCAGGTGATGCAGAACTGCCAGCTGATGATGACGGCGCCGGTGCAGTACGGCGCGCAGCCCAACCTGGCCTTCTACAGCAAGCCGGACGGACCGGCGGACAACTGGTTCGAGCTGCTGCCGCGCGGCGACATCGCCGGCGCCCGCGCGGCGATCGACGTGGCCATGGATCACGCCACCAAGGACTTCATCTACGTGGGCGAGGGCATGCTGGACGCCGGCGCCGACGGTATGGACTTCGACACCACGGGCGGCGCCGGCGACGCCGACTTCTTCAGCACGCTGCGCGCGGTGAAGCACCTGCGCGCCAAGTATCCGCACGCCGGCATCGAGGTCGGCATGGCCGGCGAGTTCGTGATCGGCGTGCACGGCGAGCTCGAGTGGGACGGGCGCCGGCTCGCCGGCCTCTGGCCGAAGGAGCAACTCGAGGTGTGCCAGGACGCCGGCGCCACCATCTTCGGGCCGGCAGTGAACATCCGCACCGCCCAAATCCTCGTCCGTGACTTCTTCGCCGGTGGCCGCCTTGACCAGCGGCGGGCCGCCGATAAAGATCGTTCCCTGCTTGCGGACGATGACCGTCTCGTCGCTCATGGCCGGCACATACGCCCCTCCCGCCGTGCAGGACCCCATGACGATCGAGATTTGGGGAATGCCCATGGCCGAGAGCCTGGCCTGATTGTAGAAGATACGGCCGAAATGTTCCTTATCGGGAAACGTTCCGGCCTGGTGCGGCAGAAAAATGCCTCCGGAATCGACCAGATAGACGCAGGGCAGCCGGTTCTCCATGGCCACTTCCTGGGCCCGGATATGCTTCTTGATCGTCATCGGAAAATAGGTCCCGCCCTTGACGGTCGCGTCGTTGGCCACGATCAGGACTTCGCGGCCGTGAACGACGCCGATCCCGGTGACCATGCTGGCCCCGGGGGCCTCGTTGTCATACATGTTATTGGCGGCCAGGGCACTGAGCTCGAGGAACGGCGTATTGCGGTCAAAAAGCTTCTCCAGCCTTTCCCGGACAAGGAGCTTTTTTCTGGACTTATGGAGCTCCCGGTATTTCTCCGGGCCGCCCTTCTGCGCTTCGGCCAGCTTCTCCCTGTACTCGGAGACGACCTTCTTCATCTGGTCGAAATTCTGCTTGTACTCCGGACTCTGGGTGTCGATCTTGCTTTCGATTCTAAACATGGTCCGTGCTCCCTATGAGATGGCCGCCCTTCGCTCGACCGGCAGCTTCGGCCGGCGTGTTGACAACGGCAGAAGAAATCAAGTCAAGCGGGGACGAACTTGTAGCCGTAATAAATGACCCCGGCCTCTCCCTCCGAATACATTTTACGGAATTCGAACTTCACTCTCAGCCCGATTTTGATCTTGTCGAAATCGCAGTCGACGACCTGCCCCGTGACCTTCACTCCGTCGCTGAGCTCGACGATGGCCACGGCGTAGGGCGCCTGGTCGGCAAACTGGTGAGGCGGGACGCGGATGATGGTGTAGGTCAGGACCTTGCCGTTTTCGGCGAGTTTCGTCTTGGAAAATTCCCTCCAGCCGCAGACGGGGCAGACAAGCCGAGGCGGAAAGCTGACCGCTCCGCATTTTTTACACTTGCCGGCCTCCAGCCGATATCTTTGAGGAAACTCTCTCCAGGCTCTTGATGGTGTCGGCATGATCTTCCTCCTCTCAGATCCTCTCGAAAATATGGACCAGGGCGCTCCCGCCCGAGCCGCCCATGTTTTGCGTCATCCCGACCCGCGCTTTCTTCACCTGTCTCTGACCGGCCTCGCCCCTGAGCTGTTTGACGATCTCTATGACCTGAGCGACACCCGTGGCGCCGACCGGGTGGCCTTTAGCCTTGAGCCCTCCGCTCGAATTCACCGGAATTTTCCCTTTGAGCGAGGTCAGCCCATTTTGGACGGCTTCACCGCCTTTTCCGATGTCAAAGAAGCCCAGCGCCTCCGTGACGCAGATTTCGGCGATCGTGAAACAGTCGTGGACTTCGACCAGATCGATATTCTTCGGCTTTTTTCCCGCCATTTTATAGGCCTTTTGGGCGGCCTGGAAGGTGGATTCCAGCCAGGTGATATCCTTCCGGGAGCTGAGCGCGATCGTGTCGGTGGCATGGCCGCTGCCGGCGATCTTTATGAGCGGCTTCTTCAGTTTTCTGGCCGTGCTCAAGGAGCTGAGGATGACCACAGCCGCCCCGTCCGTAATCGGAGAACAATCCAAGACTCTGAGCGGATCGGCGACGAGCACGGAATTCAGGACCGCGTCCACCGTAATCTTAAAAGGATACTGGGCCAGCGGGTTCATCGACCCGTTATCGTGATTCTTGACGGCCACCATGGCCAGCTGTTCCCTGGTGGTGCCGTACCTGGCCATATGGGCCCGGGCGATGAGTGCATACAGCCCCGGAAAAGTGATCCCATGAAAGCCTTCGTATTCCTGGTCGGCGGCCGTGCCGAGGGCGTAGGTGGCTTCGCTCCCGTCGACGTCGGTCATTTTTTCAACACCGCCGACGAGGACGATATCGCTCAAGCCTGAGGCGACCTCGATAAAACCCTGTCTGAGGGCCACCCCGCCCGAAGCGCAAGCGGACTCGACTCTGACAGCCGGGACCGGAATCTTTCCAAGATACTCCGCCAGAAGAGAAGCGATATGTTCCTGGCCGATGAAAAGGCCCGGCGACATGGACCCGATATACATGGAATCAATACGGCCGACTCCGGCGTCTTCCAGGGCCAGAAGGGCCGTCTCCACGAAAATCTGCCGCAGGGATTTTTCCCACAGCTCTCCCCACTTGGTCATCCCAACGCCGATGACAGCGACTTCTCTCATGGCACTCTCCTACTCCGCCTTCCTGATTTTCCCGCGGAATTTGGCATAGACGCCGTATTCCAGGTAGTTTTTGTTCTTATCCAAAAAATCCCTGGTTTTTGGCGCCAGGTCTCTCGCTTCCTGGATCCGCCTGGTGACCTTGAAGATGAATCCGTCGCTTCCGGCCCCCGAACCGTAGGAGACGATCATGATCATGTCTCCGGGCTTGGAAATATCCAACGTCGCCGTCAATCCCAGCGGCGAAGACCCGGAATACGTGTTGCCGAGCTTAGACACCAGCCATCCGGGAAGAATTTGCTCCTTCCTGAAACCCAGGATCTCCCCGACTCTCAAGGGGAATTTCCCGTTCGGCTGGTGGAAGATGACATAGTTGAAGTCAATGGGTTTTATTTTCGCTTTGGCCATCAGGCCCTTGGCCGCGCCGATGATGTGTTTGAAATAGGCGGGGTCGCCGGTGAACCTGCCCCCATGGCGGGGATAGTACTGGTATTCGCGCCGCCAGAAGTCAGGCATATCGGTCGTGTATGAATAGGTCTCGATGGTTTCGGCTAAAACATTCTCCTTGCCCACAATGAATGCCGCCGCGCCGGCCGCTGCGGAATATTCAAGGGCATCGCCGGGAGCTCCCTGAGAAGTGTCTGCGCCGACGGCCAGGCCATATTTGATTTCGCCGGCCTTGACCAGGCCGAGGACTAAAAACAAGCCTTCCGTACCGGCTTTGCAGGCAAACTCCAGGTCGGCCGTGTGGACGTCCGGCGTCGCGCCAATCGCTTCGGCAAGCACCGTCCCGCTCGGCTTGACGGCGTACGGATGAGATTCCGAGCCGACATAGACGGCTCCGATATCGGCCGGGTTGATCTTGGCCCTTCTCAGGGCATTTTTTGAGGCCTCAACGGACATAGTGATCGTGTCCTGGTCGGGCGAAGGGACCGATTTTTCTTCGAGCATCAGGCCCTTTTTATAGCTCGGGGCATCGGCCCCCCAAACCTTGGCGATCTCCTCGACTTTGATCCTGTTCCGGGGGATATAGGCCCCGTAGCCGACGATTCCATGCATAGGCGTCCTCCCTAAAGATAAATCAGACGGATAGCGATGAATAAGGACCTTTTCTGCATTCTTTTGAGCAATGAATACGCCGAAATACCAGCCCAAAAAGAAGAAAAACTATCCTCCCATATCTTCATTTTTTAGTCAAGATATTTTAGGGCTGTAAGGATCTGGGTTGGATGGTTTGCAATCGGTGCCTGAATAGGCCCTGATTCCTGGACAATGTAATTTCAAGGAGGCGTTGGCATCGCCCCCCGCCCTCTGGGGAACCAGTCCCTGCGGTTCCCCCCGTCGAAAAGCTGACGGGGCCTCCCTCCGCTATGGGGGCTTTGGGGGCGATTCGAACGCCTCCTTGAAATTAAACTTCGGTCCGCGGACTCGATAGAATTTATTGATATTGAACCAGTTAGCCTGCTCCGCTACAATAGCCTTGGTCATGTCCCCGAAAATCCATTTTTATGGAACTTTCCGGCAAGCGATTTCGTCTATCAAGGTGAATTGAGTGAAATTGGAAACAGTCATCCAAGAGTGCCTGGAAGGCAAAGAAGGAGCCTGGAATATGCTCGTGGACATGTACTCTAAAAAGGTCTTCAACATGGCCTACCAGTTCTCCGGAAGCTACCAAGAAGCCGAAGACCTGACCCAGGACATCTTCTTTAAGCTTTATCATCAGCTGGACAAATATGATTTCGAAAAGAACTTCACGGCCTGGCTCCTGACCCTGGTCAAAAACTATTTGATCGACATGTACCGCAGGACGAAGTGGGAGAAGAGACAGCGAGATGACTTCGACAAGCATCTCCATGCTGTATCGGGCACGGATAATCCGGAGTCGGACTTCCAAGAAGGTGAAAACAAAAAGATCCTTTGGCAAGGTCTGAACCATCTGTCTTCCGACATCCGGATGGCGATCGTCCTCAAGGAGATCCAGGGCAAGAAATACGAAGAAGTGGCCGAGATCTTGGGCCTGCCCGTCGGGACCGTAAAATCGCGGATCAACAGGGGCAGGCTGCAATTGGCCAAAATCCTTCACGACAAAAGGGGGAAAATCCATGGTCTGTGAAAAGATCCAGGACCTCTTGTCTCCTTATCTTGACGGCGAATTGACGCCGGAAGCCAAGGCCGAGGTCGATGCCCACCTCTCATCCTGCCGAGAATGCGCTGAACTCCTCTCTCTTTTGAGGATGGCAACCGATTCCCTGACAGCCTTTCCTGATGTCGAGCCTTCTCCGGACTTGACGGCCAAGCTTTACGCCGTTCCGGCCCGGAAGAAAAAATTCCGGTTCAGCCTCGATTTCCTAGTCAAGCCTTCCCTCCAGCCCGTCTTGACGGCGGCCGCGGTTTTGCTGGTTATTTTCTCTTTCTATATGTTCGGGCCGTACAAGAAAGACATCGACAAGTCCGTCAACCGTCAGATCCACCGCGGCTACAGCCAGATCGAGAGACTGTACGCCAAGGCCGGGTCGGTCACCGACAGCCTGAGCGCCACCGCCGAAAACTTTCTCGTTTCTCTCAAAAATATCAACCCTTTGGGAAAAAACGAGGAGTAAATTTAATATTCCAGGAGGAATCATATGGCTGAAAAAATCATTATCGGGAAAAACCCTTACAAGTCTCCTGCGCTCGCCGGAATCCTTTCAGGATTGCCCGGATTGGGCGCCATTTACAATGGCCAATACGCGAAAGGATTTCTGTTCATTCTCATTTTTGCCGGCCTGATCTCCATGTCGGACCATGCCCGAGGGCCCTTCCCCGGCTTGCTGCTGGCCGGCTTCATCTTCTTTGCGATTATCGAGGCCGTCCAAACCGCCAAGAGCATCAACCGTCAGGCGCTGCTCGAGGGCGAGGCAGAGAAAGTGCCGTCTTTGGAGAAAGATCTCATGAAAATCGGGCCCTCGGGCTCGATCTTCTGGGGCATTGGGCTGATCGTCCTGGGCGGGATCTTTCTGCTGGGCAATTTCGACATCATCAACTATGACCGGATTTGGGATTTCTGGCCGGTCGTAGTGATCATCGTCGGCCTGAAGCTCATCGTGGATTATTTCGCCAAAAAAAACGGGAATTGAAGGAGGACACCATGGCCCACTATAAAAGAAAAGACCCTCTCATTTGGGGCATCATCCTGATCGTCATCGGACTGATCTTTCTACTCGAGAGATTCGACATCGACATCTGGGACTATACCTGGAAGCTCTGGCCGCTCATCCTGATCATCTGGGGCGCCTACAAGCTCTACTATGGATTGAAGGAACAGAAAGAGAAGCCGGAAGATACCACCAAGTCGCCGATGAAATAGGCCGCCGCTATGAAAGCCAAAGAAATCATCCTCGCGATATTGATCATCGCCGTAGGAGCCTTTACCTATTACGCCCAGTCGGGAAGGCTCGACTGGGAATTCGACAACGAGGGCGGCCCCTTTTTCACCAACTGGAATGAATTCATTTACGAGGAGACGTTAGAGGTCCAGGCCCCGCTGCCTCCGGAGCTCCACGTGATCAACGCCCATGGACAGGTGGAAATCCAGGGCACCGACGGGGACAAGATCACGGTCTCCTTCAAGAAGAGGATCTGGCGCAAAAACGAGACCGAAGCCAAACAGGTGGCCGAACAGCTCAAAATGATCATGAACAGGGAAGAGCCAAAGCTCGTCCTCTCCACCAACAGGGATGAATTCCGCCAGAAGCGGTTCGAAACGGATTTCAAGATCTCGGTCCCGGCCGGGATGAACGTCCTGGTCAGGAATTCCTACGGGCTCGTCAAAACCGAAAAAACCGGGAAAACCGACATCACCAACCCGCACGGCAACGTCCATGCCTCTGAGGTCGGCGGCGAGCTGATCCTCGAAAACAGCTACGAGGATATTGAAGTGCGCGGAGTCCAGGGCGGCTGCCGGATCACCGGTCCTCATTCCTCGTTGACGGTCTCCAACATCCAGGGCGAACTGATCATCGATCATTCCTACGGCGAAATCCACCTGGAAAACATCGAAAAAGGCGTGACCATCGACGGCACCCATTCCAAAGTCTCAGGCAAGGGCCTGAAAGGAAGCGCGGAAATCCAGAGCTCCTACGAGACAATCACCCTGATCGATGTCGGACCGGCCAAGATCCGGGCCCATCACTGCGACGTGGAGATCGACGGAGCCAAGGGGCTTGTCGATATCACCGACAATTACGCCCGACTCCGGATCGTCAATGTCCAGGGCAATCTCAAGGTGGACGGGCCCAGCCTCGAAATTTTCGCCGAGGCGGTCACCGCCGAAGACATCTGGATCTCTTCATCAAACGAAAATGTCAAGCTTCTGAGATTTTCCGGGAAAGCCACGGTCTTCTTGAACCATGGGGATATCGGGCTCGAGCCGGATTCAATCACCGGGCCGATCGACGTCCAAGCCTCTTATTCGAATATCCGGCTGGCCTGGCCCAAAGGGGGCCGGTGTCCCTTTGAAGCAGAGGCCCGATCAGGGGACATCCACTGGGAGCTTGCCGAGAAGCCGTCTACGGAGAAGACCAACGGGACCTCGGTGACCAAAGCGTTTCTCGAAGAGTCGGGAAAGCCTTCCGTCAAGCTGTCCACGGCATACGGCGATATCCGGGTCGAAGAATCGACGCGCGCCTTAAAAACAATTTAAGCTCGGAAAAAAGAGGGGACGCTCCTTCGAGCCTTTCCTCTTCTTTTATCTTTCCCCTTCGCCCTCAAGAGGAGTGTTTGGCCTTGAAATGATAGATGCGCTGCGACAAGCCGCCGTTGATCTTGATGTTGAAATACGAGATCAGGTTGGTCACATCCTTCTTGTACTTCGTCACGTAGCGGACAAAATCGATCTCCATCTTGAAGCGCAGAAGGTTCTCGAACTCGCCGACTTCGTCATGCAGCTCGATCAGGAAGTGGTTGATGGCCCGGTACTGGGCGTTGATGTCGATCAAGTCTTTTTCGCTGAGCTTGCCGAAATCTAGATAGGGCGGCAATGACTCCAGGATGGCTTGGGCCTCCGTGTTCAGCTCGCTGACGGATTCCTTGATCTCCTGGAAGAATGATTTGTAATCCATCGGCTTTTTCAGCTTTTCTTCGACCTTGTCCACCAGCTTCTCACTCTGGTCCCTCAGCGAGGCGAGAAACTCCCGGATCCCGAAGTACTTCCGCTTGAAATTGAACAGGTCGAGGAAATCGCGGCCGATATAGATCTTGTCCTCGTAATGGGTCATCAGCTCCACAGGCGAGTGGGTGTAAAACTTGATCTCGTAGCGCCGCCCTCCCGAATCCTTTTCCCTGAGGCGGGCCAGGACCAGGAAATTGTTTTGTTCGATGAAATAGCTGTTGACATCGAGGAGGGCCGAATACGCCGCCAGGTTCTGGATGATCGCCTCTTTGAGGTAGTCGAGGAGAGGCTCCTTCTTGGTAATGAGTTCATTGATGGTATCGCTGGGCGCCTGGTTGAGCGCCGAATAGGACGGCGACAAAAGAAAAAGGACGGCCCCGGTTCCGACCTCCAGGTACAGGTTCTTCTGAACCTTCTGATAGAGGTCGTCCAGCTCGACCGGCTTCAAAGGTGGAAGATCCTCGATATCGATCTTGAGGAGTTCTTCGACTTCATTCATGGATTGACTCTCATTCCCTCGTCAGAAAAATCTTATCACCGGCGTTTGAAAAAATCAACCTGAAGTTTTTTGGGCGTAAGCATCTCCGTTTGTGTGATTTTCTATCGGTGCCGGAATCGCCCCCGGGCCCCTGGGGAACCAGTCCCGTCGGTTCCCTCCGTCGAGAGCCCCCGGGGCCCCCCTCCACTAGGGGGCCTCGGGGGCGATTCCGGCACCTCTTTGAAATCACATATTCGGAGATGCTTCCTTTTTGCGACAACGAGGAATCCTATCTGCCTTAGTTCTTATCCGGAAAGATCCATGTCTTGTTTTCATATTTATTTTTTTGAAGGTCGTGGATTTTATCCCAGTCGGCTCTTGTGAATGTCAGGGGTTTTAAGCCGACCCCGAAAAAATCCAGGAAGCCGGCGACGAGATGGTTCACGGCCCAATGGAAATCCACGTCTCGGCCGAGGGCCAGGCTGAGGGAGGTCATCCGAATCTCGTCCGGGCTGGTCCCCAACAAAGACACCGATTTGAGAAGGGCGGAGTCGTGCCGGAGCGGTATGGAACCGTGCTGGAGGAACTTTATTCCGGCCCTCTTTTGGGCGCTCCCTATGATTTTCTTCCCCGCGACTTCGATCTCGTCCTGGGCCGGATGCGAAAAACAGGGAAGGTTTCCCCGGGCATAGAAGGATGGCGCCATGTCCGCCGGCGACGGCCGCAATCCCATTTTCTCCAGCCCCTTCATCAAAGCCTGGGAGATGCGCTTGTAGGAGCCGCCCAAGGTCGCCGTAAACAATTCCTGGTCCGATGAGGCGATCGAATACGTAATTTCCTGGTGGTGAAGGACCATCTTCCCGCCGGTCATCCTTCTGACGATATCGATCCCCTTGGCCCGGCAGAACTCAAGGTCGAGGACGTTCTCTGCCTTCTGCGAACTGCCCAAGGACGCCGTCGGCCGCGCCCATTGATAAAAGCGGAGAAACGTGCAGGGCTCACCCGGCAGAGAATGGAACAGATGCTCATCGACCGCCATGTTGAGAGAGCCTTTGAGCGGGATGGGGTCGATGAGCAAAAACCATTCTTTCATTTCGTTCAGCGAGAATGATGATAACAGCTAATACAAACGCAATAAATAAAGTGACAATATATGGGCGACGCTTAGGCCGCCCTCAAGTCCCCGTAGCGGAGGGGGGCCCCGTCGACTTTTCCGACGGAGGGAACCGACGGGACTGGTTCCCCGGGGCCCGGGGGCTGCGGGCGGCCTAAGCGCCGCCCGAACGGGGATGTCATT
>Ga0209253_10005564_pt1 | contig 10934 bp, 10 predicted proteins | sample FrelakmetBRP12BR_FD_187145 | JGI IMG/M metagenome (GOLD analysis project Ga0209253, IMG submission 187145) | Freshwater lake sediment microbial communities from the University of Notre Dame, USA, for methane emissions studies - BRP12 BR (SPAdes)... | ecosystem: Environmental > Aquatic >... | reverse complement strand
GTGTCTTCCCATCGCCCTGCTCAATGAGGCAGGGGTACCCACCGGCTGCGAAGGGGATGTCAACTCGACTCTGGCGATGTACCTGCTCAGCCAGCTGAGTGACGCCCCGGTCCATTTCGGCGAGATGCTGGCTCTGGATTTTGAGCAGAACTCGATCGTCACCTCGCACTGCGGCTGCGGGTCGCCATCCCTGGCAGACGAGGGCGGCTTCAGCCTCTGCCCGGTACGCCTGGCAAACGATGGAGTCTGCATTCGCTACACTGCCCGTCCTGGCCCGGTGACCTTCGTGAACCTGACCGGGCGTAAGGGCAATTACCGCATGTGCGCCTTTGAGGGCCAGGCGGCGCCCACCGGCATGGTCTTTGAAGGCACCCCGCTCAAGCTGGTCACCCGCAGGCCGTTTTCCAAAATCTGGCGGGCGGTTACAGCTGGTGGATTCGGTCACCATTGGATGACTGCCTATACCCACGCCGCGGCCGAGCTGAGCGAGTTCTGCCGGCTGGTGGGCATGCAGGGCTCGTTCCCGGACCTGGATGAACCATGACGGTCCCACAGATTCCCGCCGCGCTGACTTCCCGAGAACGACTGCTGCGTGCCATCGAGCATAAGCCGGTGGATCACGTCCCCCTGCTGCTGCGCTTCTGGTCGCTGGGCGGGGAGGAGGACAATATCCCTTTCGACTGGCGTAATGAGGTGCGGCGCGTCGAGGCCACAACCGCCCTGGGGGTGGATGACACCCTCCTGCTGCAGCCGCCCCTGGGCTATGTGGAGGATTACATTGTGGAGCGCGCCCAGGATGTGCGCAGCCATACTGAGCTGCTGCCCCCCGAAGATGGTCAGGAATACCCCAGCCTCAAAAAAGTCTACGCCACCCCGGATGGCCCGCTGCAAACCATCGTTCAATTGAGCCAGGATTGGCCGCGCGGGGATGACATCCGCCTGTTCGATGACTACAACCTGTCTCGCCTCAAGGAGCCGCTGATTAAGGACGCCGACGACTTACCTCGGCTGCGCCATTTACTCCCCGACCCGACCCCAGCGCAGCTGGGGGAGTTCCGGCAGCGCGCCGAACTCTTCCACCGTGAAGCTGGAAGATTGGGAGTGGTCCTGGACGGCGGCTGGGTGGCCCTGGGCGATGCAGCCATGTGGCTGTGCGGGATGCAGCGCATCCTATACGGGCAGATGGACGAGCCAAACTTTATCGAGCAGGTGCTGGATACCATCCAGGAGTGGGAGCTCAAACGGATCGATCTGCTCCTGGATGCAGGCATCGATGTTTTAGTCCACATGGCCTGGTACGAGAGCACCGATTTCTGGACGCCGCGCACTTTCCGCAAGCTGCTAAGACCCCGACTGCAGGTGGAGATCGACAAATGCCACGCTAGAGGGGTGAAGTTCCGCTATATCATCACCCGCGCCTGGAAGCCGTACCGCCGGGATTTTATCGAGATGGGGATCGACTGCCTGACCGGTGTGGACCCGGTTCAAGACAGGCTGGAGCTGGAGGAGGTGAAAAGCGCGGTTGGCAGCCAGCTGTGCCTGATGGGCGGTTTAAATTCGGCGGTTATGCTCAGCCAGTGGAGCGATGAGCAGATCCGGGCGGCAGTCAGGCAGGCAATCGAAATCATGGCCCCGTGTGGTGGATTTATCCTCTACCCGGTGGATGCGATATTCAACAACCAGCCCTGGGGTAAGGTGCAAATAATGATCGCTGAGTGGAAAAGACTGCAAGGTACGGCATAAAGGAGGTGATGGCTGATCTTGATACCGGTGCGTGTCAACTTCCGGTTGTGAGCCGGGAGTAAGATAAAATCGTCTGAAACTGGAGATAAGGAGAAGTAAAGATGAATCAAAAATCTTTGTTTAACCTGCTGGCGTTGCTGATCATCCTGGCTATGCTGGCAGCTTGCAGTCCGGCAGCCACACAGGCACCGGCTGAGCCGGCTGCAACCAATCCGCCGGCTGCGACCAAAGCACCCGCTGCCACGAAAGCACCGGCTGCAACTGAAGCGCCGGCAGCGACTGAAGCGCCAGCCGCCCCAGAGCAGCTCCCCGAGATCGTGGTCGCTTGCTGGAGCGGCCCCGAGCACGATAACCTGGTGAAAGTTGCGGCGGAGTATGAAAAGAAGACCGGCAACAAAGTGATCGTCGAGGAGATCGCCCGCGAGGCTTACTTCGACAAACTGACGACCACGTTTGTGGGCGGCGGCTCCGATTACGATGCAGCCTATATCATGTCAGACTGGCCACCCGCCTGGGTGAAGGCAGACGCCCTGTATCCTTTCAATGAGTTCATCGATGATCCCAATGTGGCCATGCCCGGGCTGGACCTGAGCGTTTTCGGCGCTGGAGTGGGCTTCTTCACCTTCGACGGCAAGGTATATGCCTACCCATCCGAGGGCGACACCGCCTGGTTGTGGTACCGCTCAGACCTGCTGGAAGCGAAGGACATCAAACCCCCGGAGACCTGGGATGAATATCTTGAAGCCGCCAAGGCGCTTAACAGCGAAGGCGTGTACGGCACCGTGATCGGCGCCAAGCCCGATGAAGCCCTGTGGGACTTCATGTACTACCTGTTTGGCATGGGCGGTGGCATCCTGGATAAGGACAACAAAGTGATCATCAACAACGAGGCGGGAGTTAAAGCGCTGACTTTCTACTCGGACCTGCTCAACACCCACAAGGTGGTGCCGCCGGACGTGGTGACATACGGCTACAACGAGATTCTGACCACCCTCCAGGAAGGCAAGTCAGCCATGGGCATCCAATGGATGGCAGCCACGCAAACCTTGCAAGACTGCGCCCAAAGCCCCAAAGTCTGCAAAGACGGCAAGCCCCTGCTGCAGTATGTCATCCCGCCAGGCGAAAAGCAGGCTGATGGCACGATCAAGCGCACCACCGGCGGCAGCCAGTGGGGGTGGGGCATCCCTGCCAAGGCCAAGAATCCCATGGCAGCCTACAAGTTCATTGAATGGCTGACCAGCAAAGAAGGCGCCACACTTTGGGCGTTGAACGGGGGCATCCCGGGCAACACCCAGGCCCTCAGCGACCCTGCAGTCGTCGCTCAGATCCCCCAGTTCAAGCTGCTGGCTGAGGTCATGCCCTATCGCCAGATCGTCCCACCGACCACAGTTACATCGGACATGGTAACGACGATCAACGAGGCGGTCGTTGCGGCGGTGACCGGGACAAAACCCCCGCAGCAGGCGCTGGACGATGCAGCCGCCAAGCTCAAAGACATGCTCGAAAAAGCCGGGTATCCACAGCAGTAACCAGGCTGCGCCAGGTGTGAGGCCGGTTCGTGACCGGCCTCACACCGTCCTCTTATATATGCCTGTCTATCATGAAGTCGGCTGAGGCCACTGCACCCCCAGTGCCCGCCCCCGGGCGCGGCTGGCTGGTTTTCAAGCGCCGGATGGAACCGGTATTTTTCATCTCGCCGGCTTTCATCGTCATTGCCATCATCCTGGTCTACCCACTGGGTTACTCGCTGTGGCTCAGCTTCCACGAATGGACCCTGCGTGGCTTCCGCCAGGGCGTGCCTTTCGTCGGCCTGCAGAACTACGTCGACCTTTTCAGCAATCCCGATTTCCTCAACTCGTTGCGGATCACTGCCAGCTTTGTGATCCTGGCAGTGGGGATCGAGTTCTTCCTGGGCATGGGGCTGGCTCTGCTGCTCAACCACGACCTGCGCGGCCGGCACTTCATGCGCGCCATGGTCCTGCTGCCGATGATGTGCACCAATGTGGTCATCGGCCTGACCTGGCGCTTGCTGCTCAACTACGAGTTTGGCCTGGTGAATTACTACCTGGGGGTCCTGGGGATGGAGCCCATCGAGTGGCTGAGCAAACCGGCGATGGCCCTCCCCGCGGTGATCCTTGTGGATGTCTGGAATACCACCTCTTTCGTGGCCCTGCTCCTCCTGGCTGGCTTGCAGGCCTTGCCAGAGGAGCCCTTTGAGGCAGCCCGCATAGACGGCGCCTCCGCCTGGCAGAGCTTTGTCCGCATCACGCTGCCCCTCTTGCGCCAGACGATCCTGGTCGTCTTATTGTGGCGGATGATCGATACTTTCCGGATTTTCGATGTGATCTACCTGCTCACCGCCGGGGGGCCGGCCCGGGCCACAGAGACAGTCAGCATCTACGTTTACCGCTATGGGTTCCAGTCTTTTAATTTGGGGTACGCTTCGGCGGCGTCCTACATCATGATTCTGGTCATGCTGGTCATCGCTGCCGCCATGGCCCGCCTGATGGGCAGGATTGAAAACTAGATTGAAAACCAGCATGAACCGGTATCGAGCCTGGCGACTCATCAAATCGATCTTAATATATCTCGCCGTCATCCTGGCGGTCATCTTATCGCTTGCCCCGATCCTGTACCTGTTTATCACCTCTTTCAAGCCCGCCGAGCTCACCTTTGCGATCCCCCCGGTGTGGGTTTTCACCCCTACTTTGCAGAACTACCGGGACGTATTCGCCGGAGGCACGTTCACCAAATACTTTTCCAACAGCTTCATCGTTGCCACCACCACCACCCTGATTGCCCTGGTGCTGGGCTCGTTTGCTGGCTACGGTTTTGCCCGCTACCCGTTTCGCGGCAACTACGCCCTGCGCCTGGGGTCGCTCCTGCCGCAGATGCTCCCGCCGATCACCATCATTGTCCCCCTGTACGTGCTCTTTAACCTGATGAACCTGATCGACACGCAGTGGGCTTTGATCGTTTCGTACCTGACCTTTTCCATCCCCCTCTCGATCTGGATGGCGACCGGGTTCTTTGCCGACGTGCCGGTGGAGCTGGAGGAATCGGCCATGATCGACGGCTGCTCACGGCTGGGAGCGTTCTTCCGGATCAGCGTGCCCATCGCCGCTCCGGGGCTGGCTGCCACCGCTATCCTCAGCTTCATCTACTGCTGGAACGAGTTCCTGTACGCCGTCATCCTCACCGGGCGAGATGCCCGCACCCTGCCGGTGACCATCACCAGCTTCATGACCAACCGGGCTATCCTGTGGGGGCGGATTGCTGCATCCGGCTCGCTGGTGCTGCTGCCGGTGCTGGTCTTTGCCATCATCGCCCAACGCTACCTGGTGCGCGGCCTGTCGCGCGGAGCGGTGAAAGGATGATGGCGGCGGCGAGGCCGGCGGCGAAACCCAGCGTTGCCCTGGTATTGCTGCGCGCCGAATGGTTCGATTCGGTAGTGGCATTACCCGAGCTGGTTGAGGCGGTGCAGCAGGATGCGCAGGAGATCGAGCGCCGGCTTGGCGAGCGGCTGGATATCCGCCATTGCTGGGTGGTAAATTCCTCTCCGGCCCTGCAGGCAGCCGAGGCGGGCATCCGCGCCGCCCAGGTGGACCTGTTCGTCCTGGTTTTCCAGGTCTGGAGTGAAGATTTTTACCTGCGCCCGCTGGTGGACGCCATCGCCGGGCGACCGTTGGCTGCCTGGTGCTACCTGCCCTGGCGCCACCTGCCGGAAAAAGTCTCGTTTGTCCAGGTGCTGCGCGGTTCCGGGCCGGTGGGCGCCTTCGAGAGCCTGGGCACCCTGCACAACCTGGACGTGCGTTTTGCCTTCACCCAGGGCGCGGCAGATGACCCGCGCCCCCTGGCTGAGCTGGAGATAGCCGCCCGCGCCGGGCGCGTCTGGCGCTTGCTGCGCGGGGCACGCATTGGGCTGCTGCCGGCGCGCAACGAGCAAATGCAGAGCACCTTCGTGGATGAATTCCGCCTGCGCCACGAGCTCGGCCCAACGGTTGAGTATCTATCGGTGGGCGACCTGGTGAGGACCTGTGCCAGCCTGCCGCCGGGTGAGGTGGATGAATTCATCTGCCATCTGCGGGAGAGCTACCCGCTCCAGGGTGTGACCGAGGCCACCCTGGCGGAAGCGGCGCGCGCCTCGCTGGGGCTGGCGCGATTGGCTGCAGACAGGCACCTGGACGTGCTGTCACTTAACGACATTGCCCCAGAAACTCACGCCGCACTGGGGCTGCGACCTGCGCTCTACCCGCCGCTCTTTGACCAGGCGGGAATCCTGGTTGGCCTGGAGGGCGATTTGGGCGCCGCCACCGCCCTTTTTATTCTCAACCGGCTGGCTGGCTCGGCCTGTCTCTTCACCGAATTCTGGTTTTGGGATGAAGGCGAGAACATTATCGTGGGCGGACACGCCGGGCCGCAGAATCCCGCCCTGGCTTCCCCCGGGCAGGCCTGGATCAGCCAGGATTACGAGTATGCCCAGAGCGACCGCACCGAGGGCGCCCACCTGCAGTTTGTGGCCCAGCCGGGGCGGGTGACATTGCTGCAGCTGCGCGGCACCCCGGTCGGGTGGCAGGCTATTGTTGCCACGGGTGAGGCGCGCCACTCCCCGCCGCGTCTGGAAGGCTACCCCCACGCGGTGGTGCACCTGGATGCGCCGATCGACCGCTTTGTGCGCCAGGCGGCCCGGGTGGGCTCTACCCAGCACTGGATTATGGCGTACGGCGAGGTCCTGGCAGAGGTGATCGCCTTCTGCGAGCTGGCCGGAATACCCCTGGAGGTTATCCAATAGTATATGTCTAGAGACGCGTTGATCGCCCACAAGAACGAACAGATCTACAACAACCCTCAGCTCAACCAGATGCGCCGAGAAGAGCTCGCAGTGAATGATGATACCTGGATTAAAGCTCTGCTGCATCGTGGCACCTTTGGCACGCTCGCCACGGCGGCAGGCGAGCAGCCCTTCCTGAACACTCATAATTACGCCTATGATGAGGCCAGTCATTGTATTTACTTCCACCGCGACCCGGTCGGACGCACCAGCGCCAATCTTGAACGCAATCCGCGCGTGTGCTACCAGGTGGTCGAGATGGGGCGCATGTATGGCGGCAGTGATGCCCTGGATTTCGGCGTGGAATATCGCTCGGTGATCATCTTCGGCACCGCGCACCGTGTTGCCGTGGAGGAGGCCGATTACGCGCTGCGCCTGCTGATGCAAAAATATGCGCCGCACCTGGAGTTCGGCATTGATTACCAGGCATTTAAGCCGCAGTGCCCCAGGGCCGCCGCAGTGTACCGGGTGGATATCGAGCAGTGGAGCGGGAAGAAAAACGAAGTGGCGGCAGACCACCCCGGGGCGTATGATTACCTGGAGAAGAGAACGACCGGAGCTTGAGATGCTGCCCTCGCCTGGAATAGACGACCTGCTCAGGGCGCGGTGCATCCTGTGTGTCCAGCCGCATTACGACGATAATGACATTTGCGCCGGGGGCACGCTGGCGGCTTTGCACGCTGGCGGCGCCGAATTGGTCTACCTGACCGTCACCGATGACCTGGTAGGCGTTTTGGATCCTGGGCTTCCTGCGGCTGCCGCCGCTACCCAGCTAAAATCCGAGCAGCTGGCGGCTGGCGAGATCATTGGCGTCGGGCAGCAGATCTGGCTTGGATACCCTGACGCAGGGGATTTTGACCATTTTGAGCTGCGCCGCCAGGTCGCCCGAACCATCCGCAGGTTGCGCCCCGACTTTGTCTTTACCTGCGACCCCTGGCTGCCCTACGAGGCCCACCGGGATCACCTCCGCACCGGCGCGGCAGTGGCAGAAGCCGCCATCCTGTACAACCTGCCGCGCTTCTCCACCGATCCTGAAGTGGACGCAAGCTACCAGCCCTATGAGCTGGCAGGGATTGCGTTTTACATGACTCACGCCCCGAATCTCACTTATGATATCAGCGGCTACAGGCATAAAAAGCAGGCAGCGCTGAACTGTTACCGGGCGCAGTTCACCCCAGGAGAGATGGAAAGCCTGCAAAGGACTCTCGAGGCTCTTGAGCGCCAGGCGGGCGCGACGGCGGGCTGCCAGTTTGGCGAAGCGTTCAAGCTGCTCTCTCCCCGCCAGCTGCATATCGATCCCCATGCGTGGAAATCATAGCAGTGTTGACAGACTTGTAAAACGCGGCTAAACTGACGATTAACGGTAAAATTTTCTTTAAACGATACCCACAATGGCCAGCCTGGAGTATATCAAATCTCTGCAGCAGATCAAGCTGCTCAGCGACCCGCGGCGCATGGCAATCCTGCGCCTGCTGATGGTCGAGCCGGCGACGCTGACCCAGCTCGGACGCATCCTGGGCGAGCACCCCGCCTGGGTGCGCCACCACCTCAAGCAGCTCGAGGATGCCGGGCTGGTGGAGATGGTCACCTCCCAGGTCTCTGGTGGCTTCGTGGAGAAGTACTACCAGGCAAAAGCGCGGGCTTTCATCTTCCAGGAGATCATCCTGCCGGATGCATCCAAGGCCGAGAGCATCGTGCTGATGGGCAGCCACGACCTGGCGCTTAACCTGCTGGCGGAGCGTCTGCACAGCATCGCCGGGCTGAACTTACTGGCCCTGCCGGTGGGCTCCCTGGAAGGTTTGGTCGCCCTGCGCCAGGGGTTGGCCCACCTCACCGGCTGCCATCTGCTGGACGCCGAGAGCGGCGAGTACAACCGCACTTACATCCGCCATTTCTTCCCCGACCGGGAGATGGCAGCGGTGACCCTGGCGCACCGCATCCAGGGACTGCTGGTTGCGCCTGGCAACCCGAAAGGGATCCGCGGGCTGGCGGACCTGGGGCGCGGCGACCTGACCTTGATCAACCGCAACCGCGGCTCGGGGACGCGCGTCTGGCTGGACCAACAGCTGGCGCAGCTCGGCATCCCGGCGGAGAAGGCGCATGGCTACCTGCTGGAAGCTACCACTCACACAGCGGTGGCGCAGGCGATTTCAACCGGCAAAGCCGACCTGGGGCTGGGGCTGGAAGCCGCCGGGCGCCTCGCCGGGTTGGATTTCATCCCCCTCTTCCAGGAGCGCTACGACCTGGTGCTGAGCGCGGAACAGCTCCACCAGCGCAGGCTGGCGCCACTCTTCGACACCCTGCACAGCGCCGCGTTCAGACGCCTGGCGGATGGGCTGGGTGGCTACGAGACCACCCACAGCGGCGAGGTGATTAAGTAATTTCCCAGGGAGGGGTGCCGCTGCCGCCCGCGCCGCGCAGGGAGGCGCGCACTGGCTCGCCCAGCTCGGGCAGCAGGTCGGCGGTGGCTGCCAGCAGGCCGAAGCAGCCTGCGATCATCATGTCGCCGAAGGGAACGGCGAAATAGGGGATCAAGGGAGCAGGCAACAAGGTATCAGGTAATACGGAAAAGAAGGATAGAGGGGTGGTGGTCTGCCGGCCGCGGTCGGCGGTCACCTTGAAGAGATTGCGGCGCGGGCCGGTGACGGCGACGTCGAATTCGCCCGTGCCCAGGGGCAGCGGCTCGGCACCGTAGATCAAAGCCCCATGGCCCATATCACCGAACACGTCGGTGTGCTTCAGGCTGCCGTCCGCCAGGGCGCGCAGCAGGTCCTCCAGGTGAGGCAGGTCGATCAGCCCAGTGTGGTGCTCGAAGACCCCTTCAATGCCGCCCGGACCCAGGCGGAAGGCCAGGGTGTGGAAATTGCCCACGTTGGCAATCAGCTTGCGCGGTCGGGCGGCGACGCGCGGGTCGAAGGTTGCGCCCAGCACGGCTGCCGGAGCGGTATCCATCACCACCAGGGGGGCGTCCACGCCTCGGGCGGAGGCCTCCACCGCCCGCAGGCGGGTCAGGATGGCGGGGATCTCACCGGCGCGCCAGGCGAAAGCGCTCAGGCGGTTCTCCCGGCGGATGCGCCCGTCCAGGTAATCGAAGCGGAACTGGCGGTCGGAGTAGCCCGGCGGCGAGTCGCCGTGATCGAAGACGGCCGGCTCGAGAATGAGCCTGCTTTGTGGACCAATCCAGAGTACACCAACGATGGATTCATTTCAGGAGAATACCCCGAGATCAAGGTGGAATCAGATTACCGCTTCCAGGCGGTAGTGGGTTGTCTGGATGATGCCAAGAAATGCGATGTGATTTTCCAGGTGCGTTACCGCATCGGCGACGGCGACCCCGTCACGCTCTGGGAAACCCACGAGGTATATGATGACTATTTCACCAAGGTAGATCTCGACCTGAGTTCCTTGGCCGGGCAAAAGGTTAAATTCATCCTGAGGGTGTCTGCCAACGGCTCACCCAGTGAAGATGAAGCCTTCTGGCTGGCTCCGCACATCACGGATTAGCGAGAGTACAGGAACACTCTCCTCTTCCAGTCCTCCGCATGAGTCCTTTCGGGGTAGATTGGGGCGCAACGCCGCCCTGACCTACCCCGAACTCTCCTTATCCCAAATTCACGCCTCAGAAACGATCGGCCGGCCTGGTGATTTGCGAGGCCGCATTTGCTCAGACCAGGTCTGGTCGATCTCCCGGTGAGAAGGGAAGCTGTTTAGAAAAATTTTTCGCTCGGCTTCCGCGGGAATCCGTGCGGCTGACCTGGTCAGTTGTTCGTAGCCGGCTGATAGGACTGCGGGAGCACGTTCATCTTGCCTGGCGCTAAACACCCGGTAGCAGATCAGGTATAACCAGAACGCATCATCCGTCTCGTTAAGGATATCGCTCTCGGGCTTGGCAAGAGAAGCCCAGATTTGTTCCGCGTTCAAGCCAAACTGGGAATAGTCTACATCGTGTAAAGACAGCTCCGCGAGTCCAGCCAGAGACTCTAGGGTGAGGGAAGTGTGTCCCTGGCCTCGTCGCAATTCGAGGGCTTCCTGGTAAGCCTCGCCTGATTCGTCCATCATACCCAGGGCGAAGAAAATTCTCCCCTGTCGGAAGCGTATATAAGAGAGCGCCGGCGAGATTTCCTGCTTTTCACAGGCCTGCTCAGCCTGATGCTGATAATCCAGCGCAGCCTGATAATTCCCCATCTGATAGGCGATCAACCCTAGATTGGACAGGGCCACTGCCTCGGTGCCCCCCAGATCAATTTCGCGAGTGATGGCGATTACTTGTTCGTTTCTCTCTATCGACTTTTGGAAGTCTCCAAGGAGATAAGCTGTATGGGCGAGGTTCGCGATTGCCGCACATTCTCCCCCCCGGTCT
>Ga0209253_10005563_pt1 | contig 10935 bp, 9 predicted proteins | sample FrelakmetBRP12BR_FD_187145 | JGI IMG/M metagenome (GOLD analysis project Ga0209253, IMG submission 187145) | Freshwater lake sediment microbial communities from the University of Notre Dame, USA, for methane emissions studies - BRP12 BR (SPAdes)... | ecosystem: Environmental > Aquatic >... | reverse complement strand
TTCAGGATCTTGATGGCGTTGCCGCGGCCCGTGTGGATCTCGAGGCCGGAGTGGCCGCCCTTGAGGCCCGACACGGTGAGGTGCGCCGCGACGAAGCCCTTCGGCGCCGCGTCGAACGCGATGGCCCAAGTGCCCGTGGTGTCGCGGCCGCCGGAACAGCCAACGTAGACGGCGCCCTCCTCCTCGGAGTCGAGGTTCATCAGCGTGCGGCTGCCGAGGAAGTCTCCCGCGAGGCCCTTCGCCCCTGTGAGGCCCGTCTCCTCGTCGATGGTGAACAGGAACTCGAGCGGGCCGTGGACGAGCGTCTTGTCCTCCATGATGGCGAGGTTCGTGGCCACCGCGATGCCGTTGTCGGCGCCGAGGGTGGTGCCGTTCGCCATCATCATGTTCCCCTTCCGGACCAACTCGATCGGGTCCTTCAGGAAGTCGTGGACCTTGTCCTTGTTCTTCTCGGGGACCATGTCGAGGTGGCCCTGCAGGCAGATGCTCTTGACGTGCTCCTTGCCCGGCGAGGCGGGCTTCTTCGCCACCACGTTGCCCAACTTGTCGGCCTTGGCCTGGACGCCGAGGCGCTTCGCGGTATCGAGGATGTACTTGGTGATCTTCTCCTCGTGCTTCGAGCCCCGCGGGATCTTCGCGATCTCGGCGAAATACTTCCACACGAGCGGGGGCTTCAGGCCTTCGATTGCGCTGGACATCTCCGAACTCCTTCACGGTGGGGCCGCCCGGGGCGGCCGGCGGCAGGAACTAGGCCGGCGTCCGGGGCGCGTGGAACGTCAGGGACTCCTCACGGGCGAGTTTGCGCACGAAGCGCACCACCTGCCGCAACGCGTCGTCCCGTTCGCCGCCGAACCGCTCCGCCACCCGATCGGCGACCTGCCGCACGCTCGCCGCCCCGTCGCACTGGTGCCACACGAAGCTGCCCAGAGGGTCGAGGTGCACGCGCATGTCGGGCTTGGCGAGGAGCGGCACGAACCAGCGCCGGGCGAAACGGCTCGTGAACTTGGGCACGAGGACGGTCACCTGGCCGCCGTCCCGGTCTTCCGAACGGTGGCGGCGGATGGGGATCAGTTCCTCGAAGGGCGGCGGTGCGGTCACGATATGGCGCGCGGTGCGAGCGTGGCCGCGGCCTCCCCGGAGGGAGACCGCGACCGCGCCCACGGACGACTACATCACCGCACTGGGCGGCGCCGGCTCGTCGGGCCTGCCGGCGTTGCCCATCGGGATCTGCACGAGGAGCCAGCCGATGAACGCGAAGATGAGCAGGCTCCATCCGAAGTTGAGCGGCAGGAAGCTGAATATCCTCGTCAGCCACTCGCCGTATTGGAGGTTGCCGACGGCGAGGCCGGCGAAGAGGAGACCGACCAACGCCTCGCCGGCGATGAGGCCGGCGGCCAGCAGGACGCCGGTGTTCTCGACCCGCGCCTTCTGGGCGTCGTTGTGCTTCCGCCGCGCGTTGACCTGCTCGACGATGCCCTTGATCACGCCGCCGAGGAAGATGGCGAACGTGGTGTTGAGGGGCAGGTACATCCCGACGCTGACGAGCATCGGGCTGCGCACCTGCATCAGGATGAAGGCGAGGCCCATCAGCATCCCGACCACGATCAGCGGCCACGCCATGTGGCCGCCCACGATGCCCTGCGAGAGGAGCGCCATCAGGCTCGCCTGCGGAGCGGGGTACTGCGCGCCGCCGAGGCCCGTGCCGCCGGTGTTGATGTCGCCCTGGTGGAGGATGAGGATCGGGAAGAACATCACCGCCGCCGCCGCGGCGACGCCGATGAGGTTGCCGACCTCCATCTTCCACGGCGTGCCGCCGAGGATGTGGCCGACCTTGAGGTCCTGCAGCATCTCGCCCGCCACCGCGGAGGAGACGCACACCACTCCGGCCACGCCGAGCACGGCCGCGACGCCGGCCTGGCCCTTCTGGCCGAGGGCCACCATCAGCAGCGCCGCCACGAGCAGCGTGGAGAGCGTGAGGCCGCTGATGGGGTTGTTGCTGGAGCCGATGATGCCGACCAGGTAGCCCGAGACCGCCGCGAAGAAGAACCCGGCGATGATCATCACGACCGTCGCCATGGCGGCCGCGGCGACGTTCTGGGCGAAGTAGTTGTAGATGAAGAACGTCCCGACGCCGGTGAGCAGGATGCCGGTCACGATCCAGTTGAACCGGATGTCCTGGTCGGTGCGCTCCGTCGTGAGCTCGCCGGTGGCCGCCTTCTTCACGTCGCTCACCGACCGGCCGATGCCGGTGATGAGGCTCTTCCGCATCCGGTAGAGCGTGAACGCCGCGCTCACGAGCATGCCGCCGATGGCGATCGGGCGCACGATGTAGCGCCAGACGTTGTTCGCCATCGCGATCCACGTGTCGGCGTTCGCCGGAGCATCGGCCGGGATCAGGCTCGGGCCGATGAAGTAGGTGAGGATCGGGACGAACAGGCCCCACGCGAGCAGTCCGCCGCTGAAGTTCAGCGACGCCAGCTTCGGACCGATGATGTAGCCCACGCCGATGTAGGCGGGGCTGACGCCGGGCGAGCTGAGCAGGATGCCGCTCTGCGCCGTGGCGTTGCCGCTGGCGCGGAGGTCGATCGTCGCCTTGGCGAAGCTGACGAACTTCTGCCACGTCGTCGCAAAGACGTTGAACTGCGCCATCGCCTGGATCACCGCGCCCACGCCCATCGCGCCGAACAGGAACTTGGCGCCCGTGCCGGCGCCCCGGCCGGCCTTGTGGATCTCGGCCGCGGCCACCGACTCGGGGAAGGGCAGGTCCACATCCTCGACCATCACCCGCCTGAGCAGCCCCACGAACATGATGCCGAGGATGCCGCCGGCGAGCATGATGGCCGACGACTGGAGGTAGTGGCCGGTCGTCGCGAACTCGGGCCAGATGCCGGCGATGAAGAAGGCCGGCAAGGTGAAGATGGCGCCGGCCGCGACCGACTCGCCGATGGACCCCACGGTGCGGGCGAAGTTCTCCTCGAGGATGGAGCCGCCCATCAGGCGCAGCACCGCCATCCCGATCACCGCCGCCGGATAGGTGGCGGCGATAGTCATCCCCGCCTTGAGCCCGAGGTACGCGTTCGCGGCGCCGAGCACCACGCACATCACCAGGCCGATGATCAGGGCCCGGACCGTGAATTCCTGCATGTCCGTCTGCGCGGGCACGTACGGCTTGTGCTTCGGACCGCCTGCGCTCGTCGGGGTGTCAGCCATGAGGACTCCGGAAGTTGAAGACAGGCACCTATGCCGGAATGAACGACGTCGCCGGCTCGAGCCGGCGGACCCAGGCCGCGAGCAGCGCCGCCACGCGGTCGAGGTCGTCGTACGCCACCATCTCGTTCGGGCTGTGCATGTAGCGGCACGGCACCGATACCAGCCCCGTCGCGATCCCCCGCCGCGAGGTATAGATCTGGTCGGCGTCCGTGGAAGTGTACCGCGGGGCCGCCTCGATGGCGAAGGGCATCCCCTCCGCCTCGGCCGCCGCCACGAGCTGGTCGAAGACGATCCGGCTGACCGCCGACCCGCGGCAGATCACCGGGCCCCCGCCCAGCTTGAAGTCGCCCAGTTCCTTCTTCTCCGCGCCGGGGAAGTCGGTGGCGTGCGTGACATCCACCACCACGGCCGCCTGGGGATCGACGTGGAAGGCGCTGGTGCGCGCCCCGCCGCCCGTCGTGCCGATCTCCTCCTGGGTGGTGCCGACCGCGACCGCGCAGGCCGCCGGCGGGGACGCCGCGAGCCGGCGCAGCGCCTCCAGCACCACGAAGGCGCCGATGCGGTTGTCGATGCTGCGCGAGGCGATGCGCCCGTTCGGCAGCTCGAGCGCCTGGCAGGCGATGACGCCGGCGTCGCCGACCCGCACCCGCTCCAGCGCCTCGGCCTTGTTCGTCGCGCCGATGTCGATCCACAGGTCGGTGATCTTCGTGACCTTGTCCTTCTCGTCCGGCTTCACCAGGTGGATGGCCTTCTTGCCCACCACGCCGGCGACCGGCCCCTGGCGCCCCTCGAGCGTCACGCGCTGGCCGACCAGCACCTGGCTGTCCCACCCGCCGACGGCCCCGAAGTGCACGAATCCCTCGTCGTCCACGTGCACGACCATCACGCCGATCTCGTCCATGTGGCCGGCGAGCATCACCCGGGGCGTGCCCTTCGGGTTGATGGTCGCGATGGAGTTGCCGCCGACGTCCACGTCCACCGTGGCGAAGCTCCGGGCCTCGTCGCGCCAGAGGCGTGCCGGTACCTGCTCGAAGCCCGAGGGGCCGGGCGCGTCGAGCAGGCGCTTGAGGAAGGCGAGCGAGCGGTCGTCGAGCATCAGGGGGCTCCCGGCCGAGGTCGGAGTCGGGTCACGTTACGCCGCGGCGGCGTCGCTGGCAAGCTCTCAAGGCGAGCGGAAACCTCGGAGAAATGCGCCATCGTGGCCGCCGAGTCGCTCCCGGTGGCGAACCGGGGGGTATTGCCCGCCACGACGGGCCGCACAACGAGCCGGACGGGAGCGTCCGGGACAAAGGCCAGTTCCGCCCACAGGCCGGCGCTGGTCCACGGCGAGTTCTGGCGGAAGACGAAGTTGCCGAGCGAGTAGAGGACCGGCTTGCCGTCCACCCACTCGAGCCCCTGCGGCACGTGCGGGTGATGGCCGATCACGGCGTCGGCGCCGGCGCGCACGAGACCCCGTGCCACCTGCACCTCCTGGAGCCGGGGGACGGGCTCGTACTCGATCCCCTGGTGCAGCGAGACGAGCACTACGTCGGCACCGAGCGAGTCGCGGGCGGTCCCGGCAGCCCGGCGGAAGCGCGTGGTGTCGGCCCACGCCACACAGCACTCCGCGGCGTTCCCGATCACCGTCATGGTGGGGTAGTTGAAGATCAGCGTGAGAGAGAAGACCGCGACCGTCCAGCCGCGGCGCCGCACGAGGGCGGGACGCCACGCGTCCTCTGGCGTCGGCCCGGTGCCGGCGTGGGCGACCCCCGCGCTGTCGAGGTGCGCGAGCGACTCGAGCAGGCCCGAGCGCTGGTGGTCCCAGGCGTGGTTGTTGGAGGTGGCCACGACGTCGAAGCCGGCATCGCGCAGCAGCGCCGCACCCTGCTTCGGCCCCGCGAAGACGCGGATCCCCGGCGGGTCGGCGTAGTCGCCGCGGTCCCGGAGCACGCTCTCGAGGTTGCCGATCGCGATGTCCGCGGCGACCAGCGCCTCGCGCACCCCGGCGAAGACCTCGGCCCCGCGGCCCGCCAGGATGTAGCCGCCCGCCAGGCCGCGCGCGAAGTTGATGTCCCCCACGTGAACGATGCGGAGGGTGTCGCGCGGCACGCGGGACTGGGCCGACAGCAGCCCCGGGGCGAGCGCGACGAAACAGGGGAGCAGGGCGAGGAAGCGCAGGCGCACGATGCACAATAGTATAGGGCCGTGACCGCGACTCCGCCCGAACGAAGAGCGCCCGGCCATCAAGCCGGGCGCTCGCCGCATCCGGGAACGGGCGGCGGGTCAGTCGCCCGATTCGGGGAGAAGCCGCGCCGTGGCGGTCCCCACGAGGCGGCTCGCGGCGAGGACCGTCACCACCGCCATGATCGTCGTCAGGGGACTCCACGCCCCGTAGGCCGACTGGAGGAGGAGGTACCAGCCGGTGCGGACGCCAAGGTCGTAGTGCTGGCCGACGAGGACCGCGATGACGAGTGCCGGCGCGGCGCTCAGGATGACGAGGATGGCGCCCGCGGCACCCGTGAGAGAGCGGCGTGTCGGGCCGATCCACGGCCAGAGCCAGGCGGGCAGGGCCAGAAGCCACACGGCGGCGAACGGGTTCCGGACCAGCGCGATCGCCGCGAGGACGACGAGCGTCGTGAGCGCGACGGCCCGTCCGGCGTAGGGATGCGAGGCGACGAGCCGGAAGCGCCGGCGCACGCGCGTCAGGGCGACCGCCGCGATGACCAGCGCGGCGAGCACGACGAGCATCGGCAGCCAGCGCACGTCGTAGAGGAACGGGTCCCGCTCCGTGGCAGGGTAGACCTCGAAGCGCGGCAAGGTCCCCGCCGCCACGAGGCCCTTGAGGGCGAGGTAGCCCAGCCCCGCGACGAGCCACCAACCGGCCGCCCGCGCCGCTTCCGACCAGAAGGCGGCGCGCGCGGCGGGGTCGATGCGGGACGTGCTCAGCGCCTCCCAGGTGGTGAACAGCAGCGGCAGGAACAGCGCGATGGCCGCCAGCAGGATCGCGACGCCGCGAACCATCCGATCGGTGCCCACCCGCAGGTAGCTGAACCGCCCGGTGGACTCCTCGTTCCGGTCCACCGAGAGCACCAACCGCTCGATACCGGCGCCCAGCATCCGGAACGCCTCGGGCTCGAGCGTCTCGACCCGGTCTCCCGGGGTGTGGTAGAGGAACCGCGCGTACGCTGACCGGGCCGGAATCGTGCCGAGGTTGATGGCCGGGATGCCGCGCGCCACGAGCGGCCCCTGGTCCTCCTGCGAGAGACGGATGGTGCGGAGGTACCACTCCTCCACCGGACCGGCGTCCTGGACCTGCGTCCCGTCGAAGGCGAAGGCATCCGCCGCGGCGACGCGGAGCCACAGCGGCGCATACCCGGGCCCCTGTCCCACGCCGGCGATGGCGATCCCGTCCGCCGGGCCGTTGGCCACGTGGTCGATCGAGATGGCCGCGACGACGGAGTCGGGGCTGGCGAACGAGCGCGCGAGATCCCTCGCGCCGACTTGGCCCCAGGTACCGGCGTCGAGTGCCACGTAGACGAACGGGTGGCGGTGCGGCCTCGATTCGAGCACGCGGGCCAGCTCGAGCAGCGCGCCGGCGCCGGACGCGCTGGCGCCCGCCGACTGGCCGGAGGTGGTGGGGCCGTCGTAATGCGCCATCAGGACGATGGCACCCGGGAGGCGGCCGCCGCTGCGCGCCACGACGTTGTAGCCCTGGACCCGCTGGCCGCGGAGGGTGAGCGCGAACTTCCGCTGCTGCTCGTCGAGCCCGAGCTGTTCGAATCGCGACGCGAGCCACCCGGCGGCCGCGCGGCCCTGTTCGGAGCCGGTGACGCGGAAGCGGAAAGTGTCGGAGAGCAGCCGCGTGTTGTAGAGCGCAGCCTCCGCGTCGAAGCGCGCCGAGTCGGACACCATCACGAGCCGGCTGGGGCGGACCACCGCCGACTGCAGGAGGACGACCGCCACGGAGACGGCCGCCACGAGGAGCAGCAGATCCACGACCGGATGGCGGTGCAGGCGGATCGGTCGGAGGAGTGGCACGGGGTTAATCTACGACGTCAGCCGTCAGCCGTCAGCCCGTCAGCCCGTCAGCCGTCGGAGGGGCGGGCGCCGGCGGCTACTTCAGTATCCCCTTCGCGATGGTCTGCAGCTGCATGTTGCTCGTGCCCTCGTAGATCGCGCCGATCTTAGCGTCGCGGTAGAACTTCTCGACCGGGTACTCTTTGGTGTAGCCGTACCCGCCGAACAGCTCGAGGCACAGCGACGTGACCCGTTCGGCCACCTGCGACGAGTAGAGCTTCGCCATCGCGGCCTGCTGGGTGAACGGCCGGCCGGCGTCCCTCAGGCGCGCGGCGTTGTAGACCATCAGGCGCGCCGCCTCGAGCTCGGTGGCCGCCTGTGCCAGCTGGAACTGCACCGCCTGGAAGTCCGCGATCGGTTGGCCGAACTGCCGGCGCTCCTTGACGTACCGGACCGCGGCCTGGAGCGCGCCGCCCGCCACGCCGATCATCTGCGCGCCGATGCCGATGCGCCCCTCGTTCAGCGTCTCGATTGACACCTTGTACCCCTGACCCACCGTGCCCAGGACGTTCTCGCCCGGCACCTCGCAATCCTGGAGGATCAGCTCCGTCGTGCTCGAGGCGCGGATGCCGAGCTTGTCCTCCTTCTTGCCGACGCTGAAGCCCGCGAACCCGCGTTCCACGAGGAACGCGGTGATGCCCTTGTAGCCCCGGGACGGGTCCACGGTGGCGAAGACCACGTAGATCGATGCCTCGGCACCGCTGGTGATCCACAGCTTCTGACCGTTCAACACCCACCGGTCGCCCTTCTGCTCGGCGCGCGTCGTGAGGCCAAAGGCGTCTGACCCGGCGCCCGCCTCGGAGAGCGCGTAGGCACCCACCCACTCGCTGGCGACCCGGGGCGCGTAGCGCGTCTTCTGCTCGTCGTTGCCCCAGCGCAGCAGGCAGTTGTTGAAGAGGGTGTTCTGGACGTCCACGAGGATGGCGACCGACGGGTCCACGTGTGACAGCGCCTCCACGGCGAGGACCGCCATGAAGAACGACCCGCCGGACCCGCCCAGTGCCTCGGGGATCTCGATGCCCATCAGGCCCAGATCGAAGCACCTGGGGATGAGGGACGGCTCGAGGTGGGCCTGCTCGTCCATGGTGCGCACGAGGGGGCGCACGGCCTCCTCCGCGAAGTCGCGGACGGCGCCCTGGAACATCAACTCTTCTTCGCTCAGCACGGTGAGGGGCTGAGGCGCGTTGGATGGAGTGGGCATAGGCTGGGAAGGTACGGGGCGGCGGAGGTGGCATCAACCGGGCGATGCCGCCCGGCGCCGCGCGGTCAGTAGGTGGACCAGTTGTCCACCCAGGCGTTCTTGATGGGGACGAGGTACATCAGCGAGGCGATGGAGGCGTGGGCGTAGCACCAGTCCCACTTGATGATCCCCGAACCGCGGTTGATGCGGTTGGGCGTGGGCGTCCCGTTGAGCCCCGTGATAACCATGCCGTGGACGGTGTCGACAGCACTGGCCGAGAGGGTGTCCAAGTAGCCACCTGCGACGATCACTCCGTCCCAATGTGCCAGGTTGGCGAGCGTGACGTTCCCGGTGACTACCAGCAGACCCCGGCGCTGCCCTGGCGGAATCGTCAGGTCTCCGACGTAGTAGTGCGATTGATAGCTGTTGTTCCCAGCCGGCGGCAGGATGCCGACGAAGTCCGGGGTGAACTGCCCGCCCACCAGCTTGGCCCAATCGATGCGCGTTGAGTCGATGACGGCGTTGGCGGAGCCGAGGAATTCGATGCTGGAGCCGACGCCTTTGACCCCGTTCACGTCGTTCGTGCCTGACCCGCCGTACCCCCCCGTCGGAGTCGTGAGCCCCATCGTGTCGGCGTTCGCGGGGATGACGCATCCCGTCAGGGTGAAGCCGAAGTTCCGGCCGCTGATCGGATTGCCGCCGGAGAGTCCGATCATCTGCACGCCGTTGGGCGCGATCATCGCCGCGCGGGCGGGGAGGTTCCCGGGCTGGAGCGTGGCGAACTGCGCCACCGCGCGCTGCCCGTTGGGCTGGCCTGGCTGCGCCCGGACTGTGTCGAATCCGATGGAGCGCACGACCCAGAGCGCCTGCCGGGTCGCTGTGGAGTCGCGGAGTCTGAAGGCGGCGACCTGCGCGTAGCCGTTGCCGAAAGGGTAGACGGTGGAGTCGGCCGCCCCCGTCAGGATATGGCCGACGCTGAAGTAGTTCTGCAGCCCCGCCTGCGCGATGGCGAGGGCGCGCGAGGACGCGAAGGAGTTGTCCGTCACGCGGTACTCGGCGGACACGAGGACGAACGCCGCGGCCAGCATCACGGTCAACACCGTCATCACCAGCAGCGTCGTCGGCAGGATGAAGCCTCCCCGGCGCTTCCCGCTACTGGCGCGCATTGTTCCGGAAGAGGATGTCGGTGGTGAGGTCGAATGTCACCGGCTGCGACCGGGCCTGGGGCGCGGTCTCGCTCGCCCCCACCAGCTTGACCCGCACTCCACGCACCGAATCGAGGACGGCCGGCGGTGCGCTCTGGAGTGTGTACGCGCCGCCCACCAGGAACTGGAACTTCGCGCTGCTGTCGAAGGGCGCGACCAGTTCGTCCCTCGTCCCCCCCGTGGACAGCACGGTCCTCCACAGTGCGCGCCGCCCCGGGATTTCGAACGATTCCGCGAAGGCGTAGCGGATCGTCTGGTAGAGGTAGACGACCGCGCCAATGGGCGGCGGGGGCGGGGAGCCCGCGCCCGGCCAGATGGCCGCGGCGTTCGCGGACCATCCGGTTGCGCTCAGCGTGGTTATGGAATCGGCCGGCGGCGAGCAGAAAACGGGGCTCAGATGGGCGATCACAGCCGCCTGTACTATGAAGCGGAAAGCGCCCGTGCCGTCCCGCCACGCATAGCCGCTCGCCCTCGAGGCGCGGTAGATGGCCGAGTCGGTCGGCAGCAGGCTGATGATGGTCCAGCCGAAGATCTGCTGGCAGGCAACGCCGAACGCGTATGGCACCCGCACCGTGATGGAGTCGGGGCCGGCGTCCACGAGGCCGCCGTCGGTCACGGCCCGGAGTTCGCTGCTCAGTGCGTTGAGCGCGGCACGGGCGCCGGAGCGCGCGCGCATCATCCCGTCCTGCATCGCTACGAACCGGGACTGGTTGATGATCAGGCGCGCGAGCGCGACCCCGATGATCCCCGCGACGACCATCGCGACAGTCAGCTCGGCGAGCGAGAACCCCGGGCGGCGGGTGGTCACTTGAGCGGGATCGGGTAGCGCACGCGCCCCCGCTCGAACGCGATGGTGTCGGGCCGCGAGCCGGAGATGGTGGTGCTGACGATGACGCGCACCCGGCGGCGCACGTTCGATAGGTCGTCCACGGTGATGCAGCCGTAGATGCTCACCACCCCGCTCACCGTGGTGTCGCACCGCGCGATGGTGGGCAGGCTGTCGTAGTTGGCTGTGCTGGCGCGGTCCACCCGCGCCAGCATCACCGCCATGCTCAGGGCCTGGTCGGTCGCGTGAGTAGAACGCCGGGCGATCTGGAACGCCAGCCCGGCCAGGCTGAGGATCACGGTGGAGAAGATGACCATTGTGATCATGATCTCGATGAGGGAGAAGCCGCCGGGCACCGCGCGGGTCAGCGCAAGATGCGGATTTGCCCCGCGCGGGTCATCCGGACCTGCTGCTTGTAGCTGGCGTCCCCCACGTCCACGACGACCTGCGTGTTGGCC
>Ga0209253_10005562_pt1 | contig 10935 bp, 10 predicted proteins | sample FrelakmetBRP12BR_FD_187145 | JGI IMG/M metagenome (GOLD analysis project Ga0209253, IMG submission 187145) | Freshwater lake sediment microbial communities from the University of Notre Dame, USA, for methane emissions studies - BRP12 BR (SPAdes)... | ecosystem: Environmental > Aquatic >... | reverse complement strand
CGATCTGGCGGAATCGCTCCGCCAGCCTCTCCCGATCCGCCGGGTCGAGCTGGGCTGCGAGGTAGGTCATGAGTGGGGCGACGGCCTCATTCCGTGAAGCTGATGTGCAGGTCTTGTACGTGCACGTTGACGTCGCCAATCGGCATGCCCAGCGTACGCTCGACCTGGTAGCGCACCGTGCGGGCGACGCTCGAGCTGACCGAGGTCACCCGCGTTCCATACTCGATTACCACGTACAGGTCGATTTGCAGCTGGCCGCCGCGCTGGCCGACTTCCACGCCGTGTCGCGGGTCCCTGGCCAGGGCCTGGACAATCCCCTCCGCCAGGGTGCGGGATGCCATGCCGACGATCCCGTAGGAGCGCAACGCCGCCTGGGCGGCGATGGTGGCGACAGCCTTCTGCGAGATCGTGATTCTGCCGGCTGGATGGCTTAGGGACGACGCCATAGCTGCCCTCCGAGCTGCCAGGCCGCCTTGAAGGCACCATGACAAGTATGGTATATTCTACCCTTACAAGCTCACCAACGGGAAAGGATTGTTCGAACTATGGCCAAGTGCGCGACTTGTGGCAAGACGACGACTTTCGGCCAGCGGCGCAGCTTCTCGCAGAGGGCCACCAAACGCAAGTTCCGGCCCAACCTGCAAAGCACCCGCCTGCTGGAGAACGGCCGGATGGTGCAGAAGACCCTGTGCACCAAGTGCCTGAAGCGGCTGGCCCGCGCCTGAATCGCACCGGCACGTGGAAAGATGACGCCGGCCGCCCCAAGGGCGGCCGGATTGATTCCCCACTGCTGAAGAGCCGTCCCCGTCAGGCGATCGAGCGCCGCAGCGCCTCCAGCCCGGCTGCAATCCCCTCCGGATGGCCGAATACGGCGCTGGCTGCCACCAGCACATCGGCGCCGGCCTGCACCACAGCCGGGGCGGTCTCGGGCGTGATCCCACCATCCACCTGCAGCCGAGCGGCCGAGCCGATCGCATCCAGCGACTTCCGGATCTGCTCGATCTTGGGCACGACGCTGCCGATGAAGCGCTGGCCGGAGTAGCCGGGGTTGACCGACATCACCAGGACCAGGTCCAGCATCGGCAAGACCTCGCCGATCGCTGCGGCCGGGGTGGCGGGATTGAGACTGACTCCCGCCCGAACCTCGCGCACCCGAATCGATTCGAGCGTGCGGTGCAGGTGCGGGCAGGTCTCAACGTGGACTGTCAGGTAGTCGGCGCCTGCCTCGATGAAGGCCGGGATCAGGCGGTCAGGGTTCTCGATCATCAGATGGACATCCAGCGGGAGCCGCGTCGCCCGCCGGCAGGCCTCGACGATGAACGGGCCCATCGTCAGGTTGGGGACAAAGTGCCCATCCATGACATCGATATGGACCCAGTCCGCGCCGGCCGCTTCGGCCTGGGAGAGCGCATCCTGCAGGTGCAGGAAATCGGCGGAGAGGATCGAGGGCGAGATCAGCACCGGGTTCATCATGCCTCCATGATACAGGTCGGCGGATTGGCCGGCAAGTGGCGCATGGGCTCAGGCGGAGCGCCCCAGCGGTCGAGGTCGACCTTCCGTTGTGCTCTGGCTCGCCGGTGCGTGGGGCTCTCGCCGAGACCCCCTCGCGGCCCGAATCGGGGCATGAGCCGGAGTTGCGAAAAGCCCGAAGGGCGATAGCCGGGACTCCCGGTCTCGGTGAGAAGAAGCGGCCTGTGCCGGATCCACAGCCAGCAGATCCCTCCCCGCGCTCGGGATGATAGCCGGTCGGGGCGTTCGGGGTGACGACGGCTCAGGGCGTTCGCCAGGAGAGCTGTTCGGAAGTGCCTGGAATGACCGCGGCTCGGGGCGCGTGCGGTCTGATCCCGTGCGCAGGACGGCTTGGATGACGCGGCGGGGGTTTCGGGAGGATCCCTGCCACTGTGACGAGATGGCCGCTGGCCCTCGCGGGCATCCTGAGCCCCCCTGGGGCGAGCGATCTAGTTGCCTCCAAGGCGATGATTGGCCGGACCATGCCCGCGAGGAGCATGAGGGTGACGGATCGCGGGTGGAGCTCTCCATGTGGTGAGCACAAGCCTGCACTCGCGGAACCTCGGCCTGCCTGCAATCGCCCGGCGGTTCATCCGCCATTTCCGCAGGCTTCCCTCGCGGCCAGCCTGCACCTACCGGCCCGGCGCTGGGAAGGGCTGCCGCGAGGGGCCAGCGGGCAAGGTCCGCGTCCAGGGAACCGGCCGCTGGCGGCCAACTTGGCGGGATCCACGGCCAATGATCGTCGCCGCCGGCTCCCCACTTCCGATTTCCTACAGGCGAAGGGAATCCCCGGCCCAATGGGACAGCAGGGAGCGGCTCTGTAAACCCCCCGTAAGGCTGCTGGGGGAACTCGCTGTGGCATACTTGGAGCAGACCGCTACCGGTGCAACACGCGCCCGGGGCGGTTCCTCGGAGTCGAGCGGACCCTGGGGAAGGGCGGGATGCACCTGGTGGACGTCACCTGGTCTGTGGCGCACGAGCTGGCAACCAGCGGGATGGCAGAGAGCCTTGCCAGGCCCACCTGGCTGCTGCTCAGCCTGCCGGTCCTGCTCTGGTTGTCCGACTTCCTGGGCAAGCGCGATCCGGCTTCGGGCCCGGCCGTGACGCGTGACCGGGGCCGCCGGGTGGAAGACCTGGAGCACGAGCTTGCCCGCCTCAAGCAGATCATCCGCCGCTCGGCGGACCTCAACGCCACGCTGAACTACGATCGGGTGCTGACCATGGTCGTCGACCTGTGCACCGGCGCCATCGCCAACGGCGCAGCGGAGGACAGCCGGCTGGTCGGGGGCCTGCTGTTGTTCCAGGACGACGAGCTGCGGGTGGAAACGGGGCGGGGCTTGAGCCCGGCCGACATGCGCGTGCGCCTGCCTGGGCGGGACGGGCTGCTGGCCATGGCGATGCAGAGCGGGACATTGCAGACGACGGGCGATCCGGCGCGCGATCCGGAGATCCAGCGCTTCGCCTCGATGCAGACCTGTGCGGTGGCGGTGTGCGTGCCGCTGATCGTGGGGCTCGAGGCCTATGGTGCGCTGCTCTTCGCCCATCCGCTGCCGGGGTATTTCGACGACGAGCGGCTGGAACTGCTCGAAGCAGTCTCGCAGCAGGCGGTGATCGCGTTGCAGAACGCCCGGCTGTACCGCGAGCTGGAGGACGAGAAAGAGCGGATCGCCGAAAGCCAGGAGGAGGCCCGCAAGAAGCTGGCGCGCGATCTGCACGACGGGCCCACGCAATCGGTCGGCGCCATCGCCATGCGGGTGAACTTCGCCCGGCGCTTGATCGAGCGCAACCCAAAGGCGGCCGCCGATGAGCTGTTCAAGATCGAGGAGCTGGCGCGACGCACAACGAAGGAAATCCGGCAGATGCTGTTCACGCTGCGCCCGTTGGTGCTCGAGACCGAAGGCCTCGTGCCGGCGCTTCAGCACCTGGCCAACAATATGAAAGAGAACCACGACCAGCAGGTGCTCGTCGAGGCCTCGCCGGAAGCGGTCGAGGAACTCGAAGTCGGCAAGCAAGGGGTGCTGTTCTTCATCGCCGAGGAGGCGGTGAACAACGCCCGCAAGCACGCCAAGGCAGCGCACATCTGGGTCCGCATGCAGCGCGATCGCGATCTGTTGCACCTCGAAGTAGTCGACGATGGCGATGGCTTCGACGTGCGTTCGGTGGAAGCCGACTATGAGCGTCGCGGCAGCCTGGGAATGCTCAACCTGCGCGAGCGGACCGAGCTGGTGAGCGGGCTGCTGCGCATTGACTCATCGCCGGGGGCGGGGACGCGCATCCACGTGGTGGTCCCGCTGACGACAGAGGCCGGCGAGCGGCTCCATCGCGCCGGTTTCACCGGCTGATCCTCCCCCCCATGGCAACCCAGGGCGCCCCGGACGGGGCGTTGTTGCTTACATAGCCACAAGCATCGGCGGCTACCCGCTCGCCAAAGCCGGGGTGGGCCGGGAAAGCGGCGCGGCCAGCTGACCGCAGCCCGCCTGGATCTCGATCCCCCGGCGCTGACGGAGTGTCGCCGGGATCCCCGCCTGGTCCAGGATCTCGGCGAACACCCGGGCCGCCGCAGCTGAGGTGGCCGCGCCGGGATAGCCCTGGGTTGGGTTGAGTGGGATAAGGTTCACGTGACAGGTCAGCCCGGCGAGCAGGTGGGTCAGGGCCCGGGCCTGCTCAGGCCCGTCGTTCACATCGGCAATGAGCGCCCACTCGAAGCTGATCCGCCGATGGGTGCGCGCGACGTACTCCCGGCAGGCGGGCAAGAGTGCCTCCAGAGGGTAGCGCCGATTGACCGGCAGCAGCTGGTCCCGGAGTGCATTGGTGGCGGCATGCAGCGAGATGGCGAGGTTGACCTGCCGCGCCTCCTGGGTGAAGCGCTCGATCATCGGTACGATCCCGACCGTTGAGACGGTCATGCGGCGCGCCCCAAAGGCGAAGCCTGTGCCGTCGTTCAGCCGATCGATGGCCTGCATCGTCGCCTCGTAGTTGTGGAACGGCTCACCCATTCCCATGACGACGATGTTGGTCAGCTGCATTCCTTCAGTGCGCAGCCAGCGGGCCCCGCTCAGCACCTGCTCGACAATCTCGCCCGAGCTCAGGTTGCGGCCGAAGCCCATCTGGCCGGTTGCACAGAAGGAGCACCCCATGGCGCAGCCAGCCTGAGTCGAGATGCACAGCGTTCGTCGCCGGTCGTAGCGCATCAGCACCACCTCGACCGCCTGGCCATCGCCAAGCCGATAGAGGGTCTTCGTTGTCTTGCCGTCGGACGAATGCCTGGAGGCGGTTGGTTCCAGGCCGGAGAAGGCGAAGGCTTGCTGCAGCTGCTGACGGAGGGCGCGCGGCAGGTCGCTCAGCGTGAGAGGATCTGAGGCCAGGGCGCGATACAGCTGATGCCAGAGCTGTTGGGAGCGGTAGGGGGCTTCGCCGTGTTCCGAGAACCAGGCCCGGAGTTCTTCCTGCGAGAGGTCAAAGACGAGCGGGGGCGTCACCGCGTGTCCCGCAAGGCGGCGGTCAGGGCGGGCAGATCGTCGAATACCCAGTCGGGCTGGATGGCAGATTGCGCCAGGTCCTGGCGCTGGGTGACGCCAGTCAACACCAGCGCCGATGCCAGGCCGCCGCGCCGGGCGCCGAGGATGTCGGTCTCCACTCGATCGCCGACGACCAGCGTGCGGTCCGCGGGTGTGGCCAGCCGATCGACGGCGGCCAGGAAGAGCCGCGGCTCAGGCTTGCCGATCACCACCGGGCTGACGCCGGAGGCGGTCTGCAGCGCAGCGATGAGGGCCCCGGCACCGGGCAGAAGCCCGCGCTCCGAGGGGAAGGTGGCATCGGTGTTGGTGGCGACGAACAGCGCCCCGGCCCGGATCGCCAGCGTAGCCTCGGCCAGGCTGTCCCATGACAGGCCGCGCTCCAGGCCGGCGACCACGACCTCCGCTTCGTCGGCGCGATTGACGATGCGCATCCCGGCTTCGCTCACGGCCAGGCGCAGACCGCTCTCACCGACGACGTAGACCGGCGTGCCGGGAGCGACCTGTTGCTGCAGGAAGGTCGCTGCCGCCTGGGCGGATGTGATCACCTGCGCTTCGGTGAGTGCAACGCCGGCGGTCTGCAGCCGATCCTGGATGACCGCAGCCGATGAGGTGGCGTTGTTGGTGGCGATAACGAACGGCAGGCCCCATGCTCCCAGCGAGGCGAAGAACTCGGCCACGCCGGGAAGCATCGCCCGATCGCGCCAGAGCACGCCATCCATATCGATGATCAGCCCTTCGATCTCGGCGAGCGAGGGGGCGGCGGGTAGGTGGGCGTCGGAATTTGCGGGCATGCTTCTCCGAGGTCGTCTGGTTTGCGTGCTGTGTCGCAGGCAACGTTCGGGCCCGCGCTAGGGTCAGCCTGCGGGATAGCGGCGCTGCAGGAACTCGAAGACCGGGCGATCGATCGTGCGCGCGTTCAGGTCGGTACGCTCTTCGAAGTTCTCGTTGCCGACGAAGCGGCGCAGGGCGGCGAGCGTGGTCTCGTCGCATTGGCCGTTCGCCTCGCCAGTGTCGTAGCCGTTTTCCCGCATGATCCGCTGCAGCGCGATCAGCGTGGCCCCTTCGAGCCGAAGTCGATCGGCGGGTGGGCTCTGGCCGAAGTACAGCTCGTGGAGCTCGAGCAATTCCGCCAACCGCGGCACAGGATCCAGATGATCATCCACCCGGTAGTCGATCCAGCGGTCGTTGTGTCCGCCATAGCCCCCGGCCGGTTTGACCACCAGCAGGGCGGCGCTCTGTCGACCCCGCCGGTCGCCGCCCGCCTGATCTCCGGCGAGCAGGGCGGCAAGCAGCCTGGCCGGCAGTTCGCCCTCGGCAGCCTCGAAGGCCGCCGCCATGTGCGCGACCACCTCGGGCCCGGCGAGGAGGTTTCCCTGCACGGCGTAGTGCTCGCCGGCCGCGCCCCCGGCCCAGTCAAAGCACCCGGTGCCGGTGTACGTAGCCGCGCTCCCGGCCGCATCGACCATGCCGACCTGCCGCAGCGCACGGCCTGAATCGTCGGCCAGCAGCGCCTGCAGGGCACGCTCAGCGGATTCGCCCGTGGCCATCCGCTGCAAACCCGCCGGGCCGAAGGAGGTGTTCGCCTCCGACTGCGTGGCGACGGCCCCGGCGCCGACGCGGGCCCAGGGCACGACGGCGCCGACCGCCGGGAACTTCGAGGCGACGGCCACGCCCCAAGCCGGGGTGGCCGGGTGGCAGGCGACAATCGAGAATGTGGAGGGGCGCGGCATCGGCGGAGGGGAGGGCGGGATCAGGCCGCGTCGGACAGGCTGAGCGGCTCGTCGTCCCCGACCTGCTGGCCTCGGGCATCATACATGCGCGGCCGGTGGCCCTGCAAGATGCAGTCGGCATCCACCACGAGCTTGCGCACGGCAGGCCGTGACGGGATCTCGTACATCACATCCAGCAGGCGGCCCTCGATGATGGCGCGCAGTCCGCGAGCGCCGGTCTCATGCTCAAGGGCCATTCGGGCGGCGGCATCCAACGCTTCGGGGGTGAACACCAGCTCGACCTGGTCCATAGCGAACAGCCGCTCGTACTGGCGCGCCAGGGCATTCTTGGGTCGGGTGAGGATCAACCGCAAGCCGTCGAAATCGAGCGGGTCGACGCTGGCGACAACCGGAAGGCGTCCTACCAGCTCGGGGATCAAGCCGAAGCGCATCAGGTCATCCGGCGACAGCAGGCGCAGCAGCGCCGCCTCGTCTTCCTCGGGGTCGCTGGCGGCGCGGGTGCCGGGGAAGCCGAGGCTGCCCCGGCGGCCGACGCGCTCCCCGATGATGGTCGCCAGTCCGTCAAAGGTCCCGCCGCACACGAAGAGAACGTCATCCGTGTTGATCTGAATGAATTCCTGCTGCGGGTGTTTGCGCCCGCCCTGTGGCGGTACATTGACCGTGGCGCCCTCGATGATCTTGAGCAGCGCCTGTTGGACCCCTTCGCCGGAGACATCGCGGGTGATGCTCGGATTGTCGCCCGACTTGCGCGCGATCTTGTCCACCTCGTCGAGATACACAATGCCGCGCTCGGCGCGCGGCACATTGAACTCGGCCGCCTGCAGCAGACGCAGCAGGATATTCTCGACGTCCTCGCCGACGTAGCCGGCCTCGGTCAGCGCCGTGGCATCGGCGATGCAGAAAGGCACTTCGAGCACCTTGGCCAGCGTTTGCGCCAGAAGCGTCTTGCCACAGCCCGTGGGGCCGACGAGCAGGATATTGCTCTTCTCCAGTTCGACGCCGGTGTTGTCCCGGCTGGCGATGCGCTTGTAGTGGTTGTACACCGCCACCGAGAGCACGCGCTTGGCATGCTCCTGCCCGACCACGTACTCATCGAGCCGGGAGAAGATCTCGTGAGGGGAGAGTGACGGTCGCCCGTGCGGGTGCACCCCCGCTCGCGGCGGGCGGCTGGCTTCCCCGTCGAGGACGTCACGGCACAGGTCGACGCACTCGTTGCAGATGAACGCCCCTTCAGGGCCTGCAATCAGGCGCTGGACCTCGGCCTCGGTACGGCTGCAGAAGCTGCACCGGCGGGCGTCCGGGACCTCCGGCTCCTTGCGCGACATAGCCTGACTCCGCCTACTCCTTGTCGCCCGGCTTCTGGCCGGGGTAGAGCACATGGTCTACCAGCCCGTACTTGTGGGCCGCCTCGCCATCCATATAGAAATCGCGCTCGGTGTCTCGCTCGATCACCTCAAGCGACTGGCCGGTGTGCTTGGCGAGTATGTTATTCAGATCTTCCCGCAGGCGCAAGATCTCCTTGGCCTGGATTTCGATGTCCGTCGCCTGTCCCTGGGCGCCGCCCAAAGGCTGGTGCAGGTGGATCGTGGCATGCGGCAGGGCGTAGCGCATGCCTTTGGTGCCGGCGGCAAGCAGCACCGTGCCGAACGAGGCGGTCACCCCCACCGCAACCGTCGAGATCGGGGCGCGCGACTGCTGCATCGTGTCATACACTGCCAGGCCCGCATAGATCTGTCCGCCGGGGGAGTTGATGTACATGTGGATCTGTCGCTCGGGGTCCTCGTTGTCCAGGTACAGCAACTGGGCGACCATCAGGTTCGCCACCTGGTCGTTGATCGGAGTCCCCAGGAAGATGATGCGTTCCTTGAGCAGGAGCGAGTAGATGTCGTAGGCCCGCTCGCCGCGGCCAGTGCTTTCGATGACCATTGGGATCAGGGATGTGGGTTGGGTGCTTGTCATGCGCTTTCCTCCTGGCTTGCCTGCTCGGCTTGCGCCGGTGAGGTGGTGTCGGTTGCAGCGGGTGTGCCTTCGCCCTTGGCGAGCGCCACCAGCCGCTCGACCGCCTTGTCATACAGCAGATCGGTGGCGATTCGCTGGTGGCCGGCCGGGGCCTCGAAGGCCTGGCGGAGCTGGCTGGCGGGATCCTCAAAGGAAGCGAGGAGGTCGTCGATGTGCTTGTGGATCTCCTCGTCGCTGACGCTCAGGCCTTCCGCACGGATCACGCGCCCGATGACCAGTGCCCGCCGCACTCTCCGGTCGGCATCGGGCGCGATCTCAGCCCGCAAATCGTCCGGGGTCTTGTGCTCGATGCGCAGGTAGTCTTCCAGGCTCAGGTTCTGACTGCGCAGCCGGCGCTCCAGCTCGCGCAACATGCTGTCCTGCTCTTCGCGCAGCAGCAGCGGTGGAAAGACCACGCGCGCTTGATCGACCACCTGCTCGACAACGCGCTGAGCGTATTCCCGCTCGGCCGCCTGGCTAGCCTGCGCCTGCAGCGACTGACGAGCCTTGACCCGCAGGTCGAGCAGATCCGTGAAGTCGCCGAGCGAGCGGGCGAAGTCGTCGCTCCATTCGGGCACCGTGCGCGAGCGGACTTGCTGGCAGCGGAGGTGGAACTCGGCGCGGCGGGAGCGCAGGCTCTCGTTGGGATACTCCTCCGGGAAGGTGTGCTCGAGCGTCCGCTCTTCGTCCGCCGACAGTCCCTCCAACTGCGCCGCCACGCCCTTGAACGGCCAGTCGGTGTCCTCCGCCAGAAGCAGCGGGACTTGCTGCTCGTCGATCAGGGTGGACTCGGGGTCGGCCTCTGTTGCCTGCACGGTGGCCCGCAGTTTGAGGTCGACAACGTCGCCCATGGCGGCGGGCCGGCTGACCGGCTCCATCAGCGCCTGGCGCTGGCGCAGATCCTCGAGGAAGGCCTCCAGCGCCTGGTCGGTGACGGACTCTGGCTCGAACGGCAGCCGCAGGCCGGCGTAGTCCCCCAGCTCGACCTCCGGCTCGAGCGGAATCACGTAGCGCAACACCAACGGGTCGCGCGTCACCAGCTCTTCCAGCGAGCCAGGGGCGTACGGCTCGATCTCCGATTGCTGCAAGGCCTCGCGGTAGATGTCCTGACCGAGGTTGTCGAGCGCCTCGTCAAACACCGCTTCCTCTCCCACCTTGCGCACGACCATGTCGTAGGGCGCCTTGCCGGGGCGAAAACCGGGGATGCGGGTCTTGTTGCTGAGCCGACGGGCGGCGGAGCGCATCGCCCCCTGGATGCGGTCCCCAGGGACCTCCACTGTCAGTTGAACCTGGCGCTCGGCCAGGTCGTGCTTCTCGATGTTGAGTGTCATGCCTCTCTCGCCGGGGCCGAGCCCGCTGCGGGCAGGTCGGCCGTGATCAGGGTGGGGCCATACGCAACGGACTCGGAGGATCAGGTGGGGAAGGAGGGACTTGAACCCTCACGCCTCGCGGCACGTGATCCTAAGTCACGCCTGTCTGCCAATTCCAGCACTTCCCCCTCGGGCGATTATATCCAGCGGCAGAAGGGGTGTAAAGGAACCGTATTTGCCGCCTCAGAAGCGGCCAAATTCGAAGGGCTCTCGTGCTGGCCGAGGGAGGCTCCCGCGCGGGTTTGCCGTCATCCTCGCCCAAGCGCGGATCCAGGGAGGACTTGCTGTCCAGCCAACGTCGTAGTGGACGAATGGCTCTTCGCCCGGGCATCTGCTTTGGCAAGGGCGACAAGCATGACGACGACATCCCCGCGCTAGCGGGGATCCAGGGAGGACTGGCTGTCCGGCGAAAGGCGTGGTCGAGGAATGCCGCTTCGCCATTCTCCCGCCCAGGCCAGACGCGACAGCCACGGACAAGGCTCTCTGACCCGGTGGTCGTGTGGCGGCGCGACGGTCAGGCGATGAGGGGAGCGGAAGGCGGCGGGCCGACGACGTCCAGCAACTGGCGCAGGTGCAGTACATCATGCTCGGCGACGATCGCCATCAGCTCATACAGTCCCGTCGGGCCGAGCAGTGCATGCCGTGCCGGGCGGCGCCAGGAGTCGGGCCCGAGCGCCCTCAGGCGGGTGAGCAGTTCCTGTCGGGCGGCAGTGAAGTCGCGCAGGGCGGCGACGCCCGATTGACTGCGGTAGTCGCGAGGGGCGGCCCACTGATCCGGGTCCGATGCCGGCAGGAACGGATCGTCCTGCG
>Ga0209253_10005561_pt1 | contig 10937 bp, 7 predicted proteins | sample FrelakmetBRP12BR_FD_187145 | JGI IMG/M metagenome (GOLD analysis project Ga0209253, IMG submission 187145) | Freshwater lake sediment microbial communities from the University of Notre Dame, USA, for methane emissions studies - BRP12 BR (SPAdes)... | ecosystem: Environmental > Aquatic >... | reverse complement strand
TCAGACTTCGAGGACTCCGGGCGAGGCCCTGAACTCCGATCTGTCATTGGGCAAGCCATCGCTGGATGACCGCCTGATCGAGGACTTGCCCCTCTACTTCGAGGTGAACAAGGGACAGGTCGACCCGCAAGTCAAATTGTTATCGCGGGGGACCAGGTCGACGGTTTATCTCATGCCGTCAGAGGTCGTGTTGCGGTTAAGCCCGTCCAAGCCGTCTTCTGTGCCGGCCATATTGCGGATGAAATTCAAGGGCGGCAGAGCCGTTCCGGAAGTTATCGGCGAAGGACAACTTTCTGGAAAGAGCCACTATTTTATCGGGAATGACGCCTCGAAATGGCGTACCAATATCCCCCAATTCGCCCACGGCCGCTACAAAGATGTTTATCCCGGCGTGGATGTCATCTTTTACGGCAACCAGCGGAGATTGGAATTCGATTTCATCGTGGCAGCAGGAAGCAATCCCAACTCCATAAAGCTGGCCTTTGAAGGAGCGGACAAGTTGGAAATCGACGGACAGGGCAATTTAAAGGTCAAGCTCGGCGAAGATGAGGTCCTTTTCCATAAGCCATACTGCTACCAGGGATCAAGGGAAGAAGGGCAGGGGATAGACGGACGGTTCATATTGCAGAGCCGGAACACCGTCGGGTTCGAAGTTGGCGCCTATGATCCCGCCCAGCCACTCGTAATCGATCCCAGCCTGAGTTATTCGACCTACTGGGGCGGGAGCGCCGCTGAATTTGTCAGTACTTTGGTTGAGGACGTCTCTGGGAATCTCTATTTTTGCACCGATGCAGGTACGGACTGGATCACTGTAAATCCCTTTCAGCCTTCCCCCGGCGGCGGAAACGGGGATGCCTTTGTCGGCAAGCTGAACGCCGCTGGCACCGCCATGGTCTATGCCACATATTTGGGTGGCAGCGACAATGATGGCGCGGTTGATATCGCCGTCGACCACCATGGGAACGCTTATATTGTCGGGACAACCGCTTCAACCAATTTTCCCCTTAAGAACGCCCTCCAACCGACTTTTGGCGGGACGGGGCTATGCACGGGAGACGCCTTTGTGGCCAAGCTGAATTCGGACGGTTCGGCACTTCTTTATTCCACCTACCTCGGCGGTTCCCAGGATGAGGGGGGGCATGGGATTGCCGTAAATGTAGCAGAGAACGCCTATGTTATGGGTTATACGGTTTCAAGCAATTTCCCCACAAAAAGCCCTTTCCAGGGGACGATGAAGGGTAAAGGCGATGCCTTTTTGGCCAGGCTCAACGCGAGCGGCACCGCTCTTGTTTACTCGACCTATTTGGGTGGCAGCGGGGATGAATCGAGCTATGGCTTTGGAAAGCCAGATGTCGCCGTCGATGAGACCGACTGTGCTTGTCTCGCCGGGACGACCACCTCAGACAACTTCCCTCTCAAGAATGCCTTCCAATCGAGCTATGGCGGCGGCGAATACGATGCCTTTGTCACCAAGTTTAACCCCTCGGGCTCCGCCCTGATTTTTTCGACCTATTTGGGCGGAGGTCAGACTGAGGAAGGCCGTGCGATCGCCGCTGCATCTAACGGAAATATCGCGGTGACTGGATATACTTTATCGACGAATTTTCCTACCGGGAATCCTTTCCAGGCTTCCCTCAAGGGAGAACGCGATGCTTTTGTCACGGTATTTGATTCCAGCGGATCCCTCGTTTTTTCCACTTATTTCGGGGGTAAGGAAGAAGGGAGTGAAGGGGAGAAGGATATCGGCCTCGCGATCGCCTACAGCCCGGACGGAAAAATCGGTTTGGTCGGCGATACCGACTCTAAGGATTTCCCTGTGGTTGCCGCCATCCAGAGCTCTCTCAAGGGGCCGGATGCCTTTGTGTCCGTATTCAGCGCCGACGGCAAGAGCCTGAATTTCTCAACCTACCTGGGTGGAAGCGGTACTGACGGCGCCCATGGCGTCGCGTTTAACGCCGACGGCAACATGTTTGTGGGAGGGGGGACAACCTCTTCCGATTTTCCTGTAGTCAACGGCTTCCAAGGAACATTTGGGGGGGGCATAGATATCTTCTTTACCAGGATCCGGATGAAGATCACGGGCCCGGTGCCGAAGCTGACCTCCATCTCCCCGACGAGCGCCACCGCCGGGGGAGCCGCCTTCACCCTAAGTGTGAAAGGCTCGGATTTTGTCAAAGGATGCGCTGTTACGTGGGACGGCAGCAGGCTGAAGACCACTTTTAAGAGCGAGACGGAACTGACCGCGGAGGTCACGGCGAACAATTTAAGCGTGGGAAACGCGGTCAAGGTGCGGGTGGAAAACCCCGGGGGCGGTATTTCGAGCAGCAAGACCTGCAGTGTGGCCGACTATGGCCTGAGTTCCTCTCCGAGCAGTGTGACCGTAAGCGCCGGCCAATCCGCCACTTATACAATCAAGGCGGCCTCCAAGTTCGGCACCTGGAATCAATCGGTGGCGCTGTCCTGTTCGGGCGCTCCGTCCCTCTGCACTTCGTCATTCTCTTCGGCGGGCGGGATTCCTGGAACAGGCGGAGTGACCAGCACATTGACGATCAAAACCACGGCTCCATCCGCTGCGGGGAAGGGGGGCCTTATGGGTCTCTCCGGTTTTCCGTTCGACTCGTCCTGGCTGGCTTTGCTTGGCCTCCTGGTTCTCCTTCTGCCTTCCTGGCGGAGGCTTACGCCAAGAATGTTGAAGCCGGCTTGGGTTCGTGGGGGTTTGCTGGTTCTCCTGCTGGCCCTGTTCATCTCCTGTGAAAGCAACGGTGGCGGTGGGAACGGGAACGGCTCTCCAACCAACCCCGGCACTCCAAAAGGTACCTATACCATAAAGGTCAACGGACAAGCCGGGTCTCTGACCCGCTCGATCGACTTGACACTCGTCGTGCAATAAAGAAACGAACTGGTTTTATGAGCGGGGCTTTGCCCCAGGGACGTTATCAATTTTTTGTTGGCGGATAATGGGTATTGACACGCAAAATTCAATTGTGTTATCATGTTATCACTTATGTAATCGTGGAGGCACAATGATCAGAACACAGATTCAACTTAAAGAGGACCAAGCCAGAGCGCTTAAAGATATGGCCGCATCCCGGCACCTCTCCGTTGCCGAACTCGTCCGGCGGGCTATCGACAACATGCTTAAAACGAGCACGTCTGCTGATCCCAAGGAAAGATTGAGAAGAGCGTTGGAGATCGCGGGAAAGTTCAGCTCCGGCAAGCGCGATATTTCCAGGAAACATGACATTTATCTTTCCGAGGGCTACGGCAAATGAAGATCTTCATCGACACTTCGGCCTTTTTTGCTTTGCTGGACCGCGATGACGACTGCCATGAGGCCGCCAAAAAGGCATGGGCCGAAATCATGAGCGGCGGAAATACCCTTGTGACCAGCAACTATGTGCTTGTTGAGACGTTCGCTCTTTTGCAGAATCGGCTAGGAATACCCGCGGTGCGAGCCTTCCAAGGAGACCTCTTCCCGATCCTCAACGTCGAGTTTGTCAACCTTGAAACGCACCGATCGGGGACATCGGCCCTTCTGACAGCGGCGAAAAGGTCCCTGAGCCTGGTCGATTGTGTCAGCTTCGAACTTATGGGAAGCCTGGCCATCAGGACCGCCTTCGCTTTTGATGCTCACTTCAAAGATGCCGGATTTCAGGTCATTCCGTGAGTTGCCGGCTTCTTGATTATCACTTGTCTATGCCCTAAGATATCCCACGAGAACTTATCCGATGCCCGAAGATTCCCCGACTCCATTCTCTGCGGCCCAAAAAGAAAAAAAAGCAGCGGCCGGGAACTCCATCCTGGCCGCCGTGTTTTTAACCGTTCTCAAGTTGCTCGTCGGCCTAGTCACCGGAAGCCTGGGGATACTGGCCGAGGCCGCCCACTCACTCCTTGACCTGGTAGCGGCAGTGGTCACTTTTCTGGCCGTCCGCATCTCGGACAAGCCGCCCGACTACGAACACACATATGGTCACGGCAAGATCGAGAATTTCTCCGCCCTGTTCGAGACCGTCCTGCTTTTCGTCACTTGCGCCTGGATTATCTATGAAGCGGTCCGGCGGATTTTCTTCACCAGTATCGAAGTGGACCCGAGCGTCTGGGCATTCCTGGTCATGGCCGTCTCCATCGGGGTCGATGTCAGCCGGTCGAGGATGCTCTATAGGGCGGCGCGGAAGCATCACTCCCAGGCGCTCGAAGCCGACGCTCTCCATTTTTCGACCGATATCTGGAGCTCTTCCGTTGTCATCGTGGGTCTTGTCCTTGTCTGGCTCGGGCAGAATGTCTTTCCGGCGGCGGCCCATATCCTCCACCGCGCCGATGCCGTGGCGGCCCTGGGCGTCGCGGTCATCGTTTTTTTCGTGAGCTTTCGGCTGGGCCGGCGGACCATGGATGTCCTCCTCGACCGGGCCCCCGACGGGCTTCCCCAGAAGCTCCGGGAGGCGGCCGCCGGGGTCGACGGCGTGCTCCGCGTCGGCCAGGTCCGCGTGCGCCGCTCGGGACCGGTATTTTTTGTCGATATGACGGTCGACGTGGACCGCAACCAATCTTTCGAGCGCACCCACAGCATCGCCGATTCCGTCGAGGCCCGCGTCCAGAGCATCGCTCCGGGCGCCGACGTCGTCGTGCACACCGACCCGAGGGAAGTGGAGCGCGAGATTATGGCCAAGCGGATCCGGGCCATCGCCTACAGGAACCAGATGGCGGTCCACAACATCGGCCTGCACGAGGACAGGGGCCGAGTTTTTGTGGACCTTCATCTTGAAGTGGACGACCACCTTTCACTCCAGCAGGCCCATGAGATGGCCAGCCACATCGAGCACGACCTGAGCCAGGACATACCGGGGATCGAACAGGTTTATGTGCATCTTGAATCGCGGGGGACCGGGATCGGGGACGGCCTTGATATCACCCGCGGCGAGCGCGAGATCGTGGACAAGGTCAGACGTCTGACCGACGAGATCGCCGGGCCGTCACGCTGCCATAACGTCCGGGTCCTTAAGCATGGAGAAAAGATGTCGGTTTCGCTTCACTGCCATTTTGAAAAGGACCTGTCGATCATCCAGATCCATGACCTGACGTCCCAAATCGAGGAGCGGTTAAAAAAGAATATCCCCGAGCTTGACCGCTGCGTCGTGCACGCCGAGCCGGCTTCCTCTTAGGTCTCCAGGGCGGCCCGGCGTCTTTTCTTTAAAGTCCAAAACCCGGCCAGGAACACCAATATTCTTGACTGTATCATGATCCTCATACTTCGCCCTGTCATTCCTATGGTCGGATAGAAATATTCAATAAGGCGGATTCTGCTAGGATGAAACGGGACTGGAGGTGGCGGAAAGTGTTCTGTTATAATGGACGCCATTTAAAGACAGGGCGATGAAACGGAGAATCCCGCAGGCATTATTATTCGCCTTCTTGTTGTCTCTATCTTTCCAGCCCTTGTTCTCCAGCGTCACGGTTCAGACGGCCGTCCGCATCGAACAGAGCCCGCGGCTGGACGGCAACCTTGACGACGAGGTCTGGCGGCAAGCGGCGGTTTTCACCGATTTCCGGATGGTCTTTCCGGCCATGGGGGATCCGTCTGAAAAGACCGAAATCCGCATTCTTTATGACCATGAGAGCCTGTATATCGGCGTTTATTGCTATGACAGCGAACCCTCCAAGATAGCGGCTAACTCGATGGCCCACGACGGCGATGAGGAAGGACACAGCGAAGACGTGATCAAGATCCTGCTGGACCCTTTTCAAAACAAGCGGAACGCCTACGTCTTTTCTGTCAACCCCCGCGGCGCCCGGAGCGAAGGCCTGGCTTACGGTGAGCATTCCAGTCTCAACTGGGACGGGATTTGGGACGCCCGCAGCAGGATCCGGCCGGACGGCTGGAGCACTGAGATCAGGATTCCGTTCAAGACGATCTCTTTCACGCCCGGCCTCGACGCCTGGGGAATCAACGTGGAGCGATATATTCCACGGAAGCAGGAGACGATCCGCCTATCGGGCGTCAAGCAGGACAACTTCTTTAACAACCCTGCCGAGGCCGCCGAGCTCAGAGGCATCGAGCAGCTCAAGCTCGGAACAGGGATCACTTTCAAGCCCTATGGCGCGGTCCGGGCTCAGAAAGGGCCTCTCGAACCCGGCGGGACGGATTATCAGTGGGACGGCGGGTTCGACATCTACAAGAACTTCACCCCCAATTTCATCGGCGCTTTCAGCTACAACACGGATTTCGCCGAGACCGAGGTCGATGAGCGCCGCATCAACCTGACCCGCTTTCCGCTCTACTTCCCGGAGAAGCGGACGTTTTTCCTCGAAGGGTCGGAGATCTACAATTTCGGTACGACGAGCGGCGGGGGGATGGACCAGCATGCCGGCTTCACCCCCTTTTTCAGCCGGCGGATCGGGCTCTTTGAGGGCCGTCAAGTTCCCATCATCTTCGGCACCAAGGTCTTCGGGCGGCTGGGAAATACCAACCTGGCGCTCCTGGATGTCATGACCCAGGAATCTTTCGGGCTCCCCAAGCAGAACTTCGTCGCGGGGAGGGTTTACCAGAGTATCCTCTCGGAAAGCAAAGTCGGAGTGATCTTCACCGACGGAAGCCCAACGGGGGAACGAAACATGCTGGCCGGGCTAGACCTGATCTATCAAACCTCCCGTTTCCGGGGAAATCAGAATTTCTCTGCGGGCGGCTGGTACGTCTATAACTGGAATCAACGGGAGTCCGGAAAACACCAGGGGTTTGGCCTCAAGGTCGATTATCCCAACGACCTCTGGGATATTATGACCAGCTACGGCTACTACGGTGATGCCCTGGACCCCGGAATTGGCTTCCTGCCGCGCAACAATGTCCAGACTTACTCCCTGATGTTCAGCTTTCAGCCGCGGCCGGAAAAGGGCTTTATCGGGCGGCTGGTCCGGCAGTTCTTCTACGAACTGATGTTCGATTGCTATTGGGACCTCAGCGGCCGGCTGGAGACACGCCGGATCTTCATCGCACCCCTCAATTTTCAAACGGAAAGCGGCGAGCACATCGAGTTCAACATCAGCCCCACGCGGGATGTCTTGCCGTACGATTTCGAGGTCTCCGAGGGCGTGGTCATTCCCAAAGGGACTTATGATTATGTTCCCTGCGAAGTTGAGGTCAGCACGGCCTCCCATCGGCCCGTGGCTGTGAACCTTGAGCAGCGGTTCGGCAGCTTCTACTCCGGGCATCTTAACCAGACAGAGCTCGGGCTCGTCCTCAAGTACAAGGGTTACGCGACCTTCGATTTCCGGGCCGCCATCGCCCGCGGCCGCCTTCCGGAGGGCGATTTCAACGAAATCGTTTACGAGCTCAAGGCCGACTTTTTTTTCACGCCGCGGCTTGGACTGATGAACTATTTCCAGTACGACCACGCCTCGAAGCAACTCGGCATCAACACCCGCTTCCGCTGGGAGATCAGGCCGGGAAACATCATCTATTTCGTCTATACTAAGGATTGGGAGAGGCGCTGGGACCCGATGAGCCGTTTCGTGCCGCTCGCGGAAAGGGGAGTCTTTAAGATTCAGCTCTCGATTAGGCCGTGAGAGGTGAAGCGGGCTAGCGCCATTCGAGAAGGAGCAGGCCGGCGCTGGCGGTTAGCCGGAAGGGCCACTCCATGACCTTGCTCTCGGCTTTCCGTATGACCATAGCGCCGTCGATGAGGTAATCCAGCCGGTATTCGCTGAAGTAGCCGGCGTCGATCTCGAAGCTCAAGCTTCCGGTTCCGTTGCCGCCCCCCTCGAAGGATCCTCGGAAGCTTTCAACCTCCCGGTCTCCGGAGAGAGCGGCCGTGTAGGTGGCCGTGATCAGCGCCAGCCGGCCTTGCGGAGAAGGGACGACGGCGTTGAGCATGAAGAGGATTTCGAGCTCGATGGTGAGTTCTATCCCCTGGAATGGGACGACGATCCGTTTGTGGTCCGGCCAGGAATCGCCGACCGCCAGGGGACCGTCAGGGAAGGCCGGCCAGTAGTTGCGGAGGACTTCCAGGACCGAAAAATTCATCGGGTTCTGTTCCTCAAGCGCCTCGACGTTTGTGATTTCACGTATCCGGCCGGCCCGGTCAAAAGTCATCTGCACCGGCGAATCCGGCGGGTTTTTTAAGGTGAACTCATCCTGGCGAGTCGGGGTTTGGAGAAAGATCCGGATGCCCGGGCTGGAGAGCTCAGTGAAGACTCCATCCTTAGCCACCTGCCTGATGAAAACATCGATCTCCCCGTCGGCTTGGGCGCTCAGAGTCAAGCTCTTGCCCAGGAAGCTCTCTCCTTCCGAATCCATCCGGCTCTGCAGGCTGTAGACAAGGGTTTGGCGCGGGCGCGGCGAAAAGCGGAGGTTGAATCGTTCGCCAGGGTTAGCCTGTGCTTGAGGTGATGGTTCGCCACGGTCAGGGACAGGGCGGGCCGGGCCGGCGTCCAGGCTAGATAAGAGCTCCAGGAGAACTGCGATCAGCAACAGACGCCGGATGTTCATTCTGTCGCGCTCACCTTACTTCCCACAGGGTGTCCCCCTGGAGGACGTCCCCATTTTTCGCAGCCGGGAGCTCGACGCTCTCCCCGCATTCGCTTCAACCCAGGGACAAGACCTTGACCTTGGCAGGGTGTCCCCTTGGAGGACGTCCCCGCTACTTTTTTTTATAGCCCGCGGGGACCTGGAAGTCGCCGGGTCCCAAGTCGGGCGTCGAGATCTCCAGCACTTCCGTATGATATGTGAGGACCGGTTCTTTAGCGCTTGCCGCCGGGTCTGCGGGCTTCTTTTTCAGGGTTTTCTTGAGCAGGCCTCCGATTGCGCCCTTGACGTCGGTTGCCTCCTCCTGGCCTTCCTTGGCGCCTTCCGCGGCCGCTTTTTGCCCGGTAGTGAAGTATTGGCCGTCAACAACGATCGGGTATCCCTTGATCTTCTGCATCTCCGCGGTCGCCTTGGAGTAGTCGCGGCCCGGCTGGCCTTTGGCCTGGCCGATGGAGTCAAGGACAGCGAGCCATCGCATCCCCAGGATATCCTCCTGCGTCTTCTCGACGTTGAGGCCGATTTTTTGCATGTAAGCCCGGAAGAACGTGCGCTCTTCTTGCTGGGCTTTTTGGAATGTCTCGTTCATCGGAGTCGTCCAGACCTGGGTCTCCAGGCGGCTGCTGCCCTTGTCGCCGGTTTCGGTGTCCTCCCACTCGGTGAGCCAGTGGATGAGGTACTTCCGGACCGGGAAATTGTTGATGGTGGACTCCTCGCCCGTGTCCTCGACCTTGAACTCGTTCTTGGTGATCTTGATGTGGCTCTCGGTTTCCTCTGCCTCCGTCTCTTTCCCGGTCGCCGCCTTTTCTCCCCCCATCTCTTCCTCGATCTTCTTGATCGGGCCTACGGTGTATTCCTTCTTCTTGTTGTCGAGCTTGAAGACAGACGATTGAGGCAGGTCAATGATCTCTCCCGTATTTCCGGAGCGGAGGATGGTTTTGCCGGCCAGCCCCCCGGCGATACCCTGGCCCTTGAAGTCGGACAGGGTATCCGTCCATCTCTGGTCGCCCGTCAGCTTTTCGCTCTGGGCCAGGCTGAACTTGCCGAACTCACGGAAGGTGATATCGGCCTTGGTCTTCTTGGCCACCCCGGCCAGCATGGGGGCGGCCAGGAAAAGGACAATCGTTCCAGCGATCAGAATTTTTTTCATCGGCCATCTCCTTGTTTTCTTGGCGTTATCCCATTTTCTTATCAGAATTATAGATTTTCCAGGCCCGAAAAGCAATTCTCACGGCTGGCCTTCCGGAAAAAAAGGACTTGGATTTTGTTTTTTGTTGCGGTAATCTATTCTTGGATAAAAGCCGGGGATTGAACAATGGAGTCACCCGACCAACCGAAACCGCAGCCGGAGGCCGGCGCCGCTTCTGAAGGGGCTCCGGACAAGGCCTCGATCGAGCTCTCGCGGGAGATCTTCCATCTCCTGGCCCACACCATGACGGCCATGAAGCTCTTCCCCTCGTATCATGCCACGGTCACCGGCTTTGTCGATGAACTGTATGCGAAGCTCAGGTCCTACTTGGAAACCCGGCAAGAGCTCGAGGTGGACGTCGGCGAACAGTCCTTTGTCGTAGGGGGTGAAGTCGTCCATAAAGAGGAACACCTTGCCAAGAGCATCCCCTATTTGTTTCACAAGGACGGGATGAAGAAATTCACCATCCTGAGGGAGATCGACAAGACGGAACTCCGCGATTTTCTTGAAGTTATCCGGAAGACGGCCCTCTTGCCCCTCGACGAAAGCGATGTCGTTGTCGCCATCTGGGAGAAGGATTTTCCCAGCATCCGGATCTTCGCACCGGACGAATACCTGCTCTCGAAAATCGATATTTTTAGCAAACAGCCCCTCGAGGTCTTCGTCGACCGGCGCAAGCTCTTCAGCGGCCAGATCAACCTCTCGGCCGACGACCTGAAAGATATCGAAGACAAGACGCTGTCCCTCGGGCTCATGGAGCAGGAGGAAAAAAAAGATTATGCCGAGCTGATGACGGCGCTTGAGGATAAAGACCGCGACAGCATCGAATCCCTGCTCGCCGCCTCCCGGCAGACTCCGCCCGAGAAAGAATTCCACGACATGATCTTCGAGCTTCTCTGTCTCGAGGAAAGAGCTGAGAAGATTGTCCCGATCCTTAATTTCCTGGAGAGACACCACCGGGAACTGATCCGGGAGGACAAGTTCACATATGCCGTCCAGCTCCTGAAGCAGGCCCGCGAGCTGGAGGGGATTTTTTCCGGGAGTCATCCGCAAAAGGCGGCCGAGCTGGAGAAATTCCTGGGGACCTTCCCGGACGGGCGAACCGTCGAACTCGTCCTGGAGGCGATCGGCCGAAGCACACTCGATTCGCTTTCTGCTTTCTTCGATTATCTAAGGCTCATGGGCGATCGCTCCATCCCTTTGGCGGCGGAGTTACTGGCCAAGACCTAAGAGCCG
>Ga0209253_10005560_pt1 | contig 10939 bp, 11 predicted proteins | sample FrelakmetBRP12BR_FD_187145 | JGI IMG/M metagenome (GOLD analysis project Ga0209253, IMG submission 187145) | Freshwater lake sediment microbial communities from the University of Notre Dame, USA, for methane emissions studies - BRP12 BR (SPAdes)... | ecosystem: Environmental > Aquatic >... | reverse complement strand
AGGTCGCCCGAATGCTCGAGAAGCTGCGCGTGGAATTCACAAAGTCACGCCCGCGCCGCGATAACTGGGTCGGGCGGTCAGCCCGCAGCCATCTCGAACACGCTCTTCACCGTGGAGCGAATGAGCGCACATGTGGCAGACAGCTCCGCGGCGGACACCGCAAAGCACGGCACATGCTGGGTGATCCTGACCACGGCATCCAGACCGTGATTGGGATGAGCTAGAGGGTTCAGCGCGGTGACATAGAGGCGCGCGCTCGCTTCCGCCGGTCCGATCGCGCGCATCTCCGGTTCTCGCAACTCGGGACAGCGGGCCAGCAGGAACAAACCGCCCAGTGGGCGCGCCGAGGACAGGGTCGCGCTTGGCAGGGCCCGCGTCGGCACGTGCAAGGTGCGGCCGAGGTCGATCGTAACCGCGGGGAGCGGATACGGTTTCGGCGGCGGCTCCTTCAGGCAGAGTGCGTGCGGATACGGCCAAACCTGCATCGAATCCAAGTCCACCGGACTCAGCTCGTCGCTCATGTAACTGAACTGGTGATGGAGCAGGGCCCAAGTCGTGGTGGACTTCCCAGTGCCGGATTCCGCAGCCAACAGGAACACCTTACCCTCCCAGTCGACCGACGCCGCATGCAGAAAGAGCAGATCGGCGCGCCTTCTCTGCAACTCAACGGTGATGTCCTTTTCGAGCAGAAACAGCAGATCGCCGGGATCTGCTGCAGCAAGCGGGGTCTGGACAGGGGACCGAGGAGCAGGACTAGCGATCCTCGCGGGTGTGGAAGATCCGCAGGATGAAAACGTCGGTGTCCGTGAGCTCGTATCGGAGCTCGTAGTCACCAATCAGGACACGCCGGACTTCGCGCGGAGCGAACTCGGGCAAGCGCGGCCCAAGCCGGGGATGAGCAGGAATCCGCTTCGCCCCCGCCACGAGTTGTTGCACGACGCGCGCGGCGGCGTCGGGATTGACCCCACCGAGGAAGTCGTGCAGCCGCACAAGGTCCGAGTGGGCCTTGCTCGACCAACGTAGCGCCATGCGCCTAGCGGCGGTGCGTCCGCTTCGGCTTCGTGAGCGTTGCGGCCCACGCTTCGACGTCCGAATGATCGAGCGTGCGCCCCGCGTCGACGTCGGCGAGGGCTTCCAGGGTCAGCCGGTGCCGCTTCTCCTCGAGCGCGACGTACGAAGCGATCGCCTCCTTGACGATCCATCCCTTCGGCCGATCGAGCTGCTCGGCCAGTCCATCGAGCTTGCGCGCCAGGTCTTCCGGAAGATGCGCCGTGACGACTCGCGTGTCCATTTTGATTGCTTTTCAATCAGATTGATTGAAACATGTTAAACAAGGGATCCCTCCGGTGCAAGTCCCAGTCCCACGGAGTCGCCATCCAGCGGCGTCAACGTGTCCTGTGGTGCGCAATTACCATCACGCGACCGCGGGCGAGAGTGAATATTCATGGTCACTACTGTCCGGGTGTTGTCAACTTGAGCTGCCAATGGCGCCTCGTCCTGCGCCGCCAACTCGGTCGACCATCACTACCTGCACGCCGGTATACTTGGTCGATCATCGATCTCGGAGTTAGCCATGGGCGACCGCCCGACCCCGGAAGCGCTCGTCCGCCAATGGCGCGAGATCCTCAATGATCCCACCCTCCGGGATCTTCCCTACAAGATCGAGCTGAATGAGCGGGGGGAGATCGAGATAAGCCCGGCCAACAACCTGCACGCCTACTATCAGTTCCTCGTCGGGGCAGAGCTGAAGCGGCTGCTCCCCGAGGGCACCGTGCTCACCGAAGCCTCGGTGCTCACCGGCATCGGCGTCCGGGTACCCGACGTCGTCTGGACGTCCGGCGCCTTCCTCGCGAAGCACGGCCTTGCAACGCCCTTGCCCTGCGCGCCGGAGATCTGCGTCGAAGTGCTGTCCCCCCCGAACACGCGCGACGAGATGAAGGACAAGATCGCGGCCTACCTAGCCGCCGGGGCGACCGAAGTCTGGGTGGTTGCCGCCGAAGACGGAAGCACCCGCTTCCACGGCGCGGAGGGCGAGCGCGACGCAAGCGCGTTCGGTATCACCCCTAGGCTCCCGCCGCCGCTAGCCAGCGCCTGATCTTCTGTCCTCATTCGCTGGCGCGGCCCGTCGGCGCAACCTGGACGAACTCGTAGACGCCGTCCCCCGCGAGGCTCGCGCTGGTTCACGTATATGCCGTCGCATGCGTATTTGCTCCGTCGCGCTTTGCGCGAACGTGGCTGCCGGTCATTGCGAACGCATGAGCACGTGCTTCATCGGCTCGCTGCGCGACGCGCCAACAGCCCTCGGGGCGGCACCGACCAGAGCGGTTCGGGGCGCACGTCGTAGGCATCGAGAATGGTGTTCGCGGCCACGAAACCGGACGACACCGCCCGTTCCATGAGCGCCGTGGGAATTTCCAGCTTCACGAAATCCCCCGCCAGCGCCAGCCCGGGCCACGGCGTGGCGACCGTGGGCCGTCGCTCGTAGCTCCCCGGGTAGAACGACGGGCAGTCCGCGCGCATCAGGAAGCGTTCTTCCAGAATGCGCGCTGGGCGACACTCAGGATAGACGGTGTGCAGCCCGGCGAGCAGGTCCCGTTTCAGCGCCTGTTCGTCCACGCCCTCGGGCAGCGCATAGGCATGCAATTCCACCACGGCCCCTCCGGTGCGCGCCGCCCAGTCGCGACTCTCGTCCTCGAACAAGTGATAGAGCGAGATATTGTCGAGGCGGCCCAGCCCGGCGGTGCCCGCGAACGGCACGCGACCGGCGCGCGTCGGCCGGTCGAGCCACAGCCGCCACACCGCGAATGGATTGGTGACCCGGAGCGACTCGATGCACGCCCGCCACGCCGCGTGCTCCAGTCCAGTGGATGCGGCGACGATGCTTTTCACCGCCGCGACATGGGTTGCCAGCACGACCGCGTCGGCCTCCAGAACACCCCCGTCGCACGCCACCGACCACGTTTCCTTCCGACGCGCGAGGGCATTCGCGCTGACGCCCATCCGGATGTCCACATCCAGACTCCGCAGGTACTGCGCCAGCGGGTCGAAGACGCAACGCGAGAAGGGCCGGTCGGCGATGTCGAAAATCAGCCCGTCACGATTGCCGGTGAAGTAGAAATGAAACATCTGCAGCAACTCGGCGGCCGACATGTCCGCCTGCGGGTTGAAGCAGGAGTGAGCGAAGACATGCAGCAGCCGCTCACGGGCGATGGCTGGAAAGCGCAGTGAATCGAGGTAAGCCTCAGACGTGCCCCGGTCGAAGCGTCCGAACGTGTAGCCACGTTCGAAACGCAGCATCTCCATCGCGGCGCGGACGTTCACGCGTCTCAGATCGGCGAATCGGATCGTCTTGGTGCGCAGCGTGAGCACCATGAGGTTCAGGGGAGGTGTGTCCGGCAGCCCCGCGAAGCTCTCGAAGCCGCCATCGCCGGTCAGGATCGGGTAGTCCGGCGCCGCCTTCAGAAACGACAGCGCGGGATCGACCCGGCGCAGCAAAGCGCGCAGGTTGTAGTACTGCCGGAAGAACGCGTGGAAGCCGCGCTCCATAGCGAAGGGCGTTCCGTCGGCCAGCTGGTCGCGCCACGCGCCGAGGCGCCCGCCGAGATAGTGCTCGCGCTCGAGCAGCGTGACGCGCATGCCGCGCTCCGCGAGCACAACCGCCGCCGCAACGCCCGCCAACCCCCCGCCGATCACCACCGCGCTGCGCGGCTTTTGCAGCCGGGGGGAAGCACCCTTGTGTGCGGAGAGCCCGACAGGCACCGCGCGATTCTTTCTCACGCGGGGGGCCTCCCGACGGACCTGCTCACGATGTCGCGCTGCCAATCGTCCAAGGCTTGCAAGCGCAAGTTCGCGACTCCCAGCCGACTCGCTCAGTCCCGGGTCCAGAGCCCCGCACGAGCTGGCTTCGGCAGCGCGCGCTGGATCGAAACCGCGCCCGCCGCCTCGATGGCGCCCGCCAACACGTGATAAAGCTTGCGGCGCCGCGGCACGACGGCGCGCTCGTGCCAGGCGCGCGGACCGAGCGCGAGCACCCGCATCCCGATCTCGCGATAGACGTTCTTCGCGGTGGCAATCGCCCAGGCGCACCGCGGCGGCAGCGCGGTGAGGCCGACGGACGCCGACGCATAGTAGGGTTCGGCGGCATCGAGCAACCGCGCTACCACGCGGACGAGCGCCTCCTGGTTCTCGGGCGCCGCGATACCGTCCGGAGCGATGCCGGCCTCTTGCAGCCATTGCGCCGGGAGGTAGACCCGGCCCGCGCCGGCATCCTCGACGACGTCGCGAGCGACGTTGGTGAGCTGAAAAGCGATGCCGAGATCGCACGCGCGACGCAATGCGTCACGATCGCGCACCCCCATCACGAGGGCCATCATCACACCGACCACGCCGGCGACGTGGTAGCAGTATTGCAGCGTGTCTTCGAGGGTCGCGTAGTGGCGCCCCTCGACGTCCATGCGGAACCCCTCGAGGTGCTCCAGCGGATAGCGTTCCGGGATGGCGTTCTCGCGGACGACGCGCTGAAACGCGCTGAACACCGGGTCGGTCGTCGGCTCGCCCGCGTGCGCGCTGCGCGTGTGCGCGAGAAGCGCGTCGAGGCGCGCGCGCTGCGCCACCGCGTCACCGGGCTGCATGCCATGGCCGAGCGTCTGCCCGTCGATCACGTCGTCGCAATGACGGCACCAGCGGTAGAGCATGTAGGCGCTGGCGCGCGTCCGGGCATCGAACAGCGTTGCGGCGGCCGCAAAACTCTTCGAGCCGGCGCGAATCGCCTCACGGCTCTGGTCGATGATAGCGTCCATCAGGCGCGGGCTGGCATCGGGGCTGGCATCACGGCGGGCAGGTCCGCGTCCTCGATCATCAGCTTCGCGGTTGCCTTGGCCGAGCCGAGCACGCCGGGAATCCCGGCGCCCGGGTGGGTCCCGGCGCCGACGAGATACAGGCCGCGGAGGCGCGCGTCGCGGTTGTGCGGGCGGAAGAATGCGCTCTGCGTGAGGATGGGCTCGAGCGAGAACGCCGAGCCGAGATGCGCATTGAGCTCGCTGCGGAAGTCCACGGGCGTGAAGATGCGCGAGGTCACGAGATCCGCGCGCAGGCCGGGGATGTGGCGCCGCTCGAGGTGGTCGAGGATGCGGTCGCGATAGCGCGGCCCTTCGACGGCCCAATCGATCTTCGCCGTCCCGAGATGAGGCACCGGCGAGAGCACGTAGAAGCTGCTGCACCCGGGCGGCGCCAGCGACGCGTCGGTCGAGGTCGGCGCGTGCAGATAGAGGGAGAAGTCGTCGGCGAGGCGGTCGGCGTTGAAGATCTCGGAGATGAGCTCGCGGTAGCGCGGCCCGAAGAGCACCATGTGGTGCGGTATCTCCGGGTGCGCCCGCCGCAACCCGAAGTAGATGACGAACAGCGACATGCTGAAGCGCTTGCGGGAGAGCCCCCGGGCGCGCGTGCGGCCGTGGTCGTCCTTGCGCAGCAGATGCGAATAAGTGTGCATGACGTCGGCATTGCTGGCGACGACGTCGAAGCGGCCGTGCCAGCCGTCGGCAGTGGCGACGCCGGTCGCGCGGCCGTTCGCAGTGGTGATCTCGTCCACCGGCGCGTTGAGGCGCAGCGTCCCGCCCGCATCCTGGAAGAGACGCACCAGCCCCTGCACCAGCGCGCCCGTGCCGCCGCGCGGGAAGAGCACGCCCCAGCGACGCTCGAGCGCGTGAATCAGCGCGTAGATCGACGACGTCGCGAACGGGTTGCCGCCGACGAGCAGGGAGTGGAAGCTGAACGCCTGGCGAAGCTGTGGATCCTTGATGAACTTCGCCACCATGCTGTAGACGCTCCGGTAGCTCTGCAGCTTCGCGAGCTGGGGCGCCACACGGACCATGCTCCAGAAATCCAGGAACGGGACGTGACCGAGCTCGACGTAGCCCGCCTGGAACACCGCCTTCGAGTACTCGAAGAAGCGGCGGTAGCCGTCGACGTCCCTGGGCGACTTCGCGGCGATCTGGCGGTCGAGCGCAGCCTGGTCGTCGGAATAGTCGAACGTGTAGCCGTCCTCCCAGCTCAGGCGATACATCGGCCGCACCGGGAGCAACTCGACGTAGTCGCCCATCCGCCGGCCGGAGAGCGCAAACAGCTCTTCGAGCGCGGTCGGATCGGTGATCACCGTCGGGCCGGCGTCGAACACGAACCCCTGATCCCGATACACGTAAGCGCGGCCGCCGGGCAGGTCGCGCTTTTCGATGAGCGTGGTGTCGAACCCCGCCGATTGCAGGCGAACCGCGAGCGCGAGGCCCCCGAAGCCCGCGCCGATCACCGCGGCCTTCGGGCGTGCGCTCATGCGGCCCCTCGCGCGCCCGTTACGGCCGACTCCGCCATCACGCGCATCGCCTCGGCCACCGGCACCGGCGGCGCGCCCGAGAGCAGGCGGGCCTTGTCATGCCAGCGCAGTTCGCCGGCGTAGAAGTGCGCGATCAGCGATTCGCTCATCCCGTAGAAATGCTGCAGCACGCGATAGCGCTCGGTCGGGCGCCCGGCGAGGAAGAGCATTCTATTGAGCATCCGGAAGAAACCCTGGCGCTGCCACTGGTCCCGCGACGCATCGCGCGTCGTCTTGTAGACGGACTGCGCGGAGAGGTCGGTAAGCGCCGCGAGCCGGTCTGCGAGTCGCACCGCGTCCGGAAGCGAATAGCCGGTCGTCGGATGAAACAGCCCGGCGCGGAGACCCGCGCGGGGCACGCCGGGTGCGTCGGACCAGAGCGCTTCGGGATCGCCGCCGAGCGTGATGGGCAGGACGCCGGATTCTTCGCGCAACACTTTCCGAACGCCCCAGCCGCGCGCCACCGCATAGGCGGCAATGCGCGAGCGCGCCAAGGCAGAATCGATCTGCGGGGCATCGCTGTAGAACGTGTCTTCGACCAGAAGCCGGTCGGGCGCAAACGGCAACACGTAGACGAACCGGTAGCCGTCCTGCTGATCCACGGACGCGTCCATGACCACCGGGCCGGAGAGCCCGTGCGGCCGCTCGAGCAGAAGCTCCTGCCCGACGAACTTCTGGAACCGCAGGACCAGTGCGTCGATGCGCGTGCTTCCGCGACCGTCGATCACCGCGGCGGCCGAGTAACGCCCCTTGCCCGGGACCTCGACCCACGTTGCATCGAACCGTTCCACCCCCCGGCCGAGGAGGACGGTCAGCGACGCCGAGCTGGAGACAACCTCCGCCAGGCGCTCTGAGGTGACGCTGAGATAGGGGATCCCGATCCTGCGCTGGAAGCCGGGAAAGCGCACGTCGTAGTGCGGCCAGCGATGCGCGACGAGCGGCGCGATCCAGGCATGCTGGCTGGGTGTCAGGTCGGTTGCGTGGAACGACCAGGTATGGTTACCCCCCAGCCGCGCCTCACGCTCGATGACCAGGACGCGAAGCTCCGGCCGCGCCGTCTTGAGACGATACGCGATCAGGCTGTTGGCGAGTCCTCCACCAACGAGGATCAGATCGAACTTGCGCTGCACCCGAGGAGCCGTAGAGGTTGCAAGGAACGCTGAAGGATGGTCGCTCCGCGTCGCGGCGTCAACCGCTGCGCACCGGGCGTCCGAGTGACCGACCGGCGCGACTTCGGACTCGTCAAGCGCCTGGCGCGCCGTTGGACGCGCGTATTCCGCTTTCGTTCAACGAGGGGTCCTGTCCGCCGGGTGTACGGATCGCGACAGGACGCATCTCGGATGACGCGGTGTCGCCGCAGGGGCTTCACGCGCGACGCGACGACGAGACGTGCCGCGCGCCGCGATACTCGCGGCCCTTCCAAGCCAGTGGACGCCCCACCGCGTGGGTGAAGAGTGCGACTGCGGTTGCGAGACAAAAGAGGGACAGTCCAAGCGGTACGAACAACCCGGCGATCGAGAAGTCACCGAACCGCCGCTGGCGATGAGCCAGCCAGTACCAAGCGGCCAGGCAGAACGGAAGCGCCCAGAGCCCGACCGCACCCGAAACCCCGCCGTTCACCAGTGCGTTGAAGAACAGGAACATCTCGAGCGGGGCAATGCGTCGGCTCGACTGGAGGCCGAGACGGAAGTTTCGAACCCAGCCGTCGAAGAACGCCGCGAGCGTGTCGTACATGCGCACCCGATAGACGGCGGGACCGAGATAGACGCGATACGCGAGCCCGTGCGCGAGGGTGCGCTCGGCGAGCGCGAGATCCTCCGCGAGCAGCGGGTGCACGGCTTCATGTCCGCCGATCGCGTCGTAGGCCTCGCGACCGAAGTACAGGAACTGCCCGTTCGCGTAGACCTTTCCCGAATGCGGTGTGCCCAGCGCGTCGGTGACAAAGAGCACCGCAAGATGGAACGGCCCCATCAGTCGCTCCCACCAGCACTCGGCGCGATGGTACGGAAGCGCGCACGCCATGTCGGCGCGCGCCTGCTCGACCCAGGCAAGAAACCGGTCGACCTGATCGCCGACGAGTTCGGTGTCGGCATCCATGAAGAGGAGGGAGGCACCGCGCGCGACGTGAGCACCTTCATGACACGCCCAGTTCTTGCCGGTCCAGCCTGGCGGGCGTGGCCGCGCCTTCACGACGACCGCGCCCCGCGCGGCCGCGACGGCAGCGGTGTCGTCGCTCGATTCATCGTCGACGACGATCACCTCCGCGAAACCGCCGGGATAACCAGCGAAAAAACGACGAAGGTTGGCGGCCTCGTTGCGCGCGGGCACGATCAGGCTCGTGCGGCTGCGCAGCTCGGCCGCGGATGCGATGTCTCCAGCCGACGGAGGGTCTCGCTCCGCCGGCCGCACGCGCAGGCGGACGAAAATCAGTGCAGCACCGGCAACGCAGAGCGCGATCCCGAGGGCGTTCCAGATCACGGTCGAGTAAGCATAGCGCGGCGCATGTGCGGCCGCATCTTAGCGAGGTTCGCGTGCGGGCGTGGCCCCTCGCTTGCCATCAAGGCCCTCGGGTTCCCTTCCACGCACGTCCCGGGACACCCGGCATTGTCGTGCAACGGCCGCGCCCTCTGCAGGACGGGCGCCGGCGATGCGCGAGGCGCATCTCGAGCGCGCTACACTACCCCGCTCGCCACCAAAGCCCCCCCGCCTTATGGACCGCCGCATGTTCGTCAGCTTGCTCGCACAGGCGCTCGCCGCGCCGATGTGCTTCGGTCGGGCCCGGGCAGCGACACTTCCGCGCGCGGCAGCAGTACCTGGCGGCGTCGCCAAGGTGAGCCTAGGGCGCTCGGAGGGTGTCCCCCGCGTGCGACTGAATAGCGAGCGCGTCCTCGTCCTCCGGGAGGGCGACGCGTGGACTGCGCTCGTGGGGATCCCGCTGGAGACGAAGGCCGGCACGACGCTCTTGCTGGTCGCCGAGCGGCCGGGCGTGGCGCCCGAGACGATCGGCATCGACATCGCGCCGAAACAGTACGCCACGCAACATCTGAAGGTGCCGCCCGGCAAGGTCGATCTCTCGCCCGAGGACCTCGCCCGCCATCAGCGCGAGCGGACACATCTCGACGCCGTGCTGCGAACTTTTTCCGACTCCGCGCCGATGTCGCTCGCGATGGTTCAGCCGGTGCCGGGACGACGCTCGAGCTCGTTCGGCCTGCGCCGCTATTTCAATGGCCAACCGCGCGCCGCGCACACCGGCATGGACATCGCCGCCCCTGCCGGCACGCCGGTCGGCGCCGCGACCGCCGGGCGCGTGCTCGACGCCGGCGACTACTTCTTTTCCGGGCAGACTGTTATCGTCGACCACGGCCAGGGATTGCTCTCACTGTACGCACACTTGAGTGCGACGGACGCGCACGTGGGCGACCGGGTCGTCGCCGGCGACCCGATCGGCGAGGTCGGTGCGACGGGTCGGGTAACGGGCGCCCACCTGCACTTCACCGTGTACCTCAACCGCACAGCGGTCGATCCGGCCTTGTTCCTCCCCGACCCGCTGGACGGGTGAGGACGTCGGCGCCCCCCCTATGGGCGCGGCTCAAGAATTACTTGAATTTCCGCTGCCATCTAGGTATAAGCCTTCCCGCAGGGCCTCCAAGCGTCGGAGTGTTGGTCGGTTGACCGCGTCCGCGGTTCTCCTCAGATCTTCCTTTCTCTCCTCTTGAAGTTCCCGCAAGTGGGCGTTCCAGCGCCCGTCGACAATCCAGAAGGAAGTAGGGATGAGCACAGGCACGGTGAAGTGGTTCAATGACGCAAAGGGGTTCGGTTTCATTACGCCCGAGGGGGGCGGCAAAGATCTCTTCGCACATTTCTCGGCAATCCAGGGCCGCGGCTTCAAGTCGCTGCGCGAAGGCCAAAAGGTCACGTTCGACGTGACCACCGGGCCGAAGGGCGAACAGGCCATCAACATTCGCCCGGTCGACTAGCCGAGTACGCCGGGAGAGAGCCATGCGGCGACGTTTCCCTCTCTAGGCGCAAGCCGCTCGCGATATTCAAAGAGCCTGGGCGACCGGGCTCTCTTTGTTTTCAGTGGGGCCTCGAGAGGGGTAGGCCCCGGTGTTCATCCTCGTGCCCACAAGTCTTCGTGCGATCGTGCTGCGCGGCGCGCGTCTCGCTGCTGTCGAGAGAGCACACCCCCAGTCCTAGTGTCTCCGATCACGGAGAAATCGCTGCCAAGCAATCCGTGTCAGCGGGCCCATCGGGCGCTCGCCCTGCCCGCGATGAAGGACTGAACGGCAGCGTCAACGGTCTCGCGCTAGCGGACCGGATTAGGGATGGATTAGGGAACTGTTTCCACGGCTTCCAGGTCTCCTGATGACGGGTCACGCGGCGGAACTCAGCGCGGGGCGTTATCCGACCTCGACATCCTAGAAGAGCCTCTCCCACCGGCGACGTTGATGTCTGTGTTCGAAGAGGCGATGCCGGACGTTGCACCGCACACAAACCCGTAGCGTCGCCTCGGGCGTGCCGAGAACGTCGCAGACCCCGCGCACCGCTTTGGGAAGCCCGGCCGAGATGTGCCGG
>Ga0209253_10005559_pt1 | contig 10940 bp, 8 predicted proteins | sample FrelakmetBRP12BR_FD_187145 | JGI IMG/M metagenome (GOLD analysis project Ga0209253, IMG submission 187145) | Freshwater lake sediment microbial communities from the University of Notre Dame, USA, for methane emissions studies - BRP12 BR (SPAdes)... | ecosystem: Environmental > Aquatic >... | reverse complement strand
CTCTCCGAGGACGTGGACGAGGTCGTCGCCCCCGGCTTCGAGGGCGAGTTCGGGGTGCTCCCCGAGCACACGCAGTACCTGGCGATCCTGAACATCGGGGTGCTCCGGTACCGCAAGGGGAACGAGACCCGGAAGATCGCCCTGGGCGGCGGGTTCGCCGAGGTGACACCCGAACGGGTCGTGGTGATGGCCGACACGGCGGAGCGCGCCGATGAGATCGACCTCGAGCGCGCCAGGAGAGCGAAGGAACGGGCCGAGGAGTTGCTCAGGCAGCTGTCGCTGGACGACGACACGTACGCGAAGGCGTACGCGGCGCTGCAGCGGGCGATGGTGCGGATGGCGGCGGGGGAGTAATCCCCCCTATCGAAGCACCGCCTTGATCTTCGGTTTTCCCTCCTCCACGCTGACGCGGAACTCCACCTGTTTTCCCCCGGCGGAGGACGATATCTCCGCCGCCCTGGCGTAGAGCGACTCCCGCAGCGCGGCGACGTCCGAACCCTCCCCCGCGATCCCGCAGGCGCGGCGCGCCTCGAGCAGCTCGGCCGCCACCCTCTCCAGGTGCGCCGGGTCCACGGGCTCCCGACGGTCGGGGGAGACCCGCGCCAGGGAGCCTCCGGCATCCCGCCGCAGCCGCCCCTCCTCCAGATCCCTGATGGTCCGCGTCCACAGGTTGGCGTACGTCCAGTACCGGCCGGAGATGTTGTTGAACCGGAGCTGGTCCACGTTGTTGATCAGCGCCCGGCGGCTTGATACCAGGAGCTTCGCCTCCAGCTCCCGGCGCTCCTTCGTCGGCTCGGCGCGCCGTTTCCCGCCGAAGAAGAGGTCGTACTCGTGCTTGAGGCCTGAGAGCGCCTCCTCCAACTGGTCCAGAATCGCCTTCGTCTCGTCCACGTCGGGCGTTCCCTTCCTTCCCCCGGGGAAACCTTGTAGACTTGTTCTTTATCGGCCGGTCCGGCGCTACATTTTACCACCGACGCGAAGGGGGCGGACATGAAAGGGATTTCGGCGATCATCCTGGCGGCGGGACAAGGGAAGCGGATGAAGTCCGCGCTCCCCAAAGTGGCCCACCCGATCCTCGGGAATCCCGTGGTGTGGCACGTCGCGCAGGCCGCGAGGGCGGCGGGGATCCAGGAGATGGTCTTCGTGCTGGGGTACGGGCGTGACAAGGTCCTCGCCACCGTCGACGCGTTCGGCGGGAAGGTGGCGATCCAGGAGAGCCAGTTCGGCACGGGCGACGCCGCCCGGTGCGGCCTGGCGGAGCTCTCCGCGGGGGCGAAGGAGGTCCTGGTGCTGTGCGGGGACGCGCCTCTCATCCGTCCCGCCACGATCCGGGCGCTCCTTTCGGCGCGCCGGCGGAAGGGGGCCGCGGCCTCGGTCCTCACGGGGATGCTCGAGGATCCCACCGGCTACGGCCGGATCGTGCGGAGCCCGGAGGGGACGGTGGCGAAGATCGTGGAGGAGAAGGATGCGGACGCGGCCACCCGAAGGATCCGGGAAGTGAACTCCGGGACGTACGCGTTCGACCGGGCATTCCTCGAAAAGGGATTGCCGCGCCTCTCCGACGTGAACGCCCAGCGGGAGTTCTACCTGACGGACCTCGTGCTGGAGGCGCTCGCGGAGGGAACGTGCGTGGTCCCGTTGGCGGCGGGCGACCCGGACGAGGTCCGGGGAATCAACTCCCGGCGGGAGCTGGCGGAGGCGACGCGGATCGTTCTGAGGAGGAAGCTCAACGCCTTGATGGATTCCGGGGTGACGGTCATCGATCCGGAGCGCACCTACGTCGAAACCGAGGTCGCCGTAGGCCAGGACTCCGTCATCGAGCCCGGCGTTTCCCTCCTGGGGAAGACCCGGGTCGGCCGGGGGGTCCGGATCCAGGCGGGGTGCGTCGTCGAGGATTGCACCATCGCGGACGGGGCGCACCTGAAACCGTACTCCGTGATGACCTCCTCCCACGTGCGGAAAGGCGCGATCATCGGCCCGTTCTCGCACTTACGTCCTTTCGCCGACATCGGGGAAGGGGCACACATCGGGAATTTCGTCGAGGTCAAGAAGAGCCGGATCGGCAAAGGCTCGAAGGCGAACCACCTCTCGTATCTCGGCGACGCCGTCGTGGGGAAAAAGGTCAACGTGGGGGCGGGGACGATCACCTGCAACTACGACGGGATCGCCAAGCACCCGACGGTCCTCGGGGACGGGGTGTTCGTGGGGAGCGACACGATGCTGGTCGCCCCGGTCTCCGTGGGGAAGGGTGCCCTGATCGGGGCCGGGTCGACGATCACCCGGAACGTCCCCCCGTACGCGCTGGCGTTGTCCCGCGCCGACCAGAAGGTGTTCGAGCTCTGGGTGGCCCGGAAGAAACCGGAGCTGTTGAAGAAGGCGGGGCTTGCGGTGCCCGCGGTGAAAAAGGAGGAGAAGTGAGATGTGCGGAATCGTGGGATACACCGGCCCCAACCCGTGCGTGGAGATCCTGGTGGACGGCCTGCGCCGGCTGGAATACCGCGGCTACGACTCCGCCGGGATCGCCGTCCTCACCGACGGCGACATCGCGATCCGCAAGTCGGAGGGGAAGATCGCCCGGCTGACGGAGCTGATCGCGAAGCACCCGCTCTCCGGCACCTGCGGCGTGGGCCACACGCGTTGGGCGACCCACGGCCGTCCGTCCGACGCGAACGCCCACCCGCACCGGGCGGGGCGCGTCGCGATCATCCACAACGGGATCGTCGAGAACCACCGCACGCTGAAGGAACGGCTGCAGGCCAAGGGGCGCACCTTCACCTCCGAGACGGACACGGAGGTGATCGCGCACCTGCTCGACGAATTCGTGTCCGCCGGGATGCCGCTCGAGGAAGCGGTCCGGAAGACCGTGTCGGAGCTGCGCGGGTCGTACGCGTTCCTCGCGGTGACCGAGAACGAGCCGGGGACGGTGGTGGGGGTGCGGCTGAACTGCCCGATGGTGGTGGGGCTGGGCCAGGGGGAATATTTCCTCGCGTCCGACCTGACGGCGTTCCTCTCCCACACCCGCGACGTGCTCTTCCTCGAGGACGGGGAGATGGTGGTGGCCACGCCGCGGGAGATCCGGGTCACCGACTTCTACGGGAAGCCGAAGACCCGGCAACCGCAGCGGATCGACTGGTCTCCCGTGATGGCGGAGAAGGGCGGCTACCGCCACTTCATGCTCAAGGAGATCCACGAGCAGCCCCGGGCGATCATCGACACCCTTGCGGGAAGGATGCTGCCGGAGGAAGGGGAGGTGTTTTTCGAGACGCTCCCCCTCTCCGAGGAGCAGCTCGCCTCCCTGAAAAAGGTGGTCGTAGTCGCCTGCGGGACGTCGTGGCACGCGGCGCTCGTCGGGAAGTTCATGATCGAGGGGCTGGCGCGGATCCCGGTGGAGGTGGACCTGGGGTCGGAGTACCGGTACCGGGACCCCGTGGTGGAGGACGGCACCCTCTGCGTCCCGATCTCGCAGTCCGGCGAGACGGCGGACACCCTGGCGGGGATGCGGGAGGCGAAGGCCAAGGGCGCGGTCTCGGTCGCCGTCTGCAACGTCGTGGCCTCCACGATCGCGCGGGAGTCCGACGGCGTCATCTACACCCACGCGGGGCCGGAAATCGGCGTGGCCTCCACGAAGGCGTTCACCACCCAGCTGGTGGCGCTCTACCTCATGGCCCTCCACCTGGCGCAGGCCCGGAAGATCCTCTCCCCCCGGGAGATCTCGATGCACCTGATCGAGCTGTCCGAGCTGCCCCGCAAGATCGAGGAGTACCTCAAGCGCGAGGAGGATATCGCGGCGGTCGCGCGGAAGTACAAGGACGCGCGGGATTTCCTGTACCTGGGCCGCGGGATCTCCTACCCCATCGCGCTGGAGGGGGCGCTGAAGCTCAAGGAGATATCCTACATCCACGCGGAGGGGTACCCCGCCGGCGAGATGAAGCACGGGCCGATCGCCCTGATCGACGAGCGGATGCCGGTCCTGGTGCTGTGCGCGAAGGGGGAGAGCTACGAGAAGACGCTCTCCAACCTGGAGGAGGCGCACGCCCGCGGCGGCCGGGTGATCGCCGTGGGGACGGAAGGGGACGACGTCCTGAAGGGAAAGGCGGAGACCGTGCTGTACCTCCCGAAGTGCGGCCGGTTCGCGCGGCCGATCCTCGAGGTGGTCCCGCTCCAGCTTCTTGCGTACCACATGGCGGTGCTCAAAGGCACCGACGTGGACCAGCCCCGCAACCTGGCGAAATCGGTGACGGTGGAGTAGGGGACCTACCTCCCTCCGCCGGGGATCAGTACCGCGGGCACCATTCCGCGGACCGAATTGGTGAGCAGGATTCGCCGGCACGTCCGGAGGTCTTCCGGGTACAGGACCCGCTCTTCCGCCCGCAGGGACCGGTCGGCCAGCACCCGGCGTCGAAAGACCCCTTCCAGCAGCCCGCACGTCGCGGGGGGCGTCAGGAGCCTCCCGCGCGCATCGACGAAGAGGTTCGTGATGGCACCCTCGGCGACCTCCCCCCGCTCGTTCAGGAAGATCACTTCGACGAACCCGGCGTCCCTCGCTTTGCGCAGTTCGTCGTCGCGCCATGCCCGGTCCGTCGTCTTGTGACGGACGAAAGGATCCCGGGAGGAGACGACGACCTTCGAAAGCACCAGCCGTGCCGGTCCCGCCCCTTCCGGAGTCGGGTCAAGCGGATATCGCTCGATGCTTACCTCGCCGTTGCGTGCGAGAAGCAGCCGGATCCGGCAGGAGCCTTTCGCCCTCTCCTTCCGGACGGCGGATTCCAGGGCCGCCAGCACGGTCTCCCTGCGGAAGCGGAACCCGAAGTACCGTGCGGAGGAGGCGAGACGCCGGAGGTGTTCCGGGAGGAACCGGAATCCCTCGCCGGGAGACCACAGGAACGTCTCGATCAGGCGGAACGAGACCTGCGGCTCCGACAGGTACCTCCCCTTCAGACACGCTTCCAGGAACTCCTCCCGGGGGTCGGAATCCGAAACGATCCCGCCTCCCGCGCCGGCCGCGGCCTTGCCGTTTTGGAGCGTCACCGTCCGGATGGCGACGGAGAAGGTCATGTCCCCTCCCGGCAGCAGGATTCCGATCGCGCCCGTGTAGACGCCACGGGGCGAAGGCTCCATGCTCCGCAGCGAGCGCATGGCGGAGATCTTGGGCGCTCCCGTGACGGAGCCGCAGGGGAAGAGAGCCCGGAACAGGGAACCGACGGTCGATCCCGGGCGCAGCGTCCCGGTTACGGTCGAAACCATCTGCAGCACGGTGCGCAGCCTCTGCACCTCGAACAGCCGGGGGACGCGCACGGAGCCGACGTCGCACACCTTGCCGAGGTCGTTGCGCATCAGGTCCACGATCATCACGTTTTCTGCCCGGTTCTTCGGGTCGGCCTTGAGCGCCGACGCGGCAATGCGGTCCTCCGCCTCGTTCCGTCCGCGGGGGGCCGTGCCCTTCATCGGACGGACCTCGATCTTCCCGCCGCGAACGCGGAAGAAGAGCTCCGGGGATTGTGAGAGGATGCACCCCGCATCGGTCCGGAGAAATCCACCGAACTTCACCGGCTGGACGGACCGCAGCCGGATGTAGAGGGAGAAGGGATCCCCCGTGAAGGGGAAGGAGAACTTCCCCGTGAGGTTCGCCTGGTAATATCGGCCCGCCGCAATGGACCGGAGAATCTCCTCCACCCTGGAGCCGTACTCCGCTTCCTCGAAGGAAAACCGCGGGACGATCGGCTCCCCATGCGGGGTGGGAGATTCCCCGGGCTCCTCTTCCGCCCAATCGGCGGACCCGAACGCGTCCCACCGCCTGCGCATGTGATCGAACCGCAAGAAACCCGGGTACACGCCGAACCAGACGAGCGGGAATCCTTCCGGGGAGGCGTCCACGCGAGGGAATGCCGGGTCGAGAGAGAAACCCGCCTCGTACGAAACGAACCCGGCGACCGCGCACCCCTCCCGCTGGCTTGCGCCGGACTGCTCCAATACGCGCGGAACCTCTTCGGCGCGAGACGCCGAAAGAAGGGCGGCGGGGCTCCTCAGCAGGTAGGAGTACCGGTCCCGTGCGTCCGGACGCTGCGATTCGAGGAGGATCGCCCCTTCCTCGCCGGAGAACGGGAAGAAACGTCTTGCGGGAACGGATGAGAAATCCTCGGGGTCCATCGGGGAAGAGGTACCCCACGGGACCGATCCTGTCAAGCCGTCCTCAGGCCGGAAGCTCGAACTCCCCGCGGGCGAGCAGCGAAGCCATGTCGCCGTGGTCGGCCGGCGTCAATCCGCCGGGGGTTCCCCGGATTTCCGGGAGGACAGGGACCGCTTCAGGAGCGGGGGGGTGACAAGCGTCGTGATCATCACCATGAGCACGACCGCCGAATAGGTGACCGGCCCGATCACCGGCTCCCCCCCGAAGTACAACCCCGCCCCGATGCTCGCGAAGATCAGCCCCACTTCCCCGCGGGGGATCATCCCGAACCCCACCGCCCAGCGGTTGACCCCCTTGTCGACGACCCCCAGGGAGCACGCCTGCTTCCCCGCGACGGCGGCGACCGTGAGCGCCGCCGCCAGCGCCAGCGCCTTGGGAGAGGCGAGGACGCGGACATCCACCTTGTCCCCCATCAGCACGAAGAACACCGGGGCGAGGAAATCCGTGAGGGGCCGGAGCTTCTCCTCGAGTTCCTCGATCCCCCGGGCGCCGTACCGCTCGAAGTGGACAGGCTCCAGGATCAGGCCGGCGGCGAAGGCCCCGACGATCGGGGCAAGCCCCGCCAGCCCCGAGAGCCAGGAGAGGAGGAAGCAGAAACCCAGGGAGATCCCGAGCAGGACCCCCGACCCGCGCAGCCTCGCTCCGGTCGTATAGATCCGGGGCGTCAGGAGGGTGCCCAGCACCAGCGCCGCCGCGAGGAACCCGAAGGCCTGCAGGGCGATCCGGAGCTGGGGCCACACCCCCATCTTCTCCCCGGAGGCCGCCGCGACGATGACGCCGGAAACGGAAGCCAGGAGGATCAGCCCCAGGATGTCGTCGATCACCGCCGCCCCGAGGATGATCCGGGCCTCCTTCCCACGGGACTTGCCGATGTCCTGCAGGACCCTCGCCGTGATGCCGACGCTGGTCGCGCACAGGGTGGCCCCCAGGAATGCGTGGACGAAGGGGGAGCCGTCCGGAAGGAGCCAGATGCCGACGAGCCAGCCGAGGCCGAAGGGAACCGCGACGCCCACGATCGCAACCAGGAGCGAGGAGATCCCCACGTCCAGGATGTCGCGGATCGTCGACTCCAGACCGACCTCGAAGAGGAGGACGATCACCCCGATCCGGGACAGGATGTCGACGTACGGGTCGGCCCTCATCCCCTCCAGCCCGTGGATCCCGACGAGGGTCAGGTTCCCGAGGACGATCCCGGCGATCAGCTCGCCGAGCACGGCCGGCTGGCCCAGGCGCATCGCGGCGTGCCCCGCCAGCTTGGCGAATATGAGGATGACGACGAGATACCGGAGGAGCGGCAGGGAGGGGTCCTCGCCGGCGGCGTGCGCGATCCCGGGGAGAAGGGTCAGCACGATGACCGGGAACAGGATCCGCCGCGGGCAGCGGTTTCTTCTCATCGAAGGCTCCTTGCGCTCCCCCTGCCGGGACGGAGTATCCGCCCTTCAGGGAACGCCCACATTATATCCTCCCGCCGTGCGCTATACTTTCAGGGGCAGCAAAGACCCGCAGGAGGATCGACATGCCGCGCAAGCCGCCGAAGACGTACCGGACGCTGCAGAAGAACCACCCGGAGCTGCTGCGGGCCGTCGAGGCGCTCGGGGAGGCGGCCCGGAAGGCGGGGCCGCTGGACGGGAAGATCTCCCACCTGATCCAGCTTGCCGCGGCCGCGGCGGTCCGGTCGGAAGGGTCCGTGCACAGCCACGTGCGCCGGGCGCGGGAAGCGGGGGCGAAACCGGACGAGATCCGCCACGCCCTGCTGCTGCTCACGTCGACGATCGGATTCCCCGCGGTGGCGGCTGCCCTTACCTGGGCGGGGGACGTGCTCGAGAAGCGGGGGAACCGGACGCCGTGACGCTTGCCGATACCCTGTTCACCGCCCTCGACCCCGACCAGCGGCGGGCCGTCCTGCACGACGGGGGTCCCCTGCTGCTCGTAGCGGGGGCGGGGTCCGGGAAGACCCGCGCGATCGTCGCCCGGATCATCCGGCTCATCCGGGACGGCGTCCCGGCGCGCCGGATCCTTGGGATCACATTCACGAACCGCGCGGCGGGGGAGATGCGGGAGCGGGTGGAGAAGGCGCTCTCCGCCGGGGCGGATCCGTCCGTCGGGAATGTCGTGGGGCGCGCCTTCTTCGGGTTCGACTCCGGGTCGTCCGGCCTTCCCTGGCTGGGCACCTTCCACTCCTTCGGGGCCACGCTTCTGCGTCGGCACGGCGACCGCATCGGCCTCTCCCCCCGCTTCGTCATCTACGACACCCGCGACCAGCACGACGTGCTCCGCCAGATCCTGAAGGACCAGAACATCGACGAGAAGAAGTTCCCCCCGTCGAAATTCGGCTGGCTCATCGAGCGGGCGAAGCGGGACGGCGTGTCCGTGGAGTCTGCGGCGCTGGCCGCGGGGTGGCGGCTCATCTCCATGGCCGAAGAGGTGGGGAAGGCGTACGACGCGGCTCTCTCCGAGGCGGGGGCGGTGGACTTCACCGACCTCATCCGCCTGCCGGTGACGCTGCTCCGGGGGGCGCCGGACGTGCTCGAGGCGGTGCGCGCCGAGGTGCGGCACCTGCTGGTGGACGAGTTCCAGGACGTGGACGCGGCGCAGGCGGAGCTCACCGGGCTGCTCGCCCTGGGGGCCGACTCGTTCTGCGCCGTGGGGGACGAGGACCAGTCTATCTACGGGTGGAGGGGCGCCTCCGCCGCACCGATGCTCTCCTTCGAGCGGAATTACCCGAACGCGAAGGTGATCCACCTCTCCACGAACTACCGCAGCCGCGCCGCGATACTCTCCGTGGCGGGGGCCCTCATCGCGCGGAACCGGATGCGCCGGGAAAAGACGATCGTGCCCGCCCGGGAGGGGGGAGAGCCGCCCGCGATGGCGGTCTACGCCGACCAGGAGGTGGAGGCGCAGGAGGTGGCGACGGCCATCGCACGGGAGATCCGCGCCGGCGTGGCCCCGACGGAGATCGCCGTCTTTTACCGCGTGAACGCCCAGTCCCGCGCGGTCGAGGACGCGCTCCGGATGCTGCGGATCCCGTACGTCCTGCGCGGCGCCCTCTCCTTCTACGAACGCGCCTCGGTGCGCGACGCGGTTTCGTACCTGAAGTGGTTCCTCCACCCGGACGACGCCGTGTCGCTGAAGCGGATGCTGAAGTTCCCCCGGCGCGGCGTGGGGGACGTGACGCTTTCCAGGGCGCGGGAGGCGGCGCGGAGGGAGCAGATCCCCCTCTCCTCGGCCCTGGTCCGGATCCCCCACCTCGCCCCCCTGTTCTCCTACCGCGACCTGTGGCGCGCGGAGCTGCCGCAGCTCTCCCCCTCGGAGGCGCTGTACGCGCTGCTCAAGGGCGCCGGGTACCTCGACGCGCTGGAGGCGGCGGCCCGCGATACCGGGGCCGACCGGGAGGGGACGGGGAAAGAGGAAGACCTGGAGAACGTGCGGGAGCTGTTCCGGGTGGCGGAGGGGTTCCCCGGGACCGGCGAGGACGCGCTTCGGGAGTTCCTGGAGAAAATGACGCTGGCGGCCGAGGAGGCGGGGGGCGAGGAGTCCGAGGCGGTTCGCCTGATGACGCTCCACAACGCCAAGGGGCTCGAGTTCGACGTGGCGTTCCTCGTGGGGCTGGAGGACGGGCTGCTGCCCCACTCGAGGTCGGTGGACTCTCCCGCCGAGATCGAGGAGGAGCGGCGTCTCTTCTACGTCGGGTTGACCCGCGCCCGCGAGAAGGCGTTCCTCTCCCTGGCCCGCCGCCGCAACCTCTTCGGCTCCTTCCGGGATACCGTCCCTTCGCGGTTCCTGTACGACCTTCCGTCCTCCCTGGTGAAATGGGCGGACGCGCCGCCGGTCAAGGGGCCGCCCGCCCGGAGCGTCTACCCGCCGACGGCGACGCATCCGGCGTCGCCGCGCAGGAGCGAGCCGAGGTACGAGCGGGAGGAGGAGCCGCCTTCCGGCAGGCCGCGCAAGGTGAGGCACCCCGTCTTCGGCGAAGGGAAGGTCGAGGCGGTGGAGGGGGAGGGTGCGGACCGCAAGATCATCGCCCGATTCCCGGTCTACGGGCTGAAGAAGATCCTCGTCCGCGCCGTCGCGATGGATTTCCTGGAGTGACCGTTACGAGCCGATGAAGAGCTCGAACTCCCCTTCCCTCTCGCCTCCTTCGGGGCGGTTGTACGGGGTGGCGCCGGGGGTCTGCCCGCGCCTCCGGAGCACCGCGAACAGGAACGTGGCGGTCCCCGCGGCCAGCATGGCGATTAGCATGAAGTTGCGCGCCCTCACGGTCTCTCCCACCGGCCGGCGCTTCACGGGTCGGCCGGATGTTCATTGTAGAGGAAGAGTCCCCGGCCGCCAAGCCCAAAGGCGTTCCCCGGCGTCCTGATTCCCCGGAAAATACCGACGCAACGCCATTTTCCGGACCCCCGGGACCGCTTCGGTGGCTCGCTTGCGCGTCCTGGAAGAAACGTGGTACTCCTTAGTGGAAACTCCCCGCAGCCCCTCGAATCTAAGGAAGGAGTCGTGAATGTCCGCCGAGCGGTGGAAGGAAGACGAAGCTCTTCTGGAACGGCTCCGCAAGGGTTCCCCGGACGCGGCGAACGAGCTGCTCCGCCTCTTCCAGGGGAAGATCTTCAACCTGGCGATGTCGATCCTGAAGAACGAGAGCGACGCCGAGGAAGCAACCCAGGACGTGTTCATGACGGTGATCCGGAAGGCGGACACCTTCAAGGGGAACTCCGCCCTCTACTCCTGGATGTACAGGATCTGCGTGAACACATGC
>Ga0209253_10005557_pt1 | contig 10941 bp, 2 predicted proteins | sample FrelakmetBRP12BR_FD_187145 | JGI IMG/M metagenome (GOLD analysis project Ga0209253, IMG submission 187145) | Freshwater lake sediment microbial communities from the University of Notre Dame, USA, for methane emissions studies - BRP12 BR (SPAdes)... | ecosystem: Environmental > Aquatic >... | reverse complement strand
CGGAGATTCGCTTGCGGTGGCCCAGAAAGGGGAGTCGCTTCTCGGCCTTGGGAGGTATGATGATGCCCTTGATGATACCAACCAGGCACTTGCAGGATATTCCGACGCTGCGTGGATCTGGAACAACCGGGCAGTCGCGCTCACGAACCTCGGGCAGCAGAAGGAAGCGCGGGCTGCAATTGACAATGCCCGGATTTTTCCATCGGGGCGATCGGGATACTGATTGATCCTGTCACTCTGCAACAAAATACAGCCCTGGACACGATGACAGGATCAATGATCCAACCATATCTGCCTGATTCATGGCTATCCATCTCTACACAGGAAGACATCTATTTTTATCTTTTGGCTTCAAGATAGTTCCTTAACTGCAGATCTGGGAGAGGGGTTGCGTGCGTAAGGAGATGAGTGACCAGGAGGGGGCATATAAATGGTTCAACAGGGGGATCGCGCTCATCAAGCTGGGGAGGTATGAGGAAGCGACCGCTGAGTTTGACCGGGTGCTCACCGTCCTCCCACGCTATGCTGATGCATGGTATAACAAGGGCAATGCACTCAACCGGCTTGGGAGATATGAGGAATCGAACGCTGCGTACGACAAGACACTCGAGCTCAATCCGGATCATGCGGTGGCCTGGAACAACAAGGGATCTGCCCTCAATAAGCTCGGTCAGTACAAGGAAGCACTCACCGCACTCAACCGTGCGATCTCGATCGACCGTAACCAGGCAGTGATCTGGTTCAATAAGGGAACCGCGCTTGCCAACCTCGGGCAATACGACGAGGCAATCAGCGCATATGACAGGGCACTCAGCCTGCGCCCTGGTGATGCCGATGCCTGGAACAACAAGGGCGGTGTGCTGATCAAGGTCGGGAAATACAAGGATGCTGTCGCATCAGCTGACAAAGCGATCAGCCTGCTCCCGAAGTTTACCGGAGCATGGTTCACCAAGGGGAAGGCTCTCTGCAGGCTTGGCGAACTGGACGAAGCGCTCGGAGCGTGCGATATCGCAACTTCCCTTGATCCGGAATATGCAGAGGCCTGGAATGTCCGGGGTTTCATCCTCCGGCGCCTCGGAAGAAACGATGAAGCGGTGGAATCTCTTGACAGGGCGATCGGCATCCGCCCGGACTTTCCGGCCGCATGGTTTGCAAAGGCTGAGATCTTCCGGGACCTCGGGCAGGACGAGCAGGCAGGTGCGGCATATCAGAAAGCCGTAGAATTCGAACCAAAGTATTCGGACAAATGGTTGCAGAAACCAACAAGGTCGGAAGGTATACAGGAATCCCTTTCTGTTCTTTGGGAACCGAAAACGGACGTTGGACCGGCAAGGGAACTATTCGAGATCGCTCCCCTGAAAGAACAGGCAGAAGCTGAACCTCAAGTTGAGGTGACACCCATGCAGGAACCTGCAACTTCGGTAGAGATGCAGGAACCTCTACCTGTTCTTGCGGAACCAAAATCGGATGCCGGACTGGCGGGAGATATCTCCGAGACTGCTTTCCTGAAGGGATTGGCAGAAGCTGAACCTCGCACAGAAGAAACAGAGAAACCTCTTTCTGTTCTTACATCACCCGAAACGGGCGGCGGACCGGCAGGGGATATATCCGAGACCGCATTCCTGAAGGAATTGGCAGAAGCTGAACCTCACACAGAAGAAGCACAGCCGCAGGAATCCACAGTTTTGGCAGGCGGAATGGATATTTCCGAAATTCCATCAGGTCCTGAAATTGTGGTCGAACCGGTCAGCCCGAAACCTGATACCGTCACCCGGGCAGACGTGGTGGAATCCGTCAGGACAGAGCCTCCGGAAGGCCGCGTGCCTTCACCAAAGGTTCAGGAAGTGCCTCAGGCAGATGATGCGACAGCCTGGCATAACAGGGGGCTTGCACTTATCCCGCTCGGCGAGTACGAAGAAGCTGTGGAAGCGTACGAACGGGCACTTACCATCGACCCCGCCGATCCCATCATCTGGAATAACAAGGGAACGGCACTCAACAAGCTCGGGCGGCACCTTGACGCGATCGAAGCGTACGACCGCGCACTCGCACTTGATGAACACGATGCAATTGTCTGGTGCAATAAAGGCTCAGCCCTCAGGGAGCTTGGCAGGATAGAGGAAGCAACGGGCGCGTATGAAAAAGCGGTGTCCATCGATCCCCATGACGCTGTTGCATGGTTCAACAAGGCAATCATCCTTCACCTGCTCAACCGGAAAGAGGAATCACTGACCGCGTTTAATATCACCCTTGCCCTGGAACCACAGAACTCACGGGCATGGGAGATGAAAGGAGGCCTCCTCAGCGCCTTTGGCAAGCACGAGGAGGCGGTGGATGCCTGCGACCATGCCATTGCCATTGATCCCAATGATCCCGCCACATGGAAGATTCGGGGTTCGGCCTTACTGCACCTCGCAGGATATCATGACGCATTAGAATCTTTTACCCGTGCTCTGACACTTGGCGCCGACGATGCTGCCGTATGGAGCGGGAAAGGATCCGCCCTCTCGGGACTCGGGCGGTACGAGGATGCGGTCTCGGCCTTTGAAAAATCCCTTGAGCTCGATCCAAAGGATCCCTCCACCTGGAACAACATGGGACATGCCCTGAGTAATTTCGGAATGCTCAACGAGGCAATTTCTGCTTTCGAAAAGGCGATCGAGATCAACCCTGACGATGCTGTTTCATGGATCAACAAGGGGCACGCCCTCTCCCAACTCGGGCGATATGATATCGCAATCCTGTCATATGACAAGGCACTTGCGCTCGATGCCGGTAATCCCGTGGTCTGGTTCAGCAGAGGCGCAGCACTCGCGAGACTCAACCGGCATAAGGATGCCATCAATTCCTTTGACAGGGCGATAGCACTTCGTCCCGATTACGGAGACGCCTGGTATGGCAAGGGATCAACGCTCGCAGCTCTTGGCAACAACGAACAGTCACTCGCCGCGATTGACCATGCCCTTGTTCTCGAACCGGATCATGCAGCGGTCTGGAACCTTCGGGGAAATATTTTCGTCTCACTGGGAAGAGATGAGGATGCGATCACGTCCTTCGAAAAATCCATACATATCGATCCTGACAATCCTGCAGTCTGGCAACGCAAAGGGGAACTTTTGTATAACCTGAACCAGTACCATGACGCGCTGATATCTTTTGAGCATGCGATTAGCCTCGAACCTGACAACACTGAGCTGTTAAACCACAAGGGGGAGGTGCTTTTGCACCTTGGAAGGGGTGATGAGGCGTTCGGGGTATTTGACCGGGTGGTTGCGCTCAAACCCGAAAGTCCGGTTGCATGGGCTGGCCGGGCTGAGGCATTTGCATTAAAAGGAATGAATGACAAGGCCGTGGAGTCATTTGCGCGTGCGCTTTCAATCGATGACAAGAACAGCAGGATCTGGTGCAGGAAAGGCGAGATTCTCCTTGCATCCGGGCATGATACTGAAGCTGTTGCCGCGTTTGAGGCGGCTATCGCACTCAATCCGAATGAAACAGCCGCATGGGCAGGCGAGGGCACGGCGTACGGCAACCTCAGGGAGTTTGAAAAGGCAATAAAAGCGCTCGATACTGCATTGCCATCACGTCAGGACGATCCAACCCTGTGGACAAAAAAAGGGACCGCACTCATTTCGCTCGGGCACCCGGATGACGCCCTTGCGGCATTCGGCCGCTCTATCGCACTGCAGCCTGATGATCCCGCTGCATGGTCAGGAAAGGGAATGGCGCTTGCTTCCCTCGGGCACACACAGGAGGCACTTGAGGCTTTTGGCAGGGCACTGGATCTTAACGCAGGTTTGCCTGACACGTGGACAAAAAAAGGTGAGGTGCTCATCACCCTCGGGCGCGTGGAAGACGGGATCACCGCATTCGACCGTGCAATCTCTCTCCAACCCGATCACGAGACCGCATGGTCAGGAAAGGGAATGGCGCTTGCTTCCCTCGGGCGGTTTGAAGACGCGCTTGAAGCATTCGAGAGGGCACTTGCTCTTGTACCTGATGATGAGGGTGTATGGGCAGCAAAGGGGACTGCACTCATAAACCTGCGCCGATATGAAGAATCCATCGCAGCGTTTGATCGGGTACTGGCTCTGCATCCGGGGAATGCAACTGCACTTTGCCAGATGGGACGGGCACTTCATGCACTGGGGAGGTACCCTGAAGCGCTGGATTCATTCGAACATTCACTTGCACTGGAAACGGGGAATCCCGGGGGGTGGGCAGCAAAGGGAAACACGCTGAGCAACATGGGACGATATGAAGAGGCGGTCCGTGCCTATACGAGCGCACTCACTCTTGATCCATCTGATCACGTTGTATGGAACAACAAGGGATCAGCATTCAACGAACTCGGGCACTTCGACGAAGCAATCGAGGCATATGACAAGGCACTGGAACTGAGTCCCGGCGATCCCATCATCTGGAACAACAAGGGATCAGCACTCATGAATAATGGAAAGTTTAGTGAGGCAATCAGTGCCTACGATATGGCAATCGGGCTGGCACCGTCCTCTCCACAACCGTGGTACAACAAAGGGCACGCCCTCAGTTTACGCGGGCTGCACGAGGACGCTCTTGCTGCGTATGAAACTGCCCTGACCATTCTCCCTGCGCATGCTGACGCATGGTTCAGCAAGGGACAGGTTCTCCGGTCCCTCAATCGCTCTGACGAGGCAATCGCCGCGTACCGGAAAGCGATCGAGATCAGGCCGTCCCATGCGGACGCCTGGTTTGGTCTGGGAACGGCGTTTGAAGAACAGCAGCAGTTTGATGAGGCAATCGCCGCGTTTGACCACTCACTTTCGACAGATCCTGACAACGCACGTCTCTGGTTCGCAAAAGCGCGTGCATTACGAGCTCTTAAACGCTCTCCAGAAGCCCTGCAGGCGTACGATCGGGCGATCACACTCCAGCCACATGAAGTCGAGTTCCTGCTTGCAAAAGGTGAGATCCTGCATACCATGGGCAGGCTTCAGGAGGCGGTCGATACCTATGACCGTGCAGTTTCTATTGATGCAGGATCCGCTGAGGCATGGTTCTCCAAAGGCGCTATCATGTATAACCTCGGGAGGTACCGTGAAGCGGTCCTGTCACTCGACCGTGGACTTGCCATCATCCCGGGCAATGCAGATGCCCGGGCGGTCAAAGGGCAGGCACTCGAAAGTATCGGACGGGGAGAAGAGGCAATTAATGAATACGATCAGGCCCTTTCAGCCCGGCCTGAAGATGCCCACCTGTGGAACCTGCGGGGGAACGCCCTTTCAGGATTCGGGCGATACGAGGAGGCATTGCAGGCATTTGACCAGGCAATTGCAATCGATCCGGATGACGCAGTCTTCTGGAACAGCCGGGGAAATACCCTGTCAGCACTTGGGCGGTATCCGGAGACAATAATCGCGTACGATAAAGGAATCGCGCTCGAACCTGAGGACCCGATACTCTGGTTCAACCGGGGGCTTGCTCTTTCCAGCCTGGACAGGAACGAAGACGCGCTGGAGGCCTATGACCACGCCCGCGCGCTTTCACCGGATGACGCTGAGATATGGAATAACCGCGGCAATGCCCTCGATTTACTCGGAAGGCATGGGGACGCGATTGAAGCCTTCGACCGGTCAATCGAACTCGCCCCCGATAGTCCATTGGTCTGGTACAACAGGGGAAATGTGCTGCGCAAACGTACACGGCTTAAGGATGCTGTGGATTCATACGACCATGTGCTCGCACTTAATCCCAAGGATGCAGAGGCCTGGTTTAGCAAGGGATCGGCACTGCACGAACTGGGTGCGCATGCAGAAGCGGCCCGGGCACTCGACTATACACTCTCGCTCGTCCCGGACAATGCTGGCGCATGGTACTGGAAAGGCCAGGCGCTGACCAGCATGGGACATAACGAGGAGGCAGTTGCGGCCTTTGATCGATCACTTGCCATCGAGCCTGAATCTGTTGAGGCGTGGTATGGGAAAGGACAGGCATTCAGCCTGATGAACAGGTACGAAGAAGCAGTGATCGCATATAATGCGTCGCTCGCCATAGATGACCGTTCAGCACCGGCGTGGTTCGGCAAGGCGGATGCACTCCAGCACGTCATGCAGTTAAAAGAAGCGGTTGCCTCGTACGAGAGCGGGCTTGCTATTGATTATGGCAACGCTTCTGCATGGTACAACAAAGGCAATGCCCTCTGCGACCTCGGGCAGTACCATGAGGCACTCACCGCGTATGAACGGGCTCTCGCAATCGATCCCAACCGGATTGGCTCCTGGAACGGGAAGGGATCTGCACTTATGGGCCTTGGACGGCTCGATGAGGCAGTGGCTGCGTATAACCGAGCCCTTGCTTTTGATCCTGAGGATCCTGTCGTCCTTTACAACCGGGGGGCTGCACTGGAAGGAATTGGGCGGTATGCAGAATCCCTGGCTGCGTATGATATGGCGCTGAAACGCCTGCCAAACGATGGGGATCTCTGGCATCGCAGAGGAGTTGTTCTTTTAAGGCAGGGCGAGCCGGAAGGCGCGATTGCATCGTTTGACGAGGCACTTGCGGCAAAACCTGATGATGCTGATATCCTCCACAACAAAGGACTCGGTCTGTTCCGTCTCGGCAGGTTTGAAGACGCAATAACCACGCTCGATAAAGCGCTTGTTCTTAACAAAACCGACGCAGCTGCATGGAACAGCAAGGGATCGGCACTCAACATGATTGGGCGAAATAAGGAGGCAGTGACCGCGTATGACCATGCCCTTGCCATCAGCCCCAATGACGCCGATATATGGTTTAACAAAGGCAATGTTCTCTCCGATGTGGGACGGTATAAGGAGGCAGTGGAGGCATACGACCGTACCCTCGCGATCAAACCGGATGACAGCGAAGCATGGGAAAACAAGGCGCTTACACTGACTGCGCTGGGCAGGTCAGCTGATGCCCTCACCGCACTTGACCGAGCGCTTGCCATCGATCCTGAGAATGCTGATGCCTGGAACAACAAAGGAACGATTCTCGACAGGCTTGGCAGGCATTCCGAGGCAGTGGTGGCATTTGAAAAGACACTTGCAATCAGTCCGTCTCATAAGGATGGGTGGAAGAATAAGGGACTAACGCTCAACAAGATGGAACGGTATGAGGAGGCAGTAGAAGCCTACGACCACGCCCTTTCCCTTGATCCCGACCATTCTCTCGGATGGAACAACAAGGGCAATGCACTCCACAGGCTCGGGCGGCACGAGGAGGCAATTGCTGCATACGATGAGGCGCTCGCCCGCCACCCGAACCACCCGGTGGGCTGGAAGAACAAAGGTCTCGCCCTCCACAAACTCGGGCGGTACGAGGATGCGGTGGCAGCATACGACCGCGCCCTTTCCATTAAACCGGATGACCCCGATCTCTGGTACAACAAGGGCAACGCCCTCAACCGTCTCGGGCGGTTCCGTGAGGCTCTCTCAGCTCTCGATAAAGCACTCGCCCTCAAACCGGATGACGCGAGCGCGTGGAATAACAAGGGATCAGCCCTGAACCGCCTCAACATGCATAGCGACGCAATCCTTGCCTATGACAAGGCACTGGAGATCAACCCGGACGATGCCGATGCGTGGTTCAATAAAGCGAATGCCCTGATAAAACTCGGGAGGATCCAGGAGGCGATCGATATGTACGACCATGCACTCGCCATTAATCCTGATGATGCAAGCGCGTGGAACAATAAGGGATCTGCTCTGGACAGGATGGGGATGCATGCCGAAGCTGTTGAAGCCTATGACCGTGCGCTCGCCCTTGATCCCGACCATGCGGTGGGGTGGATCAACCGTGGGACTGCCCTGAAGAAACTGGGGCGGTTTGAAGAAGCAATTGCTTCGTATGAGAAGGGGCTGTCCATCGAACCCAAGTATGCGAAGGGCTGGTTCTCCAAGGGGACGGCTCTTGGCGAACTCCGGCGGCATACCGAAGCGCTTGCGGCGTTTGACCGCGCACTCGCCCTGAACCCCGATGACTCCCTTGCATGGATCAATAAGGCGGCTGCTCTTCAGATGCTCGGGCGGTACCGGGAAGCGCTCGCTGCCTACAACCGCGTCCTCTCCCTTAACCCCCATGATGAGCGGGTGCAGCGGATGAAAAATGACCTCATTCTGCTCCTGAAGAAGGGTTAACCGGTTTCTGGGCATTCTCTTTCCTTTTTTATAGAATGGAAAAGGCTTATTTTGATAAAAGGACATCAATGCCAAAACATGGCTTAAAACCAAAGTTTTTGTAACAGGCGGACAATCACTCATATATCTGTGGACAGGGAGTGTCCACGATGAGGTGTTTATTCCATGCCAGATGAGCCCAAAAAAGCAGAACAAAAAGTTGAGGAAGGAGTGAAGGGACTGACCACGGGGGCAACAGGATTCAAGGACGAATTCCTTGATTTTCTCAAAAAGTACCAGGTCATTGGGCTGGCTGTCGCGGTCGTGATCGGTGCTGCGGCAACCAAGCTGGTCTCAGCAGTCGTGAGTGATCTCATCATGCCAATCATCGCTGTCCTGGTACCGCAGGGTGACTGGAGGACTGCGGTCTTCCAGGTAGGACCGGTAAGGTTCCTGCTCGGGGATCTGGTTGGCGCGATCATCGACTTTGTGATCATTGCACTCGTCGTCTTCCTCACAGTCAAGTATGTCATGAAGGGCGACACCAAGAAAAAGATCTGATCACATTCTTCTTGAGCGCTTCGCGCACATCGAAGAAAATATAATTTTCTTCCAGAGTTTGACTCGTCGAAAAAGACCTGATGATCTTTTTCCCGGGCGCTACGCGCACCCCGAAGAATCTGAAATCAGACATAATTTTTTCTCATGCGGTACGTGCGTACTGTATCAATCCGGTTTGTTCGGTAGGCCTGTTCCCAAGGCCAAAGGGTCTGATTCATGTAGTTACCGGTCTTGTTGTATTAAGGGTGTATCAGGGACTTGATGCCCCTTCTCCTTTTCTTCCATGGTTCCAACAAGCACAAGGATCGCCGGCATGACAATAATTGCTCCCGCAAGCGCAAAAAAGACAGATATCACCGTCACGGTGCCGAAGTTACTGATGATACCAAAAGTCGAGATCATAAGGGCAGCAAAACCAAAGACTGTTGTCATCCCCGACACGGTAATTGCAGTCCCGATTTGCTGGATGCTGTGGCGGATGGCCGGAATGAGCGCCATGCCATTTTGCCTCTCCTCATAGCACCGCTCCATGATCAGGATCGTGTATTCAGACGCCACCCCGACTGACATCGAACCGAGCGTTGCGGTGAGCGGAGTGTAGTCAATGGCAAGAAGGTACATGATAAGGCCATTCCAGCCCACAATAAGCACGATGGGGACGAGGGGGGTCGCCGCCTTTGTGAATTTCCGGTAGACACAATACAGGAACACAAGGATCATCACAAACCCGAGAACAGTCATCTGGGTCTTACCCGCACGGATCTCCCGGATCAGGTTGGTAAACATCTCACCCATCCCGGTGAAGGAAGCCGAGATTCCCGGCGGAGGGGATTTCCATTCCAGGTCCTTTTGCATCTGATCCATCATTGACATCGCAACATCGTTGGGCATGTCAACGGTCGAAAATTCGATCACCGCCTCGGTCGTGCCGCTTACGAACCGTGACCGGATTCCTTCCGGGATCCGAATGAGAACTCCGTCAATCTCCGGGTTTGTCCCTGGCAGCACCCCGCCGTTATACTGGATGAGGTAGGTCACGATGCTCCTTGAGCCGGTTATCTTGCTGTTGTGCGTCTCTTCGTACTGCTGAAACTCGTGCATCCACTGGACAGAATCGACTGAAAGGACATTGTCTCCCCGGACAAGCACCGGCGTCGTTGACGTCTCACCCATCGTTCGCTTCACCTTGTCAAGGTTCACCTTTGCGGGCATGCCGGCAGGAACAAAAGTTTTCTCATCGGTGTTCACGATGATCTCGTTGTCCATCTGGAAGCCGATAAACGCGAGCAGGATACAGACGATCAGGACCGGCACCGGGTTTTTTGCTACTTTTTCCACGACGCTACCAACGAGTCCGTTGAACCGTTCGACATTTGATTTCCTCCCATTTTTTTGTTTTTGGTTCTTTTCAACAACAGGACGGTAGGCAGTGAGGATGCCCACCGTGGGAACGATCACAATTGAAGCAAGGTAACAGCAGGCAAGCCCGATCACACATACTAGGCCGAAACTCCGGATCATGGGAAGGGGCGAGATCCAGAGTGCAAGAAAACCCATCGCGGTTGCGACCATCGCATAGAGAACTGAGGGGCCGGCCTTTGTAATCGTCGTTTCGACTGCTTCGGGAAGGGGCGATTTGCGTGCTTCCTCATCAAACCGGGAATGGAACTGGATGGCGTAATCGATCCCGATCCCGATCATGACCGGGAATGCACCAATCGTGACCATCGTGATCGGCATACCCGCAAGACCGATTATTCCAAATGTCAGGATAAGGCCTGTACCGACGACAAAGACCGGAAGGAGCCGGTAACGGACGTGCCCGAACAGGAGGCCGACAGCAAGAACCATAAGGACCATGGCGACAAGGATGAGGGTGCCCATGGATTTGCCCATCTCAGCGGACATTTCCTTTGAGAATGCCGGGTTCCCCGTAACAACCACACTGACTCCCGGAGGACAGTCAGACAGGCTCACCCGTTTATTCAAAGCATCGATGAGCGCGAACTGCTGTGAGTTTTCAAGACCCGGTTCAAGCGTGACCACCGAGATCGCCATCATGTGGGACGGGACATACCGCATAATAATTTCCGGCGGGATTTGCTCTTTGATTCGTTGGATTTCTGCCTTGTTTTTTGGCAGGACACCCCCATTCTGGCTTTTTACCATGTCAGCAATACCCGATGCGCCGGCAACATAGCGCTCCCTGGTAAGGTCTTCCTGCAACCGATCGATATAGGCAAGTACAACAGGATCCAGGACA
>Ga0209253_10005556_pt1 | contig 10942 bp, 6 predicted proteins | sample FrelakmetBRP12BR_FD_187145 | JGI IMG/M metagenome (GOLD analysis project Ga0209253, IMG submission 187145) | Freshwater lake sediment microbial communities from the University of Notre Dame, USA, for methane emissions studies - BRP12 BR (SPAdes)... | ecosystem: Environmental > Aquatic >... | reverse complement strand
CCGACCCTGGGCCAAGGCTCCTCCCTTGACCTGGAGGTAATCACCCAATTTCAGCTCCCAAACCGGGTCCTCCTCACCTAGTTGGATGGCTTTACAGTCTACCCCCATCGTAAAATTGTTCGAGCAAATATAAGCAGTAGAGTTCTGATCAATTCCAATCAGATCGCTTTGGCGATCGGGAAGACGGATATTCGATAACACCCGGCTAGACTTATCCATCCACACCAGGCGGGTATCATTATAATCACTGGAATAAAATAACCATACGAGCTGTTCGGGAGTCGTACCCTGGCTTATCGGTGGCATTTCAGTTGTACCCGCATTGTTCCAGCTTATCGGAGGGTTCGTCTTGACACCCTCCTTGGTAGCTACCCAACCCATGACGCCATGTCCAGTGCGTATATAAGTCTTGCCATCAGCGCCCACGAAGAAAGCCGGTGTTGTCAATTTAATTTCTTCACCGGTTAGCTGGCCGAGGTTTAAGGGTGCCCCACTTTCCGCAGAGATAGCCCCATTCACGAGGAATACATATCCCTCGCCTGCACTTAAAATTGGAGGTTCTTCTGCATACCCGTCGAAAGCGGTAACAAACCACAAAGGTGTTCCATCCGGCGATAGTGCCTGTACTGAATCTACTCGTGTGTAATAGATATTCCCTTTTGAATCCACAACCGGTCCGGAGGTGCCTTCGCGACCTCCCTCGGGCACATACCTCCAAAGTGATTGCCCATCCGGAGAATATGCCGATAATCCCCCGCCGGTATCGCTCACATACACTTCTCCTCCTGGACCTAATGCAGGTGATCCTACCGGCAACCCTTCCATTTCGGCTCGCCAAATTTCCTGGCCTTCAGGGTTAATTGCCAGCAGCTGATTTCCAGCGGTAGCAATATACAACGTGCCATCCGCGGCAACCACCGGTCCGCCCACAAATTGATTATCTGCCTGGAAGGTCCACAGTATATCCGCAGTTTTGGGTCCACTGGCTCTGATCCAACGTGTGCCTTGGGCATCATGCCACTCCCCTGCCCATAAATGACCTCCTGGAACGACCAGGTATTCCTGCTCCGCTACCGGTTTCTTTATCGGTCTTGTCCCATTCCAAATCGTCCACCCTCCGATGACCAGGATCAACGCACCCGCCAGTCCCAGACGGACAGTGTTTCTATCCAACCAGTCGGTCGCCCGGGGTGAAAATGTCCCCTCCCACCATTCCCCGAACCTCCCACCGATGATCCAGGAGCGGCTTCTTCCAACAACCATCTGCCGGCTCAGTCTCAATCTTAACCCTTCACCTAATAAATTAAACCCTAAAATCGTTAAGAAAATGAAGCTGCCTACAATGATAAGAACGAGCGGTTTGGTTAGAGTAACCAGTGCTGAGGACAACATCTGGCCCAGTTCAGGTAGACCTGTGGTATTGACCGCAACAAAATCTGAAATTTCGATCCAGATACCTCCCCCGATGTAATATCCGAGAAAGCCCAGCTCGGATACCACCATCAGCGTTGCGCTGATCTCGAAAGCCAGCAGCATCCAAACCAGCGGAGATATTTGATGGAGCACATGCTTGCGGAAAATTCGCGTCTCAGATGCGCCGAGTGCTTGCGCGGCTTCGATATACGCCTGGCCTTTAATAATCCGAGTTTGAGAGGAGATAATCCGCGCCGTTTCAGCCCACCCGGTTAATACCAGCCCAAAGATAAACGCAGACAGCCCCTTCTGGATACCAACTGCGGTGATGCCGATCAAGGCAACGATCAATACGGGGATCGCGATTGCAGCCGAGAGGATCGTATCCAGGATGCGGCCTCGCATTCCAACCGACCATCCAATAAACACGCCCAGGAATAAACCCATAATCAGCCGGATAGCAGCAACAACCCCGACCAATATCAAAGTCGGGCGAACTCCCCAAAGCATGCGGCTGAGCAGGTCACGGCCGAATTGGTCAGTCCCTAAAGGGTAACTGGGCAAAGTAAATGGCGGGTACGGCGGTCGGACAATCTTCCCGTCAATCTTTAATGCATAATTTTCTTGCATGGGATCTTTCAATGCCCAGTCTTGGCCCTTGATGGCCATCAAGAAAATCAATAGGGTGATCAGTCCGCCAATAAGCAGTGGCCAGTTGATCCTCCGGAGCGAGCGTAGAAGATTGTTCTCGTTATCCGAGGAGTAATCTCTTATCCGCGGAAGAGAGCGGGAAGGGATTGATTTAATTCCCTCGCTCATGCCTCAACCTGCCTGGGATCGAAAATCCGTACCAGTACTCCAGCGATCAGATCGGTTAGCAAGAAGAACGCTGCCAGGACGGTGAGGATTGCAGCCACTAATGGAGGCAGGAGAAAATTATCCCCCGGTGAAGTCAGAACCACGGTAGATGCCAACAACCGCCCAAAACCAGGCCAGCCAAACAAACGCTCAATGATGATCAGCTCTGCCACCATTAGCCGTAAGGAGGCTGCGATCGTGATCACTACCGCAGCTAAGATGTTGCGAAAGGCAATCCGGTTGCGAATCGATTTCAGGGGATGCCCAAAGCTGCGCGCTGCCACCACGTACTGCTTACCCATTTCTTCGACCAGCATTCCGGAGGTGATTTGGGCAATTTTTACAGTGGGTAAGAACATCAACGCAAGTGTCGGTAACACCAGGTGCATGTCCCACCCATAGCCCTGGAATGGAAAAATTGGATCGGCTCCTGGTCCCCAAATTACATACAATACTGATACAGCGATTAGCAGGATACCAATATAATAGCTGGGCGATGCCAGACCAACCGTGATGATTGCAGTCAGCCAGGCGGATACTTTGGGTGGTGTGCTGCGCACCGCATTTAAGCCGAGAGGCACCCCAACAACGATGCTCCCGATCAAAGCCAAAGACAGCAAACCAAGGCTGACGAGGCCGGTTCTGACCAGCATAGTGGCGATTGGCTCACCCTGCGGCATGCTGCCAAAATTTAACTGCAGCACGCTTTTTAAGTATTCGATATACAGGGGGAGTATTGGCTCGAGTTTGCCTCCGATAACGCCGTAGGGATTGCGAGCAGCTTGGATTGGTCCCAGGTAGTAAGCATAAGCAAATCCCAGGAAATTCGCCAGGAGCAGTACGAATGGAAAGATTGCCAGGCGCCTGATCACGAATCGTGCCATCTACCCGGTCTCCGCTATCTCATAATATCGCTCAGCACAATATGGTTACTCTCTAATTTCAGAGAGAGTTCAATTCGGGTCACAATTGGGATGATAAGATTCTAGCCGCGCAATCTCCAGGTCGCGAGGGTTATTCATTACCGCAACCAGGATCAGAGCAGTTGGTAGAAGGATAGCCGTCATCGATTGATAATCAGATCTCCTCCAACTAATCCTTTGTGGCGGAAACAACCCTGCATCTCAAGTATCCAGCGCCAAGCACTAGCAGCAATGGTGTGCACCTCAGACCGAACGACAGCCTCGACCCTTTTACTTATCTAAAGCCCAACCGCTTCATTCAACTCTATTATGGCTGCGTCGATCTCTGCGACTTGCTTCTGAACATCTTTCCAGTAATCGCGCTCGTGCCATTGGGCAAGAATCTCCTCGTAGGTCCTTCCCTGCTGCTCTACCCAGGTGAAATATTTCAGGTTGTGGACCCGTCGCCGGTCGGCATAGGTCAGCTCGATCAAGTTATCCGTAGATGCGCCTTGTAAATACTGAGCGTAGTGGGCAGCTGCATCCAGCTCGGTATATTCACCGTACTCCTCGTGCATCTCATGCAGCCGGCTGCCATACAGCTCCATCGAATCAGTCAGTATAGTCAGGACAATATCATGCTCGCCCATCTCATAATACTTCGCCATCTTGATCGCCGATAGCACGTTCGATATTCCGGAAAAGCCGAGCAGGTTGAGCCGGCTGGCAACATCTTCCGGTACTCCCTGCCTGACGAGATAACCGAGTCCGGCAGGCTCATTAAACAGCCGAGCCAGGCTTACCACGGCATTATCGTCGATAGCCACTACCATATCGGTGTTCTTGACATTGTGAATCCACGGCACATGCTTATCGCCGATGCCCTCAATGCGGTGGGCGCCAAAGCCATTCTCAAGTAGGGTGGGGCACTGCAGCGCTTCGCTGGCCGCGATCTTGCTCGATGGAAAGACCTGTTTCAAGTAATCACCGCTGGCGATCGTACCGGCTGAGCCGGTGGCAGAAACCGTGCCCCGGTACTCATCTCGTGGACCCATCACCTTTCGCAGCACTTCCTCCATGGCATGCCCGGTGACCTCGTAATGCCAGAGATAATTGCCGAACTCTTCGAACTGGTTGAAGATCATCAGGTCCTGGCCTGAGGCGCGCAGCTCCCAGCACTTGTCAAATATCTCTTTGACATTCGATTCACTCCCGGGAGTGGCAATCACCTCTCCGGCGATTTTCGACAACCAATCGAAGCGCTCTCGGCTCATTCCTTCTGGTAAGATTGCGATCGATTCGCACCCCAAGAGCGCCGAGTCATACGCACCACCCCGGCAGAAGTTCCCCGTCGAAGGCCAGACGGCTTTTTGAGTGCTCGGTTCGAACTGCCCGGTGACTAACCTTGGGACCAGGCAGCCGAAAGCCGCGCCGACCTTATGCGCGCCGGTCGGGAACCATTTCCCGATTAATCCGATCACACGCGCTGGTGTACCCGTCAGGCTGCTCGGCAGCTCGATGAAATTCACTCCACCAAAGCCGCCTCCATGAGAGACCTGCTCATTCTTCCAGGTGATCCGGAATAAATTGAGCGGGTTGACATCCCATAAACCCACATTTCTGAGCTTTTCTTTCACAATATTCGGGATCAACTCCGGGTTTTTCATCTGGGCAAAGGTAGGGATAATGATATTGCGATCACGCACGCGTCGGATTGCTCTTTGGCGTCGATCAGGCTGAACGTCTAAATTAATCCTTGTCATAGCAGCTACATTTCTCCTTGTAGTTAAAGATTAGGCTTCATCGCTTGGAGGAGCCTCGCGAACGATATATAATGGTCTTCCTTTGGCCTCGTCATATAGCCGGCCCACATATTCTCCTAAAATGCCAAGGGATATCAGCTGAACTCCTCCCAGAAACAGCACAGCCACCAATGTCGTCGCTTGCCCGGCAAAGGCCTCTTGTGATCCGGTAATTCGCATGTAAGCAACCACGGGGATTGCGAATATGCTGATACCCGCGGAGATAAATCCCAGGTATGTAGCGATCTGCAAAGGGATATAAGAAAAGCTGGTGACTGCATCCCAGGCAAACTTAAACATCTTCTTAAATGGGTATTTCGTCTCGCCGGCATGCCGCGCCGCCCGCCGGTACTTCACCCCCGTCTGGTTGAATCCAACCCAGACGGACATGCCGCGTAAAAACCGGTGGCGCTCACGCATATGCTTGATCACGTCCACAACCTTGCGGTCAAGCAGCCGAAAATCTCCCGTATCCAGTGGTATTTTGACATCTGTAATACGGTAGATCATACGATAGAATATCGAAGCGGTAGCCAGCTTAAACCAGCTCTCTCCTTCTCGCTCCGAGCGTATCGCATAAACTACCTCGTAGCCTTCCCGCCACTTGGCAATCAAATCCAGGATCACCTCCGGCGGGTCCTGCAGGTCAGAATCGATGATCACCACCGCCTGCCCGCGAGAGTAATCCAGCCCGGCAGTAACCGCCAGCTGGTGGCCAAAATTGCGCGCAAATATCACCGGGCGGACACAGGCATCCTCACGAGAGATCTGGCTGATCTTCTCCCGCGAGCCATCCGTTGAGCCATCATCCACCATGATGAGCTCCCACTGTTCCCCGGTTGAATCCATTACTTCTTTTACTCGCCGGTAAAGCTCGGGGAGGTTTTGCGATTCGTTATAAATTGGCGCAATAATCGAAAACGCTGGCGTCGGCATAAAATTATTTTATCACTCGCTTCACCGCCTCCAGGCTGGGCTCGATGATAGGGGCTTCGTTGACCGCTTGCATCGCTGCTCTCACATCCTTCAACCCGCTGCCTGTATTGATCACCAATACCTTATCATCCGGGCTGATCTGGTTTTGCTGCAGGGCCCTGACCATACCTGCATACGCTGTCGCCCCTGCTGGTTCTGCGAAGATGCCCACCCTACCCAGCTCCGCAATCGCCCGCAGTATTTCGGCATCGCTGACAAGTATATAGCCGCCACCGGTTTCACGCGCTGCGCGCACCGCCCGCACACCATCCCGCGGCAGGTCGACGGAGATGCTGTCTGCCAGGGTATTGGCGCTTACCGGGATAATGGTTTCAACCCCGGCATTGAACGCATTGGCAATGGCAGCCGAGCCCTCCGCCTGCACACCGATGATCCGTGGGATTCTCTCAAGCCACCCCAGAGCAAGTAAGTCCTTAAATCCCTTGTGGATGCCCGAGATAATGTTCCCATCGCCTACCGATACGAACAGCACAAGCTGTGAAATGGCCTCAGAGTTACCAGGATTTTTTAAACCGAACAGATTTACCATCCACTCCCACACTTCAAAAGCAGCTGTTTTCTTCCCCTCGGCGGTGAAAGGGTTGTATCCCGTATTACGGCAGTACCAACCAAATTCTTGAGCAGCTAAAATAGTCAAATCGAAAGCGTCATCGTAAGAGCTATCGACAAGGATTACCTGCGCTCCAAAAACGAGTAGTTGGGCAACTTTCGCGGGGGGTGCTGTTCGAGGAGCGAATATCACGGCTTTCTGACCCACAGCAGCAGACATCCCTGCCAGGGCAGCACCTGCATTGCCAGTCGATGCGGTTACGACCACATCTGCGCCGATCTCTCTCGCACGTGCAACGACGATAGCACTGGCTCTATCCTTAAATGAAGCAGTCGGGTTGCGGCTTTCATCTTTGACCCACAGAGAGTTAATACCCAATGATCGCGCCAGTCTCTTCAGAGCGTATACAGGGGTACCACCTGCTGCACGGAAGGGTGTCCCTTCGCCTCCTGGATCGCTTACCGGTATCAGGGGCAGGTAGCGCCACAAAGATGGCTCTTTCGAGTTTAACAAAGACAGGATGCTCACATATTTACGGATCGCATCATAGTCCAGGAGAATATCCAGGTTGCCGCCATCCTTTGGGCAGGTATAGGTGATCTCCTCCGGTCCATAATTCGTCCCGCAAAGTGAGCAGGCATATCCGGCAAACTTATTGATCATGGGTAGTCCCATCAGTGTTCATCAGGCAACAGAAGAAAATGAAGAATACTCACATAGCCCTCCCAAAGCATTTCTGCCGTTATAAGCTGGGGTGGAGGGATTTCTAGCGCAGTTGGGCATAAATAAGCCTTCAGTTATACCCTGTGCCGCCCAGCTGCTTAAAGTGTTTGGCGTAGATGATCTAACTTAAGGGTCATTTGTGCCGCCAAGCACTAGCTGAATTAAAGGCCTCGTTCTCCACGAATATATGGAGTCCCGAGCGCAGCAGGCGACCCTATTCGTTTCCGTACCGCCTCGCGGGAGCCGATTACCAGCACGATGATTGTAAAGGCATAAGGCAGCATTTGCAGGAAGAATCCCAGATATGGGTTATAGTAGAACGGATTAGCCAGGCCGAGCAAGATATTCGGTCCCTGGATATCCAGGATCAGCCGCCTCAACGCCCCAAAGGTATACGCACCAAAAGCTGCCCGAAACGGATCCCATTGGGCGAAGATCACTAAACCAACCGCGATCCAGCCCTGTCCTGCCGTAGTCAATTCGCTGAACCAACCGGGCGAGATTGCCAGGCTGATTGTTGCCCCGGCCAAGCCCGCCAGCAATCCCCCCACAAATACATAGAAGTAGCGCAGCCGGTAAACATTGATGCCGAGTGAGTCAGCCGACGAAGGTTGTTCTCCAACCGCGCGCAGGTGCATCCCCGGTCGCGTGCGGTTGATGTAATACCAGGCCAATGGCACAAGTAGGTAACCGACATAGACAAGGATGCTGTGATCGGTAAAAAATATCGGGCCGATAATGGGGATTTGGGAGAGCAAAGGGAAGGAGAAATTTGGCAGCAAAGATACCGTCCCGGCTTTACTCAAACCTTCTCCAAGGACGAGGCTGATTCCGGTTCCGAGGAAGGTCAGTGCAAGACCGCTCACTACTTGATCGCCCTGCAAAGTAATCACGATGAACGCATGGATCTGGCTGAGCAGACCTGCCGCCAGCATGGCTACCAGCACACCCAGCCAGGGATTGCCTGTAGCAATCGAAACGCTGAAGCCGCTCATTGCACCGATCAGCATCATACCTTCCACACCAAGATTGAGAACCCCCGAGCGCTCGGCAAAGATCTCACCGATCGTGGCGAACAACAAGACGGTTCCGGAAGCAACACCTGCCTGAAGAATGATGATCCAATCCATCTTAGGCCTCCTCGGCGCGGCGGACGACACGCACACGGTAGCGCAGCAAGAAATCGCTCGCAATCAGGCAAACCAGGATAATCCCTTGGATCATCTTTGGAATGCCGGATGGTTGGATCTCGCGACCTGCCAGGATGAGCGCTCCGAACAAGATCGACACCAGAATTACCGCAAATGGATTGAGCTTTGCCAGCCAGGCGATGATGATCCCTGTAAACCCATACCCGGGTGAGATTGCCCCTTGGAGCCGGTGCACCACCCCGGAAATCTCAGACGCCCCCGCCAACCCAGCGAGACCTCCGGAGAGCATCATCACCAGGATAATGTTGCGGCGGATATTGATGCCAGCATACTCTGCCGCCCGGGGATTATCGCCAATCAGCCGGATCTCATAACCCCACTTGCTCCGAAATAGAATAAACCACACCACCACAGCCGCCAGAACGGCGATAATAAACCCAAGATGGACGGTTAGACCTCGGAAAGCAGGCATCTGTTTGGCGTAATCTGCTAACCGGGGCAGCCAGGCGGTGCGGGGGAACATTGGGCTCATTTGGAAGCCACCTTCACTCCAAACTCCAAAGATGAAAAAATTGTTCCATGCAACCGCAATATAGTTCATCATCAGGGTAGTGATGATTTCATTTACATTGTAACGCGCCTTCAGGAAGCCTGGGACGAACCCCCATAAGGCACCTGCGGCAAATCCAGCTGCCATCATCAAGGGTAAATAAATCCAGGGAGAAGTGTCCTTGGCGAAGACCTGTGTCAGGACGACCATGCTGGCTCCGAATGCTCCAAGGAAAAACTGTCCTTCGGCGCCAATATTCCACAATTTCATACGGAATGCTACCGAACAGGCTAATCCAACCAGGATCAGTGGAGTAGCCTTCACCAGGGTATCAGAAAAAACCCCAATGTTTCCAAATGAAGCCCGGGCAATATGGGCATAAGAGCGGAGTGGATCTCCGCCCGCCCTGGCGATCAAAAAACCACCGATGATCAGCGCCACAACTACCGCCCCAAACGAGACGAGAGCTGGGAACCATTTTGGAGGTTCCTTTAGCCGGGGCTCAAATCGAATTTTGTACGGGAACAAGCTCTGTTGCCGGCCTGCTGGGGTGCCTATGTTTTCAGCCATGCGATTAAGCTCCTTGCTGGATTTGCTCCAGCGGTGTTCCGGTCATCATCATGCCGATCTTCTGCACATCTCCATCGGTGGTCTCCCCCATAATCTTGCCCTCATAGATAACCATAATCCGGTCGCTCAGGCTAATTAATTCTTCCAGCTCCTCGGATATGAGCAGGATTGCCGATCCTCGTTCCCGCTGAGCCAGCAGAAGTCGCTGAACGCCCTCGATCGCCCCTACATCCAGGCCGCGAGTCGGCTGGACGGCGATTATTACTGCCGGCTCTCCGGACGTCTCACGTGCCAGGATCACGCGCTGCAAGTTTCCACCTGAGAGCAGACGTGCATGTGTTTCAACGTTGGGAACGATGATATCGTAGGCTTCCTTAAGCTCTTTTGCAAAGTTTGTCGCAGCCGTCATATCCAGGATCCAGCCGTGGGAGATGGGATCCGATCGGTACTTTTTCATGATCACGTTATCCGTGATGCTCAGGTTTGGCGCAGAACCCACATGGTGCCGGTCTTCCGGCACATACGCCAGGCCGCGTTCGATGCCCCCGCGAGCGTCTTGGTTGTCGATCTCCTCGTTATTCAGGAACACTTTCCCTTGCGTGATCTTCCGCAGGCAGGTGATCACCTGCGCCAGCTCGCGCTGACCATTGCCCGCCACTCCAGCCAGGCCGACGATCTCGCCCGTCCGGATCTCCAGAGAGACGCCCTGCAAAGCGGGTAAACCTTTATCGTTCTCCGCGTGGACATTCTCAACTCTCAGCATCACCTCACCAGGAGTCTGCTTTTTCTTCTCAAGCTGGAAGAGCACCTCCCGCCCCACCATCAGTTGGGCCAGCTCTGCACGTTGGATCCCTTTGGCGTCCAGACCGGCTGCAGTGACTTTGCCTTTGCGCAGCACGGTGATGCGGTCCGCGATGGCGCTGACTTCATGCAGCTTGTGGCTGATGAAGATCACGGATTTCCCTTCCGAAATCATCGTCCGCAAAGTAGCAAAAAGCCCATCAATTTCCACAGGCGCGAGCACCGCAGTCGGCTCATCCATGATCAGCACTTCCACACCGCGATAGAGCATCTTTAATATCTCCACGCGCTGCTGCTCTCCCACTGATAGCTGCCAGATCTTCGCGGCCGGGTCAACTTTAAGCCCGAAGCGCTCGCCGAATTCTCCAACACGCCGGTGGTACTTATTCAGATTCATCCTGAAGCGCGGTTCATCCAACCCTAATAAAATATTCTCCGTCACGGTTTGTGAGGGCACCAGCATGAAATGCTGGTGTACCATACCGATGCCAACCTTTATTGCATCCCGTGGTGTGGAAAGTGACACCGGCCTGCCTTTGACATGAATCATTCCGGCATCCTGCCGGTAGAGGCCTGCCAGAATGTTCATTAATGTGCTTTTCCCTGCTCCGTTTTCTCCCAGCAGG
>Ga0209253_10005555_pt1 | contig 10942 bp, 10 predicted proteins | sample FrelakmetBRP12BR_FD_187145 | JGI IMG/M metagenome (GOLD analysis project Ga0209253, IMG submission 187145) | Freshwater lake sediment microbial communities from the University of Notre Dame, USA, for methane emissions studies - BRP12 BR (SPAdes)... | ecosystem: Environmental > Aquatic >... | reverse complement strand
GACCCAAACGACGAACCGGCGTCGGAGTTGCTCAAGCGGATTCAGGCGGAGAAGGCAAGATTATTGAAGGGAGGAGTCCGGCTGGATTCCGCGAGGATCATTCCGATAGATGGGAAGGCCGCACCGTTTACCGTTGCTCCATCATGGATATGGGCATCATTCGGCGACATTACTATCTCACGTGACGGAGAGCGTATACCGGTATCCAAAGATGAGCGAAACAGTCGCGCCAAGAAATTCGATTACTATGGAGCGTCTGGCGTCATCGATAAGATCGACGGTTATTTGTTCGATAAGCCGCTACTCCTTATTGGGGAAGATGGTGCAAACCTCATCAATCGGTCAACACCGATTGCTTTCATCGCCCATGGAAAATACTGGGTGAACAATCATGCCCATGTGCTTGATGGTCTATCGGAGGGTTTCCTGCGTTATCTTGAGCTTTTTATCAATGCCATTGATCTGAAACCGTATGTCACGGGTACAGCTCAACCGAAGATGAATCAGGCAAAAATGAACAGCATCCCTGTTGCCCTGCCGTCCCTCGCCGAACAACACCGCATCGTCACCAAGGTGGACGAACTGATGGCGCTGTGCGACCAACTGGAAGTTCAGCTCAACACCACCGAAGCCGATAGTCGCCGCCTGCTGGAAGCCGTGCTGCACGAAGCCTTGTCTCCGGCGCTGGAGAAATCCGCATGACCGGCGACGCCGAAGGCCCAACATCGCCGCATAACCCCATACCGTAAACACTCGTTTTTTTACTCTCCGCCTTAAGGGGTTGAAAAGGGCGGGTAATGGGACAATTCTCACTCCCCCTGGTGGGGCAGGGTCAGGGAGAGGAGGGAAGCTCACCCTGAAAGGCGACTCTATCTTCGCCTATGGTCGCCACCTCCACCTGCACAAGGTTTCTTATATTTAGCGCCTTGGCCGCGCCATAAGAGAGGTCAATAAGGCGGTTAGCGACGAATGGACCGCGATCGTTGACTAAGACATTGACACTGCGCCCGTTCTCCAGATTAGTCACCCGCACTCGGGTGGGTAAAGGCAGGGTCCGGTGGGCTGCTGTTAGGCTGCGAGGATTAAAATGCGTTCCCATTGCGGTACGGTTACCCGACTCCGAACCATACCATGAAGCCACCCCGCGTTTCCTATAGCCAGAAGCGCTGGCCAGGGGGTAATACCACTGGCCGTTAACAGTGTAAGGACGATTATAGGGAGCTTTCGTACTGGGTCGGCTGGCTACCGGCGGTTGTTCAGGCGTCGTCGTGGCACAACCGACGAGCAGTGACGCAATGCCCAAGCCTTTCAGCAGCCCTCCCAAAGGCATTAAATTCATTTCCCAGGTTATCCTCGGTTACAGTTGGACGGAGCGATTCCTATAGCGGGACCATGGAAAAATCCTGTAACTTAAACAATGTCCTTCTCCTCCCGCGCTCTGGCCCGCGCCAAGGCAGGGCGGGATAACAGTCGATCGGCATAAGCCTCCAGCCGTTCATGGCCGAGGGAGACTGCAAACGCTCTTGCCCAGCCCAGCGTATGCGCGACCAGGATATCGGCGGCGGTGAAGCGCCCATCCACCATGAACTCCCGGTCGCCAAGCCCAGTGTTCAGCACCTTGGCAGCAACCGAGAATTCCCAAATAGCCGTATCAATCACCATGGGTACGCGGCGTTTTTCGGGAAGCGCAAACCGGTGCTTGGCCATCGTCCACAGCGGTTGCTCCAGTTCGCCGATCACGAAGAAGCACCATTGCTCATAGCGGGCGCGCTCCGGCGTCCCAGCGCTTGGAACCAGGCTGGACGCAGGAAATTTATCGCCGAGATAGGTGCAGATCGCTGCTGATTCGGTCAGCACGAGGTCATCATCGATCAGGGTAGGCACCTTGCCGCCGGGGTTGAGATCCAGATAAGGCGGTTGCCGCCCCTCACCCTTAAAAAGATCGACCTTGATATATTCATAGGCGGCCCCTGCTTCTTCCAGCGCCCAGACTGCTCGCGCCGAGCGCGAATTAGGAAAACCGAATATTTTCATCATGGTGTCGTTGCCCGCCATGTTTAGGAGGATTTTGCCGCTTGCCCAACCGGGTGACAGAACTTTATTGATTAAGCTGGACTCATCTTTGCAAGGTAGTAACAACCGAAACACGTTCAATTAACCGCTACACTTTTCACTATAGCGAAAAAGGGTAGGCTTTGGCAGGTGCGCTTATGCCATCCCTTATGTCCTGATTTCTTTTTGCTATGCTGTGTGCAACGTGAGGGAGCAATGGCTATTTCCAGCGAACGCTATAAAGAAATTCCCGTAACGCGGCCTGCGTCGCGGCGGGGAACGCTGGTCAGGCTGTTTCCCTTTCTGCGTTGGGGTAGACAAATTAGCCGGCGTAGTGTGCGCGCCGATCTCATCGCCGGCTTGACGGGGGCCATTATCGTTCTGCCGCAAGGCGTGGCGTTCGCTCTGATCGCCGGGTTGCCACCGGAATATGGTCTATATGCCGCCATTGTTCCCCCTATCATCGCCGCCTTATTCGGATCGTCCATGCACTTGGTATTCGGTCCCACTATGTCCAGTTCCATCGTGGTACTGGGTATCGTCAGCGGCTTCGTGCCGCTCGGAAGCCCTCAGTACATCTCCTACGTGCTCACTCTGACCTTCATGGCCGGGCTGTTCCAGTTCCTGCTGGGACTGGCGCGCATGGGAAGCCTGGTTAATTTCGTCTCCTATACCGTGGTGGTCGGTTTTACCACGGGTGCGGCTGTCCTAATCGTGGTCAGCCAAATCAAGCATCTTTTAGGCATCTCTCTTAAAGACGGAATATCGGTTTTCCATACCTTGGGACAGTTGATCAGCGAACTGGGCAACAGCAACCCCTATACCATTCTGATAGCGGCAGTTACCCTGGGCGCGGCGCTGGCGTTGCGTCATTACCGTCCACGCTGGCCGGGGATGCTGATTGCCATGATCGTTGGTAGCCTGGTCTGCCTGCTCGTGGATGGCCAGCAGCATGGCGTCTCCCTGGTGGGTTCGCTACCCGGGCACTTGCCGCCGCTGTCCCTGCCGGAGTTTTCCATGACGGCGTTTCGCCAGTTGACCCCCGGCGCGCTCGCGGTGGCCATGCTGGGATTGATCGAGGCGGTGTCTATCGCCCGGTCAGTGGCGACCCGCTCACAGCAACGCATCGATGGCAACCAGCAGTTCATTGGCCAGGGTCTGGCGAATATGGTAGGTAGTTTCTTCTCCAGTTACGCGGGTTCGGGGTCCTTTACCCGTACCGGGATTAACTACGACGCCGGCGCCAACACGCCCTTGTCGGCCATCTTCGCTTCGCTGTTGGTCGCGCTGATGCTGGTGTTTGTGGCCCCTCTTACCGCTTACCTGCCCATCCCGGCGGTGGCTGGGGTAATTCTGCTGGTGGCCTGGAATCTCATCGATACCCGCCGTATTCGGTTGATCGCCCGCGCCAGTAAGCGAGAGACGGCGGTGCTGGCGATAACCTGCCTGTCCGCCCTTTTTATTGCCTTGGAATTCGCCATTTACGCGGGTGTGATGTTGTCGTTGGTGATGTACTTGCAGCGCACTTCGCATCCCAGGGTAATCAGTCTCGCTCCCGATCCCGATCGGCCCAAGCGGCATCTAACCAATGTCGCGGAGCATAGGCTTCCGGAGTGTCCACAACTGAAAGTCATCCGCTTGGACGGTTCACTGTTCTTCGGCGCCGTGGATCATGTGCAAAATGCCCTCCATAAGCTGACTGAGCAAAATCCGGGCTGGAAGCATGTCTTGCTCGTTGGCAGCAGTATCAATTTCATCGATGTGGCGGGGGCCGAGTTGCTTGCTCAGGAAGCGCGCCGCTTGCGCAAGCGCGGTGGTGGGCTGTATCTGTGCCGTCTCAAGGGCTCGGTTTGCAAGATCCTGCAACGCGGCGGGTATGTGAACCTTATCGGAGAGGAGAATCTGTTTACCAGCAAGGAAGCAGCCATTCGGCTCATCTTCCAGCGCCTGGATGAGGAGCGTTGCCGGCGTTGTCCGCGGCGTATTTTCCGCGAGTGTGCTACGGTGGAGTTTGCGGGGAAGGGGGTAACGGGCAGGCAGCCCGACCGCTAACTGGCTCCGCTCCTCGGGGAAGTGCATGATGAAGCGGCGGTCCAGGCTGAGGTCACCGAGGTACTACAGGGCTTTGATGAAGTGGCCCTGTTTCTCGATATGGTCCAGGGCCGGGATGGTTACCATGCAACTGGCGCGCCGGCAAGCTGATGTGGGTGGGGACGCGCGTCAGCACACCCCCACCGTAGTCGAGTTAGCCTTGGGGAATCTGCCACTTGTCCGGCGAGCGCCACAGGTTGGCGAGCAGCAGCTCACGCTGGAGCACGAATTCCTTGGGTAGGCGGTCGTAGAGTTGGACGAACAGTTCCTCATGGGACAGTAGTTCCTTGATCCACGCGGCGCGTTCTACCGACATCAATTCGGTAAACTGGGCGCGGGAGACTTCCTCCAGTCCTTCCCAGTAGATGTCGTCATAGGCGGGCATCCAGCCGAGCGGGCTTTCGATGCCGCCGGCGCGTCCATGGGTGCGGTCCAGTACCCATTTCAGCACCCGCATGTTCTCGCCGTAGCCGGGCCACAGGAACTTCCGGTCGGCATCCCGACGGAACCAGTTGACGAAGAACATCCGCGGCGGATTGTAAAGGCTGTGCCCGACCTCCAGCCAATGGTCGAAGTAATCGGCGATGTTGTAGCCGCAAAACGGCAGCATCGCCATCGGGTCGCGCCTAACTTCGCCTTGCTTGCCGGCGGCGGCGGCGGTGGTTTCGGACCCCATGGTGGACGCCAGGTAAACGCCATGGGTCCAGTTGGTCGCCTGCACCACCAGCGGCACCGCCGTGCTGCGCCGGCCACCGAAAATGAAGGCGCTGATGGGCACGCCCGCGGGATCTTCCCAAGCCGGATCGATGGACGGACACTGGGACGCCGGCGCCGTGAAGCGGGAATTGGCATGGGCGGCTACCCGGCCACAACCGGGCGTCCACGGCTGGCCCTGCCAGTCGGTCAGCTCCGCGGGTGGGGTGTCGGTCATTTCCTCCCACCAGACATCGCCATCCGGGGTCATGGCTACATTGGTGAAAATGCAATTGGCCTTGAGGGTGGCCAAGGCATTGGGGTTGGATTTCTCCGAGGTGCCCGGGGCAACGCCGAAGAAGCCCGCTTCCGGATTGATGGCGTACAAGCGGCCGTCGGGACCGGGCTTGATCCAGGCGATATCGTCACCGACCGTCGTCACTTTCCAGCCCTTGAAGGCCTTGGGCGGGATCAGCATGGCAAAGTTGGTCTTGCCGCACGCGCTGGGGAACGCCGCCGCCACATAGGTCTTCTCGCCTTCGGGGGACTCCACGCCGAGGATTAGCATGTGCTCGGCCAGCCACCCCTGGTCCCGGCCCATGCTGGAGGCGATGCGCAGGGCGAAGCACTTCTTGCCGAGTAACGCGTTACCGCCGTAGCCGCTGCCAAAGGACCAGATCGCGTTTTCTTCGGGGAAGTGGACGATATACTTATTGTCCTTATTGCAGGGCCAAGGCACGTCTTTCTGGCCGGGCGCCAGCGGTACACCCACCGAGTGCAGGCAGCGCACGAAGTCGCCGGTTTCCCCGAGCGTGTCGAGCACGGCCCGGCCCATCCGGGTCATGATGCGCATGTTGACCGCGACGTAGGGGGAATCGCTGAGTTCGATGCCAATATGGGAAATGGGGGAACCCAAAGGCCCCATGCTGAAGGGGATCACATACAGCGTGCGCCCACGCATGCAGCCGTTGAACAGATTGCTAAGGCTAACCTTCATTTCCGCCGGGGCTATCCAGTTATTGGTCGTGCCGGCGTCGTGTTTGTGCACGCTGCAAATGAAGGTGCGGTCCTCGACCCGGGCGACATCGCTGGGATCGGAGAGGGCCAGATAGCTGTTCGGGCGCTTGGCCTCGTTGAGTTTGGTGAGGGTGCCGGCTTTCACCATCTCGGCACACAGCCGATCATATTCTTCCTGGGAACCGTCGCACCAGAAGATACTTTCCGGTTGCGTGAGTGTTGCGATTTCAGCCACCCACTCGCGCAGCTTCTGGTTTTTTACGTAGCTCGGATATACCGGCTCCACCTTTTCAACTTTCTTTACGTTTGCTTGGTAAGTCACGATTGTCACTCCATCGTGGATTGAGGAGGGTTGGAATTTTTTCGCTCATTGAAAAACTCCAGGCATGACGGACTTCGGCGCGGGCGGCGAAGTAAAACAGTGACGTCGCAGGCGGATTTCGAAGCAGGCCGCTGTCAGGGGCTGATAGGCGAAAATCAACTCATTGTATTACCAAAAATCTAAAATTTACAGGGTAATCGCACCTGCAGCAAATCTTTACCCATGAGGCGGTTGGGCTAACATCAGGGTACCCGGTCAGGGCTGGACCGGTTGGCTTTGCTACTGGTTTTACGGGCATTCGCTGGACCGCTTCTGGTACGAGTCGGCGGAAATAAACCCGCCGTGGGAGCCGCGTTCCAACCGTGATCGTCGTGGCAAACAGCCATTTCCACCGCTGTTAAATGGCTGGCAAACATACAAAGGAATGCTGCCGCCCACCACGGCGGACGGCAGCCGTAGGTTTATTGCCCTTGCGGAATGGTCAGGGCGAGGAACAACCGCCCGTTGGCGCGCTGGACCAGAACTCGTAGAGGTTTGCTGGCGGGAAGCTTCTTCACGAGGGCTTCAAATTGGGCGACGTTGATGATGTCTTCCCCATTCAGGTTGACGATGATGTCACCGGCCTGAATGCCAGCGCTGGCGGCAGGGCCATTATCGACATCACCTACCAGCACGCCCTGAGTGTCGGCGCCTTTCTCCGGTGGCAGTTCCTTAACGGTTATGTTGAGGCGATTGCGCGTTGGCGCAACAGTAGCGGTCTGGCGCTGGGGTTCATCAGGAAGCTCTTGAATCTGCACCGTTAGAGTCTGTTCCTTCCCGTCGCGAATGACGGTCACGGTTGCCGGACTGCCCGCGCGGATGCGTCCCACCATCGGTGGTAAGTCGCTGGAGTGGCTCACGGGCTGGTCGCCGAAAGCAACGATGATATCGCCGGTTTTTATGCCAGCTTTCTGGGCGGGACTGTCCGCCAGCACCTGTCCCACCAGAGCGCCACGGGGTTTGTCCAGGCCGAAAGACTGGGCCAGTTCCGCCGTAACTTCCTGGATCAGGACGCCGAGCCAGCCGCGCGAAACCTTGCCCTGCGTCTTGAGCTGTTTAAACACATCCATGGCCACATCGATCGGAATGGCAAAAGAAACGCCCTGGTAGCCGCCGGTGCGGCTGTAGATCTGCGAGTTGATGCCGATCACCTCGCCATCGAGGTTGAACAGCGGACCGCCCGAGTTGCCTGGATTCACGGCGGCATCGGTTTGGATAAAAGGCACATAGTTATCACTGGGCAGGCTGCGCCCCAGGGCGCTGACAATGCCCTGGGTGGCGGTCCGCTCGAAGCCGAAGGGCGAGCCGATGGCCAATACCCACTGGCCTACCTTGAGCTTGCTGGAATCTCCGATTTTGACCACCGGCAGGTTATCCGCCTCGATCTTCAAGAGAGCGATGTCGCTACGGGTGTCCTTGCCGATGACCTTGGCGGGCAGTTCCCGGCGATCGCTCATACCCACGGTGATGCTGTCCGTACCCTGGACGACGTGGGCGTTGGTGAGAACATAGCCATCTTTGGAGAGTATAAAACCGGAACCGACGGAGGAGAGCGGTCGCTTTTGCGGCATGTCTTCAGGGCGCTGTTCGAAGAAGCGCTTGAAGTAATCGTAAAGAGGATTGTCTTCTGGGATGGGGAACGGCAATTCCGGCCGTTCCGCACGTTGCTCGCCGGTAGCGTTGACGCTGACTACCGCGGCGCTGTGTTGTTCGACCAGCTTGGTAAAATCCGGGAATTCCGCGGCTTGGGCGCCCGACCCCCACAACAGCAGATTTGCCACGATGGCGACTAACCACGTTAGCGGTGTTGAACGTTGCATAAAATTACCTCTTCATCAATGCGGTCACGCGACCATCTTAGGCATTTTTTGGAAAATACGCATTCCCCCAAACCTAATCCCGGGCGGTGGGCATGGCAATTTAGATGGCCATTTTCGTCGCTCAGATGGACCTTCATCCAAGTTTTTAGTTCGTTTGGGATGTCGGCAATTATTAGCACAGCGCCTATTTGCTGGACGGGCCGGGGTACCGGCGTTTGCATTATGAACCAGGATTTGTGATGGGTGTTCCAAGGCCTATAATGATGTAAATTTCCACTCGCTAATTATCGCCGAGGAGATTTCCATGGCTCAGACTCCTTCCACCATGCTCGCACTGGGTACCCCCGCTGCAGATTTCAGCCTACCGGAGCCCGCTACCGGCAAGACGGTATCCCTCGGCGATTTTAAAGAGGCTGCCGCCCTGCTGGTGATTTTCATGTGTAATCATTGCCCGTACGTGAAACACATCAGCCAGGCGCTGGCGACTTTTGCCCGCGAGTACCAGTCCCGGGGGGTGGCGGTTGTCGGCATCAATGCTAACGACGCCGCTAAGTATCCGGATGACGATCCTGAAAAGATGGCTGAGGAGGTCAAGCAAGTCAACTACACCTTTCCGTATCTTTACGATAAGACCCAGGCTGTAGCCAAGGCTTATCAAGCCGCCTGCACGCCGGATCTGTATCTGTTCAACGCTGAGCGCAAGCTCGTCTACCGCGGCCAATTTGATGACAGCCGGCCCGGCAACGGCCGGCCTGTGACCGGCGCAGACCTGCGCGCCGCCGTGAACGCCTTGTTGGACGGACGCGCCATTACCGCCGAGCAAAAACCCAGCATGGGCTGCAATATCAAGTGGAGACCCGGTAACGAGCCGAACTACTTCGGTTGAGCTACCGCGCTTTGCCCGCCAGAGTGAAACTGGCGGGAATCAAGCAAACCGTACCTTCAATGCTCTCCTTAGACTTGACGTTCACTTCTCGCCAGTTCGCCGGACAAACCCGGCAAGGCGCCAGGTTTTTCGCTACTTGAGCCGATAACGATATGTGCCTGGGCAGTATACTGCTGTCTGGGGCCAGAGAAGGACAACCACGATGCCGATTATGCAGGTCATCACGGAGGGTCGGGTCCCGGTCAAGGTGTGGACGGATGAATTGGAGGCGGCTGCCCGCCAGCAACTCGCCAACCTCTCAAAGCTGCCGTTCATTCATCACCACGTCGCCGCGATGCCGGATGTACATACTGGTATTGGCGCCACGGTGGGCAGTGTTATCGCGACCCGCAAGGCCATTATTCCGGCGGCCGTCGGAGTGGATATCGGCTGCGGCATGATCGCTGCGCGCTCCTCGCTCACGGCGAATGAACTCGACGAAAAGAATCTAAAAAAAGTCTTCGACCAGATCAGCCGCGACGTGCCGGTTGGTCGCGCCCAGCATAAGGAAGCGCGGGCGCTCGTCGATGCCGTACTGCCATTCGAGCTGCCTCTGAAGGCTATGACCGAGCGGCATCCGCAACTCCTCAAGGCTTTCGGTAGGTTCTCGAACTGGATTTATCAGATGGGAACGCTGGGTGGCGGCAACCACTTCATCGAAGTATGTCTCGACGAAGAGAACCGTGTCTGGATCATGCTCCACTCGGGCAGTCGGGGAATCGGCAACGCCATCGGCCACTATTTTATCGAGCTCGCCCGGCGCGAGATGGAGCGCTGGATGATTCAGTTACCGGATCGAGATCTTGCCTATTTTCCGGAGGGCGTTGAGCACTTCGACGACTATGTCGAGGCGGTCTCCTGGGCGCAGGCGTACGCCGCGACCAATCGGGTCTGCATGATGGAGTTGGTGCTGAAAGCGCTGAAGCGCCATCTACCGCTGTTTGAGGTAACCAGTGAGGTGGTCAACTGCCATCACAATTACGTGGAAAAGGAAAATCACTTCGAGGCCAACGTCTGGGTCACCCGTAAGGGAGCGATCCGGGCGCGGGTGGGAGATCTCGGGATCATTCCCGGCAGCATGGGTGCGAAGTCCTACATCGTGCGTGGCAAAGGCAATCCGGAGAGTTTCGATTCCTGCGCCCATGGCGCGGGGCGGCGGATGAGCCGGACCGAGGCCACGAGACGTTTTTCACGGGATGATTTAGTTCAGCAAACCGCAGGCGTCGTCTGCCGCAAGGATAAAGGGGTCGTTGATGAGATCCCCTCGGCTTACAAAGATATCGATACGGTCATGGCCAACCAGAATGACCTGGTCGAGGTGGTGCATACCTTGAAGCAAGTGGTGTGCGTGAAGGGATAAGTCATGCAGCTCTCCCCCTTGAAAACACCCGATTACCCACAATTTTATCCATCCTCGGCGTAAGTCACTCGGCGGGCCCCGAAGGCGGTGGCAAACGCTTTGACCTTCTGCGCGCCCGCATGCCAGAACCCAAGTATATTGTCCGCCTAATGGCCGAAGAACGCTGCCAACTTGAGGAGTTGATCCGCACCGGGAAGCGGGCCACCTCGGTCCTGACCCATGCCCGCATCAAGCTCAAGCGCCTCTACCCGTCAATTCAGAGCGGGTGAAACACTAGCCTATTGAGCAGAAAGGCTCTCGCAGCAGCGAGATTTTGGTCTGCGTTGCTATTTGCAACAGAGCCCCGGCCCCTTCAGGAGAGTATCCAGAATACGCTAAAGAGAGCGAGCCACAGAAGGCTTCCACCTAAAAGCCCCCAACAGATACCTTGGACTGTCTCTAAATCCGAACTGGATAACGTATCTTCCGGGCGAGGCAACTGGGAGGAATGCATTTCCACCCCTCTGTGGCTTGTTTTTAGCCCGTAAGGCAGGCTATCCAACAAGAGCTTGGTAGGCATGGCGATAACCTCCTTTGGAACTATCCAGCGGCGTCGATTACTGTTAAAAACGTGTGAGGCTTGT
>Ga0209253_10005554_pt1 | contig 10944 bp, 8 predicted proteins | sample FrelakmetBRP12BR_FD_187145 | JGI IMG/M metagenome (GOLD analysis project Ga0209253, IMG submission 187145) | Freshwater lake sediment microbial communities from the University of Notre Dame, USA, for methane emissions studies - BRP12 BR (SPAdes)... | ecosystem: Environmental > Aquatic >... | reverse complement strand
GGCGGCCGTGCCGCTGCCGGCGGCCGTGCCGCTGCCGGCGTCACTGGCCGTCCCGCCGCCCCTGGCCGTGCCGGGCGACCTCGCGGCCACCATCGTGCTGCTCCGCCACGGCCAGTCCGTCTGGCTCGCGGAGGGGCGGTTCCAGGGGCGCGCCGACACGCCGCTCTCCCCTCTCGGCCGCCGCCAGGCCGCCCTCGCCGGTGCCCGCCTGGCGGCCCCCGATCTCCCGCCGCGCCTGCCGGTCCCCGCCGGCGAGCCGGTCGCCGTCGTCCACTCCCCGCTCGCCCGCGCCCGTGAGACGGCGGAGGCGGTGGCCTCCGCCGTCGCCGCCGCCGGCCGCCCGGTCCCGCGCCTGCGTCCCGAGCCGGGCCTCGCCGAGATCGCCCAGGGTGAATGGGAGGGCCTGCTCCAGCGGGAGGTCGAGACGCGCTACCCGGCCGAGATCGCCGGCTGGCGGCGGGACCCGGTCGCCGTCCACGCCCCCGGCGGCGAATCGCTGCGCGACGTCGACGTTCGCGTCCGCGCGGCGCTGGCGGGCGTGCTGGCCGAGCTGGCGGCCGCGGCCAGCCCGGGCCCCGACGGCACCCCCTCCTACTACGACTCCCACGCCGGCCCATGGGTCGTCCTGGTGGGCCATGACGGAGCGTTCAAGGTGGCTCTCCTGGCCCTCCTGGGCCTGCCGCTCGACCGGTTCTGGACCTTCACCCAGACCACGACGGGGATCGCTGTCCTCGACGTCCGCAACGGGCGCACGATCCTGCGGGCCTGGAACCGCACCGAGCACCTCGCGCCGCTCGAGCTGGCGGCCGCCGAGGCGACCCGGGACGACGAGGACGCCGCCGCGGAGCGGGCCCGGACGGGGGCGTTGTAGGCGGCCCGCCAGGCGCCGCCGGCCGCCGGCGCGCCTAGCTGCGCCGGCCGCCCCGCCGGAAGAGCAGGCGCAGGAGCACGAGTCGCAGTCGCCGCTGGGCCTGCCCGAGGGCGGCCAGGCGGTCCGCTGACAGGCGGCGGCGGCCGTAGGTCGTCTCCACCGTCGAGCGGGCGACGAGCTGCAGCTCCGGCCGCGCCGACGGCACCGCGTCGGACAGCGTTCCGAGGTACTCGTAGACGGTCTGCGTCGGACGCCGCGGGTGGCCGAGCCTGCCGGCCATCCCGACGACGGTGCGGTAGACGACGTCGGGCTGCACGGGGCGCCCAAGACGGCGCCGCAGCCACGTCGCGGCGAGGACGACGAGGAGCCCCGCGGCGGGGATGACCAGGACCATGAGCGGCCCGATCCCGGGCGTCCGGGGCGGCGTGCTCCCGCCGCCGGCCGGGCGGTCCGGCCCGTCGCCATCGCGGTCGACCGGCACCGGCGAAGCGCCGGGCGCGCCGCTCGGGACAGGTGTCGCCGGGGCGACCGGCGGACCGGCCGGGATCTCCTGCGGCTGGCCCACGCCGCCGCCGGTCGGGTCGAAGTCGACCCAGCCGACGCCCGGGAACCAGGCCTCGACCCAGGCATGCGCGCCGGAGCGCCGGATCGTCTCCTCGCCCGCGGCGTCGCGGTCGCCCGGCAGGTAGCCCTCAACGAGGCGCGCCGGGATCCCCTGCAGCCGCAGCATCACCGCCATCGTGGTCGCGAAGTGCTCGCAGTAGCCGCGCCGGCTGACGACGAAGCAGTCGGCGACGCCGCGCCCGTCGCATTCGACGTCGAGGACGTTCGCGTCGTACGTGAAGTTGGCGCCGTCCCGCAGGTACGACTCGATCGCCCGCGCCGTGTCGTACGGGCTCCGCGGCCTGGCCGCCTCGAGGATCGTCGCCAGCAGGGCCCGGACGTCCTCGCCCGCGGTGCCAACCTCGAGGGTCGTGTAGACGGCCAGGAGGTCGGCCGGGTAGTCGGTGCCGGTTGCCCGAAGGCGGTTCTCGGTCAGTGCATATTCCACCGTCGGGTCGGTGATCGGGACGCGCGCCGTCGCCGCGTAGGACGTCCCTCCGTCGACGCGGATCCCGCCGAACCACGTCTCCGGACCACGCTCGACGAGCGTCACCCGGGCCGAGCGATCGACCCGCAGGGCCGTGCCCGGCGCCACGAGGATCCCGGGCGAGCCGGTGGCGCCCCGGACGACGAAGGAGACGTCCCGGAAGGCCACCCCGACCGACGGCTCGTCGCTGGTCCCGGTCAGGAGCGGCCGGCCGGCGGCGACGGGCACCTCGACGGTCTCGCTGCGGCTCCACTGGTTGCCGACCAGGCGATCGTAGGCCACGGCCCGCCACTTCAGCCGTGGGGCGCCGGGATCGGAGGTGATCGAGAGGATCGGCGTGTCGTCGGAGGTCCAGAGGCCCTCGACCGTCACCGACGCCCCGAAGGTCGCGCCGCCGAACCGCGTCCCCGGGCCGCCGGCCGGGAAGAGCCGGGCGAGCTCGGTCCCGACGTCGACCAGCCGCTCGTCCAGCCCCTGCCAGGCGCCCGCGAGGGGCGCCGAGGAGGCGACCGACGTCAGCGCGAGGCTCGTCGCGAGGGCGAGGCCGACGAAGGTGAGGCCGGCCCGCAGAGAGAGACCCACCGCGTTGCCGACATCCGCGATCCGGTGGCGGGCCCACGTCCGCTGCTCATCGGCCACGTGGAAGCGGACCAGGAAGAGGAGGGCCGCGAGGGCGAACAGCACGAGGAGCCCGAACTGGTCGCGAACGGTGATGGAGACGTTGACGACGAGGATCGTTCCCGGCAGGACGACCGCGGAGAGCGGCCGGCGATGCGCGTAGGCGGCATACCCCGCGAACTGGCCCGTCCCCCACACCAGGACCCCGAGGACGAGCAGGAAGTGGGCGATCTCGCGGGTCGTCGCCCGGCCCCGGATCACGAGGTCGTCGTAGGCGGCCAGCATCGACTCCGCCGTCACCCGGAAGAGACCGGGAACGTCCTCGCCGGGTGCGAACTGGCTCCCGATCGAGATGACGAGGAAGGCGGTCGCCAGGACGGCCCCGATGCCGTGGGCAACCAGCCGGCCGCGCCCCAGCTTGGCGGCCGCGAAGCCCCAGGCGACGCCCAGCGCCCCCGCCCACGGGAGGAAGTCGGTGAGCGACTCGTCGCCGAGGACCCACCGCGAGTCGTCGATCGCCCAGCCGGCCAGGGCGCACGCCAGCGCGAGCAGGAGGACGCTCGACCAGCCCTCGGCGGGGGCCAGGGGGAGGCGCCGGGCACGGTCGCGAAGCGCCGGGTTGCCGGCGCCGGATTCGAAGGGCAGCTGCGCCGCGGTCATCCGACGAGCACCTCGTCGAGGTGCACGCCGGGCGGCACCACGTGGGTGCGCAGGTCGAACTCGGCGACCTGGTGCCGCGCGTTCCGGGCGGCCTGCTCCAGGGCGGCCAGCACCTCGCCGGTCGCCGGGTCGTCGGCCCGCCCCTCGAGCTCGGCGACCCGGCGGGCATAGACGGCCGGGTCGAGCCAGACCACCTGGCAGCCGATGCCGCGCGGGCGCAGGGTTGCCAGCGGGCGGACCCAGCCGGGCTCCGTCGAGGAGGTGATCACGATCGCCGACATCCCCCGCCGGAGCAGGGGCAGGCCGCTGACGAGGGCCTCGATGAGGGGGGTCGTCCCGTCGCCCTCGACGGCGGCGAGGAGCTGCAGGATCTTCTGGCGCTGCCGCGGCCCCCGGTCGGGCGGGAGGACGGTCACGCGACTGCCGGTCGTGGTCAGGGCCACGGCGCGGTTCTCCTCGATGGCCCGCTCGGCGATCGCGGCCGCGACCCGCACGCCCACCTCGACCGTCCCGTCGTCGCCGCTGCCCACCTGGGTCGGTCGGTGCAGGTCGAGGACCAGCCAGACATCGGCCGTCTGCTCCAGGTCGAACTCCTTGACCTGGATCTCGCCCATGCGCGCGGTCGACGGCCAGTGGATCCGGTTGAACCCGTCCCCGGGCGCGTACGGCCGGACCGAGGTCGCGAGCGGCGTGGTCTGCTGCGTGCGGACCGGCGTCGCGCGGCTCCCCTCGAGGCTCACCGCCTGGAGCCGCCAGCGCGGGATCGGCTCGACGCGCGGGTAGACGACCAGGGTCAGCCCGTGGCCGACCGTGGCGCTGGCCTCGAAGAAGCCCAGCGGGTCTCCCGTCCGGATCTGGAGCGGGTCGATCCGGAAGTGGCCGCGCCGGCTGAGGGGCACCTTGGCGATCCACGACCGCTCCCCGCGGGGCCGGAGCGAGATCGCCCGACCCGGGAGCGCGATCGGCAGCGTCGTCGGGTTGTGGACCTCCAGCCACAGCTTCGGGATCCGGCTCGTGCTGCGCAGCGTGTACGTCGCCCGCAGCACCTCGCCGACGTGCGCCTGGAGCTGGTTCACCGCGTAGCCGGCCTCGAGGTCGGCCAGGCCGAACCGCGTCACGAGGTAGCTCCCGCCGAGCACCACGAGGCCGAGGTAGACGAGGAAGAACAGGAACGGGGCGCCGGTGCTGAACGCCGCCACGACGAGAGCCGTGGCAACGATGAGGAACGGCAGACGGCGCAGGACTCGCATCACCGGGCGCCGGGGTCGGTGAGGATGGCCGGGCCTAGCGGGCCCGGGTCTCCTCGGACTCGATCCGCCGCGGGCCGCCCGGCCGGGCGGGCGCATCGACGGGGACCGTCTCCAGCAGCTCGCGGACGACGGCCTCGGCGTCCACCTCGCGGATCGAGGAGCTCGTCTTGATGATGAGGCGGTGGGCCAGCGCCGGGCCGGCGAGCGCCTTGACGTCGTCGGGGATCACGTAGTCGCGACCCAGGAGAGCGGCGCGTGCCTGGCCCGAACGGTAGAGGGCGATGCTGCCGCGCGGCGAGGCGCCGAGGTAGACGTCGGGGTGGGTCCGGGTCGCGTTCACGAGACGGACGATGTACTCGGAGACGCTGGCATCGACGTAGATCTCGCGGACCGCGGTCTGCATCTCCCGCAGATCGGCGACGGAGAGAACCTCGGCGAGCGCATCGAGGGGATGGATCCGCTTCTGCTCGTCGAGGATGACGATCTCCTCGGTGGGCGTCGGGTAGCCCATCCGCAGCCGCAGCATGAACCGGTCGAGCTGCGCCTCGGGGAGGGCGAAGGTCCCCTCGTACTCGATGGGGTTCTGGGTGGCGATCACGAGGAACGGATCCGGCATGAGATGGCTGATCCCGTCGATCGTCGCCTGGCGCTCCTCCATGCACTCCAGCAGCGCGGACTGCGTCTTGGGGGTCGCCCTGTTGATCTCGTCGGCGAGGACCACCTGGCTCATGATCGGCCCCGGCCGGAACTCGAACTCGACCGTCTTCTGGTTGTAGATCGAGAGGCCGGTGACGTCGGAGGGGAGCAGGTCGGGGGTGAACTGGATGCGCCGGAAGGAGCAGCCCAGGCTCCGGGCGATCGCCTTGGCGAGCACCGTCTTGCCGGTCCCCGGCACGTCCTCGATGAGCAGGTGGCCCCGGCAGAGGAGCGCCACGAGCGCCAGCTGGACCTCGTGGTGCTTGCCGACGATCACGCGCTCGACGTTCGCTACGACCCGGTCGCCGGACTCCTGGATCTTCGTCATCGGGCTCCTCGCGGTGCTGGGCGAGCGGCGGGGCGGGTGACTTCGGTGCCGCGACGTCGCCTCGGCGTGGTGGCGGGCTCGGGGTCCGGGAATAGTACGCCCGATCCCCCGGGACGGTTCCCGCGGGCCTCGCCGCGGCTGGGCCGGAGCGCCGGGCCCGCGCGTCGGGCTCGGGGCGTCGCGCCGCGACGCGGGGCGTCAACCCCGGAGGAGAGTCAGGAGGCCGACCCAGGCCGTCATCAGGGTCCCGATCGCGGCCATGATCCCAAGGAAGGGCTCCCCCGAGGCGAAGGAGAGCGCGGCCACCCCGCCGAACAGGACGGCGAGCACGGCGGCGATCGCGGCCATCCCGATCCTCTCCACGAGCGGTCGGCGAGGCGCGGCAGGGCCCGGCGCGGGGGTCTCGGGGTCCTCGGTCATGGCTGCGCCGCGAAGTATGCCCGGAGCATCCGGCCGGCGAGCGGGGCGGCCCGCTCGCCGCCGCGCCCGCCCTGCTCGACGAGCACCGCGATCGCCACGGTCGGCGCATCGGCCGGGGCGAAGCCGATGAACCACGAGTGTGGCTCGCCGATCCCACCGAGCTGGGCGGTGCCTGACTTGCCGGCCGTGAGCACGCCCGGGACCTTCGCGCCCGCGGTGAAGAGCCGGCCGTAGTCGCCCTCGACCGCCCGGGTCATCGCCTCGACGATGGCCACGTTCGACGCCGTGTCCAGGACCCTCCCCATCGACGCGGGGCCGACCGGCGTCCGGCGGCCCTCGCGGTCGACGAAGCCCGTGACCAGGCGGGGCGCCATCAGCTCGCCGCCGTTGGCGACCGTCGCCGCCACGAGCGCCATCTGGAGCGGCGTGGCCAGCACCTCGCCCTGGCCGTACGACGCGTTCGCCAGCTCCACGTCGTCCTCGAAGCCGCCGGGGAGCGGCCCGCCCCCGTTGGTCAGCTGGGAGGCGGCGGTCGGGAGGTCGAAGGGGATCGGCCCCCCGAAGCCGAGCCGGCGGGCGTACGCGTCGAGGCCGCCCCCGCCCGTCTCGAGACCTGTCAGCGCGTACCAGATGTTGCAGGAGACCTCGGTCGCCTCGTAGAAGTCGAGGGCCCGGTCGCCGGTGAACGGGTGGTGGCCGTCACGGATCCGGAACCCCGAGACGAGGAGGCCGTCCTCCTCGGCCGGGGGCTGCTGGGGATAGGTCGTGGCCGCGGTCACGGCCCCGCTCCCGAGGCCGGCGATCGCGGTCACGATCTTGAAGGCCGACCCGGGGACGTAGCGGCCGAGCGTCGACCGGTTGAGGAGCGGCGACGACGCGTCGGCCCGCAGCTGCTCGAACGTCGCCCGCGCCGTCGCCGGATCCGCCACGGCCGACGCGTCGAAGACCGGCGTCGAGGCCATCGCCAGGATCTCGCCGGTTCGCGGGTCGAGCATGACGACGGCGCCGCGGCTCTCTCCCAGCAGCCGAACCGCCAGGCGCTGGAAGGCCAGCGAGAGGGACGTCTGCAGGTCCAGGCGCCGGTCCGCCGGGGGCAGGAACTTGGCGAGCAGCCGCGAGAGCGAGTCGCCGCCACCGGTGCCCGTGAGCTCGGCCGCGTATGCCCGCTCCAGCCCGGAGGCGCCGTACAGGGACGACGCGTACCCCACGGGGTGGCTGAGCGCCGGGTCGGCATAGATGCGGTAGGGCGTCCCATCCGCGGTCCGGCGGCTCGACGCGAGCGTCCTGCCGTCGCGGTCGAGGATTCGACCCCGGACCACGGTGGCGGCTGCCGCCAGCACCTTCGCGTCCGTCGGCGACGAGGCGAGCTCGTCGGCGCGCAGCACCTGCCAGTAGCCGGCGCCGGCCGCCAGGCCACCGAAGGCCAGGGTCACCACGATCGCCAGCCCCAGCATCCGCCCGGCGAGGGGCCGCTCCCGGGCGATCATCGGGAGGCCTCGCCGCGACGACGGAGCCGCCCGAGGCGGGGCGGCCGGGGAGGTCGCAGCGGCGCCGGCCCCCGGTCCGACAGGGCCAGCAGGATTCCCACCACGAGGGCGTTCGCGAGGAGGGACGAGCCGCCGTAGCTGACGAACGGCAGGGTGATCCCGGTGAGCGGGATCAGCTTCAGGTTGCCGCCGGCGATGATCGCCGCCTGGAGGCCGACCACGAGGGCCAGGCCCGCGGCGAGGAGCGCCCGGAAGTCGTCGCGGGACGAAGCCGCGATGCGCAGGCCCCGCTCGACGATGACGAGGTACGCCGCGAGGACGGCGACGACCCCCACCATGCCCAGCTCCTCGCCGATCGCCGCGAGGGGGAAGTCGGTGTGCACCGCGGGGATCGGGAGCCGTCCGGCGACCTCCGGCAGGCCGGCCCCCAGGCCCGTTCCCACGAGGCCGCCGCGGGCGAAGGCGTGGAGCGCCTGGACCAGCTGGTAGCCGGAACCCAGCGGGTCGGCCCACGGGTCGAGCCAGACCGCGATCCGGTCCTGGACGTGCGGGAAGAGGGCTGCCAGGGCGGCGAAGCCGACGGCGAAGAGGAGGAGGCCCAGGATCACGTCGATCAGCCGCCCGGTGGCCAGGAAGAGAAGGCCCAGGAAGACGGCATAGAAGAGGAGCGCCGCCCCGAGGTCGCGCTGGATCACGACGATGCCGAGGGCGAGGGCCAGCATCGCCGCGATCGGGGCGAGGTAGGGCAGCGGCGGCACGGAGATCGGGCCCAGGAGACGAACCCGCGCGTCGGCCAGCAGCACCCGGTTCTCGGCCAGGTAGGCGGCGAAGAAGACGACGAGGATCACCTTGAGGAGCTCCGACGGCTGTCCCGAGACCGGCCCGATCTCGATGGTCAGGCGCGACCCGTTGACCTCGCTCCCGAAGACGAACGTGAGGGCCAGAAGGACCAGCCCCGCCGCGGCCCAGGTGTACTTGTAGAGCCGCAGCCAGCGGTCCGAGCGCAGCCCGACGGCGACCGTGGTGGCCACCAAGAGGGCGACCCCGAGCCACAGCAGCTGCAGGCCGCCCAGCCCGAGGGTCCAGGGACCCACCTCCTGGACCACCAGGTCCTGGGGAAGGCGCTGCATCAGCAGGAGGCCGACGCCGCCCAGGAAGGCGGCCGCCGGCAGGAGGATCTCGTCGACGCGGCGACCCGCCAGCACCAGGACGAGGTGGGCGACCAGCAGCCCGGCGGCGTAGAGGGCCAGCCCGGCCGGGTCCGCCAGCTCGAGGCGGCCCGTGCGGTAGAGCCCCAGGGAGAGGCTGCCGACGGCCAGCGCGACGCCCACGCCGGCCAGCAGGCCGAGCTCCCTCGGCCGCGCCCGCGGCCGGGGGAAGGCCGGGAGCACGGGCGCACCGCGACCCGCGTCGACCCCCGTCACCCGCGCCCGCGCTCCAGGCGCAGGCGGACCTCGCCGACCTGGATCTCGTCGCCGTAGCCGAGCGCCGTCAGCCCGCCCACGGGGGCGCCGTTCACGAACGTCCCGTTCGTGCTCCCCAGGTCCTCCACGTACCACGACCGGCCCCGGAACGTCAGGACGGCGTGATTGGCGGAGGCGTACGGGTCGTCGACCACGACGCTGCTCCCCAGGTCGCGCCCGAGCGTCGTGACGGCGTCCAGGGCGAAGACCGACCCCATCACCGGCTGGCCCCCCGAGGCAGTCACGACGAGGCGCCCGAGCATCGCGGCCGGATCGCGGGTCGCGGCCCGGACGTCCCGCAGGAGGGCCCGCGCCATGAGCGCCAGGGCGAGCCAGAGGAGGGCCAGGAAGGCGAGGCGGAGGATCCAGAGGGCGAGGTTCAGGCCGGCGTCCATCGACCCTCCCCTCCCCCGTCCGGCAGCACCACCTCCAGCCAGGTCGCCCCGATCTCGAGGCGGTCTCCCGGCCCCACGATCGCCTCCCGGATCACCTCGCCGTTGACGCGCGTCCCGTTCGTGCTCCCGAGGTCGGTGAGCAGGATGCGCCCGCCGCGGGACGCCAGGCGGGCATGGCGTCGCGAGACGAGCGGGTCGACGATGACGACGTCCGCGTCGGTGGCCCGGCCGATGGTCAGGGGACGCCCGTCGAGGACCACGTCGCGGGCCTGGGCCCCGGGAGGCGCCACGCGCAGCACCGCTCCCGGCGGCATCGCCGGCGGGAGCGGGTGGACCAGCGTCTGCTCCACCTGCCGGCCCGTCCCGACGGCCATCCGGCGCCCGTCGGCGAACCCGGTCGCGACCCTGACGTCCCCGGGCTCGATCGCCGGCGACCCGACCACGGCCACCGTCGGGCGCTCGGGAATCCGGTAGCCGCGCCGCCGGGCATGATCGAGCGCCGCGTCGGCGAGGTCGTCCTCCAGCCTCTCGAGGCGCGCCAGCGAGGCGGCATCGGCCGGGCTGACCTCCACGGTGAAGCGCGTCGGGGCGAGCATCCCGTCGGCGCCCGCGCGCCGCTCTTCGTCGATCGCGCGCTCCAGGCGGCGGACGAGCGTCACCGGCTCGAGAGAGGCCCCGAGCAGACGGGCGGTCGGGCGTTCGAAGAGGCGCTCGAGGAAGTGCTCGAGCGAGGCGAGGAGGCGCATCGGCGGGGGCTGGTCTCCGTTGGTCACGGGTCGCGCGCGGAGCCGGGTGAGGACGATCGGTCGTTCCCGGGAGTACCTCGGTCCCCGGGGCGTCCGGGCCCCTACGGTATACTCTCGGCCCCGCGGACGGGTCCACGCGACCCGCGCGCGGGTGCGCATGCCCGGGGGCCTGATGACCGACACCATCACCGAATCCTTCTGCGAACGCTGCGGCACGCGGTACTCCCTGGAGCCGCCCGCCAAGGGACGCCGCGGCGGGATCGGTCGCGTCCGGGTCCTCACGCGGGGCCTCAAGAACTACGTCGCCAACGACGGAATGCCCATGACGGAGGCGATGGCCGCGGCGCGCCAGGACGAGGAGCGATCCAGCGTCACCCGCCAGCTCGACGCGTTCCACCAGGCCTTCAACTTCTGCATGACGTGCCGGCAGTACACGTGCGCCAACTGCTGGAACGCCAAGGCCGGCGAATGCCTCACCTGCGCCCCCGACCTCAGCCGCGAGATCCTCCCGCCGGCGTTCCCCGACATTCCCCTTGCCGGCCCCGAGCTGGCGGCGATCGAGCAGCCCGCGCCGGTCGAGGTGACGGCCTGGCCGCGAATCGATCTCGATCGCGGGACACAGGGCGGCAACGGCGTGCCGGAGGCGTTCCCCGAGCCGATCGCCGAGGCCACGCCGGCGCCCCCCGAGGCGCCCGAGGTTGTCGCCCGCCTGGCTTCGTTCGTGGCGGCGGAGCCATCGGCCTCACCGTTGGAGGAGCTGACCCCGGACGAGCTGGCCGAGGTCGAGAGCGCCCTGGCCGCCGTCCACCCGGACGACATGGATGCCTCCGCCGGCCCGGCGGTCGCGCCGGCTGCAGATTTCCCGGTCGTCGAGGAGGCCGTCGTCGAGGCGACGACCGCCACGACCGCCGATGCAGAGG
>Ga0209253_10005553_pt1 | contig 10944 bp, 10 predicted proteins | sample FrelakmetBRP12BR_FD_187145 | JGI IMG/M metagenome (GOLD analysis project Ga0209253, IMG submission 187145) | Freshwater lake sediment microbial communities from the University of Notre Dame, USA, for methane emissions studies - BRP12 BR (SPAdes)... | ecosystem: Environmental > Aquatic >... | reverse complement strand
CGCACGCTGCCGGGTTCCCGCCTGCTCGCTCTTGTCTTTCATCCGTTCGATCAACGCATGCACTGCACGGCCACTCCGCAGTTTGCCAAGCGCGTCAGTCGCATGCCTCCGGATCTCGGAGTCCTCATCATTGCAGCAGTGAATAAGGGGACGCACCGCTCTGGGATCACCGCTGTCTCCCAGTGCGATGACAGCCCCGATTCTGTCCGGTTGGTCCGTCCCGCCGCCTGCCTGTGCGATGAGACGGTAGATCCCGCCCGTTCCCGGCACGGGATCATACCATTGCCCGATCGATTCTTCCACACACATACTCATGATATCACCGAAAAGGTTTGTCAGCAATCAATGCACGTTTCCGCCACAACACGGGCAAAAACATTCGATGAACATTCCAATAAAAAACGGCTACCGCTTACCAATAACGGCATGTACCAGCCCGAACCGCATGGATGTATTTCTGATGGGGGGGTACATCAAAAATATTTCTGCGTCCGGATTATAAATAATTAATCATGATAAATCCAATCCGCTGCGGAAAGGTTCAAAACCAATAGTATTCCCCTGCCAATAAAAACTCAGTTCCAAAATCCCGTTTCCGGATCAGATAATTTGATAAATCGTGATGGTAGAATGGACATTATGCAAAAGATTGTGAGCAGCAAGAAGATGGAGAACGGGATCGTTGTATTCTGGATCGACAAAGATGAGAAAAAATATGATTCGTTCAATTATTCGGAGCTCATCGATATGAAGATCAACGCCCTTGATCTCCTCGACCACCCCACCGCGTATGGCATCGATGTGGAAGCGCACAGGTTAATTACGAAGAAATAAGCCTGCACCATGAGGACGGCAGGACACTCATCCCGTTGAACATTTCACCACCATTTTTCATTGGAATCTGATAAAAAAACACCAGTAATTCGTCCCTCTTTCCTCCTTTTTTGGTCTCCCGTTTCCGGCAGCCATCATTTGGTTCTTCACTCACCCTCACCTTTTACCGGGATACTGAGGCCTGCAGATGCCGCACCACTCCCGGCTGTTGCTTCCTGTATTCTGAACAAAAAATGGTATCATGTAATTCCGAAGGTACCCGGGGGATGCGAGGTATTCCCTGCGGACGGCAGTTCTCATCGTTGGGACCGCGGACGACAGAAGATCATGAACAGCAGGGAGCCAAAAACCGCAGGAATGATCGAAGGGATCAGTCCCCCGGCCCGTTGTGTCGCACGTGCCGGACCTGCGGGTTCAAGCATGACATCAGCCGTCACGGTCTGACCGGCAATCACCCGGACTGCCTGTTCCGCCCGGGCATATCCCTCTTTTGCAGCGGTGAGCGTGTGGTTGCCGGCAGGAATGTTTGTGAGCGTAACCGGAGAGATGCCCGCATCAGCTCCATCGAGCATGAGCCTGCCACCGCCCGGGCTCGTGGTGATACGGAGCGAACCCGTGGCAGGGATCAGGCTCACATCGATCTCCGCACGCAAGCCTGCCTCCACCGTAACCGGCAGTGTTTGTTGTGTGTACCCGAAACGGGAGAATGTCACATTATAGGTCCCTGGTTTCAGACCTTCAAGGATCAGCGGGGTCTGGCCCCGGTAGTCCCCTTCCAGTACAACCGATGTCCCGTCCGGAGTGGAGGCAAGGAGAAGGGCTCCGGGCTGAGCAGGTGTTTTGATGACGATGCCCGGCTGCGCCAGCGTTATGGGGAACGTGCGATAATTCGCATTACCGAGGCGTGTCCGGTCGACAGGCTCGCTGGTGACCCAGACAGTATAGGTTCCCGGATCGAGCCGCCCTCCGAGCGCATGCGTATCCCAGCGGTAAACCCAGTGGTCCTGGTCATCGACGCTCACCTTTGTCAACCCGCCCTGGTCAGCACGCGAGCTGATATCGTCGAGCGCAACACCGTTTGACGGGAGGTTTGGCCCGGTGAGGAAGAGGTAGACCGTGGAACTTTCCGGTGAATACCCTGACAGCGTGATGGTATCGCCAAGGAACCACGACTCACCCGGCGATGCAAGTGCACCACTGATGAGAATCACGACAAGAAGTGAAAGGATTCCTGCTGGGGGAATGGTGCGGGTAATTCTCATAAGGACATACCATGATGATGTATCTGAAATATCTTTGGTTCGTCGTATCGTATCATCCGCCATTTCATGGCCAGATCCGGTATTTCCTGATGCTGCATTCCCCGGGCCATTTTCCCCGTTCCTGCCGGGATCTGTCCATCCCCAATGATACCTGATAGAGATCAGGAATAAAAAAAGTCATGCAGGATTTTTAAACCACGAATTCAGGAATTTTTTTTCCTGTGTCAACCCCGGCGTATGACTCCGGAATCTGATGCAGCTATGTCGGTTGCAGCATGAGAGGTGCCCACGTCACGTACACCACCAACAGCGGAGGGCATTGGCACAGATGACAGGTCCGGATCCTGTGCGGAAACGATACATACTTCTTTTCCATTCTGAGTATTCAGTCCATCAATTCAGGACGAGGATCATCGTGTTCAATGCTGTGGCGATGCATACCCAGCATACATAGGGTACAAGCAGGACGGCGGCAGGTTTTGAGATCCTCCAGAACAGGACGATGGTTGTAATAACGAGGGCGAGGAGCACAAGAATCGTGATAAGCCCGTTCTGAGGCGACTGCATGCCAAAAAAGGCAAAGGACCAGAGGGCATTAACAGCAAGCTGGGCAGAAAAAACAGCGACTCCCTCTCGGACCTTTTGGTTCTCCAGCCCGTTCTGCACAACCAGGTACAGGGAGATCCCCATGAGGATATACAGTGCTGTCCAGACGGGGCCAAATACCCAGTCCGGGGGGGTAAAAAATGGTTTCTGGAGCCCGGCATACCACGTGGTGATCGCCGGCGTGGTAAACAACGAACCGATCATGCCGGCGAGCAGGGGGATCACGATACAGAGGATCAGGAGTCCAGCAGAGCGCAGAGATGATTTGTCCATACACGATCAACAGGAGAGATCGGTTGTACAGGGATTGAATCTTCCGATACAAAAAAAAAGATCCGGAGTTTGCCCAGTGACACCTTCAATGTCCCACGCCAAAAACCGGGCTTTTTTTGACGAAATCCCGGTCAGGGCATCGATTGTAACAATTCCCGGACTTTCCCTGACGAGCCGGACGTGAGCGGCACACCGTGCCCTGGCAGGAGAACCTCGAAATCCAGTGTGGCGATCTTTTTGATTGACTGCGTTGCCTGGTCCATTGCCGGGGTAAACTGTCGGGGCGGCCCCTCCAGTTTTCCATGGGAAAAACGCAATGCATCACCGGAAAATAATATCCTGAATTTCGGATCATGGAGGCAGATGCTGCCGGGCGTGTGCCCGGGGGTGTGAATGCAGGTCAGGCCGGCAATCCCGTCGTTGTCATGGAGGATGATATCCGGCTGTACAGGTTTGAACCTGAAAAAAACCTTAAACACCCTGTACAGTATCCCGGTAAACCCGCCGGGGACGGGCATGGGCTTTGTTCCCTCAACATAGCCTGCATCATCAGCGTGGATCGCCACTTTTGCCCCGCTGATATCCCAGAGATCGTACACGTTTCCCGTATGGTCGAGGTGATAATGCGTGAGGATGATGGTCTCAATATCCGAAGGGATAGCTCCAAGGGTTTTCTCAATATACTCCAGAATTTTTCCGGTATTTCCCGGCAATCCTGTATCGACAAGGACCAGCCCGTCACCGACAATAATAAAGCAATTGCCGTTGACGCCATCAACCTGGTGGACCCCGGGAATAATTTCCATGGTCTCACTGCACTGCATATGGCATGGCGGTCTCTTAATATTTTGTACTCCCTGCAGGGATCAGTTCACGGGATACTGTTCAGGACACCGTCGGGCCTTTCACGGTATCGATCACATCGTGTGGCAGGACAAAAAAATAGTGTTAGTGTAGTTTTTTCCAAAATCCTGCTCCGCATAACCCGGCGATTGCGATCGCAACGAGCGTGATTGCGGGCGGGAGCGGGGATTTTTCCGTCGGCGCGGCCATCGCAGGAGCCCCGGGTTGCGGGTTCAGGGTGGCATAGAGGTCAACGGTCTGTCCCTTTGCCGGCGTGGCGGTGATGGAACCGGTATAGGGGATATACCCGTCTTTCTGGACGGTATATGATCGGTACGGTGTTCCGGTCACATAGACCAGCACACTGAGCATGCCCTGTGCGATCTTCCCTTTTTCAACACCATCGAACAGGACGGTTGCACCGTCCACATTGGAGTGGACGGCAAACCAGCCCTTGTCACCTCCGATGCCCTGGGGCGTGATGACAACGGGTGCCGCGACCGGGTTCAGCGTCGCGTACAGGTCAATGTTCTCACTTTTTTGCGGCATGCGGGGAACGGACCCGGTGTACGGTGCATACCCGTCCTTCTCTACCCGGAAGGTGAGATAGGGGGTGCCGGTGGTGTAGACCTCGACATAGAGCAACCCCTGCGAGGTCTGACCTTTGACATCACCATCGAACAGGACGGTTGCGCCGTCCACATTGGAGTGGACAATAAACCACCCCTTGTCACCTCCGACACTGGCCGGGGTTGCGGGAGGCATCGGGTTCAGTGTCGCGTACAGGTCGACGGACTCCCCTTTTTCAGGTACCCGCGGGATGGATCCAAGAAAGGTCGCATACCCGGGCCGTTCAACCCGGTATGTCGTAAACGGTGTTCCGGGGGTGGGGGCGGCAACCGAGAACGTTCCCTGCTCGATCGTCCCCAGATATTTTCCATCAAAATAGACACCTGCACCGTTGACATTGCAGTGAAGGACATACCATCCGTAATCGCCCCCGGACTCTGTTCCGGCAGCGGATACAACCGGCATACAGGCTCCGGCAACGATCCAGGCGGCAAGCATAACCGGGATCAGCCATTGGAATTTCATCGCATCTCCTCTCTTTGATCATTCATCTTTGAAAAAAGGATATAAATACCCATGGTGGCACAGAGGGAACGGGCTGGAGAGGGGAACTCCACGACTTTTCTATCCCTGCCCGGTTTTTCCCGCCATGATCGTGTCAGGAACACGCCTCCAGCCGACGGGAGAAGAGCATTCAGAGGTCTTCCTCCCGCTTCTTCCACACGTGCAGCACCCAGAAGAACGACACTGCGGTGGCAACCACCGTGGAAACGACAAGCATCGGGACATACCACCACTGCGCAGCCATCTGCCCCTCCATAATCCCGCTGCCTGCAATGGTCGCGAGCGTATTGGGGACAAGAAACGCCGTGCCAAGGACGGTAAGGTAGGCGGTCACGAGCGCGAACCGGTTGTTCAGGCTCTGGAGCTGGTTGTTGTAGATGCTCTGCATCACTTCAAGACCGGAGGCGAGCATGGTCGACATCTGCTCGGAGAGCCCGATATGCCGGTCGATGTTGTCCGAGAGCATCCCGATCCTCCCCAGCAGCCGCTCGTCATTGGAGATCAGGTCGGAATCCCCGTAGCGCAGCGACTCGACCACGTCCTTTGTCGCCCACAGGACGTTTAAGTAATCGATCAGCACGTGCTTCATCCGGTAGATGTTGTGGGCGACTTTTTTCTTGCTCACTTTCTCTTCGATCAACGACTTGCTGATCTCGTCCCCGGCCGTTTCGATCTCGCGCAGGTACTCGAAGTTCCGGTCATTGTTTTCATCGATGATCCGTTCGAGAAGCAGGGTGAGCCGGTCAGCGGTGCTCCCTGAAGCCATCCTCTTGAAAAACGGCGGCGCGTACCGGGAAAACCGCATCAGGCGGGCGAGCTCAATGCTGTGGATGGTGAGGATCATATTGTCCCGGATCATGATGACCAGGGGGTGAACATGCATCTTCTCGTCTTTCATTGCAACTGCAGGGAGCATGATACCCAGTTCCGTATCATGGTCCTCGTACGCCGAATAGAACCCGCCAAACAGTTTCGACACCGGGATCTTGGAAAAACCGCCCGCCAGCGCAGCGGATTCAAACGCTTTTTCCTGCTCTTCTGCCGTCCAGTCAATCCATGCAAGGCTCGCATCCCTGACAACGTCTACGTACTCCTCGAGCGTCCGGTCGGTCAGCCGGTCCACCTGCCCGTCCTTGTGCAGGATAATACAGACGTTTGACACCTGCGGTGCGGGCGGCGCCACGATCTGCTGTAAGGATTTCTTCTCCATTTCCCTCACCTCATTTTTTTGTCCGGTCGGGAGGATTGTATTCTCCAAAGTAGGATAGTGCAGGCTAGGTAATAAGGTGCGACTGCTCAGCCCCGGTCAACGAATTACTGTCAGAAGTCGCGTTCTCTTTTCCCGGCTTTTTATAGCCCGGAGTGACAACGGGGGATTGATTGATCTGAAATGGTATTTGAGGAAGTGACGGATCAGGTTCATCACATCACGGCAGGGGAAAACGCCGACAAGCCGGTTCTGTTCCTCCCAGGCAGTCACCGGCATCCCTTGATAATAATTTCGTGGTGCAGGTCATCTGACCGGCGTGGGGATACTTTCGCCCCGCGCAAACCTGAGGCTTATCAGTCTCAGAACAGCAGGGTTCCGGTGCGATGAGGATCGAACTGCAGAACGGGATCGCGCTCCAGTCAGGCACATTCAATGCGGTGATCGCCCCGGAGAGGGTTATTGTCTCTGCCCTCAACAGCCACGCGGATCTCCAGCGGTTCCTGTTCCTCTTTGTGTGCGGCAACTACTCGCGCCTTCTCTCTTCCATCAGCCGCACCTCTGCAAACTTCGAGGTCCGCAGGGCATTCACCGCACACCAGCTCTTCACCATTTTAAAAGAGGCTGCCCACACCATCGTCTTTGTCGAGCACGACCCGACCATGTTTGACGGGGCGGAGACGATGATCCCGCCGGTCTCTGCTGCACTCAGGGACGTGGGGCGCGAGGCGCTCGTGATCCTGTACACCCCGTCCGTGGATCGCCCGTTTTCTGCACTGGTACGCTCGGCCGACCGTATCGTCCAGATTACGCCTGCTGCTTATCCCTCCTGCCGCCGGCACCGCAGCGCCCGCCCGTGCCCTCCGGGCGGCCTGCTGCCACCGGCACAGACAATGCTGGAGGTGTCGTGACGGGCAGGAGCTTTGCAAGCATCCGGCAGGGCGTGAAGAGTACCGCAGACCGCTGGGCCAGATCAGCGCGGGCACTCAAAAAAGATGACCAGCCGTACGGTGAGAAGCTCGTTGCGCTCGCCACGATGCATGCAAGCGAGGCATTCTATGGCTGCGACGACCCGCTCGAAGCCGCGGTCTTCTCCGTGCTTGTCGAGATGTTAAAAAAGCAGGAGCAAAAGGAAGAGGAGAAGACAACGGGCGATGTGGATCCTTGATTCGGTGTCCCGGGGCGGCGTGGACCTCTGGTACAGGGACGGCACGGTAAAAAAAGTGCACTACGGGTACGACCCGCCGTTCTACCTCCACCTGCCCGACCCGCACCCGCACCACGGGATGATCGAGGCGCTGGAGAGCGAGTACCGTGCAGAGGAGTGCACGTTTACGACAATCTTTGGCGATCGTGCGGGATACAGGGTCTTTGCCGGCCGCACGGTGGCAGAAGCGATCGAGCAGCAGACACGGTACGAAGCGCAGCTCTTCAACGTGGACGTGCGCATCGACCAGCGGTTCATGGCAGAGCGCGGCATAGTCCCCTGCTGCACGGATCCCGGGTCCCGGTTTTCACCGGACCTCTCCTGCGACCTGCGCCGGATGGAAATCCGCATCAGGGACAACCCGGCACGCTCCCCGGTCTGCTCTGATGTCGATGTCGTGTGCGGGTGCACAAAACGGCTGCACGGGGCGGGGCGCGATGTGCTCTCCGGCCTCTTTGCGCTCGTCACCGCGTACGACCCTGATGTGATCCTCATGCCGGATGCCGATGCATGGATGCAAAAGCTGCAGGAGCAGGCCAGATCCTGCGGCCTTGTGCTGCCGTTTTCCCGGACCGGGAAGTACCGCACCATGGACGCACGGTCGTACTGGAGTTACGGGCGCGTCGAGCACAAGGAAGCGGCACTCATCCCTGACGGGCGGATCCTGATCGACACGGAGCAGAGCTTCGTGTACCGCGAGGGGGGGCTTGCAGGCGTGCTCATGGCGGCGAGGCTCTCCGGGCTCTCCCCGAACCTCGCGTCCCGGTTTACGCCGGGCACGCTCATCTCAAGTTATGAAGTGTACGAGGCGGTAGCACGGGGCATTGCTGTCCCGTTCCGGAAAAGCGACGCAGAGAAGGTGCGCCGGTTTGCCGAACTCAGGTCTGCAGACCGCGGCGGGATGATGTTCCAGCCGGCGCCGGGGGTCTATGAGGACGTGGACGAGATTGACTTCACATCGCTGTACCCATCGATCATCGTGCAGTCGAACCTCTCGCCCGAGACCATCGATCACCCGGAGAGGCCGGGCTTTTTACCGGCAGTGCTCGACCCCCTGCTTGACCTGCGGATCAGGACAAAACAGGCAAAGAAGCAGGACCCCCGGTATGCCGGCATCGATTCGATCCTCAAGTGGATGCTTGTCACCTGTTTCGGGTACACCGGGTATAAAAACGCGAAATTCGGGCGGATCGAGGTGCACGAAGGGATCACCGGGCGGTCCCGCGACATCCTCCTGCGCACGAAGGATATCGCGGAAGCGATGGGGTTTTTGGTCCTGCACGGGATCGTGGACTGCCTCTGGGTGAAGGGGTCGCCCATCGGAGCGCTGAAAGCCCGTGTCGAACAGGAGACCCGGCTGCTCACGGAGATCGAGCACTTCGACTGGATCGTGTTCCTGCCGCAGAACGACGGGTCCGGCTCGTACAGCCACTATTACGGCAGGCTTGCAGACGGCAGTGTGAAGGTCCGGGGGATCGCTGCACGGCGGCATGACACCCCGGAGTACATCCGCTCCATGCAGCGCGACATGCTTGCCGTGATGTCGGGGGCAGCAACGATCGCGGATCTTGGAACCGTGAGGGACCGGGTCAGCGCAATCCACCGGCACGCGGTGCAGGAGCTGCCCCGTGCAGCGGCGGGCGACCTGGCAATCAGCCGGCGGATCAGCAGGCTCACGTACGCGCACCGCTGCCTCGAGGGGGCGGCAGTGGACGCGTACCGCACGAACGGTGTCGGTATCGCACCGGGCATGAAAATCAGCTATGTCGTGAGGGACGCGCGGAAGTACCAGGTCGATCCCGCGTGGGACGCCGGGTCATTCGATGTTTCCTATTACCGCGGGCTGCTGGAGAAGGCATGGAACGAGATCTCGTTTGCGTTCACGCAGGGAGATACGCACCCGATGACGGGGGTCACCGGATCACCGGTTTTTTTTGAGAGTTCTCCGCAACATTAAAAAAAGGCACTCATTCTCCCAGCACGGTACAGACAACCGTCCGCTCCCTCCCTGCATTCACGTCGAGTTCCAGCAATACGATCTGCTGCCACGTCCCGCAGGTGAGATCCCCCCTCTCAACCGGCACCGTGAGCGAGGGGCCGACGAGCGCTGCCTTGACATGCGACCTCCCGTTGCCGTCGCCCCAGCGGGTGTTATGGGCATAGCTGGCATCGTCCGGGGCAAGGACGGAAAGTGCCCGTTTCAGGTCCGAGAGAACGCCGGGCTCATACTCGATCGTGGTGAGCGCTGCGGTCGAGTGCCGGACAAAGAGGTGGACAAGGCCGTTTTTCACGCCACTGTCGCTGACGGCTTTTTTTACTTCCGGCGTGAGATTGATGATGTCGCCTTCTCTTTTCGATGTTGTTGAGATCGTGATACGGAACATAAAATTCACCGGAAAAGGATCTCCTCCCGCAGACAAAACAATTCCTGTCAACATGTCAGTACAATTCGCATGGGGAAAGGGATGCTACAACAATGGTGAAGGCCGGTTCTCCCCCACATTTTTGAGATTCATCGTGAAAATGCGCCAATAAGAGCGAAGAGATCGTGTACCTGCGTGGTCAGGAAGATCGGGATATAAGAAAAGGGGGGGTTATTGGGATGGTCAGGGAGTATCCGCGTCCTTCCCGTTCTTTTCTTCCGTTGGCGGCACCTGACCATTGTCCACATCAGCCGGGACAAACGCTACGCCGATAACCCGGTCACCCTTATCGAGGCGCATAATCCGGACGCCTTTTGTGCCGCGCCCGATGATCCGTATCTCATCGACCCGGATCCGGATTACAACACCGGATGCGGTCATCACAACAATCTGATCGCCCACTGAGACCGCCCGTGACTCGATGACAACGGCATTGTCATCACGTTCGAGAAGCATGTTTCTGACGCCAAGGGTTCCCCGCCCATGTCCCCGGAAATCATCAAACTCCGTCCGCTTGCCAAACCCGACATCAGAGATCGTGAGGAGATGGTCTTTTTCAAGCAGGGTTACTGCCACGATGGTATCTTCACCCCGCAGCTTCATACCCCGTACACCCACTGCGGTTCGTGCCACGATCCGCACCGTCTCTTCATGGAACCGGAGGCTTCTCCCAAAGCGCGTCGTCAGGACAATCTCCTTGGTACCATCGGTCTGTATGACACTCACCAGCTGGTCGTTTTCACGGAGTCTTATCGCGTTTGTCCCCACAGTTCTCGGGTTATCGAATTTGTCCTGCGGGATCTTGATGACCTGCCCGAATTTCGTCGCAAAGAGCAGGAAGTGGTCGTGCCGGAACTCGCGGATCGGGATGACGGTTGTCACCACCTCGTCCTTTACGTTGAGCAAATTGACAATCGGTTTGCCTTTTGCAACCCGCGAGCTCTCGGGGATCAGGTAGACCTTGAGCCAGTATACCCGCCCGATGTTGGTGAAGCAGAGCAGGTAGTCCTTCATACCGGCGACAAAGACCGAATCGACAAGGTCCTCTTCCTTGGTTGCCATGCCGGCGATGCCGTGCCCGCCGCGCCTCTGGTTGCGGTAGGTGTCAAGGTCGGTGCGCTTGATGTAGTTTGCCGTCGTGAGCGAGACGAGCAC
>Ga0209253_10005552_pt1 | contig 10945 bp, 11 predicted proteins | sample FrelakmetBRP12BR_FD_187145 | JGI IMG/M metagenome (GOLD analysis project Ga0209253, IMG submission 187145) | Freshwater lake sediment microbial communities from the University of Notre Dame, USA, for methane emissions studies - BRP12 BR (SPAdes)... | ecosystem: Environmental > Aquatic >... | reverse complement strand
GACCGGCTGGTGGCCTCCGACGCGATAGAACTGGCCGTCGGAGAGGACGCGCAGCAGCCGGGTCTGCAAATCGGGCGGCATGTCGCCAATTTCGTCGAGGAACAAGGTGCCGCCGTCGGCCTGTTCGAAGCGCCCGCGGCGCAGGGCCTGCGCACCGGTAAAGGCGCCGCGTTCATGGCCGAACAGCTCGGATTCGAGCAGATCCTTCGGAATGGCGGCAGTGTTGAGGGCGATAAACGGCATGTCGGCACGCGGGCTGTGGCGGTGCAGGGCGCGCGCCACCAGTTCCTTGCCGGTACCCGATTCGCCGTTGATCAGCACGGTGACATGCGATTGGGACAAGCGGCCGATGGCGCGGAAAATCTCCTGCATCGCCGGCGCCTGGCCGAGGATTTCGGTAACGGATTCCGCGGTTTCCGGCTTGGCCGCCTGGCGCACGCTCTCGTCCAGGGCGCGACGAACCAGCGTCACAGCATGGTCGACATCGAAGGGCTTGGGCAGGTAGTCGAAGGCGCCGCCCTGGAAAGCCGAAACGGCGCTGTCCAGATCGGAGTAGGCGGTCATGATGATCACTGGCACATCCGGCAGGCGTTCCCTGATCTGTTGCAGCAGTTCCAGTCCGGATGTACCCGGCATGCGGATGTCGCTAACCACCACTTGCGGGGTATCGGTTTCCAGCGCGGACAGGGCATCCTGGGCGGTGGAGAAGGAGCGGAACTCGATTTGTTCCCTCGCCAGCGCCTTTTCGAACACCCAGCGGATGGAGTGGTCATCGTCGATGATCCAGACGGCTTTCATTTGTGAGCTCCTTCGTTATTGGTAAGCGGCAGCAGCAGCGTAAAGCAGGTGTGACCGGGCCGGCTGTCGCATTCGATCGTGCCCTGGTGCTGGTTGATCAGGGTTTGCGCCAGGGTCAGCCCCATGCCACTGCCTCCCTCCCGTCCGGAAACCAGGGGATAAAAGATTTTTTCGCGGATGGCATCGGGGATGCCGGGGCCGTTGTCGATGATTTGTACCTGGATGGCCTGGCGGTAACGTTTTTTCACCAGCGTGACCTGGCGTGCGATGCGGGTGCGCAGAATGATTTCGCCCTTTCCCTGCATGGATTGCACCGCGTTGCGCACGATGTTGAGCACCGCCTGAATCAGTTGCTCCGGGTCCGCCACGAGGTCCGGCAGGCTGGTGTCGTAGTCTCGCCGGATGGTGATGCCTTTGGGTGTTTCCGCCAGGGTGAGGCTGCGCACCCGTTCCAGCACCTCGTGGATGTTGGTGGCGCGCAGGTGCGGCAGATGACTGGGGGTGAGCAGCCGGTCCATCAGCTTCTGCAGGCGGTCTGCTTCCTGGATGATCACCTGGGTATACTCGCGCAGGCCGGTACGGGGCAACTCGTGCTCCAGGAGCTGCGCCGCACCGCGCAGGCCTCCCAGCGGGTTCCTGATTTCGTGGGCGAGATTGCGCAGCAGTTCCCGGTTGGCCTGCTGCTGCATCTGCATGCGCTCTTCCCGGGCGATTTTCAGTTGCTTGTCGATCTGGTGGAATTCCAGTATCAGGCTGATGCTGCCGATGTCCAGCGGAGTAACAGTGCAGCTGACGGACAGGCTGTGGTTGCCGGGTATGGTCAGGAGAATTTCATGCTCGGTGAAGCTGGCCTGGGTGAGCAGCGCCGATTCGACGGCCTTGGGAAGCGTCTCGGCGTCGCCAAAAACCTGCTGCAGAGGCATACCGGCAACATGCTTGCGGCTGAGCTTGAACAGGTTTTCCGCAGACGGGTTGAGATAAGCGACCCGCAGATCCTGATCGAGCAGGATCACGGCGGTGGTCAGATATTCCAGTCCGGCAAAGAGTTTAGTTGTCACGGGTACATCATCCCTGGGTAGTTGGCTACGAGTGTAGCAAGAGTCGCGCCAGGGGGAGAAGTGGGTTACCTTACGCCGGCCAGTTCCTTGTTCAGCGCCTCGACATTCTTTTCGTGCAGAGTGACATTGTCCTTCAGGCCCTGCACCCGATCCAGGTATTTCTGGTAGTTGCGCTCGTCGCCCTGGCGTGTGGCTTCGCCTTCCACCAGTGCTTTCTTGGCCTCATCCAGCAAATTCCGCTCTGCAGCCAGCTCCTGCTCCAGAATGCCGCGGCGAGTTCCGTCGCGCTGTTTCTGGATGTCGCCGTCAACGCGGGGGAAGCCGGGCGGTGTTGCAGTCGGGGCGCGGGGCTTGGGGGCGGCAATCGTGGAAGGCGGGTCGAGATTGAGCTTCTTGGCACCCTTTTTGGGGAAGTTGGTATAGGTTTTTCGGCCGTTTTCATCCACCGACATATAGATATCGGCGTGGGCGGCTTGGCCCAGGAATAGCGCAATAAAAATCAGTAGCTTGGTTTTCATAAGGTGATTTATCCATGGAGAGCCCTCTCCCCAACCCTCTCCCGCAAGCGGGCGAGGGGGCAAACGAGAAAGGCGCTTGTTTTGATCTGGTTCAGATTAAGGGATTAACCAAATTTTATCAACGTTTCGGCGATGAATGGGCTGACAGGCAAATAAAAAAGGGCGGGTTACCCCGCCCTTTTGAGCTGCTGCGCCCGGAATTACAGGCTGTAATACATGGCGAACTCGACCGGATGAGTGGTCATGCGGAAGCGGGTAACTTCTTCCATTTTCAGTTCGATGAAAGCATCGATCCAGTCATTGGAGAACACGCCACCACGGGTCAGGAACTCGCGATCCTTGTCCAGGTAGTCCAGAGCCTGATCCAGTGACGAGCACACGGTAGGAATCAGTTTCTCTTCTTCTGGTGGCAGGTCATACAGGTTCTTGTCCATGGCTTCGCCCGGATGAATCTTGTTCTGAATGCCATCAAGACCAGCCATCATCAGTGCGGAGAAGCACAGGTACGGGTTAGCAGAAGGATCCGGGAAACGGGTCTCAATGCGGCGACCTTTAGGATTGGCCACGTGTGGAATACGGATTGAAGCAGAACGGTTTTTAGCGGAGTAAGCCAGCATAACCGGTGCTTCAAAACCTGGAACCAGACGCTTGTAGGAGTTGGTGCCTGGGTTGGTGATCGCATTCAGAGCGCGGGCATGCTTGATGATACCGCCGATGTAGAACAGAGCGGTTTCGGACAGACCGCCGTAGCCATTGCCGGCGAACAGGTTCTGGCCATCTTTCCAGATCGACTGGTGCACGTGCATGCCGGAACCGTTGTCACCAACGATAGGCTTGGGCATGAAAGTCGCGGTTTTGCCGTAGGCGTGAGCCACGTTAAACACGACGTATTTCAGAATCTGGGTCCAGTCAGCGCGTTTAACCAGAGTGCTGAAACGGGTGCCGATTTCGCACTGGCCGGCGGTAGCAACTTCATGGTGATGCACTTCAACTGGCACGCCCATTTCTTCCAGTGCCAGGCACATTGCGGAACGGATGTCCTGGAAGGAATCGACCGGCGGAACCGGGAAGTAACCGCCCTTGATACCGGGACGGTGACCGACGTTGCCGCCTTCAAATTTCTCGCTGGAGGACCAGGCGGCTTCTTCGGACTCGATCTTGACCGAGGCACCGGACATGTCAGCATGCCAGGTGACGGAATCAAAAATGAAAAATTCGGGTTCCGGACCGAAGTAGGCGGTGTCGCCGATGCCGGTGGATTTCAGGTAAGCTTCAGCGCGCTTGGCGATGGAGCGTGGGCAGCGGTCATAACCCTTGCCGTCGGAAGGCTCCACCACGTCGCAGGACATGATCAGGGTGGATTCGTCGAAGAACGGGTCCATGTTGGCAGTATCCGGATCGGCCATCAACTGCATGTCGGAAGCCTGAATGCCTTTCCAGCCGGCGATGGAGGAACCGTCAAAAGCGTGACCGCTTTCGAACCAGTTTTCGTCCACTACGTGGGCGGGAATGGAAACGTGCTGTTCCTTGCCGCGGGTATCGGTAAAGCGCAGGTCAACGAATTTAACGTCGTTGTCCTTGATCATTTTCAAAACGTCGGCGACTGCCATGTTTATCTCCTAACTATCTAAAAGTTTGCAAAAAAATAACTTCGAATTCTGGGTTTTTGCTACTGGGAGGCAAATTAGCATGAAACATGCCAGGCAAAAACTTAAAAAAAGCATTGTGCCATAACTGGTTATAAATCGGCACCCCTATTTGACGCACCGGAATTGTGCAAAACGCTTGCCGAACGCACCATTATGGTGCATGACGCTGATGCAGATGAATAGCGATAAAAAATAGATCGTCCTGGAGCAGGTCGGCGATTGCGGATTTGAGTGCGGCGACCTGTTCGCGGCTGACATCGCTGGCGAGGAAGATTTCGGCTTCCGCTTTTCCATCCAGATAATGCAATACAATTTTTTCATGTGGGGGCAGCGCCTGCCCTAGCACCTGTTCCAGATGAGCAATCAAGGTTTCACGATTGGGCAAGTGCTGGTTTAGCTTGGCCGACGAATCGTCTTCCGGGTCAATGTGCACCATCACATCCAGTGCATGGTGCTGTTTGAGTACGCGCGCACGCGCGCTTTCGGCAATATAGTGCCCTTCCGAAACGCTGATGCGAGGAGTTACCAGCACATGGGCGTCCACCAATGCGCGGTCGCCCATGCGGCGAGTGCGCAATTCGTGCACGCCCTGAACGCCCGGGGTGGTGAGCAGGGTGGCACGGATCGCATCCACTTCGTTCTTGTCCAGGCTGGTGTCGATCAACTCGGAAATCGCCTGGGATGCCTGTTTCCAGCCCATGCGCATGATCATGACCGCAACCAGCACCGCAGCCAGGATGTCCATCGAAGTGAAGCCGAGCAGGTTGCCGCCGATGCCCGCCACCACCACCAGCGACGAGGCGGCGTCGGAGCGGGCGTGCCAGGCATTGGCTTCGAGCATCTGCGAGCGCAGCTTGCGCGCGACATGCAGCATGTAGCGGAACAGCGCTTCCTTGCCGGCCAGGGTCAGAATGGCGATCCACAGCGTGGCGACGTGGACTTTTTGCAGCGCGGTGGGATCTTGCAGTCGCATCGCGGCACCCCAGAACAGGGCGCTACCGACGCCGAGCAAAATCAGCCCGAGCGCCAGGGTGGTGGCGGTTTCGATGCGGGCATGACCATAGGGATGTTCCTCATCCGCGTCGCGCGCGCCATGGCGATTGGCGAACAGCACCAGGAAATCACACAGCAAGTCGGACAGGGAATGCAAACCGTCGGCGACCAGGGCCTGGGATTTTCCGAACAGGCCGACCACGATCTGCAGCACGGTCAGCACCACGTTCACCGCAACGCTGATCCAGGTTACTTTTTGTGCGGCTTGAAAGCGCCCGATCCGATCAGGATGGATTTCAGCGTGCGGTTTGGCGGGGTGGTGGGGCATCGGGAATATTCAGATTAAGAAGCAATGAGTTCGGGACGTTATGATACGCAAATCAGAGGGCTTTTGCCTTATAATTCGACGTGCTTAAATCTAATAACTGTAATTCACCGCAGAGGACGCAAAGGATGCGGAGGAAAAGCAAAGCATTGCCAAGCCATGCTGGGTGATCGCGGTTTTTTACGTCAAGCATTTGAATTCCTCTGCGTCCCCCCGCGTCCTCTGCGGTTCAATAGCTTTTTAAATGTGAAATATACATGACCGATCGTTACGCCGTTGTCGGCAACCCCATCGCCCACAGCAAGTCCCCGCTGATACACGCCGAGTTTGCCCGCCAGACCAATCAGGATATGGCATACACCGCGATGCTTGCGCCGCTGGAAGACTTTGCCGGCACGGTGAAGAAGTTTCAGGCGGAAGGCGGCAAGGGGCTGAATGTGACCGTTCCATTCAAGCAGGAGGCCTGGAAACTGGCAACCCTCCTGACCGATCGCGCGCGTCTGGCGGAAGCGGCAAATACCCTGAAGTTCGAGCCGGACGGCACGATACTCGGTGACAACACCGATGGCGCCGGACTGACGCGGGATATACGGGAAAACCTGGGCATTTCCCTCGAGGGCAAGCGCGTGCTGCTTATGGGTGCCGGCGGCGCGGCCCGCGGCGTGCTGCTTCCGTTGCTGCTGCAAAAGCCGGAGCGGCTGGTCATTGCCAACCGCACACCTGGAAAGGCCGTCGAACTCGAGCGGCACTTCGCTGCTTATGGCCGGGTCGAGGGTGGCGATTATGCGCGGCTGGCGGGAAGCCTGTTCGATATCGTGATCAATGCCACTTCCAGCAGCCTGAGCGATGCCCTGCCCCCCTTGCCGCAGGGCGTGTTCGCGCCGGGGGCGCTGGCCTACGACATGATGTACGGCAAGGGGCTTACCCCTTTTCTGCAGTTCGCGCGGGATAACGGTGCGGCGCATCTGGCCGACGGTCTCGGCATGCTGGTCGAGCAGGCGGCGGAATCGTTTTTTCTGTGGCGCGGCGTGCGGCCACAAACCCTATCCGTCATCACGCTTTTGAAATCATGCTGAAAACCCTGTGGCGCTGGCTGTGGCGCGGCATCGCCCTGTTCGTTGCCGTGGTACTGATCTACCAGCTGTGGATATTCGCCCACATCTGGTGGTGGGTGGACCACAACCCCTCCACCAGCGCCTTCATGGAGCAGCGGCTGGAAGTTCTGCAAAACAAGAACCCTGATGCCGAGTTGCGCCACCAGTGGGTGCCTTACAACCGCATCTCCAACAATCTCAAGCGCGCCCTGATCGCCGCCGAAGACTCCAAATTTCTCGACCATGAAGGCTTCGACTGGGAGGGCATCCAGAAGGCCTACGAAAAAAACCAGAAGAAAGGCAAGATCGTTGCCGGCGGCTCTACCATCAGTCAGCAGCTGGCCAAGAACCTGTTTCTCTCTTCCCGGAAGGTATTCTGGCGCAAGGGCGAGGAGGCAGTAATCACCGTGATGCTGGAACATATGATGAGCAAGCGCCGCATTCTCGAAATCTATCTCAATGTCATCGAATGGGGCAACGGCGTATTCGGTGCCGAAGCGGCGGCACGCCATTACTACAAGACCGGCGCGTCCAATCTGTCCGCAGAGCAGGCTGCCCGGCTCGCTTCGATGGTGCCCAATCCACGCTATTTCGATACGCACCGTAATTCGCGCGGTCTGGAAAGAAAAACCGGTATTATCCTGGCGCGGATGAACCAGGTGCAGGCGCCATAGCAGCCTGCCAGACTTAAAAGGAAATCGGCGGCTAGTTCGATGTATCCAAATTGACAGAAGTAGCCGGCGAGCATTAAAATTCACGCGTTTTCATACTTAAAGGTCCATCACCTTGGACAGTCATAGTTGTAGCAGTTACGTAGCTAATTTTTTGTTCTAGCGGTTACCCCTTCAACGCGCCCTCGGCCTTGACGGTTTTTCCGCTGGAAACAGCGGAAAAAACGGGCACAAGTGCGGTCTCGCCGATTTTTGTCGGCACCTTCGATCCAACCCTTTTTTCCTGAATAGCAGCCAGCTGTCAGCGATCGGCTTTGTCCGTTACGCGCGCAAGTCGCGCGGTTTTTGCTGACCACTGATAGCCAAGCGCCAAAGGGACAACGGCATGTTGGAAACAGAACCAACCAAAGTGCAGGAAAGCCTGCAGGAGATACTGCAACAGGTAGTCGAGCTGCTGAGCAGGCATCAGCTGGTGGAAGGGCTCGTCCATAAACAGGACATGCCGCGCCATGATTTGGTCGAGACGCTGGTGCACAAACAGCATCTGACCGAATTGCAGAAAAAGCTCGATGAGCTTCACTCCGCCGATATTGCTTACATCCTCGAAGCCTTGCCGCTGGAACAGCGCCTGCTGGTCTGGGACATGGTCAAGGTCGAGCGAGACGGCGACATCCTGCTGGAAGTTTCCGATGCGGTGCGGGAATCCCTGATCGCCAGCATGGACAGCGAGGAACTCCTCGCCGCTGCCGAGCAGCTTGATACCGACGAGATCGCCGACCTCGCTCCCGACCTGCCGCACGACGTGATGCAGGAGCTGCTCGAATCGCTCGACAGCCAGAACCGCGCCCACCTGCAATCGGCCATGTCCTACCCGGAAGATACGGTCGGTTCGCTGATGGATTTCGACATGGTTTCAATTCGCGACGATATCAGCCTGGAAGTGGTGCTGCGCTACATGCGCCGGCTGGGCGAGTTGCCGGGCCATACCGACAAACTGTTCGTGGTCGACCGCAACGACAACTTCAGGGGGGTGTTGTCCCTCAAGCGGCTGCTGGTCCATGATCCCGAAGCCAGCGTGGCGGCGGTGATGGCCGAGGATGCGGTGACCTTCCATCCCGACGACGAAGCCGGCGAAGCCGCCTCGGCATTCGAACGCTATGACCTGGTTTCCGCCCCGGTGGTGGACAGGAACAACAAGCTGGTGGGGCGCCTGACGGTGGACGTGGTGATGGACTTCATTCGCGAAGAGACCGACAGCGAAATGCTCTCCATGGCCGGCTTGCGCGAAGAGGAAGATCTGTTCGCCACGGTGTGGAAAAGTATCCAGAACCGCTGGACCTGGCTGGCCCTCAACCTGGTGACGGCGTTCATCGCTTCACGCGTGATCGGCGCATTCGAAGGGTCGATCGAGAAGATCGTTGCGCTGGCGGCGCTGATGCCGATCGTTGCCGGGATCGGCGGCAATTCGGGCAACCAGACCACGACCATGATCGTCCGCGCCCTGGCGCTGGGGCAGATTCGTGGTAGCGGTATTCGCAAGCTGTTTCTCAAGGAACTCGGAGTCAGCCTGGTCAACGGGCTGATCTGGGGAGGCATCATCGGACTGATCGCCTGGCTCCTCTACCACAACGCCGCGCTGGGCGTGGTGATGACCGGCGCGATGATGCTCAACCTCGTGCTGGCAGCGCTGATGGGCGTGCTGATCCCGATGTTCATGCACAAGCTCGGGCGCGATCCGGCGGTGGGTTCCAGCGTGATGATCACTGCCGTGACCGACAGCGGCGGTTTTTTCATTTTTCTCGGCTTGGCCACACTTTTCCTGCTTTAATAAAAGAGTGTTTTAGGTTTTAAAAAAGGCGTTCTACCGCAGAGGACGCGGAGGACACGGAGGAAACGGGGCAAGCAGGGATGGGCGGCTTTATTGCCCAACTCGCAAAACCATAAAGTAGGCACCTCTAGGCGACAAGATTTTGGCAAGTTGAGCTGAGACACCCGCTGTGTGAGTGTGCTTGTTACGCTAACCATATGAATTCCTCTGCGCCCTCCGCGTCCTCTGCGGTTCAATAGCTTTTTCTTGGTTTAACCGGTAAATGAAACCATGCCGTTTTCGCCTTTCTATTTCGCGATGCTTGTGGTCGCGCTCGGCCTGCTGGCTGTCTTCGTCCAGGTCGGCGCCCTGACCCTGGCCTTCGACAAGCTCGGCCTGTCGCCCAATTCCGCCACATTGTTGCTGTTCACCTCGCTGCTCGGCAGCCTGATCAACCTGCCGCTGTTCAGCGTCAAGGCAGAGGGAACACCGCCGCCCATGCCGCAACCGTTCCGCAGCCTGCTCAGGCTGCCGCCGCTTGCGTTTACCGGCAAGACCGTGGTTGCGATCAACGTAGGCGGCTGTCTGGTGCCGCTGGCTTTTTCAGTCTACCTGTTGCGGCACACCCCTCTCAACCCGCTGATGGTGATTAGCGCCGTCGCGATGGTGGCCGCTGTGTGCAGGCTGACGAGCCGTCCGGTGCCGGGCGTAGGCATCGGCATTCCCATATTTGTCGCCCCGCTGGTCGCGGCGATGGTCTCTCTCATCATCGACCCGCAGAACAGCGCACCGCTCGCCTACATCAGCGGCACCCTGGGCGTCTTGATCGGGGCCGATATTTCCCGTCTCAACGACATCCGAAAAATGGGAGCGCCCTTCGCCTCGATCGGGGGGGCAGGAACTTTCGACGGGATTTTCCTCAGCGGCATCGTCGCCGTACTGCTGACCTGAAAAATATTTTTCACCGCAGGGAATAAATGGCTGGTCCGGTGTGTTTACCTCAGCGTAGGCCCCATCAATTTATTCAACAGGAGCAAACCATGAACAAGAAAGTCCATTCCTTCGCTACCGCCTTACTTTTAGCCCTTTCCACCGCTGCTTTTGCCGGCCCGGCTGACGATGCCAATGCTCACTTCAAGGCGATCGCTGCCGGCAACGTCGAGCAGATCATGCAGGGTTATGCCGGCAATGCCAGCCTGCAATGGGTAGGCGGACCGCTCGACGGCGCTTATGCCGGCAGCGACAAGATCCGTGAAACCTGGGAAAAGTTTGCCAAGGCCAACGCTCCGCTCGAAGTGACCGTGGCAAAACTGGAAGAAAGCGTCAATCCCAAGGGCAGCACCGTCACCGCCAATGTCGAATTCAAGGGCAAGGCGGCGATCAAGGTGCGCTACGTGCTGGTTTACCGCGAAGGCAAACTGGTGAACGAAGTGTGGCAGATTGACCCGAAACTCGCGCTGGGCTACTGAGCAATCACCATGGAGTCGACCAAGATGAAAAAAATTCTTTGCGCGTTACTCCTGGGCGCTGCAGCCCAGAGCGCCTGGGCCGCGCAGCCCGCGCCCAATGACATTTCCCTGCCCGATGGCTACAAGAACTGGCAACTGATCGCGCCTTCCTTGCGCACCGACAAGAACCACCTGCGGGCAATTCTCGGCAACGAAGCGGCAGTGCGGGCCGCCCGCGAGGGCAAGGTCAATCCCTGGCCGGACGGGGCGATGCTCGCCAAGCTCGCCTGGAGTATCAAGTCCGACGAGCGCTGGCCCACGGCGACGGTACCGGCTGAATTCGTCCAGGTGGAGATCATGGTCAAGGATGCCATCAAGTATTCCGCTACCGGGGGCTGGGGATTCGCCCGCTGGGTGGGCAAGGATCTCAAGCCCTACGGCAAGGACGCTTCATTTGTCCAGGAGTGCTTTGGCTGCCACACGCCGGTGAAGGACAAGGATTTTGTCTACACCCACCTGGCACCGCTACCATAGCCACTCGTCCAGCAGAGGATAGCCATTGAGCGAGATCGACCGCCTGATCG
>Ga0209253_10005551_pt1 | contig 10946 bp, 9 predicted proteins | sample FrelakmetBRP12BR_FD_187145 | JGI IMG/M metagenome (GOLD analysis project Ga0209253, IMG submission 187145) | Freshwater lake sediment microbial communities from the University of Notre Dame, USA, for methane emissions studies - BRP12 BR (SPAdes)... | ecosystem: Environmental > Aquatic >... | reverse complement strand
ATGCCGCCGCTCGACAGCGCCCCCTCGAGGTGGGTGCGGTGCACGACCTCGAGGCCAAGGTCGCGCTCTACCCGAACGGGCGCAACGCCAGCATCGGGCGCCGGATCTTCACCCGTGACCGCGCCCCTCGCGAGCGGTCGCGACCGGGCGACGCGGCGGTCCACTGGCACGACCTGGCGGATCTCTACCGCTGACCGGCGATGGCGGGCGTTGGCCGCGCCCGCCCGCCCATGCCACGATCGAGGGCGGAGATGACCCCCACCATCGGCCACCGCCCGACGGCGGCCGACTTCGCGGCCGCACGGATCCTCCTCGAGCCGTGGCGCTGGATCGCGGCGCCACGTTTCTTCGAGCTCCAGCACGTCCCGCCCGACCGCCCCTTCCTGCTCGTCGGCAACCACACGCTCATGGGCGTGCTGGACGCGCCGCTCCTCGTCGTCGGCCTGCAGGAGCGCCGCGACATCGTGGTGCGCTCGCTCGGCGACCACCTGCACTTCCAGGTGCCGCTCTGGCGCGACCTGCTCGAGCGCTTCGGCGTGGTGGAGGGCACACCCGAGAACTGCCGGGCGCTCATGCGCGCGGGCGAGCCGATCCTCGTCTTCCCCGGTGGCGGGCGCGAGGTCTTCAAGCACAAGGGCGAGCAGTATCAGCTCGTCTGGAAGCAGCGGCTCGGCTTCGTGCGCCTCGCGATCGAGCACGGCTTCCCGATCGTGCCCTTCGCCGCCGTCGGCGCCGAGGAGTGCTACGACATCCTGGTGGACGGGCCGGAGCTGCGCGCCTCGCCGATCGGGCCGCTCCTCGAGCGCGTCGTCCCGCGCCTGGACGAGATCCCGCCGCTGGTCGCGGGCATCGGCCCCCTGCCCCGGCCCCAGCGCTTCTACTTCTGGTTCGCGCCGCCGGTGGAGACCGCGGCCCACCGCGGCCGCGAGCACGACGACGCGCTCTGCCACGCGGTGCGCGACACCGTCCGCGACGCCGTCGAGCGCGGCATGCGGCTCATGCTCGCCGAGCGCGAGCGCGATCCGGAACGCGACCTCGGCGCGCGCATCGCCGCCGCGCTGCGCGGCGCGCTGGGCGGACCATAGCCCCTATTACCCCGCCCCGGCCGGCGCGAGCGCCTCGAGGACGCGCACGTCGGGCATCGTCGCGCCGCCCGGTCCGAGCGGCAGCACGCTCACGTGCGTCGCGCCGGCGGCGTAGTGCGCGTCGATCCGCGCGCGCAGCGCGGTCTCGTCGCCCCAGGCCACGACCGCGTCCACCAGCCGGTCGGAGAGGCCGCCCGCGAAGTCCGCGTCGCCGAAGCCGAGCCGCCCGAGCATGCGCACGTACACGCCGATGTGCGGGACGTAGGTCGACATGTAGGCACGCGCCGCGGCCCGCGCCGCGCGCGCGTCGCGCTCGAGCAGCACGGCCTGCTCGACGCAGACCCAGCGGTCCGGGCCGAGCACCGCGCGCGCGTGCGCGGTGTGCCCGGGCGGCACGAAGTAGGTGAGCGTCCCCGCCGCCGCCTCGCCCGCGAGCGACAGCATGCGCGGGTGGAGCGCCGCGAGCACCACCGGCGGCTCGTCCGCAGGCGCCGGCGCGAGGTACGCCGCGGCGTGGACCCGCGCGAGGTAGTCGCGCACGAACGGCACCGGCCGGTGGTACGGCAGGCCGCGCAGCTCCGCGGTGCGCGGGTTGTTGACGCCGAGCCCGAGGACGAAGCGTCCCCCCGAGCCCTCCGCCAGCGTGCGCGCGGCGGCCGCCGCCTGCGACGCCTCCCGCGCCCACACGCTGGCCACGCCGGACCCGACCACGAGCCGCTCGGTCGCGGCCAGCAGCTGGCCCGCGTGCACGAGCACGTCGCGGCCCATCGCCTCCACCACCCAGAGCGCCCCGTAGCCGAGGCGCTCGACGGTGCCGGCGAAGCGCCGGGCCTCGGCGGCCGTGAGCCCATCGAGGAAGGCGAACACGCCGAGACGCGGCCACGCGCGTGGGTCCATGCCGGGGGTCTACACCGCCGCGGCGGCGCGGTCACCGTGGGCAGCCGTCGGCCCGGCGACCGCCCGGCCGATGATCGCCGGGCTCGCGGCTCAGGGCGTGAAGATGCGGCTGATGTGCCGGATCCGCCGGAGGTTCCGTTCGAGGGCTCTCGATCCAGCCAGCAAGCCCTTCACCTGCCGGGAGAGCTTCCGGGCGTCGCCGCGCGACAGCTCCTTGGCCCGACGGGCGCGCGTGAGAACGCCGAGCATCGGCTGACCCCGCCGACGGAGCTCCGAGGCCAGCGGGAGCGCCGCGGCTGCCCGGCGCTCCGCCAGGGTCTTGCCCGGCGCGTCCGCCGGGGCGCGGCCGCCGAGCGTGCGCACGATCACCTCGAGGTCGCCCGCGAACCCTGCCAGACTCCCCTCGAGCTGGGCGCGGGTGCCGCTCGAGCCGCCGTCCGCCAGCTTCTCGGCGACGGCCGCACCGAGGGTCGCGCTGCCGTCGAGGAGCCCGCGCGCGCGGTCGTAGGCGTCCTTCACGGCGTTGCAGCGCGGGCGGTCGGGGACGTCCCGGTGCGCGCAGACCCCGCCGAGGCAGTAGTCGTCCGTGCACGGGTCGAGGTCCTCCTCACACGCTGTCGGAGGATCGTCGGGCGTCGGCCGACTGGGCAGGCACCCGGTGCCGGCTTCCGCCCGGGGGTCGCTCGGCAGGCAGACGGGGATGGCACAGGAGTCACCGGGGCAACGGTCGTCGGTCGCGACGTGCTCGCAGCGCCCTTCGCGGCATCGGTCGTCGGTGCAGCTGAAGCCGTCGTCGGTGCACGACGTCCCGTCGGGCTTCTCGGGGTGCGAGCAGGTGCCGGTCGCGGGGTCGCAGGCGCCGGCCAGATGGCACTCGTCGAGCGGGCCGCACACGACGGGATCGGCGCCGGTGCAGACGCCGGCCTGGCAGGTGTCGGTCTGCGTGCACCCGTCGCCGTCGCTGCAGGCCGAGTCGTTCGGCTTCAGCGGGTTCGAGCACTCGCCGGTGGCCGGGTCGCAGGTGCCGGCGATGTGGCACTGATCGAGCGCATCACAGGTCCTCGGCTCGCCCCCCAGGCACACGCCGCCGGAGCAGGTGTCCGTCTGGGTGCAGGGGTTCCCGTCGTCGCACGGCTCGCCGTCCGACGCGGGCGAGTTGGCGCACGGGTCGGCGGCTCGGCCCGCGACGGCGCGGGCGCCTGTGTACTCCATCCCGGCCGCGGGGCCCGCCAGCGCAGCGAGCAGCACGAGCAACACGACCCGCATCGACATCGACGTCTCCATCGTCCACCTCACCTCGCCACGGTGGCAAGAAATCACACCGCTGCGGGGACGTCCAGGGAGGTTCTGCGCTGCGTGTCCAGCGCGGCGGCGCTTGCATCGGACCCGAAGCTCGGGAGTCATGCCCCGATGCGGTGGCTCGAGCGCTACGTGCGCTGGCTGGTCGGGCACGCCTGGGTGGTCCTGCTCGCCGTCGCCGTCGCCACCGCGGGCGTCGCCTCCGGCCTGCGCCAGCTGCGCACCGACTTCAGCTTCGAAGCGAGCCTGCCCGAGGGACATCCCTACGTGGCCATCGACAAGCAGATCCGCAGCGAGTTCGGCGGCCGGCGCACGATGATCGTTGCGGTCGTGCCCCGCGACGGGGGCGAGATCTGGCGCCCCGAGGTGCTCGAGATCGTGCGCGAGGTCACGCTCGACGCGCTCCGGCTGCCGGACGTCATGTCGCACGCCGTGGTGAGCCTGGCCGCACCGTCGGTGCGGCACGTCGAGGACCGCGACGGAGAGATCCGCGTCGACTACCTGATGCGCGACGTCCCGCGCACGCCCGAGGCGATCGCCGCGCTGCGCGCGCGCCTCGAGTCCGACCCGCAGCTCCGCGGCCTGCTGGTCACGCCCGACCAGCGGGCCGCCCTCGTCTTCGTCGACTTCTGGGACGGGCCGCCGGCGTGGGAGCTGGCCGACCGCGTGGACGCCATGGTCGAGCGCCACCGCGGCCGCGGCGTCGACGTCTGGCTCACCGGCGAGCCGATGTTCGCGCGCAGCGACCTCGGGCAGTCGGCGCTGATGGCGCGGCGCATCCCGATCACGTTCCTGGTGATCGCGCTCATGCTCCTGCTCTCGTTCCGCAACCTGCAGGGCATGCTGATCCCGATGCTCACCGCCACGCTGAGCTGCGTGTGGGCGCTCGGGCTCATGGGCCACACCGGCATCGTGATCGACAGCTGGAACGTGGCCACGCCCATCCTGCTCATCGCCGTCGCGGCGGCGCACTCGGCGCAGATGCTGAAGCGCTACGTCGAGGAGGTGAGGCGCCTCGGCGACAACCGCGCCGCGGTGGTGGCGTCCACCGTGGTCATGGGTCCCGTCATGATCGCGGCGGGCGTGACCGCGGCGCTCGGCTTCGCCTCGCTGGCGCTCTTCGGCGTGCGCTCGATCGCCAACCTCGGCCTCTCCTGCGCCTACGGTATCGGCAGCGCGGTGCTGCTGGAGATGACCTTCATCCCGGCGCTGCGCGCGGTCCTGCCCGCGCCGCGCCGCCAGCCGGCCGACGGCGGCCCGACGCAGCGGCTGCTCTCGCTGCTGGGCGACGTCGTCCTCGCCCGCCGCGGCCGCGCCGTGCTGATCGCCACCGGCCTCGCGCTCGCCCTCGGCGCGGCCGGTGCGACGCGCATTCGCACCTTCGGCCCCACGCGCGAGTACGTGCCGGCGGACAGCGACGCACGCCTGCACCTCGACGCCATCGAGCGCCACTTCCAGGGCACGGTCACCATGACCGTGCTCTACGCGGGCGAGCCCGGGAGCGCGAAGACCGTGCCGTTCCTGCAGCACATGGCGGCGCTGCAGGCCGAGCTCGAGCGCGACCAGCTCGTCCTGCGCACGTCCTCGCTGGCCGACCTCGCGAAGATCCTCCACCGGACGTTCGCCTCCGAGGCCCCCGACCCCTACCGCGTCCCCGACGACCAGGAGCTGCTGGCGCAGCTGCTCTTCCTCGGCGATTCGCCGGCGTTCGAGCGCTTCACCGACCGGGCCCAGTCGGAGGGGCTGCTGGTCGCCTACCTGCGCGACGACGACTCGGCGCGGGTGGGGCCGCTCGTCCGCCGGGCCGAGCGCTGGCTCGCCGCGAATCCGCCGCCTGCGGGCGTCCGGGTGGAGCTGGCCGGCGGCATGGGGCCGATCGTGCTCGCCATCAACGAGCACACGACGTGGGGCAAGATCCTCAACATGATCGTCGTGCTCGCCGTGATCTACGCCGTGTCGTCGCTGATCATGCGCTCGCCGGCGGTCGGCGCGTACGTGGTCGTGCCCATCGTGGTCACGGTGTTCCTGCTCTTCGGCTCGCTCGGATGGACGGGTACCCGGCTCGACATGGGATCGGCGACCGTGATCGCCATGGCCGCCGGCATCGGCGCCGACTACGCCATCTATTTCCTGTTCCGCCTGCGCGAGGAGCGCCGCCGGCTCGGGGACGACGCCGCCGCCGTGCGCGCCACGCTGGCGACCTCGGGGCGCGCGATCCTCTTCGTCGCTGCCAGCATCGGCGCCGGCTTCGCAGTGATCGCCTTCTCCCCCTACCTCGGCATGCGGCTCTTCGGCACGCTCATGCCGGCGGCGATGGCGCTGGCGTCGCTGGCGTCGCTCACGCTGCTGCCGGTGCTCGTGCTGCGCAGACAGCCGCGCTTCCTCGCCGGCGAGGCGGCGGCACCGGCGAGCGAGGTGGCCGCCTCGGCTCCGGCGCGCGCGTCGTAGCCACAGGGCGGCGCCCAGGCTCCTGCCCGCGTGCCGTCGACGCACGGCGTCGCCGGCGCGCACCGGCGGGAGGACCGGCCTGCCGCGTGCGCCGCTTGCAGGCGTCCCTGAACGGGCGTAGCTCACGCTGCGCGATTCGCGGTCGCGGTGATCGCCGTCGCGCGGCGAAAGATGGCAATCGGACGGCCCGGGCACGATGCAGCCGACGACGAGGTCGCGGGCGAGGCATCCCTACCGCCGCCGTCCGCCGCGGAGGCCATGGTCGAGCATGCCCTGGCGCAGCTGCCGCCGCGCGACGCGGAGGTGCTGCGGCTGCGCTTCGGCATCGGCGGGCTCCCGCGCCGGTCCGCGGCGGAGGTCGCGAGCCTGCTCCGCATCCCCGACGACCGCGTGCAGCAGATCGAGCTCGCGGCCCTGCGCATGCTGCGCCTGCCCTTCCGCGCGGGGGTGCTGCGGCTGCTGCGGCCGCAGTGAGCCCGATCCGGCCGCCTACTGCACCGAGCCCCAGCGCGGGTTCGAGACCGCCAGCTTCTCCACCACCGTGGCCCGGACGTGCGCCCGCACCGCGTCCGCGAACGGGCCCGCGTCGGCCTCGCCGCGCCGGATGCGCTCGGCCAGCGCCGTCTCGAGCGCCCGCACCCGCTCGCGCAGCGCGCCCAGCGCCGGCGGCTGCTCCCCGGCGCCCAGCCCCGGCAGCGCCGCCAGCCGCGCGAGCTGCGCCTCGAGCTGTGCCTCCTCTCCCGCCAGCTCGCGCTCGACGATGCCGAGCACGTTCGCCGCCACGAGCGCGTGGAAGCGCCGCCGGCCCTCCAGCCCGGGCAGCACGTCGGCCTCCAGGAACTCGCGCACGGCGCGCAGCAGCTCGAGCGCGGTCGGTCGGTCCTGCATCGCCGCTCAGGCCCCCATCAGGTCGAGCAGCTCGAGCTCCATCTCGCAGGTGCGCCGCCCGAGGCTCGCCAGCTCGACGCTCTGCACGCCCGCGAGGAAGGTGTGTGCCTGGAGCATGCAGATCACGGCCCACTTGAGCGTGCCGTACACCTCCCACCAGCGCGCCGCCCCGGGGTCCACCGGGTCGCCGCCCGCGGCCGCGTAGGCGCGCCACAGCCGCTCGCGCTCGCACAGCCCGCCCACCGGGCGGTCGTCGTTGCCGAAGCGCCACGCGCGCACGCAGAGCCAGCCGAGGTCCTCCACCGGGTCGCCCACGTGCGCCAGCTCCCAGTCGAGCACGGCGCGCAGCCCCTCGGGGCCGACGATCACGTTGCCGACACGGAAGTCGCCGTGCACCACGGCGAGCCGCTGCGCGTGCGGCGCGCGGGCGCGCAGCCAGCGCAGCGCCAGCTCGATCGCCGGGTGCGGATCGGGCGCGACGGCGCGGAAGACCTCCTCCTGCCGGTCGAGCTCGACGTACGCCGCGAGCGCGCCCTCCGGCGGCCGCACCAGCTCCGGGGCCGCGGCCGGGTCCATCCGGTGGATCGCGGCCAGCGCGGCCCCGAGCTGCTCGGGCAGCGCCGCGCGAGCCGGCGCGAACTCGGCGTCGCGCAGCAGCTTGCGCGCGATGGTCTCGCCCTCGACGAACGCCATCACGAAGAACGGCGAGCCGAGCGGCGCCGGGTCGTCGTCGCCGAAGCGGACGGCCGGCACCGGCACGCCGGACGCCGCGGCCGCCTCGAGCAGCCGCAGCTCCGCGCCGCGGCTCGAGTTGACGACGTGCCCCGGCGGGTCGCGGCGCAGCACCAGGCGCTCGGGCGCGGCGCCCGGGCGCACCAGCGTGAACGCCCACATCTCGCGCGACGCCCCGCCCGCGAGACGCCGCAGGCCCTCGACGGCGACCTCGGACCCCAGCCGCGCGCGCAGCCAGGTCCCGAGCCGCTCCTGCAGCTCAGCCGACGTGGTCGAGGTACTCCGACCAGCCGTAGCCGACCCGCTCGCGCCAGCGCCACTCGGTGAGCCCTTCGGCGATGCGGGTGGTGACGCCGTGGCGGCGGTTGCGCAGCGGCACCATCGCGAGCACGCGGCCCGTGACCGTCTCGATGGCGCCGTCCCCGCAGGTGAGCGTCGCGCGGAGCGCGGTGTGCAGCTCGGCCTCGCCCCCCACCTCGCTCTCCACCTCGACCCGCACGATCGGCTTCGTCCCCACGTCCGGCGCGAAGAGATAGCCCCCCTGCACCACCGCCCCGTCGCGCTGCACGGTGCGCGCCGCCGCGATGCCGGCGTCGGCGCCGAAATTCATCGTGAGCCAGCGGTAGTGGTCGGGCGCCTGCCAGTAGCGCGGCCCCCACGAGCGGTCGCGCAGCCCGTAGCCGTCGATCGGCCAGCGGGCGCCGTCGAGCTCGAGATGCCCCCGGGCGTGCCCGTGCTGCTCGAGGTGTCCGCGCGCGAACTCCAGGCCGGTCTTCTCGCGCTTCACGCTCACCCACTGGCCGCCGGCCAGCTCGCGCGGCTCGCCGCCGTGCGCCTCGCACACGCTGCGCCAGACGAGATCGAGCGACGCGGTCACGTGCGGGTTGCCGGTGAACGCGGCCTTCGGGTCGAGCAGGTCGAGCGGGCGCCGCAGCAGGCACGCCATCCCCCCGTACGCGATGCGGTGCTCGCGCATCGGCGTCACCACCTCGAAGCGCATGCCGCCGGCGTCGAAGCGCTCGTTCCCCGCGATCGTCGGCCGCGCGTACATGAACGCCGCCGCGCCGTCGGGCAGGTAGAAGCACAGGGTCATCTCGGCCCGGCCCTCGTTCGGCCGGTTGCCGATGCGGCAGAAGCCGCCGGAGCGGCGCACGGGATCGTAGACGTTGTAGTAGGCGCTCTCGTTGTAGCTCTCCTCGCCGGTGTTCTCGTGCATCAGGTCATCGCTGGCGAGGCAGACGAGGCGGGCAGCGGTGCTCATCGGTGGGGGCTCCTTCGCGCGACGGCCGGGCCGGCAGGACGCGGGGCGCCGGCACGGTACCCTAGGCGAGGGCCTCGGCTCCGTGCAAGGTCCGGCGCGACGTCGTCGTCATTGGTGCCGGTCCGGCCGGCCTCACGGCCGCCTACGATCTGGCGCTGCGGGGCTTCAGCCCGACCGTGCTCGAGCAGGGAGCGATCGTGGGCGGCCTGGCGCGGACCGAGAGCTATCGCGGCTTTCACTTCGACATGGGCGGGCACCGCTTCTTCACCAAGTCCGCCCCGGTCGAGGCCATCTGGCGCGAGGTACTGGGCGACGATTTCGTGCGACGCCCGCGTTTGTCGCGCATCTATTACAACGGCAAATTCTTCCACTACCCGCTGAAGCCCCTGAACGCCCTCGCGGGCCTGGGTCCGCTGGAGAGCGTGCTCGTCGCCATCAGCTATCTGCGCTGGCAGATCGCGCCCTATCGTCACGAAGAGACCTTCGAACAATGGGTGACCAATCGCTTCGGTAGGCGCCTCTTTCGCACCTTCTTCAAGACCTACACCGAGAAGGTCTGGGGCGTCTCGTGCTCGGAGCTGAAGGCCGAGTGGGCGGCTCAGCGCATCAAGGACCTGTCGCTTCGCACCGCGGTGCTCAGCATGTTCGTGCGCCCGGGAACGACGATCAAGACGCTGATCGAGGAGTTCGACTATCCGCGCCTCGGTCCGGGCATGATGTGGAACACCATGCGCGAGCACGTCGAGCGCCGCGGCGGTACCGTGCGCACCGGCGCCGAGGTCGTCGCCATCGGACGCCACGGGCCGCGCATTCGCCACGTGGTGATCGCCGCCGCCGACGGCACACGCGAAACCATCCCTGGCAGTGATTTCATCTCGAGCATGCCGGTGTCGGAGCTGGTCACCAGGCTCGATCCGCCGGCGCCGCCCGAGGTGCGGGCGGCCGCGGCGCAGCTGTCCTACCGCGACTTCCTGACGGTCTGCCTGATCGTCGATCAGCCCGACCTCTTCCCCGACAATTGGATCTACATCCACGACCCCACGGTGCAGGTCGGCCGGATCCAGAACTTCAAGAACTGGAGTCCCGACATGGTGCCCAACGGCACCCAGACCAGTCTCGGACTCGAGTACTTCTGTACCGAAGGCGACGCGCTCTGGTGCATGCCGGACGAGGACCTGATCGCGCTCGGCCGCCGCGAGATCGCGCACATCGGGTTGGCACGGGCGGAAGACATCGTCGATGGCTGCGTCCGGCGCGTGCCCAAAGCCTATCCCGTCTATGACACGCGCTACCGGAACCACCTGGACGTGGTGCGCCGCTACGTCGACGGCCTCGTCAATCTGCAGACGATCGGCCGCAACGGGCTCCATCGCTACAACAATCAGGATCACGCGATGCTGACCGGCATATACGCCGTGGGCAATCTCGTCGACGACCGCAATCACGATCTGTGGAGCGTCAACACCGACCAGGAGTACCACGAAGAAGTGCGCACCCCCGCCGTGGAAGCGGTCGACCAGGCTCTCGAGCGTGCGCTCGCCAAGCTCGATCGCCGGGCGCTCGGACTCGCCGTCGGGGCCGTGAGCGGCGTGCTGCTGTTTCTCGCAACGCTCGTCCTGGTGCTGAAGGACGGCCCATCCGCCGGCGCGCACCTGGCGCTCCTGGGACAGTATTTCCCGGGCTATCGCGTGACCGCGAGCGGCAGCCTGCTCGGGCTGCTCTATGGAAGCGCCGCCGGGTTCGTGGTCGGATGGAGCTTCGCCGTCATTCGCAACGCCGTCGTCTTCCTGTACGAGTCCGCGGTGCGACGGCGGATACGATCCGGAATCTGGGGCAGATTCCTCGATTCCATCTAGGGATTCCCTAGGACTTGGCAATGAGCGCCGAGCTCTCGATCGTCCTGGTCACGGACTCCGCGCCACGGCTCCGCAAGGTGCTGCGCTGCTATCGCGCCCAGACCGACCCGGGCCGCCTCGAGATCGTGGTCGTGGCGCTCGCCGGCGCGACCATCTCCCACGCCGAGATTTCCGCGCTCGGCTTCCCCCACGTCCGCCTCGTCGCGGTGGCCGGTCACGATCTCGCCCGGGCCGAAACGCAGGCCGTGCACGCGGCGACAACGCCCTTCGTGCTGTTCGCCCAGACCCACGGCTATCCGCGTCCGGGTTTCGTCGACGCGCTCCTGGCCGCCACGCGCACCGGGTCGTGGACGGTGCTGTCCCAGGCCTCGGGATCGACCCAGCGGAACAGGGCGCGAGTGCTCTCGTCCCACGACCAGCGAAGGTTCATGGCCAGCTGCTCGAGGTGGTGGAGCGCCTCGGGCAGGCGGGGCCGGACGG
>Ga0209253_10005550_pt1 | contig 10947 bp, 11 predicted proteins | sample FrelakmetBRP12BR_FD_187145 | JGI IMG/M metagenome (GOLD analysis project Ga0209253, IMG submission 187145) | Freshwater lake sediment microbial communities from the University of Notre Dame, USA, for methane emissions studies - BRP12 BR (SPAdes)... | ecosystem: Environmental > Aquatic >... | reverse complement strand
CTCGGTCCGCCACCACACTGCGGCGATCTGTACCACGAGGGCGGCCACGATGACCAGCAGGAGGACGTTCAGGATGAGGAGCCGGCGCATCAGGCGCCTCCAACGGGCGGGCTCGCAGCCGGAGCCGGTGCGGGCGTGCCGTCCGCCTTCGCCGCCCCATCGGCGCTCTGCAGAAACGCACTCACCTCGATCGTCGCCGACAGCGCCCGCGCGCCCTTGCCGCGCAGGACGGCACCACGTCGGCTGATCTCGAGGAACGGGATCTGCACCCGCTGCGGACCGTACTCGAGGCTGGCGAGGAACTCGGCGAGCCCCTTGAGCTCGCCGGTCACGGTGATGCGCACGGCGACGCGCCGGAAGCTGCCCACGGTCTCGTCGCGCATCACCTGCGTGCTCTGGATCTCCACGCCCTTCTCGGTCGCGAGGCCGTGCAGCGTGTTCTGCAGACTCGCGGCGGCGAGCGTGGGCGTGTCGCCGGGCACCAGCTGCGCGCGCACCTGCTGGAAGCGCCCGTGCAGCTGCTCGCGCTGGCGCGCGATGTCACCGGCTCGCGCCAGGTACGCGCTGGCGTTGTCGAGCCGCTCGCGGTGCGCAGCGATCTCGTCGAGCAGGTTCTCGCGGTAGGCCATGAACGGCCCGACCACGAGCGTGCGCGCCAGCAGGAGGGCGAGTACGCCCCCCGCCATGACGATGAGGCGGCGCTCGCGCGTGCTCCGACGGGCCCAGCGCTCGCGCCAGCTCACCCTTCCACCTCCGCGACGATCGAGAAGCGCTCCTGGCCGGCCTGGCCGGCCGTGGTCGGCGAGGTGAACTGGACGTTGCGAAAGAGCGGCGAGCTCTCGAGGATCTGGATCAGCTCCGATGCCTTGTTCGCGAAGCCGTCGATCTCGATGCGGCCGTTGCGGTAGCGCATCGTGGTCAGGTACGCATCGGTGGGAATGCGGTCGGTGAGCTCCTTCAGGTACTCCACCATGCGGCGGTCCTGATCGGCGGTGAGGGTCGCGATTCGCGCCTGCAGCTTGCGCGCCTCCGCCTCCTGCGCGCGCACGGTCGCGACCTGCGGCTCGAGCTCCTCCACCCGGTGCGCCAGGGTCCTGCGGGCGACCTCGTCGCGCACGATGACGCTGCCCTCGTAGACGATGGCGAGGACCACCACCGCCACGAGCAGCAGGAGCGGCACGAACAGCCCCTCCTGAAGCCCGGGGCGATGCTCCTCGGGCAGGAGGTTGACGCCCACGACGCCCTCGCGCACGGCGCCGAGCGCCGCACCGACGGCGGGAAGGAGCGACGGCTCGGGATGCTCGAAGAACTCCGGAGGCGCCTCGAGCCGGCCGCTCGCGAGGGCAACGAGATCCGCCGTCACGTCGGGCGGGGCCGGCCCGCCGTTGCCGGACACCGCCCCCAGGATCTCCACCTCCGCATCCGTGGGATAGAACACCTCGGCGAGATCGCGTCGCAGCATCGCCTGGAGCTCTGGTCTGGAGGGCGCGGCGCCCGCGCGCAGCGCGTGGCTCGCCACCAGGTGCTGCTCGACGAAGAGGGCGAGTTCGCCGGGTCCGCCGTCGCCCGAAACGAGCGCCACCGGTCCCGCGATCGGGCCGCGGCAGAAGGCGACGTAGTCGCCGAGCGCGCCGGCCGCGATCACGACCGCCTTCGGCCGCATGCCCGCCAGCTCGAGGGCCTGCACGTAGCCCTGCACCACCTGGCGCGGCACGCTCACCACCAGGACCGCGAGGCGTCCGCTCTCGCCGGCGCCCGAGATCCGCACCTGGTAGTCGAAGAAGACCTCGTCGCGCGGGAGCGGGATCACCCGCTCGATCTCGTAGTCGAGGACCTGCCGCAGGTTCTCGCCCGCCGCCGCCGGCAGCACCAGGCGGTTCATGAGCAGCTCCTGGCGTGCGAGGCAGAGGTAGACGGCACCGGGCTCGACGTGCCTCTCGGCCGCGAAGGTGGCGAGCGCCTGCGTGAGCGTGCGGCTGCGCTCCTCGGGACGGCTCGCAGGCGCGAGCGGATAGCCCCGGCTCGCACGCAGTGCCACCCGCAGGAGCCGCTTCGTGACCAGGGCGAGCGACACCCGCTCCGGCTCCACGTAGATGCCGAGCCCATCGAGGAAGTCCGCGCGCCGAATCCGGTGCGAGAGGGTCGCGAGGTCCATGCGCCTCAGAGCGCCGGGAGGCGGTCGATCCAGCGGGCGACGTGAAACCCGTCGCCGTCCTCGGAGACATCCACGACCGCGCCGACCCGCGCCTGCACGTTGCCGAGCGCCATCACGGCGCGGGCGTCGATCGCAACCGTCGAGGCCGTACGGTCGACGAGCCGGCGCGCGAGCTGCTGGTCTCCGACCTTCGCACGGATCAGGGAGAGCGCACTGTCCGGATCCTCGTCGCGCGCTGCGATGATCTCCTCCACCTCCTCTTGCTCTGCGTCGAGCAGCACCCGCAACACGCCAGGCGGCGCGGTCCGGATGTTGATGGTAGCGCTCCGATTGAAGACCGAAAAGATCTCTTTGAGCGGGATCGCGAGGCCGCCGTCTCGACCGAGCCCGGCCGGACGCGTGCCGTAGAAGAGGTCGCGGCCGATGCCGCGGACCTGCAGCAGCTCCTCGACGGCGTCGAAGGCCCCGTCTTTCGGACGGTAGGGCTCCGGAAGCGAGAGGTAGTACTCCTCCTCCGCGCCGTGCAGGCGGTGCAGGGTGTCAGCGTCACGCCAGTCGAGAATGGCGTCGACCAGCTCCTCCTGCGCGTCGGTGTCGAGGCCCAGGCGATCGAACACCCGGCGCAGGAGGGCCTCGTCCGCCCGGTTCAACGGGATCTTGCCGCCCTCGTCGACGATGCGCACCGCGTAGGATCCGCCGCCGTAGGTACCCTCGTGCCAGGAGCCGTCGGGAAGCCACACCTCGGGCTCGCCGTCGTCGGCCTCGCCTGGCGGCGTGCGCTCGGTGTTCTGCTCGCGCGCGCGCAGCGTCCGGTAGATGGCAATGTTCATTCCGGCCATCGCCACGCCCCGCGCCTGGATCTCCTCCGCGAGGTTGCGCGTGGCGACGGCATCGTCGCGCATGGCGCGGCTGAACTCCCCGACGAGCACCGTGAGCACCATGAAGATCCACAGCACCATCAGGAGCGCGACCCCGCGCTCCGAGCGGCGCGTCGCCCCGGCTGTGCTCCCGCCCCCCATCACTCGGCATCCTCGTCCAAGCCGCTGTCGTCGTCGAGGTCGCCGTCGCTCTCCGTGGCGCTCCCGGCGCCGCCGACGCCCGCGGCCCCGCCGACCTCGGCGCTCCCGGGCGGCGCCGACTCGTCCTCGTCGTCCGGCGGCTCCTGGAAGTCGTCGGACCCCCATCCGTACGCGACCGTCATGAGCGGCAGCTCGCGCACCCAGGGCTGCTGCGAGGACCATGGCAGGCCCTCGACCGAGAGGCGCACCGCGCTCGGCAGCCCGTCCTCGTCACGCGCATCCCAGGCCTCCTGCCACTGGCCATCGACCTCGTCGCGCGGCAGGTACTCGAAGCGCAGCGCCGAGACCCCGCTCAGGAGGACGGCGCGCTCGACGCGTGCGTCGGACGGCGGGTCGTAGAGATCGTCGGGCATGAATCCCGGCCGCTCCTCGAGGACGAGCTGGCCGTCGACGGCCCGGTAGGTGACGACGACGAGCCCCGTGCCGCCGCGCGATTGCGGCGCGGCAGTGACGAAGCTCATGGCGTCGGCGCGACCGAGGAAGTACGGGACGGTGTCCTCGTCGTGGCGCGCGAAGTAGTAGACCGCCGAGTGCACCTGGTGCGCCACCACGTCGTCCACCACGCGCATCCGCTGACTCAGGTCGGCCTCCCGCTCCCCCGCCATCACCGCACGGTGTCCGACGTAGAAGGCGCCGTACACCATCAGCGCGAGCAGGCTGAAGATCACGAGCGCGAGCACGACCTCGAGCAACGTGAACCCGGCGCTCGCCGAGCGCGGCCGGCGCCGTTCCCTCCCGCGTGTCGTCACGGCCCTCATCCCGCCGGCGCGGGCGCCACGCGCAGCGTCCGGATCGCGTAGACGCCCTCGCGGTCCGGGCTCTGCGCCCACAGCACCGCCACCTCGATCTCGTACATCGTGAGCTCGCTCTGCACGTCGAGGTCGCGCCCGCTGGCGTCCGTGAACTCCCGCGCCTCGCGGACGCGCCGCTCCCAGCGATACCCGTCTCCGAACTGACCGCGCTCCTCAGCGGGCACGAGCTCCGGGAGGGTGATCGTCTGGTCGAGCAGCGTACGCGCGTGGGCCACGGCACGCGCCCGCACGCCACTCGCCCGCTGCACCCGCAGTCCCGCCGAGAAGAGCTCGAGCACCGTGACCACCCCGACCCCGAGGATCGCCATCGCGACCGCCACCTCGAGGAGCGTGAACCCGCCGCCTGCCCTCGCGCCCGCGACACCCGGTGCCGTCATGAGGTGGCGTCCCGGATCACCACGGAGCCGATCAGCGGATCCACCTCGATGGCGAAGCGCAGCCCATCCTCGCCCGCTCCGCCGACCAGTAGCGCGAGGCCCGTCGTCCCGCCGTTCGGGTAGAAGATCACGCGCACGGAACCGTCGGCATCGCGCCAGCCGCCGCGAATGCCGGTGATCGCCACCTGGCCCGGGAGCGTCGCCTCCCCACCTCCGGACCAGCGGATGGTCTGGCCGTCGGCCTCGAGGACGATCTCGTGCTCGAGGCCGCGACGGACGGCGTGCTCGCGCAGCGTGCGCATGACGGCGGCGAGCTTGCGTGTCCCCTGACGCACCTCGCGCGCGCGCCAGCCGCTCTGCAGCGCCGGCGTGACCAGGGCGCTCGCCACCACCACGATCAGCAGCACGACGATGAGCTCGAAGAGCGAGAAGCCGCGCGCTGACGCGCGCCAGCCATCAGCTTCCCCAGCTGGTGACGTCGCGCGCGTCGCCATCGCCTCCCGGAGCGCCGTCCGCTCCGTACGAGTAGAGATCGTACTCGCCGTGCTCCCCCGGGCTCACGTACACGTACTGCCGCCCCCAGGGGTCGGCGGGCACGTCCTTCCTCAGGTACGGGCCGTCCCACCCCGGGACGCCGGTACCGCCACGCAGCGCCTGCAAGCCCTCCTGCGTCGACGGGTAGCGACCGACGTCGAGACGGAACGTGTCGAGGGCCGTGCCCAGGAGCTCGATCTGGGTCCTGGCCGCCTGCGACCGCGCCTTGCGCTCGCGGCCGAGGTAGCTCGGCACGACCAGGGCCGCCAGCAGGCCCAGGATGACCATCACCACCAGCAACTCGACCAGGGTGAAGCCCCGCGGCATGCCGCGCCGGTGCTCCCGGCGGTCTCTCCGCTCTCTCCAGGCGTGCGTCACGCTCATGTGTCTCCTTCCCCGGACGGCCTCGTTAGACGTTGATGTCGTTGATGCTGAAGACCGCCATCAGCATCGAGATCACCATGAAGCCCACCACCAGGCCCATCACGAGGATCATGACCGGCTCGAGCAGGCTGGTCAGGCGCTTCACCTCGTTGCGCACCTCACGGTCGAAGTAGTCGGCGATCGTGAGCAGCATCTCGTCGAGCTTGCCGGTGTCCTCGCCGACCGAGATCATCTGCAGCGCGAGGGGAGGAAAGACGCCGGTGCGCCCCAGCGGGCCGGACATCCCGGCGCCCTCGCGCACGCCGACCTGCATCTCGCTCACGGCCCGGCCGATGACCTGGTTGGTCGCAACCGCCTGCACGATGTCGAGGGCCTGCAGGACCGGGACGCCGCTCCGGAGCAAGGTCCCGAGCGTCCGCCCGAAGCGCGCCACCTCCATGCGGCGCAAGAGCGATCCCAGGATCGGGATTCTGAGCTTCCAGGCATCGAGCGCGTGCCGCTGGTGCAGGGTGAGGTAGCGGTAGAGCGCATATCCCCCGCCAGCCACGACGGCGGCCCCCGGCAGCAGCCAGATGCTGGTGACGGCGTCGCTGAGCGCGAGCATCATGCGGGTCGAGAGCGGCAGTGCCTGACCGAGATCGGCGAACATGCTCGCGAACTTCGGCAGCACGAAGACGAGGAGGATGGCGATCGAGATCGCGCCCACGGCCGTGAGCAGGATGGGGTACGTGAGCGCCGAGCGGACTTCGTCGCGAAGCTCCTGGACGCTCGTCAGGTACTCGACCAGCCGCTGCAGCACCTGGTCGAGAACGCCACCGATCTCGCCCGCCTTCACCATGTTGACGTAGAGCGGCGGGAAGGCCTGCGGGTGCTTGCCGAGCGCCTCCGCAAGCGACGCGCCGCCGCGGACGTCCTGCAGCACCTCGCCGGTCAGCCGCTTGAGCTCCGCCGTCTGCGCCAGGTCGCAGAGGGTGGTGAGGCTGCGATCGAGCGGCATGCCGGCGGCGAGCAGGGTGGAGAGCTCGCGCGTGAAGATCAGCAGATCCTTCGTGCGCACGCCCTTGCGGCCGATTCCGGGGAGGCTCACGGACCGCGCCGCACGTGACGGCGCGGTCCCGACGCTGATGCGGATCGGGATCAGGCCGCGCTCGCGCAAGCGCTGCACGACCGAGCGCTCCTCGCCCGCGTCCATGACGCCTTCGACGACCTTCCCCGAGAAGTCGGTCGCCCGGTATTGGAACTGTGCCATGGGCCTCGTTCAGGCGGTGCGGCGGGTAGCGCTGCAGACCCGATCGCCCGCCGAGTAACCCAGCCGGTACACCTTGTCAATCATAGGAATTCACTGCAGTTTTTGCGCTGGGCCGGGCGCGCTTCGCCCTCCCCACCAGGCTCTCGACCGCCGCTGCCACGCCGTCCCAGGAGAGCGTGACCACGAACGCGCGCGCGGCGGCGCCGAGCTCGCCTGCCGTGTCGAGGGCGCGCGAGAGCGCACCGGCGAGCGCCGCGGGATCACGCGGCGGGACGAGGAAGCCGGTGACGCCCTCCTGCACCAGGTCGGGAAGACCACCGACGGCGCTCGCGACGACGGGTCGGCCGCAGGCCATCGCGAGCGGCACGACCCCGCTCTGACTCGCCTCCCAGTACGGCAGGGCGACGACATCCGCGGCACCGAAGCAGCACGCGACCTCGTGTGCGCCGACGAAGCGATCGAGGAGAACCACGCGCGTCCCGACGTTGCAGCGCACGGCGAGCGCGCGGTACGCCTCGGCGTCACCATGGTAGATCTCGCCGGCGACGACGAGCTGCACCTCCCGCTCCATGCGCCCGAGCGCCTCGATGAGCGTCGGCAGACCCTTGTAGCGGCGTACGTAGCCGAAGAAGAGGATCCGGCGCCCGGCAGGTGGCAGGCCGAGCGCACGCGCGCAGGCGCCGCGATCCGCGTGGGCGCAGGTGGTGGAAAGGTTGGGCGGCGGCAGAGCGAGCGCCAGCGGGCGATGCGGGTAGCGGGCATGCAGCCGGGCGGCGTCGCCGCTCGACTGCACGAGGAAGGCCGCGGCCTGCGCCAGACCGAGGCGGGCGAGGAGACCTGCGCCCGGCATGCGCTCGTGCGGCTCGAGATTGTGGCAGACGAAGACCGCTGGCACGCTCCGACGCCGCAGCAGCGCCGCGATCGTTCCGAGCGCCGGCGCGAAGAAGGGATGCCACCACTGGCACACGGCGGCATCGGCCGCGGCGGCGCGGCGCGCCGCGTCTACCCAGCTGCGCGGCCCGAGCGAGTCGAGCAGGGGCTCGGCGGGAGGGAGCACGGGGGGAGGCGCCGCCGCGCGTCCTTCCGCATGTGCCGCGCCGGCGGGCTCGAGCTGGGTCCGCCCCGGAAACAGCAGCCGTGGGTACTGGCGGCGGAACGAGATCCGGCGCACCTCGTGCCCGCGTGCCGCGAGCGCCGCGGCGAGGCAGTCGTGGTACTGGGCGATCCCGCCACGCAGCGGCGCGCTCGGACCGATCAGCGCCAGACGCACCCACCCTCCCCGCGCTGGAAGAGCACCCGCCCGTCCATCGCCTGCTCGGGAGCCACGCCAAGGAGCGCCACCAGCGTCGGCGCGAGGTCGGTGATGGCAAGAGCGCCCAGCACGAGGCCGGGCCGGTTGACGTAGAAGAGCGCATCGTCGTAGGTGTGCATCCCGGTGAGGGGACTCCGCCCGAAGAGCTCGCCGCGTCCGACTGCGCCCTTGATGTCGAAGCCGTCGTGGAAGTGCAGGACGGCATCCGGCGCCTCCGCGAGCTGCGGGCCGCGGTAGATGTCGTCGCGGCGGTAGACGGCCTTCACCGGGCGGCGCACCCCGTTCACCGCTGGCCCGGGATACTCGACGGCGGCGAGACCGGCACTGACGCGCGCGAGGAGATCCTCGGCCTCCGCCCCGGCCTCGACCACGCCGCGCGCGAAGCGTCCCTTGAGGTTCAGGTAGATCCGTCCCGGATCGAGGACGAAGACCTTCGAGCTCGGGTCGATGTCGGCGATGGACCTCGGCCTGGCGGTCGTGAAGGCGAGCAGACCCTGCTCGCGCAGCCACACGTTCGGGTAGAACTCGCTCTCGATCAGCGTGTGCCCGTGATCGGCGACGATGAAGAGCGGCGTCTCGTCCGCGACCAGGTCCGCGATCTCCCCGATCGCCGCGTCGACTGCGGCGTAGAACTCGAGAAAGCGCTGGTGCCAGGGCGCCCGCGGATCCGTGTACTGGTGCCAGAAGTAATGGTGCAGGCGATCGCTCTCGGTGATGACGCCGATGAAGCAGTCCCAGTCCTCGCTGGCGAGGAAGTGGCGGAAGACAGCGCGGCGCGCGGCGAGGGTCGCAAGGAGGTCGGTGAAGAACGCCTCCGGGCGCTCGTCGGCGTCGAGGTAGTCGACGTCGATCCTGTAGCCGTGGCGGGCGAGCACCGCGAGCGCGCTCGCCGGGCGCACGGCGCGCTCCATGCGCACGGCGACGAAGCCGGACACGAGCACGCCCGCGATGTCCTTCGCCGGGTACGTGTTCGGGACGTTGAGCACGACCGAGCGCAGACCGCGGGCGCCGAGGACGTCCCAGATCGTAGGCGCCTGCAGGTGGCCGTAGTTCGGGAAGCAGATGGCGTAGGAGTCACGGCGCACGTCGGTGAAGCCGTAGATCCCGTGACGCCCCGGGTTGGTGCCGGTCATCAGCCCCGACCACGAGACGCTCGAGATCGTCGGGATGCTCGAGGTCATGCGCGCCAGCGTCCCGGCACGCCTGAGCGCCGCCATGCGCGGCATCACGCCCGCATCGGCGAGCGCCTCGACCAGCGGCGCGCCGACGCCGTCGAGGCCGATCACCGCGACGCGCGGCTTCGACCGCCGCCGGCGAAAACGGTGGCGCAGCCCCATCCCGCATCGTCCTTCCCGCTCCGACTGCCTCGGCCGCGAGGACGAGCGCTCCTCACCGCCGCGCGCACGGGGCGTGGAGCCTCGGGCGGCGCTTCGCTGGCATCATCTTCGACCGCCTCCCCGTCTGCCCTGGGCGTGATGTCCAGGGCCCGCGGGCCGCAGGAAGCACAGCGCCTACTCGACCGAGATCCTGGCTGGCCGCGTGCGACATCGGCGAACGGAGCCGCGGGGCGCGCCTCACCGCGACGGCGTACGTTCCACGAGCCGCACCAGGTCCTCGACCGACTGTACGGCCGTGAGCTCGTCGCTCGGCAGGCGCGTCTTGAACTCATCGTCGAGCGCAGCGGCAATCTCGGCGAGGGTCATGGAATCCAGCGACGCGAGCTCGCGGAGGAGCGCGGACGGCGTCACGGACTCCCTCGGCACTCCCAGGACCGCCGCGACGGCTCTCTGCACACGTTCCAGGGTGCTCACGCGTCGCACCTCCTCCCCGGCCCCGCATTCGCGGCGGCATCACCGCGTCGGCTCCACCGCTGCGAAACCCTGATCTCACAACGCACGCACGTCGACCCGGCCGCGTCCCGGCGCGGTGCCGACGGCCTCCGACGCCGTTCAGAAGGTGACACGGATGGGCTCATACTGCCGTATAGAAGGTAGCAGGTTCGGCAGGCGTCCGGAAACGAGCGCCTCTCGAACTGGTTCCGGAACGCCCGGAACGGTGCGGACTCCCAAAGCGCCGCGGCTCATCCGCGCGTGATCGTCGAGCCGCGGACGCATCGCGCTCGCACCCGCCGCGCGGCCAACGTCACCACCGCGCCACCACGGCCCCCGCGGTAAAGCCGCCGCCGACGCCGCTCAGCACGACGACGTCGCCCGCCGCAAGACGCCCGCTCGCAAGCGCCTCCGCGAGCGCGATGGGAATCGAGCCCGCCGAGGTGTTGCCGTAGCAATGGAGGTTCAGGCACGCCCGGGCCTCGTCGATGCCGAGAAGCTGGAGCACGAGCCGGACGATGCGCGCGTTCGCCTGATGGGGGACGATCAGGCTCACGTCGGCAGGGGTGAGGCCCGAGGCCGCGAGCGTGATGCGGGTGAGGTCGACGAGGTGATCCACCGCGGCGCGGAAGACCTCCGTACCCTGCATCCGCAGCCACGGGTCCACGCCGAGCGTGGTGAGCTCCTCGACCCGCCGCACGCCTGCCGGGAGGTAGAGAATGCGCCACAGGGCACCCACGGCGCGGAGCCGGCAGGCGAGGATACCGCGCTCCGAGCCCATCGAGTCGGAGGTCTCGTCGGCGACCACGACCACCGCGCCGGCACCGTCGCCGAAGATCGTCGCGGTCGTGCGGTCGTCGGGATCGACGCAGCGCGACAGACCGTCCGCTCCCACCACGAGCACGCGGCGATAGTCGCCGGCGCGGATGCCTTGGTCCTGCAACGCAATCCCCAGATTGTTCTGGGTCGCGGCCCAGTCCTGCGGCAACTGCTTGCGGGTTCTCACTTCCAGGGCGTCACGGTAGGCGGCCACCGCTTCCCCCAGCAGGCGCTGCCCCGCTTCTCCGCCGGCGCGGATGCCTTGCTCCTGCAACGCAATCCCCAGGTTGTTCTGGGTCGCGGCCCAGTCCTGCGGCAACTGCTCGCGGGTTCTCACCTCCAGGGCGTGACGGTAGGCGGCCACCGCCTCCCCCAGCAGGCGCGGCCCCGCCTCCCC
>Ga0209253_10005549_pt1 | contig 10947 bp, 9 predicted proteins | sample FrelakmetBRP12BR_FD_187145 | JGI IMG/M metagenome (GOLD analysis project Ga0209253, IMG submission 187145) | Freshwater lake sediment microbial communities from the University of Notre Dame, USA, for methane emissions studies - BRP12 BR (SPAdes)... | ecosystem: Environmental > Aquatic >... | reverse complement strand
GATGGACGGGGCCCCGGTCTTCGCTTATCTCCCCATGGGAGAGCATTCGCCGAGGGCTGCGAACCGGGCCCCGTTGTGAGGAGGGGTCCGTGAAGCTTCTGGTGGTCCACCCGAGTTCGCTCATGTACTCGAAGGTCTTCCTGCGGCTCGAGCCGCTCGGCCTCGAGCTCGTGGCGGAGTCTGCCCGTGTGCGCGGCCACGATGTGCGCCTCCTCGACCTGCAGACCGCGACGCATCGGGCATTCTTCCGAATCCTCGACGACTGGCGTCCCGACGTTGTCGCCTTCGGCCTCAACTACCTCGCCAACGTGCCCGAGGTGATCGATCTCGCGAAGGACACGAAGTTGCGCCTCCCGAAGAGCGTCTTCGTCGTGGGCGGGCACAGCGCGTCGTTCATGGCGCGCGAGCTGCTCGAACACGCCGACGGCGCCATCGACGTGGTGCTGCGGGGGGAGGGCGAGGCAAGCTTCCCACTCTTGCTCGACGCCATCGAGGGAGACCGGGGCGCGATCTCGTCGGTGCCCGGCGCGATGACGCTCGACGACGAAGGCCCAGAGCCGGTCTTCGTCGAGAGCCTCGACGATCTGATGCCCGCGCGCGACCTCCTGGCCAACCGGCGCAAGTACTTCCTCGGCGTGCTCGACCCCTGCGCCTCCATCGAGTTCACGCGCGGCTGCCCGTGGGATTGCAACTTCTGCAGCGCGTGGACCTTTTACGGCAGGAGCTACCGCATGGCGAGCCCGGAGAAGACGGGCGAAGAGCTCTCTCGGATCCGGGAGCCCGGCGTCTTCATCGTGGACGACGTGGCCTTCATCCAGGGCAAGAACGGTTTCGCCATCGGGGCCGAGATCGAGCGGCGGAACATCAAGAAGGAGTACTACCTCGAGACCCGCAGCGACGTGCTGCTGCGCAACAAGGACGTGTTCCAGTACTGGAAGGGGCTCGGGCTCTCGTACATGTTCCTCGGTCTCGAGGCGATCGACGCCGAGGGTCTCAAGAAATTTCGCAAGCGCGTGACGCTCGACAAGAACATGGAGGCGCTCTCATTCGCGCGCTCGCTCGGCATCATCGTGGCGGTGAACATCATCGCCGACCCCGACTGGGACGAGAGCCGTTTCCAGGTGATCCGCGACTGGGCACTTGGAATCCCCGAGATCGTGAACGTGAGCATCAATACGCCGTATCCCGGGACCGAGAGCTGGCATACCGAATCGCGCCGGCTCACCTCGCACGACTACCGCCTCTTCGACATCCAGCACTGCCTGCTGCCCACGAAGCTCCCGCTGCCGCGCTTCTACGAGGAGCTCGTGAAGACGCAGCAGGTGCTGAACATGAAGCACATGGGCTTCGGGGCCCTCAAGGACACGGCCATCATCGCCGCGAAGCGCCTCTTCCAGGGCCAGACCAACTTCGTGAAGATGCTCTGGAAGTTCAGCAGCGTCTACGACCCAAAGCTGCAGCTGGCCGACCACGCGCAGCCCGTGAAGTACGCAATGCGCCCGCGCGACGCTCATGGTGAGAAGAAGATCGATCCGCGCGATCTCTACGTGCACAAGTCGGTGTCGCGGCTACGGGCGACGGACGAGGAGACCGAGGCATTCGTGGTGGAGACCGGCGGGCGTCCTGAGCCGACGCTGAAGTAGAGCGGCGCGCAGCGCGCCGTCGGAGTAGCACGGAAACTCTCGATCTCCGCGCGAGAACCAGCGCGCCTCCCAGCCATCGGGCTCGTCCGGCGGGAACGCTCACTTCGTCTTCAGCAGCGAGTCCAGGGTCTTCTCCACGGCCTTCTCGTCGAATCCCGCGTCCGTGCTGACGATGCGCCCGTCCGCGTCGAGGACGACGGTGTGGAGCGCGTCCCCCTCGGAGAACGAGTCGAAGACCTCCTCCCCCTCCTCCGTGGCGAGGGGAAACTCGAACTTCCCGGTCGTCGAGACGGTCGCCGCCGCGCTCGGCGAGAAGTGGTGGAAGGAGCCCAGGACCGCCGCGCCCTTCGAGGTCCAGGCGGCGTAGCGGCCCTGGAGCCGGTTCAGGGCCTCGAGGCCCCTCTGGCCCGACGCGTCGGTGAACACGATGACCGTCGGCTTCCCCTTGGCGCCCTCGGCCGTCCACTTCCCGCCCGAGACCAGGTCCAGGGAGACGTGGGACGGGATGTTCCCCGGCACGTAGTAGGGGGACCAGGGGATCAGGTAGTGCATGACGAAGAAGCCCACGATGTAGGCCACCGTGACGTACCAGCCCTCCTTGACGTACTTCACCGTGTTCCGGGCCTCGGGGAAGTCCTTGGAGATCGCCACCCCAGCCGAGGAGCCGAACCAGATCATCGAGCCGCCGAAGCCCACGGCGTAGGCGAGCACCGCCCAGTCGTAGCCACCCTGGGACAGCGCGAGCTTCGTGAGCGGAATGTTGTCGAAGACCGCAGAGACGAAGCCCAGGCCGAAGGCCGTCTGCCACGAGGCATCGGGCAGGGCTTTCACGGGCATCATCGAGGCGCAGAGCACGAGGGAGATGAGGAAGACGGCACCCTTCGTGGCCCCGGGCAGTTCGCCCCATGCGGGCCTGCGGAGAAGGGTTCCCACGAGGATGGCGGCCCACACGCCCAGCGCCGGAAAGTCGAGGAAGGCGTTGGACAGGATGGCGGCCGCCAGGATGAAGGCGACGACGAAGAGCCGCGTCCAGTCGATGGCGATCTTCTCCTTCTTGTCCTCGATGACGATGGGGGAGTACTTCTGCTGCATGGCCCCCGCCAGGTATCCGAAGCAGAGGAGGGCGACGGCGCTGGCCACGAACCCGTGGGCCACCCGGATGGCGGGGACCTTGGCGATCCACATCATCGTGGTGGTCGTGTCCCCGACCACGCTCCAGGCCCCGCCGGCGTTGCTGGCCGCCACGATGGCCGCGACGAAGCCGACGGAGACCTTGCCCCTGTAGGCGGAGCGGGCGATCACGCCGCCGATCATCGCGGCGGCGATGTTGTCGAGGAAGGAGGAGAGGATCCAGACGTAGCAGAGGAGGACGAATCCGCCCCAGGGGCCCTTGTCCGGGAGGATCCGGGGGATCCAGTCGGGGACCTTCGATTCCTCGAAGTACTTGGCCAGCAGCGCGAAGCCGAGGAGCAGGCCAAGGAGGTTTGTCGCGGCCCCGACCTCGAACCGGCCGTGGTCGGAGTCGAACACGACCTGCCACTCGTGGCGCATGTGCTCGAGGAAGTGGAAGTCGGGGAGGAAGGCGATCTTGTAGATCGAGAGCGAGACCAGGCCGCAGAGGGCCACCAGCATGGTGTGGTGGTGGAAGAGGGCCACGCCGAGCAGCGTCAGGACGAAGAAGACGAACTCCAGGGGGACCTTGCCATCGAAGAGCGAGTAACCCTCGGCACCCTTCGCCCCGAACGCGGCGGAGACGCCGATGGCGGCGATGACCGCCAGGATGTACGTGATGACCGCCGGTCCGAACCGGCGGGGTGCGCCTCCAGACTCTTCCACTAAATCACCCTCTCGATACGCGCCGAGAGCGCCAATTGGGCCAGGACACGGTCGGTGTCGGCGTCGGTGCCGCCAAACAGGGCCGTGGCGGCGGCGTCAGCAGCCATGCAACTGTCGGCCGACACCGTCAGGCTCTTCATCGTGCAGACTCTCGGTGCGGCCGTGTCCGGGTTCATCAGGTGATGGTAGCGATGGCCGCCGCTCTCGAAATACTGCAGGTAGGTTCCCGACGTGGCGATCGCACGATCCCGCACCTCGAGTGTGGCGACGATGCGATCGGGCTGGTCCGGCGAGCGGACCCCGACGCGCCACGGGTCACCGTCTTCGGCCGAGCCGATCGCGTACAGATCGCCGCCGACGTTGACGATGGCGTGCGAGATGCCGTGCTGACGAAGCGCGGCGACCGCACGATCAACGCCGTATCCCTTGGCGATACCACCAAGATCGAGGCCGACGTCCGGATCCCGGAACCGAAGGGCCGGCTGGCCACGCCAGGTAGCGACGTCGAGGGCGCGGTAGAGACGGCGCCCTGCCAGCCGTTCGTAGGCAGCGGGCGGCGGCGGATCGCTGCGGTGTGTCACATCCCAGGCTTCGATGGTTCGGGCGAGGCAGGGATCGAAGGCGCCGTCACTCGCGTCCGCCCAGTCCAGCGCGGCGGCGATCACGGCGGCCGTCGCGAGCGACACGGTCGTGGCTTCGGTGGCCGCAGCACGATTCGCACGGCCGACGTCAGACTCCGGATCAAACCGCGTCATGCATCGCTCGACCTGCTGGAGCTCGGCGATCGCTGCGTTGATCGCTTCCTGGGCCCGAACACGATCCCCATGCACGACCGCGAAATCAGCCACCGTTCCCATGACGGGGACGCTGCGGCGGATCACCGACCGACGGCCAGAGGAGGGCCAGGCCGCGACCACAAACGCGCCGACACCCAGCAACAGCAGCTCTCGCCGTGTGGGATGGAGTCGGGTCTGATCACTTCCGGACACGATTCACCTCCAGGGACGATTCCGTCGCCCCCTCTACGCACTTGGCACACCCGCTGGCGCAGACGCCGCATGACTTGCCGCGCCGCGGGCCTCGGCTCGAGAGACCGAACAGCACGAAGAGTCCGGCCATCACGGCGATGCCCAGCATCGCACCGATCATGGGCTACTCCGCACTGAACAACCCGGCAAAGCCCATGAACGCGAGCGACAGCGCTCCGGCCGTGATCAACGCCAGGCCCATGTTGCGCGCGACCTTTGGCACATCGGCCAGGTCCAGCGTTTCGCGCAGCGAGGCCATCAGCGAGATTGCCATGGTCAGGCCCGCGCCGGCGCCGAGGGCGAACACCAGTCCCTCCACCAGGCCGTAGCCGCGGTTGGTCTGGAAGATGGCCAGAGCCAGGATCGCGCAGTTGGTCGTAATGAGCGGCAGAAAGATTCCCATCTCGCGGAAGAGCACCGGACTGAGCTTCTTGATGGCCATCTCGACGACTTGCACCAGCGATGCGATCACCACGATGAACGCGATGAGCCGGAGGTACGGCGTGCTACCGAGCACGTACGTGTTGAGCACCCAGACGGCAATCGACGTCATCACCAGCACGAAGGTGTTGGCGGCGCCCATGCGAACGGCCGTGCCCACGTCCCGGGAGACGCCAAAAAACGAACACAGGCCGAGGAAGAGCGTCAGCGTGAAGTTGTTCACGAGCGCAGCCGAGACGAAGATCCAGGCAAGTTCTGCCATCACGCCGCCTCCCGTACGGCCACGGCCACGTCATCGGTGACGGACTGCGCGCCTCGCTCCTTGATCCAGCCCAGAAACACCAGCAGAAGCCCGAGCGTTAGAAAGCCACCGGGGGGCAGGATCATGATCACCCACGGCTCGTAGGATGGGCCGAAGACCGACCAGCCCAGAAGGGTGCCGTTGCCCAGGAGCTCACGGACCGTGCCCATGATGACCAGCGCGATCGTGAAACCGATGCTGTATCCGATGGCGTCGAGCGTCGCACGGCCGACGGGCTGTTTCGCGGCGAACGCTTCCTGCCGAGCCAGGATCAGGCAGTTGACGACGATGAGCGCGACGAACGCACCGAGTTCCTTGTGGATGTTCGGCACAGTGGCCTGGAGGACCATGTCGGCCACCGTGACGAAGGTCGCGATGATCAGGATGTAGGTCGAGATTCTGACCTCGGTCGGCACGAGTTTTCTGACTGTGGAGACCAGCACACTCGAACCCAGGAGCACGAAGCTGGTCGCGAGGCCCATCGCCAGACTGTTGGCCACGGAATTGGTCACGGCCAGAGTGGGGCACAGGGCGAGCAGTTGGACGAGAACCGGGTTCTCTCGCCAGATCCCTCGCGTCAGATCCGCCGTCGGGGTGGTGGTCTTCACGGCTTCGACTCCTGCTTGTAGGTCGAGAGCACGGGGCGCAGGCGCTCGAGTTCGGTGTTGATGGCCTTGATGATGGTCCGCGAGGAGATCGTCGCTCCGGTGATCATGACGATCTCGCCCGGCAGACCCTTCTCGCCGCCGGCCTTGACGCCAAGGAGCGGGACCTCGACATCTCGGAAGCCGCCGACAAACCTCATGTCCTTGTAGATCTTGTCGCCCAGGCCAGGGGTCTCTTTCGACTCGAGCACTTTCATGCCCAGCAGCCTGGACGTGGCCGGGTCGTAGCCGAAGATCAGGCTGATGGTGTCCTGGAAGCCGGCCTTCGCAGCCCGAATCGCGAAGCCCACCGGCGCCCCGTCCCGGTAGCCCAGGAACACGGTTTCCGCGTCTTCCAGCGGCACACCCGGAGGCGGCGTGGTGACGAGGCTGCCGCCGGCGACGTAGAGCGTGTCGTATCGCTCTGGTTCGCCCAGCACCTCTGTGATGGCTTCGGCCAGCACGGCGGCTCGATGGGCACGAATTGCCGGCTGCGTCGCGCCAAAGGCCAGAACGATCAGCAGACCCGCAAACGCTCCCAGCCCGCCCAGCGTCGCGACGAGCCGGCCGGGCGAGGTCATGGATCCGGGTTCCACGGCGTGCGGTTCGCTCATCGGTTCGCTCATCGGTTCACTCATTGGGCCACTCGCCGGTCCACGTCGGGCAGGCCCGTGCCAAAAATCCGTGGCTGCGTCGCGCGATTGATGAACGGCACGAGCGCGTTCATGATCAGGATGGCGTACACGACACCTTCGGGCAGGCCGCCCCAGTTACGGATCAGCACCACCAGCACGCCGATGCCGATCCCGAAGATCCAGCGACCGCGGTTCGTGATGGGAGCGGTCACGGGGTCGGTCGCCATGTACACCGCGCCGAGCATGAGCCCGCCCGAAAACAAGGCAAAGGGCACGCTGGGATATCGCGCCGCGTCGATCCAATGGAAGACAAAGGCCAGGGCCGCGACGCTGAGGAAGATGCTGGCCGGGATGCGCCAGTTCAGGCAATTGCGCAGCGCGAGGTAGCCGCCGCCGAGCAGGATGAACACACCGCCGACCTCGCCCGCCGATCCGCTCGCCTGCCCGAGCAGCAGGTCGATGACCGGCGTATGGGTCTGTTCGAACTTCAGGAGTCCGAGTGGCGTGGCGCCCGTGATGGCGTCGGGCGCTGCTGACATCAGCGGCCACGCGAGGTTGTCGCCCTTGAGGCTCCACCACGAGACGCCAGTTCGGACGGGCCACGTGGTCATCGCCACGGGAAACGCCGCTTGCAGGAACGCGCGACCCAGAAGCGCCGGGTTGAAGACGTTCTGGCCGAGCCCTCCAAACACGAACTTGCCAAGGCCCACGCCCGCTGCCGCGCCCAGTGCGGCCATCCACATCGGCAAGCCGGCCGGCAGGCAGAGACCGAGCAGCAATCCGGTGATGAGGGCTGTCCCGTCCAGCAGACTGCCTTGCTTGCCGAAGATCCGCTCGGTCAGGACGGCGCCAGCGACGCTGGCCGTCAGCACGAGTGCCGCGCTCGGCCCGAAGGCGTACACCGACGCGACCACGACCGGCACGAGACTCCAGACGACTGCCCACATGATCTGCCGCGTGGTGTCCTGGCCCGCCAGGTGCGGCGATCCCGTGACTTGCAGCGGCGTCATGCGACGGCCTTTCGCTGGCGAATGGCGACCTTCGCCGCCTGGAATTGCTGGGACAGAGGGATGTTCGACGGACAGACGTACGAGCAGCAGCCGCAGACCATGCAGTCGTTCAGGTGCCAGGCGGTCATCTCATCGTAGCGGCCGGCTTTGGCCAGCTTTCCCAGGTGCTGAGGATTCAGGAACACCGGACACGCGTCCAGGCAGCGTCCGCACTTGATGCACGCCTCTGCGGCCTGCGTACGGCACTCGGCTTTCGACAACACGACAACGCCCGTGGTGCCTTTGGTCAGCGGTGTATCCAGATTCGCCTGGGACGCGCCCATCATCGGCCCGCCGAACACGATTTCCCGTGCGTCGGGCGTCATCCCGCCGCAGGCCTCGAGGAGGTCGCCGAGCTTCGTTCCGACCGGCACGATCAGGTTGGACGGTCGCCGGATGCCACGCCCGGTGACCGTGACGATGCGCTCGATCAGCGGCAAGCCCGTTTCGAAGACCTCGGCGATCGTCGCCACGGACGCGGCGTTCTGCACGAGTACACCCACGTGGCCGGGAAGTTTCCCCGATGGCACCTCAACGCCCATCACCGCCTGGATCAGCATCTTCTCGGCGCCCTGCGGGTACTTGACGTCCAGGGGTTGCACGCGGATGTCGCAGTCGCCCGGGCAGGTGGCCGTCAACGCGGCGATCGCGTCCGGCTTGTTGCGCTCGACGCCGATGATCGCTTTCGACACGCCGAGGCAGCGCATCATGATGCGCACGCCCAGATGGACCCGCTCCGGATATTCGACCATCGATCGGTGGTCGGTCGTCAGATACGGCTCACACTCGCAGCCGTTGATGAGCAGCAGCGTGACCGGCATGTCTTGCGGCGGCGAGAGTTTGACGTGCGTCGGGAACGCCGCTCCGCCAAGGCCGACGACGCCGGCGTCGCGCACTGCCTCGACCAGTTCCTTCGGCGACAGCGCCCGCCAGTCGGGCACGATCCGGGGGCGAGGGAGTTGCGCAGAGTACGGCTCGGCCTCGATGCGAATCGCTGTGTCGTGCGTGCCATCCGGGTGTGGCCACAGGCCAACGGATACCACGCGTCCGCTGACGGAGGCGTGAATCGGAGATGAGATCCACCCGTCGGGTTCAGCCACGAGATCGCCTCGTTCGACCCGATCACCCGGTTTGACGATCGGACGCGCCGGCTTGCCGGCATGCTGACGGACCGGCAGCACCACCTCGCGCGGAAAGGGCAGCCGGCGGATGCGGGCGCCCGCGGTCAGGGCCTTGTGCTCCGGGGGATGCACGCCGTGTCGGAAGGTCAGTCGACTGAGGAACACACGAACCTCATTGGAATCGAGCCGCCTGTGCGACCCACTTGGCGAGATCAGGTTCGGCTGGATTCAACGGCGTCCCCGGGTGAATGATGCTGACCGGGCACTTCTCGGCAGCCAGGACCAACTGGCGGAACGTCCCGGCCGAGAGGTTCTTGATGTAGGCCTGCTTCTGTTTGTTGTAGGCGAACATTCGCTTGTTGATGTTGATGCACTCGTCGCAGGTCGTGCAGAGCTCCGACTTGATGTACGGATCCATCGTCACGCTCTCGGCCGTGTCGGCCGCGGCGGCCGGGGGCGGGACCGGAGCTGCGGTCGCGGGAAGACTCGCGTCGGCGTGAGAAACCGCCGCGGCCGTCGGCTGCGGCAGCAGGATCGTTGCGGGGGCCGACGCCGGAATGCCGCCGTGGCCATTGCTGTCGGCGCTGAGGGGAATGGGGATCACGCCTGGCATCGCGGCGGCCCGCCGCAGAAGCCCACCGATCGTCTCGGTACCGTCGCCGGCGGCTCTGACCAGACCTTCGACCAGACGCCTGGCGATGAGGGCCGGGTAGCGCGCCTCGAGGTCGGTGATTCGGGCTCGATGGCGCGTCTCGAGTTCCTGGATCCGCCGCTCGAAGTCTTCAGACACGGGCGCGGTGACACGGGCGCACACCGCGGCCGGCAGGTCGTGTCCCGCCAGCTGGCGCAGGTCGCGCCAGACTTGCAGACGTTCTTCGGCCAGTTCCACGATGTCTTCCGAAACCAACCGACGCCCCGGACGCCGGTCAGGCTCGAGGACGTAGAGAAACGGGATCTTCCCCGCGCGCTCTTCCGCCGCGGCAGCGAGGTACTCGTCGAAGCGGAGCAGGGCTTCCGGATCTGTGCCTTCCGCTGGCACGGTGAAGTGGTGCTGGTAGGCCGGCTCAGCGGCTGCCCAGTCGGCGACCGTTACGGGCAGCGTCATCACCTGCTGCGCGCCGTCCGTATCGATCCACGGGAGATCGTAGGTCGGCCAGGCCTGGTCCGGCATCGGGTTGCCGTCGAGATTCAGGCGCTCGCCAGGTGACGTTCCGGCCGAAGGGTCGTAGAGCAACGCGGGAACGGCGCGGCTCTCAAGCGCGAGTCTTGCAGCGCGGGCCATACTGGCACCGTGCCCGGCGTGTGTTGATGCCGTCGAACTCGCCAGTGAAAACAAGGCGGGCCCGCGCACGGCCAGGCCCCGCATGACTCCGGCAATGAGATGCGATGGTGTCGCCGGCGACGATTGCAGCACAAATGCATGGCGATGGGCGATGGCCAGGGACGCCAGATCCCGGCGTTTGGTGTGCGTGTGACCGGTCGAGGTCAACCCGGGCGTCTCGAACGCGACGACCCGTACGGGGAAATCGGAAGAGAGCAGCCGCGAGAGATGCTCGAATCCGAGGTCCAGTACAGAAGCACCGTTACCAACCGCCAGCACGGGCGGGCAAAGCGCAAACTCGGTGTCGGTGAACTGCCGCCACTCGAGGGCGGACAGCCCAGGCTCGTGTTCGCTGGCGTCATACTCGCCGGCCAGTTCAAGCTCGGCCCGCCGCACCCAGGAAAATCCCCGCGCCATCTTGCGCATCTGGCCATCGGAGATGCCGACGGCCACCGGCGTCGCGTCGTGCAGGAGGTGGCTGGTCCAGGGGAAGGGATACGGATTGAAGGGATACGTCCTGCCCCAGGCCGAAGAGCCGTCGTTCGTCATGCCGCAGGTGGCGCGCCCCTTGCCGCCCGGGCCCTCGGTATATCGCCAGCGCAGATCGGTGAGTTCGCGGATGATCCTCGCAAGCCACTCGACGCGTTGGTGTTTGGCCCCTTCCAGCGGAATCGCGAGCCTGCCGTCGAGCATGGCGCCGAGGCCCTCAGCGTGATCCAGGGGCGCGTCGGAGGCGAGCAGTTCTCGCGCGACACGATCCAACCCGTCGATGAGGACGGTCAACCGGTCCACGTGCGCCCGGACCCGGGGCAGAACGAACGCGTTGACGGCGGAGAGCACCAGGTGCAAGGCGGCTTTCTCCGCCGCGCCTGGCGTCACGTCGTCGCCGCCGACCATGGACTGATAGGTGCTCTGCTTGAGGAGGAGC
>Ga0209253_10005548_pt1 | contig 10947 bp, 8 predicted proteins | sample FrelakmetBRP12BR_FD_187145 | JGI IMG/M metagenome (GOLD analysis project Ga0209253, IMG submission 187145) | Freshwater lake sediment microbial communities from the University of Notre Dame, USA, for methane emissions studies - BRP12 BR (SPAdes)... | ecosystem: Environmental > Aquatic >... | reverse complement strand
ATCGCATCCCAGCGACGGAGCAATATCGGCGACTTTCTCATAGAGAGGAAGAACATTATCCGCCTCGTTGTAAAGGGGGACGATGACCGACAGCAGGTTCACTTCTTCTGATGAGTGCATACAGGCCTCAAAACAGTTCGATGCGCAGAGACTTATATCATTTACCGATCATGGTTTGTCAACATGATTCGAACCCGTCGAGCAAAGCGAGGAGGTGCAGGGCCGAAAAATGTCCGGCGTGCGGAGGGAACATGATTTTCGAAGCTCTCAATGATTACATCTCACCCGATACATACATTACCTATGGACTATATCGCTTTTTATTAAAAACACAAGAGGGGAAATTGGTAGAAATAAATAAGGGCGGGTCACAGACCCGCCCTCTGCAGGCAGCTATTTCTGAGGAGCTGATGTCTTCTTCTTTATTTTTTCCGCCTCGGGAATAGGGGTGCGTAACCCGACGGCGATATCATTAGTGAAATTGTCCCCCCCGATCGGGATGATGGCCGTGTACCAGAGGCTGCCGCGTTCAAAGATAGCGACCTCGGTTGTTCCGGCGCCGATATCGATCAGCCCGACTCCAAGCTCAGTTTCGTCATGCGTCAAAACAGAGGCGGCCGTAGCGATCTGGTTGAGAACGATTTGCTCGATCTCGATCTCCGCCCGCTGGACGCAGGTCTTCAGGTTCTGAACCGAAGTGATGGCCGAGGTGACGATGTGGACGTTCACCTCCAGTTTGATGCCGCTCATCCCCAGCGGCGCTTTGATCCCGTCCTGCTCGTCCACGACGAATTCCTGAGGGATGATGTGGATGATCTCGCGGTCCGGAGGAATGGAGACGGCTTTGGATTGGTCGATGACTCTCCGAATGTCATCGCGGGTGATTTCCCTGTTTTTCCCGGAGACGGCAATGACACCCCGCGAATTAAAGCTTTTAATATGAGCTCCGGAGATGCCGACGAATGCAGAATCTATCTCCACTCCGGCCATGAGTTCGGCTTCTTCCTGCGCTTTTTTGATGGCGGCGGTGGTGGCTTCGAGGTTTACGACAACGCCCTTTCTCAATCCTTTGGAATCCGCCGTCCCGATGCCAATGATCTCCACCTTTCTTTCCTCGGTGATCTCGCCGATGATGGCGGCGACCTTTTTTGTCCCGATGTCGAGCCCGACGATGTAGCTATTCTTTGGCATTACTTATCCTCCGATTTGGAGTCAGAAAGAGCGGCAACCTGCTTCTGCGTTTCCATGGGCTTGAAGTAAATGCGGCCGTCAAAGCGCAGGTCGACATACTCGAGGGGTCCGTATTGGCTTTCCAGGCCTTCTCTTTCTTGCCGAAAAGATTTTAATTTTTGCGAAAAACCCTCGCTGCCGAGGATGATTTGCGTGGGCTGGTCCTTGAGATACACGCTGACGCTGTCGCTCCGGGTCAGGTCCAAGGCCGCGATATCGGCCTTCTCCTCGGCCGTCATGGACTTCAGGCACTCCCAGGCCAGCGTGAGCTTCTCCTTGTTGAACGAGCTGAATGAAGAGGAGTCCGTGAGCATCGGAAGGCCGGTCTCCTCAGGCGCGGCCAGGCGTTCCAGAACCACTCCCTGTTCATCGATCAGCATGAAGCTCTGGCCGATTTTGAGGACAGCCGCGGGCTCTCTTTCTTTGATTTCAACCTTCAATGAAGAGGGGAAAACCTTGCGAAGGCGGGCCTCTTTAACCCAGCGGTGGCTTTCAATACGGCTCTGGAGACCGGCGATATCGACGAGCAGAAGATTGCCCAGGCTCGCTGGATCGACCATCGCCTGAATATCCCGGGCAACGGAATCATGAGGGCTCAGGACCTGGATCCTCTTCACCTTGAGTTCAGTCCATGTGATCAGGAAAAGGTAGGCTTTCATCAAGGCGAAAAAGAAGGCCGCGAGGACAAAGAAAAAGAGAATGATATGCTTGAATTTGACCGACAATTTTCGCTGGATTTTCTTGACCGACGTTTTTTCCAGGCCCCGCTGGAACTGCAGGGCATCGCCCTGGGTGGCCTGAGATCGGAATTTGAGAGGCGGGTTGAGATAGGCCATGGTCAGGCTTGGCCCTCCAAACAGGCGATGATATCCGGAACGATCTTGTAGATGTTCCCCGCTCCTTGAACCAGGATAAGATCCTTGGGTTTTGCGAGCTTCTTCACGAGGAGCGGGATTTTCTTGAGGTTCGGCTCAAAATGGACGCCCTTGTGGCCGAATTGCTGGATCTCACCGTAAAGGACCTTCCCGGAGACTCCGGGGATGGGCTGCTCGCCGGCCGGATAAACCTCGGTCACGATGAGAATGTCGGCCTGGTTAAAAGCCGTGGCAAAACTATTCATCAGAAAGGAAAGCCGGGTGTAACGGTGTGGCTGGAAGATGCACAGGACGCGCCTCGGCCAGCCGCGCTTGGCTGCGTCCAGGGTGGCCTTGATTTCCGTAGGGTGATGCCCGTAGTCCTCGACCACCATGATATCGTTGACTTCTTTTTTCAGCTCGAAGCGCCGGCCCGTCCCGGTGTAGTTTTCAAGGGCCTGGAGGATCAGCTTGGGAGGGATATCCAGGTCGAGCCCTACGGCCACGGCAGCCATGGCATTCAAGATATTGTGCTTTCCCGGCACCTGGAGCCTCAGGAGGCCGAGCTTTTTGCCCTTATAGTAGAGAGAAGATGCGCTCTTAAAATTTTCAAAGACATGGTCTCGGGCAAAGATGTCGGCCTGAGTCGAGAAGCCGTAGGTGATAATCCTTCGCTCGAGCGAACGGATCAGGCTCTGCAGGTTCGGGTCATCGAGGCAGAGAATGATCGGGCAGTAGAACGGGACCTTATTGGCAAAATTGACAAACGTCTTTTTGATCTCCTCGACGGTGTTGTACTGGTCGAGGTGCTCGTCGTCGATGTTGGTGAGAACGGCGATAAAAGGCGACAGGAAAAGAAATGACCGATCGCTCTCGTCGGCCTCGGCGACGATGAAATCGCCCTCGCCAAGCTTGGCGTTCGCGCCGATCGTGTTCAGGCGTCCGCCGACGATTATGGTGGGGTCGAAGCCTCCGTATTCGAGAACGAGGGCGATCATCGAGGTTGTGGAGGTTTTGCCGTGGGCGCCGGCGACGGCGATTCCGTATTTCATCCGCATCAGCTCGGCCAGCATCTCGGCGCGGGGGATCACCGGAATCTTGAGCTGCCGGGCTTCCTGGACCTCGATGTTGTCTTCTTTGACGGCCGAAGAGATGACGACCACATCGGTCCCCCGGACCCTATGGGCTTTGTGGCCCCGGTAGATTTTAGCCCCAAGCCGGGCCAGCCGTAGTGTGGCCTCGTTCGCCTGGAGGTCGGAGCCCGAGACCTTGTAGCCCAGGTTGAGGAGCACTTCCGCGATCCCGTTCATCCCGGTCCCTCCGATGCCGATCATGTAGATATGCTTGAGCTTCCGGTAGACCTTCTTAACCACCTCATGCCTCCTCAGCGTTCGAATCCATAAGCTCGAAACAGAGATCGGCGATTTTCTCGGCAGGCCGGTCTGTTTGGAGGGCCTTCAAGTTTCTTTCCATGGCGCTGATGATCTCTTTATTTTTTAAAAAGTAGAGAATTTTCTCGGCCAAGTATTGCGGAGTGAGGTCCTTTTCCAGGATCATCTGAGCGCCCCCGACCCTTTCGAGCTCCCGGGCGTTCCCGGCCTGGTGGTCCTCCGAGGCCTGGGCGAACGGCACGAGGACGGCCGCTCTCTGAGAGACGATGAGCTCGGCAATGGTTGTCGCCCCGGCGCGGCTGATAATGAGGTCGGCTTTTTCAAAATAATCCGCCATATCAAAAAAGTAGGGCGAGACTACGGCTCCGTCAAAACCGTTCTGAAGGTAACCCAACCTGACCGCCTCATAATCTGCCTTCCCGGTCTGATGGAAGATCTTCAGGCTCGTTTTTTCAGGCTTGAGGAAAGGAAGCGCTTTGGTCATGGTTTCATTGAGGACGTGGGAACCCTGACTTCCTCCGAAAACAAGAAGGGTTAATTCGTTCGTCCGTGTTTTGGGCCGGACGCCATAGAATTCCTCGCGGACTGGATTTCCCAGAAAGACACCCTTTCCCCTGAAGAAACCCAGGGAATTCTCGAAAGCGGCCACCGCCTTTTTGGTCCAGCGGAGGAGGCGGCGGTTGGTGAACCCGGGACGGAGGTTTTGTTCGAGGATCAAAGTCGGCCTTTTCAGAAGCGACGCCAGCAGCACAATCGGTCCCGAACTGTAGCCGCCGACGCCGATCACCAGGTCCGGCTTGAGCCGGACCAGTATGGCCAGAGATTTGAGGAAGGCGAAAGGGAGCATGGCCAGAGCCCTGAGACTCTTCAACCCTCTCCCTTTAAGACCCTCGATTCTCATGGCAATGAAACGGGCGCCGGACCGGTCCATCAAATTTTTCTCCAGGCTGCGGCGGCTTCCGACAAAGGTCACTTCGAGGTCGGACTCTTTCTCCAGGAGCTTTTGTCCGACGGCCAGGGCCGGATAGAGGTGCCCTCCGGTGCCTCCGCCGCTGATGATGATCCTTCGTCCTGTCATATTTTTTTTCTATCGTTGCCTTTTCTCTGGCTGATGTTCAGGATGATTCCTATGGCCGCCATGTTGCAGATGAGGGAAGACCTGCCGAAGCTGACGAGCGGGAGGGGAACTCCTTTGGCCGGACCCAGACCGAGGACGACGGTGATGTTAAGCAAAGCTTGAACCCCTATGACAAGCGTTAAACCGAGGGCCGCCAACTGGCTGGCCGGGGTCGGAGCTCTTGAGGAAATGGACAGTCCTCTCCATATGAAAATAAAAAAAACGACCAGGATGGACAGGGTTCCGAGGAGCCCGAATTCCTCCCCCAAAATAGCATAGATATAATCCGTGTGCGCCGAGGGAAGAAAATCGAGCTTTTGGGTGCTCTCGCCCAGGCTCACTCCGAGGAGTCCACCGGATCCCACGGCGAGCTTGGACTGATTCGGCTGATAGCTGTGCCCGAGAGGGTCTTTTTCCGGTGACATGAACCCGGTGATTCGCTCAATGCGATAACTGGCCTTGAACAGGAAAAAAGCGAAGAATATGGAGGCCGCCAGGCCGAGGACCCCTAAATGGAGGAGTCTCACTCCACCAAGATAAAGCATCAGCGCACAGATAAAGAAGATGAGGAGCGCCGTACCGAAATCAGGCTCCTTCATGATCAGGAGAGTGCACAGGGTCACGATAAAAACCGGAAAAATCAGACTCGGCCATTCCTGAAGCCTGTCTCTTTTCTTGTCTATATAGTGAGCCAGAAAGAGGACCAGGCTGATCTTGGCCAGCTCGGAGGGCTGGAACCGGATTCCGGAAAACATGACCCAGCGGTTCACCCTGGCCAGGGTCGGCATGACGAAGCACAGCGCCAGCAGAAAGATGGACAGAACCAGCAGCCCATAGACTAAGAATGGGTTTTGGTAAAAGGCCCTACGGACAGACAAGATGAGGGCGACGAGCACGAGCCCGGCAGCGGCGCCGATGATCTGCTGGATGAGAAAGTAAAGGGGCTGATTATATTTCTGCCGGGCCGCGACTGCCGTCGTGCTGAAGACCATGATAAACCCGACGGCCAGGAGGAAGAGGGTGATGAAGGCGATCGCCTTATCGAAGCTCATGGGTTTGAAGATTTCCATGATCAGGTCTTCTCCTGGCCGCGTTCCTGAAGCCTCCGGACTTCTTTCTTGAAGGCCCGGCCGCGCGCTTCGAAATTCTTGAACATGTCAAAGCTTGTGCAGGCGGGAGCCAGAAGGACCATTTCTCCCGGCGCGGCCGTGGCAAATGAAAGCGCTACAGCTTCACGCAGCGAAGCGGCATCCTCTATCGGAACGGCTCTTCGAAGGCCGCTTCTGATCTTTTCCTTGGCCTCGCCGAGGAGGATAACCTTCTTGACCTTTTCCCGGACAGGCCTGCGGAGCTGGGTAAAGTCGGCCCCCTTGTCCCTGCCGCCCAGAATGAGGATAATCCTCTTGTCAAAACTCCGCAGGGCCTTGATGGTGGCGTCAACCGTGGTCGCTTTGGAATCATTGATGAAATCGACCCGGCGGAGAGTCAGGACTTTCTCCAGACGATGCTCCAATCCTGTGAAGCTCTTGACGGAAGAGCGCATCTCGCGAGGCGATACCCCTAGGCAGTGGCCTACCAGCGCTGCCGCCATCACGTTTTCCTGGTTGTGCAGGCCGGGAAGAGGGACATCAGAAGCGCGGAGGAGCCTCACTTCCTTCTTGTCGCGAAGGACAATCCATCCTTCCTTGAGGAAACATCCCCGGCCCACCTCGTTCTGGCTGCTGAACGCATATATTTTCGGGTTGACCTTTTTGGCCAGGGTCCAGACAAGCCGGTCATCCCGGTTGAGGATGGCCGTGTCCTCCTTGCCCTGAGACAGGACCAGCTTCTTTTTTGTGCCGTAATAGTCGGCGAAAGACGCGTGCCAATCCAGGTGATTGAGCGAGACGTTGAGGAAAACAGCGATATCGGGTTTGAACCGGTCGATATGCTCCAACTGGAAGCTTGAGATTTCCGTGACATAGATATGGTCGGCCCCGCTCTTGTCCACAAAGGATATGAGCGGAGTCCCGATGTTTCCGGCGAGGTAGGCCTTGAGGCCGGCCTCCTTAAGGATTTTGCAGGCTAGTGTCGCGGTCGTGGATTTTCCGTTGGTGCCGGTGATACCCACGATTCTTCCCTTCAGGAAATGAAAGGCCAATTCTATTTCCGAGATGATTTTTATCCCTGCCTTTCGGGCGACTTGGAGTTCGGGGAGGGAAGCCGCTCCCGGGCTGGGGACGATGATATCGGCCTTGAGAAAAGAACGAAGATCATGCTTTCCTGTTTCTACGGTGGCGCCCATTTCCGTCCAGAAGCGCGCCTTGCCTCCCAGTTCTTCGGCGCTCTTTATCTCGCTGACCGTCACGCTGACTCCGCGGCTGAGGAGAAAATTCGCCACCGCCTCCCCCGTTTTTCCCAAACCGACGATCAGGATTCTTTTTCCGGCGATGTCCATTGTTATCTCAGTTTTAAAGTTGCCAGGCTGAACAGGGCGAAAATGACGGCCAGGATCCAAAACCTGACCACGATCTTTTCCTCATGCCAACCGATGAGCTCGAAGTGGTGATGAAGTGGAGCCATCTTGAAAACCCGCTTTCCTCCCGTGACTTTGAAATAGGCGACCTGGAGCAGGACCGAGAGCGCTTCGATTATGAAAACGCCGGCGACCGTGAAGAGCAAGAATTCCTGTTTGATCATGATGGCGATACAGGCCAGGGTCGCTCCGAGGGAGAGCGCTCCAACATCTCCCATGAAGATCTGGGCCGGGTGGCAGTTGTACCAGAGGAAAGCGAGGCAGGCCCCCGCCAATGCCCCGGCGAAGACGGTCAGTTCGGCGGCTTGGGCGACTCGCGGAATGTTCAGGTACTGGGAGTAAACGGCGTGACCGGCAATGTAGGTCAAGGCCGTAAGCGCTGAGGCGCTGATGAACGTCAGGCCGATAGCCAGCCCATCCAGGCCGTCGGCCAGGTTAACGGCATTGGAAGACCCGACGAGGATAAAAATGATCCAGGGCAGATAGAACCAGCCCAGGTAGGGAATCCATTTCTTGAAGAAGGGAAAGCTCAGGTTAAGGCTGAATCCATCGGTCTTCCCTACATAAATGAGAACGAGCCCGATGATCGCGGCCAACGCGAACTGGAGGAGAATCTTGTTCCTGCCCTTCAGCCCCAGCGACCTGTGTTTCTTCACTTTCAGGTAATCATCCCAGAACCCGATGGCGCCGAAGCTGGCCATGGTGATCATTCCGATCCACACGTAGAAATTGTTGAGGTTTCCCCAGAGGAGCGTCGGGATGATCGTTGAGCTGATGATCAGGATGCCGCCCATCGAGGGGGTCCCCTTTTTTTGATAATGGGTCTGGGGGCCCTCGGGCCGGATTTCCTGGCCGATCTGGTGTTTTTTCATCATCTTGATAAGCCAGGGCCCCAGGAGGAAGCTGACCAGAAGGGCGGTGATGCCAGCCAGGGCTGTGCGCACGGTGATATAGCGGAAGATATTGAAGAAGATATAGTATTTTCTGAGCGGAACGAGAAGCCAGTGCAACACTTCAGCTCTCCCCGAACTTTTCTTTCAATTTTTCGACGACCCTTTCCGTCTTGATCCCACGTGACCCTTTCACTAAAACCAGGTCTCCTTCCCGGATCAAGGAGGGTATCTTTTCCGCGGCTTCCTCAGAGCTGAAAAAAGAAAAGACGCAGTCTTTGCTTATCCCTGCTGAGATAGCTCCGGCAGCCAGATGACGGCCAAGCCGGCCTATGGTGGCCAGGATATCCCAGCCAAACTCGGCCACCTGCTCTCCGGCCCGCCGATGAAGCTTGGCTTCGGTTTCTCCGAGCTCCAGCATGTCTCCGAGGACGGCGACTTTTCTCTTTGCCGGAAGCCCGGACAACCCTTTGAGGGCTCCTTCGAGAGCCCTGGGGTTGGAGTTATATGAATCGTCGACAAGCTTGATTCTGCACCCGAGAGAAATCAGGCTGCCTCTTTTCGAGAAAGGCTCGAGCCGGGGAATCTCGCGGGCGATATCTTCGAAGGGAATAGAAAAGGCCTGACAGACGCCGACAGCGGCGAGGAGGTTGGAGAGGTAATCCTCGTAAAGAAAAGGAAAACGGACTCTTCCTTTCCGCTTTCCTAGATGAAGGTCGAACTCCAGACCCTTTGTCCCCTTTTTTTGGATGGAGGAGGCTTTGATATCGCAGCCGGGCGAAAAACCGAAGGTGATGCTCCTGCCTTTCCAATCCCTGGAGATCTTCCGGACCATGGGGTCGTCGCCATTGAGAACGGCGAGGCCGCCCCTTTTTGTCCCTTCGAGAATTTCTTTCTTGGCCTTGGCGATTTCCTTGAGACTGTGCAGAAATTCAAGGTGGACGGGATTGATATTGGTGATCACAGAGATGTCGGGAGGCGCGATCGCCGTGAGCCCCTGAATCTCTCCGGGGCCGCTCGTGCCCATTTCCAGGACGGCCACTTCATGGCCTGGGTTGAGCTTGAGCAGAGATAGGCTGAGGCCGAGCCGGTTATTGAAATTCCCCTCCGACTTGAGGACGTTGAAATGCGGAGAGAGCAGCTTGGCCGTGAATTCTTTGGTTGTCGTCTTTCCGATGCTCCCGGTGATGCCGATGACCTTGACCGGATGGTCGCGGAGGACGGCCATGGCCAGCCTTTGAAGAGCCTCCACGGTATCGGGGACCCGGACCAGGGCAAAATCCCGAGAGGGACGGGTGACCTCGCGGGAAATCACCGCGCCCTGGGCTCCTTTGCTGGCTGCGTCGGGGATAAAGTCATGGCCGTTTCTCTTTGCCACGACGGCAAAAAAGAGTTCCCCCGGTTCGCTCTGCCTGGAATCAATGTTGAATCTATGAAAAAGATGGCTTCGTTCACCCTGGAGGATGAGGCCGCCCGTTTTTGCGGCGATCTCGTCCAGCCTGAGTTCGGCCATCACTGCTTCGACTCCGTGGTCTTGAAGAAGGAACGGATGACCTCGGCATCGTCAAAGGGAATGGTCCTGTCTTTAAAAATTTGATAATTCTCATGCCCCTTGCCGGCCACAAGAACATAGTCTCCTTTTTTTGCCGAGGCCAGGGCCTGCTCGATAGCGGACTTGCGGTCAGGGACAATCTGGTAGTTTTTTGAGCCTTCAAGAAGGAAGCCCTTTTCAATGTCGGCGATGATGGCCAGGGGGTCTTCGGAGCGGGGATTGTCGGAGGTCAGATAAGTCCAGTCGGCGAGCTTCGCCGCGACTCCCCCCATCCGGGCTCTCTTGGACCTGTCCCTGTCGCCTCCTGCTCCGAACACAAGGATAATCCGGCTGGGCTTAAGTTCCCTGACCGTCTCCAGCAGGTTGCTGAGGGCGTTATCGGTGTGGGCGTAATCCACAAAGACCGGCAGGCCCGGGGAATTCTTGATTTTTTCCAGCCTTCCCGGGATGCCCCTGAGCGCGGTTATTCCCTCTTTGATGGCCGGGACAGGAATGTTCAAGGCAAGGCTTGTGGCGATGGCGGCCAGGATATTGTAGAGATTATGTTTCCCCAGCAGCGGAGAACAGACCTTAATCTGGCCGCCGGGAAAGTCGACCTCTGCCTTGATCGCGGATTCGGTCAGCCGATAGTTTTGCCCGCGGACGATGGCCGCGGGCTCAAGACCATAGGTCACTGTGGTCAGCGGAAGCTCCGTGATCAATTTTTTCCCCCACGGATCATCGAGATTGACCACGGCCGTTTTTTTCTTGGTGTTCAGGAAGAAGAGCTTCCTTTTCGCCGCAAAATAATCCTCCATAGTTTCGTGATAGTCCAGGTGTTCGGCGCTCAAGTTGGTGAAGACCGCGATGTCGAACCTGAGGCCCCAGACTCTTTTGAGGTCGAGGGCGTGAGAGGAAACTTCGATGAGGCAATGAGTGATGCCTTGAGCTAGCATCTCGCTCATCATTCTCTGGATTTCCGGAGCTTCGGGCGTTGTCCTCCCGGCGGGGAAAACCTTGTCTGACCATCTGTAGTTGATCGTCCCGATGACGCCGGTCGGGCAGCCGGCTTGCTTAAAAATGGACTCAAGAAGATAGGTGAGGGTGGTCTTTCCTTTGGTGCCGGTAATCCCGACCAGTTTCATTTGCATCGACGGATGGCCGTAGAAGTTGGCCGCCGCATAGGCCAGGGCTTCCCGGGCGTCAGGGACCTCGATCCAGGCGGCCTTCAGGTTGGGAGGTTTGGGCTTTTCGGAAAGGACGGCCTTTGCCCCGCGGCGAAGGGCGTCCTCGATAAAGTCATTCCCGTCTTTCTTCTCTCCCTTGAGAGCGCCGAATAAATATCCCGGCTGGACCTGCTGGGACGAACAGGCGAGGCCCAGGATCTCTGCCCCTCCGTTCCCGTTAACCCGCAAGCCG